>Ga0065720_1020372_pt1 | contig 14950 bp, 9 predicted proteins | sample Thericmetagenome_FD_59107 | JGI IMG/M metagenome (GOLD analysis project Ga0065720, IMG submission 59107) | Thermophilic microbial communities from the Joint Bioenergy Institute, California, USA of rice/straw/compost enrichment - eDNA_2 v2... | ecosystem: Engineered > Solid waste > Grass >... | reverse complement strand
TCGAAGCAGTAATTATTTTCACTTTGTGTGAACAGTTCGTCAAAGACTTGTTTGCTTTTATCTTCCATAGTTGAATTGTGGTCTTTTATTTAAAATATTTATTAATTATGCAGACTGTTTCTAGCTGAAACAATATAAAACAATTTCATAAGTACGAAGATAAATTAAAACTCATTCAATATTTGCAGAATCTTTTTGGTTTCACCTGAAATCTTACTCTCACCAAGGGTAAGGTTGATCTTTATTTTTTCCTGAAGAAGTTCTTTCAATATTTGCGCAAGCTTGATATTAGCTCCCATTGCTGATTCGAACCAGTTATAAACTCTCAATGCCAGTTCAAAGATCTTCACTTGCTACAAAATATAAGAAATTCACGATTAACAAAACATACCATCTCATTAATTTCATTGATCTCATTTTTCTCAGGACTTTTCACCTTTATTTGTATTTCACCAATTTCGTATCCTTCAGCTTGGAGTTTATCCCTAAGATATTAAAAGAATCAAGGCTTTTCTTACAAGATGTTGTTGTCAAACTTGGTCATGATTTCAATAATCCATTTCGTGCAAATTCCTTTTAACTTTAGATTAGCTTCAATATATTTTTCATCATCTGGTTTGATTTCTCCTCTCTTGATAATCAATAAGAAGATATGTAAGATAGCTATTCTCTCCTCATCTGAATAAACTGTTGCGTCTAGAAGATATAAGAGTTTGATGAATATATCCACAAATCTTTCTAACCAATTTTGCAAGTCGAGGCTTTTGAGTATACTATAGAGACTCTTCAATAAAGGAAGCACTAAGTCTATCTCATTGCCTGATAGCATGGTATAATTTATCAATTCTCTCACACAGTTTAGTAGAGTCTCATGATGATTATGCTTTGCACAGTAATTTATCAAATTTTGGAAAAATGTTTCCGTATGAAGATTTAGTTCTATTTCTTTTCTGAACAAAAGTTCCCATTTCTTCGATTTTTTAAACTCATTCTCGTTCTTCAATTTGAGCAGTCTTTCCAAATCTCCTCTTAATAAAAAGATAATAAACTTGACAAAAACCTTTCTGGGGAAATGTTTATCCTTATGTACAATCGAGAAAATTGCATCAATCAGGAACTTGAAATCAATGGGTATATTCTCTCTCATAATACATTTGATGATAATAGGATCATAGCTATTCAGGAAGTCATCTGCAATATTGTAGTTAATTTTTCCAATGTTATCAATCAGAATGAATGATATCATATCAATCAAAGGCTTGTTCAAGTTGGTTTGAGCGAATAATGACCCAAGTTGAGAAACTATTCCACAAATATGCTTATAAACTCCATTAAAGAATTTTCCATTGTTGTTAGATTGGCTTTCCTCAAATAGATCCTGTCTCAGGAATCTGACTAATTTAATCAAGAGGCTTTCAACAAATTTTAGGACTAATGACCTTTCCTCCATCTCTGCTTCTTCTAATGCAAGCTGTAAGTTATAACATATTCTTCTCAACACACTAATAGAATCTCTCACATCTTCTTTTGTTGGATACCCTCTTTCAATGTATGCATATAGTAAGAACTCTTTAAATCCAGTGGAGCTGAACTTTATATCCTGAGTAGCAATCATCAATGCAAAGTCTGCCATGAAATTATAGAATGACTGTTGAACTGCTGTGATATCTGAAAGTGATTCCATAGAAGCTAAAAATAGGACTAAATGAGCGGAAACAACAAAATTTTCCAAACCAGTGATTGTTCCTCTGGAAATTAATTTAGCATTCTCGGTTTTTTCAAATGAGAAGAAGCGAGAATAAAATCTATTCTCTTAGTTACTTACTTGATAAATTACCTTAATAAGAGGCCTAGCTTATTGTTTTTGGAGATCAAAATTCCTTTCAATCTATCATCATTGCTATAGGAAAATGTTCCTCGAGTGCTTTTTGAAGTGTAGAATAGAGAGTTGAATCCAATCTTTTGGTCTATCTCTTCAAAGTTCATTTTTCCTTCAATTACGAGGACCTTCGAGTAAAGTGCATATAACTCCAATGATTTCTAGAAATTAACAATTGACATTTTTAATTACCTCGACCAAGAAAATATCCAAATGGAACTTTGGATGAATCTTGGTCATAATTTCTTTGTTGTAGATGGACATGAGAAGTTCGTGAATAGCCATTAGTATTTCTTTTCCATTGTCTATTCCAACTTGCCTCCATAATAAGAGATTATTTGCGATGGCATCATTCTTTTTAGCCTTTTCGAGCATTTGTGTCATAAAATCAATATCCTCTTCTACATTCATCTGATTAGAGTTCACTTGACTAGCGAGTGTTGAGGTTGGAGAGGGCTTTTTTGATTGAGTTTTACTTGATCTCAAGATTTCGTAGACCTTATCTCGGGATAATAATATCAGTTCTAAATAATCCAGTATTTCTTTTCTTAGTCCACAGGTAACAGGATTTTTGGGATTAAGCATCTTAAGGAATGCCAGATTGCCTTTTGGATAGAGAACAACTTGATTTTCTAAAATGAACTCTATGTTGTTTAAAATCGCATTTCTCAACTTTAACATTGTTTGCTCAATCAATTTTTGAAGTCTGAGATATTTATCTTCTAGATTTGTATCATTGGTGGGAGCTTTGTCGAGTTTACTCATCATATTCATGAATCGACTGACCTCAAGGAATTCATTCAATAAACTCGAGAGGATATTTAGGACCTTCTCGAAGATCTCCTTTCCAACTAGATGGCATTCAGGATGTAGGACACAGAAATTCATAATATCTATCTGGATAGATAACAGGAGATTTTTGATAAGCATATGAGAATTGGAGAGGTTTGAAACAAAGTTTGTTACTTTGAAATAGACCGATCTAAGCAATTCAGGATTCTGCTGAGTGAGTTTAACTGCTGCTAGCAAGATGCTAAAATCGAGTAAGAACATTTTCAAAGATCTGGGATCCTGAATGTTCTCTTCTGAAAACGCTCCATAGGTTTGAATGAGTGATAACAATTTGGAGAAAATCCTTCTCGTTAGTTTGGCTTGCTCTGCTTCATCGGGAACTTTTTCTCTAGAATAAACAATATCAAAAATCAAGGGGAAAGCCATCACTGTATGTTGAGATAAAATTTTAGAGATATGGGATATATCTTTATTCTCGGACTCTCCTGAGATTTTCAGATAGGAACTTAATGTTATCTGATCATATTGGAAACATTTTTCAATTGGTGTCGCATGGAACTTGACATTCAAACTGGTGTTTTTCAACATCTTTGAGAGAGCGTCATAAAACTTAAAGAAGAATGGAGTTTTCCAAGGTAGAGTTTTTGCCAAAAGGACTGCTAATTCTATTGCATGGGAAATTTGGGATTCTTCATTTGATAGGGTGAGAATTTCGATGATAATATCTTGGATAAAGTCTGACATCAAGGTTTTGAGGTCTGGGACTGGTCTGGAGATATACTGTAGAACTTTGAGTTGCATCATCTTGAGATTTGCCAAGCTTAGAATGTAAATTTCTGCAAACTTATTCTGAATTAAGGAAGACAAGAAGGTCAAGTCTCTGATCAGATCATTGAGCTTAAACTCAATTTTCAGATAATACTTGATCATCAGAATGGACAAATAGCTGTAGAAAGGATTATCATTCGGGTCTTCATAAATTTCGTTTCTCTTTTTAAGAAGTATTAGAAGAGTCTCTGAGAAATGGGTCTTGATCTTCTTATTAATGCTTAAAAAGCTTTCATTAATAGAAGAGCTGGTTGAATTATTCTCATTGTGCTGAGCTATAACATTTCTTAAGAAGCCTTGCATTTTGGACATTACTTCATTGTAAATTCTTGTAAATGCAGCCTCTTTGTCATCAAAAAATGTTAGCAACACTGCGACGAATTCTTCCAACATTGGAAGCTGAATTATCGTCAATGTTTTCTTGATGAAAAATTCAGTTGCAAAGTACAATATCACATTTTCTTCAACAAATGACTTCATTGCTTTCTGAGATTTATTCAACAAGCTGTCAAATTTCCTGAGAAAAACTGTGAAATTCTTATGAAGCTTCAACAGATGTGCCATATTCTCTTTCACTATCATTTCTCCAACTCCAACCCCTTCATACTCTCCTTCAGCTACAGCTAAGATAAAGAGTAAGCTAGATCCTTCTAAATTGTACAATCTGACGAGTAGTTCATCAATATGATGAAGAAGCTTTATACATCTATTCCCGATTTCTCCTGAATTCCTAAGATTGCTTTCTTTCAAGGTGGCGAATTTAGAAACTCTATGTAATTCTTTCTCAAGATCTGTTAGAATTTGAGCTGCATTTCTAATTTGAATGATGATTCCGACATCATATTTTCCAAAAAGGGCTAATGAAAGATTAGTGATGCAATTCACATAGAGTTTTAATTGTTGATTGAAAGGAAGTAGAGCTGAATAGAAGTTCTCAAGGACCTTGTCTTCATCTTGTATATACTCTAGTGATATTTCAAACCTGGGAAGAACAAGGTTCTTCTCAACAAAATTTTGCACTGAAGTCAAGGTTTCATTAACCTCTTCTACTAATAGTTCTGAATTGACAACTTTATTTATTCTCTTTAATTCCTTGTCCTTGTTAATTTCTTTTGCTGGGAAATAATCCTCTAATTTAGACTGGACCTTAGGAGGAGTAATATCAGCTTCTATTTGCTCAAAGACATTTTTATTCATTGAAGGAGCTTTATGTATTTTTATTTCAGGAACAGTCTTCTTTTTACTGATCTCATTTTCTTTAAAGTTATCGACTTCCTTAACCTTCTTTGTCTTGGCTTTTCTGGACTTCTTTTTGCTTGAATTTTCTTTTCTCTTCCTTCTGCCTCTTTGCTTGGGTAAATCATTTTCATCCTCCATGAAATATCTTTTGCTGACCTTGATTCTTTTTTCTTTCATTTGTTCCCTAAGCTCTTTTTGTGCTTTCCTTTTCTCGCCTGTTGCCTCCTGGTAAGGTTTATTCAGTGTAGAAGCATAATGATTCGCGAAATCTTTAGTAGGTTTCTCAGACTTGAACAGCGATAAATCCTTTGCAAATTCTGATTCAGCCATTTCATCATTTGAATAGATACTTGATATATCTGAGAAAAAGAGCGGTTCATCTCTATTATCTTTGTTCTGTCTGTAATTATCTGGCTCAGAATCATAGGAATCTATATCATCTTTTCCTCTGAAATTAAATTTGTATTTATTCACAAGTGCCTTTATATCTTGTTTTCTTTCTTCGCTCATTTTTCTGACAGATGGAGTAGATTTTTTCTCATCTTTGAGATTGCTGTATAATTTTCCTGGTAACATTGCTTCAGGCTTAGGCTCTTCAGTGTCCATTTTGGTACTGTGTTGCTCTTCCTGTTCAATTGTAATAGGGGGTTCAGGCTGATAATTTGAGATATCCGTAGATCTCTCGACTCTATCAGGAGTAATTAAGCCTTCTGAAGCACTATCCTCAACTCTAAGTTTCTTCATTTTTTTTATGACGCTTTTCGAATTGACAGAAGACTTGGATTCATCCTTTTTTGTTACTGGGGTTCCTTTTGAGCGACTTGCTTTTGTAGATTTAGGGACTGATCTTATGGATAATTTGCTAATGGATGAATGACAGATTCTGACATAGGGATGTTGGGAGATAGAGACCAGCAAAGCTTCATAATTACTTTTTTGAAGTTCTTTTGTTGGGGCGAAGCAATCTATATTATTGATAATAATTTATAAAAAGCTTACAGTCATTATCTATCTCAATACCATTTTTATATTCCTGAACCATTTTAATTTTGGGCTCGGCTTCCTCAGAATTCAGCATTCTTTTGGCTTCACGCTAATAATTATACAAAATGATGGGCTTTGCTTACCATCCAAAATTCTGCCTGCTCAGGATTTTTGCTATATCCTGGATCAAGATCCATAAAGAAATCTAAAAATTCCTTATCATCGATTTTTTCAGCTAATTCTTCATTTGTGATCTTTTTCTTCAAGAAATCGAGATATGCTTCATCTCTTCTAAATTCTCCTCTCTTTAATCTGAGTTTTAAATAATGTTGGTAACATAGAAGTCCATTTCTATAAGGAACTTTCATGCTAATGAATCCCCATTTGCCTTTTATTCTATTCTTGCATTTCTCAATTGAGCTAGAGCTAATAAAAAGTTGTATCAGAGTGATCAATAAAATTTCCTCATCTTCTTCATTGAAAGGTGTTGTCAAGAGCTTCTCATCAAACTTTGGGAAATAATAGAAGAATAAATTTGGATCTTCATTTCTATTTTCCCACACTTGCCAGTGAATTTTTTTCCACAGATTTGGAATATTGGTTGTATCAAAGAGATCTTGAGATTCCTCTTGAGGAGGCTCGATATGAATATCATATTCATTATCAAGAAGTGTGGAGTGAATTCCTAATGTTGGCTTAATGGCTTCAATTTGCATTTCTGGAGCTTTAATGTCAAGATCGTCATCATTAGAAGAAGATTCAAGAGCTTCATCTCTTCCATCTTCTCCAGATCCATCAGAGAAGACGTTAGGAAGGATATCTGTGATATTTTGTGGTTTACTTTTGCTTATTCGCACTGACTTGCTCATATCTGTTTACTTTGCAAATTTTAGGAAATATTATTTAAATTTCGCTCCAAATAGTTTTGGATCCGGATTGATATATTAACAATTAACCCATCTTATTCAAAATGGATAGCTCAGTAAGTAAAAAACTAAGCATGTCTCTTGATGATATTATCAAACAAAACAAGTCTGAGACTAAAGGAAAGCCTGCCAGGAAACAGTTTTCAAAACCTAGAGGCAACGAAAGGAGATTTAATAAAAAACCTCTTAGAAATGACAGAAGAGTAGTTCAAATTTTCTTTTTTCACAGTGTAGGATGATCGCAGAAGATCGTTCAAGTCTTTTAATAGATCTTTCAATAAAGTATTCAAAGCCATCACCTGTTTGACCAGCATAGCCTAGAAATGAAAGAAATGATAGATTCGACAGAAATGAAAGAAAAGAAATTTCCTTCTCAAGAAAGAAGTGCAAGCTGAGAATAGAAAATCTTCATTACAATATCGGAAATGATGAGCTTAAAGTACATGATTTTCAAATTTTCTCAAAGAAAGGAACTATTTACATCAGTTGGACCTCTTAAATATTGCCAAATAGATTGGGACAATCTGGGTAGATCTAAAGTAATGCCAAATGAAATTAGTTATATTTTTAAGGGAACTGCAGTTGTTGAATATGAGAATGAAGAGGATGCTGAGAGAGCCGTGAAAGAATTCAATGGTTTAGTCTTTAAAATTATTCTCATTTGTTAGAGGCTGAGCTTGATGGACAAATTTTGAAAGTGACATATTTCCAAGATGATAGCGTACCTAAAATACAAAGAAAGCCCAATTTCAAAAAGAGATACTAAATGGATCTTTTTTTCCTCTCTTAATTGCTTTGTAAGAATATAATGAGTGAATTCATATTCCATACAGATGTTTATCACAGATACTTTTCGAGAATCCAATATATATATACAGTTTATTCTTGCTCAGCTGTCATTGAGGTCAATAAAAACATATTAAGATATGTCCATTTATATGTACTCAAAATTGTAGAAGGCAATTTTTCATCATTTTTCCCTTCAATATAAACATCAATCAGATAACAAATGAAACTGCTTAATGCAGCATAGGACGCCAAAAAGCCAAGACCAAAAGGTAGTTTCTTCATCCTTCCAAAATAGAAGGGGGCTATGGTCATAATGAGGGTTTGGGCGACGCTAGCTCCTAAAGTACCTGTCAGTATGGCTTCATACTTGTTATATTTATTCTTTCTGATTAAAGTATAAATATACATTGATGCTAGCATTCCAAGCAATGGTCCGAGGGCCTTAGCAGTGCCTCCTGCACTAATAAAACCGAATATCCATGAACAATAATCTACATATTTTGTGTATTCCTTAGTTGTATAACTCTTCCCGAATAGATTAACATTTTTCTCTTTGTTCCAGAGTGAATAAAACAATACACCATCTGCAAATAAATTAAATGGTAATGAAGGTATGACCAAATAATGGGCATAGTCCGAAATAAATGGCAGATAGCCAATAAATCCAACGAGATGATAGATAGCAATTTTACTCATGGCCTCAAGAACGGGCTTTTCAAAGAAGGTCCTTGGCTCTCTCTTGATTTGAACAAATTTTGGCTTCATAGTACTATATTTGGAGTCAACTCCAGTATTAAATGGTTGATATCTAATTATCTTCTGTTTCTTTTCTTCTGAAGCTTCGAGCTGGATCTTATCTTTTCCATAGTAGCTATAAGTAAGGAACAGACCGGATGAAATGATTCCTGCTTTTAATGAAGTGGCTAGCATTTCGATATTCCAGAAATATCCAAATTTCTCACAAAAATTTATTTTTTTAGATTTTTTTCAAAATCTTCTTGAACAAAATTTTCTGCATTCAATTCAAGTTTTTTTATTTATATACCTTTTGTAATCTTCTATCTAATCTATTCATCAAGAAGATTACATAAAAGCTTTGCAACAACAATAAAATATACACAACTCCCCTATAAGCATAAATTAGATATAAATTCTGAATGATGATGCTCATGCACATCATCAATATCAGGTATATTCTGGTCTTTCTATGATCATGGAAAATATGCTAAAATTGTTAGAATATGAATAAAGAAAAATTACGTAGATAAGCTTGAATTGTAGGTGTCCTGGAACAGCAGCATTGTACTTACTAACGGCAATGTAATATTTATTATTGAATGAGACTATAGAATTTCTTTTGTATGGCGCTTTGCTTAATGTCCATTCTTCGACATGCCTAATGTTCAATTTTAAAGTATTCTACTTACTGTTTGTCTTTATCTGAAAGAGAAATACTTTTCCAATCACCCAAAGTTTTAGATTGTTTTCTCATTTCCTCTGATCTGTAACAAACTTGGAAGAATATGACATAGAGCATGGTGTTTGTCAGAGAATAAATGCCAATGTGTATTGAAGTTAATAAATCATATGACAAATTTTCATCGTGGCATTTCAGAGGAAGTAACAAGGAAAAATATATCATTTCCAATCCCCTGAACATAGTGGCTATTTAATAAGTTAAGTCTAAGAAAAGGTACATTTGTAAAGATAATTCATCTCATTCACCACATTGTCATATCTCTGCTCTTTGTACATGAAGAATGATGCTAGGACGATCATTATATGACTATTCGATTATGCCAACTGAATTTCTCTTACAAGTAAAATAGCACGAAGATTGATCCCCAACTATATTGAATTGTGAGCTGGTATGTGAGATATAGCCCTGTAAATAGCAAAACATAAGTTAATATTTTATAGACATAAGTTAGCACATCTTTCCCAAGTGGGTCTGATATTTCCTTATCTTGCTTTAGCTTCAAGAGGACCCTTCTTAAAAACATCAAAACTGAATAAATGTATAGTTTGAAATCGTAGAGATAGAAGCTCTATTTTTTCATTAAAAATATGCTTATTTCTTACAAAGCGGTATATGTGCAAATATTGGAAAGTGATCGAAGTAAGAGCAAGGATAAAGAAGTTAATCTCGAAAATTATATTGTCATTGTGGCGAGGAGCTGATTTTTGTATCAATTTGTTAAGCTCTTCAAGATTTAATGTAATCTTTTCCTTTGTCTTGCCTTGCTGTTGGACCTTTGGATTTTGCTGTGACTTTGTTCCAGCCATAGCACTCAATAAATTTATTGAAAATACAAATTAATTCGAAAGAGCATAACAAAGTAAAGATGTAAACAAAATTAGATACACAAAACTCACAACTTAGAAAATAATCTCCCATTCTCCCTTTTCTAGGGAAAATCTATGCAAATTTCTATGCTTCATATAATATTCATTTCCTAAGGCATAAACATGATCCTTGTAGAGGAACGGGGCATTTACAAATACTTGTGGCTTTTTTAGCTCCCCTCTCTTCTCGAAGCTGTAATCACGAATATTAAAAATCAATGAACTTGTAGAATCCTTTATGTGTGCATCACTTCCTCCAAAGATCAAAATTTCAGTTTCCTTGATCTGAATACATGCACACACCTCGACAGGATTCCATAAGTTGCTATTCCTTACAAAAAGAATATTCCACTCATTTTTTATAGCACAGTATTCCTCGATTTCGTTCACCATGGTATTATTGTAATCACTTCTTCCACCAAACAAATATATTTTATTATTAGACATTCCTACTGCACTAGCTGCATACCTTCTCTTCCTGACTGGTGCAATGGAATTCCATTGATTATCCTGTATGCTGTATCTTTCGCATGTGTCAACAACTTCGCTAGTATTATCCTTTCCACAAATGACATAAATGTATCCATTTAAATAAGCCAGAGTAAAGTCAAATTTTTTGTAGATCATTGGAGCTTTAGGGTAAAGCTTCCGGTCATTGGCAACAGTGTCATACATATAAACTTCCCTTCTAGAAATATATTCTGGTTCTTCACCTCCTAGCAGATAGATATGCCCATTGGGAAGAATCAATGAGCGTGAGAATGAAGGTATTTTGAAATGAATGTCGAGATCTATTATGTGTGTGGTGTTTGTCACAATATTATAGAGATTTAGCTTTCTCTTCCCCCATTCAAACCAATGAAGGTATTTAGGAATTCCAGAAAAAGTGGTATCATAACTCTCGAATTTGAAATTCGATTTGAGTGAATTTTCAATTTCAGTAATAAGATTGTCACAAGATACTGTAAGAGGAGAAAGCACATTCTGATTATTTGTTAACTTGTGATTATAGTTCAGGTATGTTTTTACCAGATCGATATCATTCTTATGGAGATAATCATTCGTCTCGACAATATTTAAAGCTGTTTCTTTGAGCTCAGTCAAACTTTCTACCATGTCCAAGGCTTCTTGGTGATTTCTCTCAACCTTTTCTTCCAAGTTCGTTATGAAATTATTAATAAGATCTTTAACTTTCCTGGAAGTTTCTTCAATATTTTTCAAAGTGTTTTTTTCGACATCTCGGATTTCTTTAAGAAGAGTTTCTGGACTCTTCATCTGATCTTCTGATTCTTCTAAGTACTCTTTCATGACATCTTTGATAGCAATAATATTAGTAATATGTTCTGTGTGTTTCAATATACAATGGCCACATAATTCTCTTAAACAAAGTTGGCAAATGAATTCAATATTCGAGTGGTGTTCTTGGCATTTGTATGCTTCTGGAAATAAAGACGGGTTGTTAAAAGAATGTTTTTTAGAAGAGCGAGAAGGTCGAATGGAAGGTTTTGGTGATTTGTTTATTTTTTTATTTATTATTTCAGTTGTAGATGAAATTCCTTCAAGCTCATGCTTGGGATCCATTGTCCTCGAGTGCACCTTTGTCGTTTTGGTGTTCTTTCCTGTTGAACTATTCTTTACCATCGTCAGAATGAAAAATTTTCGATGTTTTTAAAAAATTAGCTTGTTAAAATATTTTCAGCAGACCAACTTGAGGTCTCCAAAAAAAAAACAATAGCTTTTGAAAGTGTAAAATCAAACTCCATAGCATGAACCATTCTAAACTCCTATCATCAAGAACATTATTATCTCAATCATAAAAACACTTCAGTAAATTTGATTCTGTTGAAGACTTGTAGTAAGCTCATCAATATGCTAACTTGGCTATTTATGATATGAATGTTTCATTGTGAACTTCATCTGTAAGATTAGTGGGAAACTCCCTTTGGCCCATTGAACAGTTTCATAGACTTAATAGGTTACACCCGTATTAAAAAGTTTACTCATGTTCATTATTGTTGTGAAATGAAAATTGACGAATAACCTATAAGATTCCGAAAGTATGAATATTTTATGGATTTCTATAGGCTCAAAGGTCCTAGAATAGGGTACTCAGTTGGAATATAAATTTATTTGCCTAATTTTGAAAAATTTTCTATTTACATGTCTCTTGATCATGGTATGATGGATCTTATTAACATAGGAGACGTAGAAGGTCTTCATGAATTAGAAATGGATTTGGTACCCACAGATATATTTGTAGAAAATTTCCATGAAGATGTTATCCAAGATGTAGTAGAAACAGCTATAAAGGTTCAAACAACTGCTGTAATTTTAGAAAATCACATGCAGAATAGAGATATATTGAATGATATTAATCAAAAAAAGCAGGAGATAGTCCAAAGAAAAAGAGAAAAGGCTCAAAGAAAGAGATTTCAAAGTTTTATTTGGATTGTTTTTGGAATTGCTAGCCCGCTATTAATTCTCGTCGATAGAGAAAAGAGATCCTTGATCTTTTTCATTCTCTCTATCTCAGTTGCTTGTAATAATATACAAATCTATTATGGAATCGAATTGGTCTTATCATCTATCAAAAATACCTCTATATTCATTCCCATCTTGTTTATACTGGGCCTCTTATTGTTTGTGTTAGCAGTAAATGCTAGCTTTGCTACCTTCGTTTTGTCAAAGAGGCATCCCACTTCATCAGCTGTTGAGCTGATGGAAAAGAAAATCAACACTTTAAAGTCACAACTCAGTGTGGACGAACATCTTTTCCATCTCAAATTTTTCTTGAAAAACAAAGAAAGTGCTCACAAATTAACTGGAAGAATTATTGATAATGAAGCGCTCAAAAATTTCATTATTGATGACCCTGAGGAGCTTGTTTTACATGGAGACTTCATACCAAAAATTCTTCTGAAAGATCTGCCAACTGATGCCTACTCTATTTGTAGAGAAGGATTCACCCTCTCTATTAAAATATTGGTATTGATGATCGTCGGAATCAATGTACTTTTAAGTGAATCCAGCTGGAACACTCATTTCCTGCTATACTTCTCATGCATTGCTCCTGCATCTATATATGCAACTTTCTTCCAGTCCCTGGATCTAAAGAAAAAGAATTCAGCACTAAGGAAATTACATGAGATGATAGCCCCGCTTAAAGAGAGTCTTGATAAACAAACATTTTCTTGCTTCCCCACACTAGACTATCTCTGTTTAAACTCCTTATATACTTGGCAACAATCAAGAAGGATGCTAATGACATACAGAACCAAGCTCAGTCGAAAAATTGACTATATTGCAGCTTGGTTAATACCAAGTCACGTGATTTTTGTTGGTCTAATTATATATTTCTTTTTCCATCTGGAAATTAGTATCTCAGGAGTTCCAGCAATTCAATACATGTTTCCAGGAGTCGTCATACTTTGCCTTTCGATAATATTAATTTTATTCAGGATATACAGGGGAGCAAAAGTTAATCATTGGAATATCAGAGACACAACTGAATTGAATATTATAAGACAAGTTATTATGGAGATTATTATCTTTTTTGAGGATTATATTAACTCAGACCTCTCTTTGATCAAGAATAAGGTCTTCAGGGGTTTGCTACTGAATCTCAAAACTAAATACCAAAAGAGTGAAAATTACTATCAAGTTGCCCTTGAAGAAATAAAAAGATCCTTAAATTATATCAATAAGATTATTATAGAATTGGACATGGAAAGAACGTTTGGATATAGATTTATTGGTAGGATTCTTGCAAAAAAGATTCATTTTCAGTCTGTTATTTTAGCAATGATGCCTGTTTTCATAAGTTGCTTATTTAAATACTATGAATCAAAGGTTGGTGATTAACGTATATAAATAGTAAGTTATGAGAGTTTTGGAGCTAAGTATCAAAAATGGAAAATAATTAATGGTTAAGCCAGTTAAGACTTATACACTTCAAAATCATCTCACATAAAATACTTGCATTCTTGATATAAAACTAGCTCAAGTTAAGTTATATATATCAGTCATTTTATCTTCTCTTTTTCAATCCCTTAAGAAGGGGCTTTGAGTCAGCCAAGGTTTGGGCCATAGTTCTGGTTCTTTTGATTTTCTTGGAAGCAGAACCTAATTTAGGAGGAGCGTTCTTCTCGCTCTTCTTTTCAGTCTTTTTAGCGGCAGACTTTTTGGGAGCAGCCTTCTTAGTGGCAGCCTTCTTAGCTCCAGCAGCCTTCTTTGCTTTCTTTGCCTTAGAACTGGCACTTCTGGTTCTGCCCTTACCAACCTCCTTAACGATGTCCTTGGCATCTTCTATAGCTTGAGCAATGGTCTTTGTTCTTCTGATGGGAGACTTGGAAGGAGTGGTTTGAGTAGTTGTTTGTTCTTGTTGTGTAGTAGTAGTATCTTTATTAGTGCTGTCCTTAGTTGTGTCTAAACGCTTAATTAAAGTGATTTGGAGCTAACCTTGAACAGGGGTTTTTTTGTTTGGTGACTTTTCTTCTTTAGGGGCCTTCTTGATCTTCTTACTAGCACTAACTTTTCCTCCTTTAGCCATTTTACGTTGAAAGTTTTGTTTTTTGCTTCGGGTTTTTTAAATTATTGCTTCATAATTTTTATTGCAATTTATAACTCAACTTTGCATATGATATATTTTTTTGAATTATTATTGGCTAATTTACAAATGAAAAGGATTTTCATTTCCCTGCTAGCACAGAAAGGATCCTAACCAGTTTCTCTCATACATGTAACCTAAATTGTCTAATCTCTTATCTTATGCAGCAATACAATTAATATCTCTAACGGATCCTACATGACGAGGGTAAATCAGCCTAGATTTTGCTTCTAAACCAACACAATCAGGGATAACTTCTATGCACATTCAGAGAAGAGCCTGAATTCAGTACAGTCTCCAAGTAACTCTTGGTGAAACATGTCTGATGAAAAGAAAAAAACAACATTCTTAATTTTTGGGATTTTTTCAATTATTTATAGAAGCGATAGGGCTGATAAGTAATTTGATCATCAATACGAATTTCAAATTTGTTTCATTAAATAAGCCTGCAACATTCTTCTCTATTTCTAATAGAAAAGACATTTGAATCAGATACTTACCCATCTCTTAACTGATTGGCATATATCCAATGCTTCAATTTATATCAATACAGCTTGTTTC
>Ga0065720_1020370_pt1 | contig 14951 bp, 13 predicted proteins | sample Thericmetagenome_FD_59107 | JGI IMG/M metagenome (GOLD analysis project Ga0065720, IMG submission 59107) | Thermophilic microbial communities from the Joint Bioenergy Institute, California, USA of rice/straw/compost enrichment - eDNA_2 v2... | ecosystem: Engineered > Solid waste > Grass >... | reverse complement strand
GATAGGCGGCGGCTTCATCGTGGAAGACCTTGGCATCAAGAATGGACTTAGACATGGCGGAATCTCCTTATGACTCAACCATATACCCCCTAACTGGGTACGTCAAGTATAATATGCCCGTTGCGCGCCCGCAGCGGCATCGAGCTTTTCCGCGACATGATGGCCGGCAAGCTGCCCGGCGCCCCGATCGCCAGGCTGATGAATATGTGGGTCGATGAGGCCGAGCCGGGACGCGTCGTGTTCGGCGCCCGGCCGGAACGGCAGCATTACAATCCGATTGGCTCGGTGCATGGCGGTTTCGCGGGCACGCTGCTGGACAGCTGCATGTCCTGCGCGGTGCAGTCGCTGCTGCCGAAGGGCATGGGCTACACCACGCTGGAATACAAGGTCAGCCTGGTGCGCGCGATCACCGACCAGATCGGCGCCGTCTATGCCAAGGGCAAGGCGATCCAGGTCGGCAGCCGGGTCGGCACGGCGGAAGGCCGCATCGTCGACGCCAACGGCAAGCTCTACGCCACCGGCACGACCACCTGCCTGATCTTTCCGATCTGATCTGCGGGAAGGCTGTTTTCGGTATCAGCGGCGCCAGACCAGCTTGTGCAGCGCGGCCCGTCGGTCTGCCTCGGTGAGGCCGGCATCGCGGAGCTGCGCGGCATCCAGTTCGGCCAGCTCCTGCCGCTCGCGCGCGAGGCGCTGGGCAGCGACGATCAGGGCGAAAAACCGCCCCGGCAGCCGCAGCCATGACCGGCGCTGCCGGGCATCGGGCAGGACATGGACACCGGACGGAAACACGATGGCTTTCGAAATGCGCGACATGGCGCAACCCTAATGGCCGATGCCGGCATGATGCTTCGGTTCGCACCGAAGCATCCGCGATTGCTGCCCGCGGATGCTGCCCCTAGACTTCACCCATGAGCAGCACCGAACCGCAATTCGCCACCATCGCCGCCCTGTTCGGCGATCCGGCCCGCGCCAACATCCTGCGCGTGCTGATGGATGGCCGCGCCCGCACCGCCAAGGAACTCGCGCTGGCGGCCGGCGTCACGCCGCAGACCACCAGCGGCCATCTCGCCAAGCTGGTGGACGCGCAGCTGCTCGATGTCGCCAGCCAGGGACGGCACCGCTATTACCGCCTTTCCAACGGCCTTGTGGCCTGCGCGATCGAGAGCATGATGGCACTGGCGGGGGAGCGGGTGATGGCACCGCATCGCCACAGCCCCAGGCTGACCGCCGAACTGCGTGAGGCGCGCACCTGCTACGACCATCTCGCTGGCCGGCTCGGCGTGCGCCTGTTCGACCGCCTGCTGCAGCGCGACTGCCTGATTGCACCGGCCGGACCAGCGGAGGATTTTCAGGTTACCCGGGCCGGCCGGCAGCTCTTTGCCGAAATGGGCATCGACGTCGACAGCGTCGCGCGCCAGCGCCGCGGCTTCGCCCGCCCCTGCCTGGACTGGAGCGAGCGCGTGCCGCATCTCGCCGGCAGCCTCGGCGCCGCCATCGCCAGCCGCTGCTTCGAACTCGGCTGGCTCATCCGCCGGCCCGACAGCCGCGCCGTCACCCTGACCCGGCGCGGGCGGGAAGAGCTGGACAGGCTGTTCGGACTCGGATCGCTGGTACCCGGCGAGGCGCCTCAGGCCATCCAGTCGGCGAGAAAGCCGAGCGGATCATGGGCGCGGGCGACCGAGATAATGAAGCCGTAGACCGCCAGCGCCGCCAGCCACAGACCGACCCGCCGCGCCCGGCCGGTTCCCGACCGGAAGGCCATCGCCCCGAGCACGATGTAGACGACCAGCAGCAGCACCTTCGCGGTCAGCCAGGCATCGGCGAAGGGATACTGCTGCACGATGGTCATCAGCATCAGCGCCGCTGTGAGCAGCACCGTGTCGTTCGTGTAGCTCAGGTAGCGCAGCAGCGCTGCCCTGGGCCAGCCGGAGCCCATTACGAGCCCCAGGCCGCGCACCAGGAACAGACCGCCGCTGAACAGCACCGCCGCGACATGGACGAGGCGGATCTCGGCGTAGAACGCACTCACCTCACGCCCGCAGCTTACTCGCCCGGCCTCGCTGCAGTCCCGACATGACCCTGCCCGAAGCCACGCGCGGGCAGTGCGTCCTCGCGGCGCGGGAACACCCACAGGCCGGCAATGAAGGCTGCTAGGATCAGTGCGCCGATGGCGAAGATCGTGTCGCCCGGCACCCGCATCCAGACCAGCAGGTCGACGATCGGCTGCTGCATGAACTCCGCCGAGCGCGCATACCAGTAGCCATGCTCGATCGAGGCGAAGACCTGCATCGTGCCCAGCGGCAGCAGGGTGAGCAGTGCCATCAGTGCCAGACCGATGTTGAAGCACCAGAAGCTGCTCTTCAGCAGGCCCTCGTGCCAGACCACGTCGGGCTTCAGGCCGCGCAGGCAGAACAGCACCAGGCCGATGCCGAGCATGCCATAGACGCCGAACAGGGCAGTATGGCCATGCAGCGGGGTGAGATTCAGCCCCTGCATGTAGTACAGCGACAGCGGCGGGTTGATCAGGAAGCCGAACAGTCCGGCACCGACCAGATTCCAGAAGGCGACGGCGATGAAGAACATCACCGGCCAGCGGTAGCGCTGCATCCACGGCGTGGCCTTGCCGAGCCGGTAGTTGTGGTAGGCCTCGAAGCCGATATAGGCGAGCGGCACCACTTCCAGAGCCGAGAAGCTGGCCCCCAGCGCCAGAACCGGAGTCGGCGAACCGGCGAAGTAGAGGTGATGCAGCGTTCCCAGCACGCCGCCACCCATGAACACGATGGTCGCGAACAGGACCGCCACGCTGGCCGTCGTCACCTTCAGGAGACCGAGGCGCGTGAACAGGAAGGCGATCACCGCCGTGGCGAAGACTTCGAAGAAGCCCTCGACCCAGAGGTGGACCAGCCACCAGCGCCAGTATTCCACCATCGAGATATGGGTATGCTCGCCCCACATCAGCGCCGCGCCGAAGAACAGGCCGATCGCGACGGTGGACAGGAACAGCAGGCCGACGATGGAGCGCGCTTCCGACTTCTGCATCAGCGTCGGCCACAGCGCACGGCCGACCAGGAACAGCCACAGCATCAGGCCGATGAACAGGAAGACCTGCCAGAAGCGGCCCATGTCGGCATATTCCCAGCCCTGGTGACCTAACCAGAAATTGTTCTCGAGGCCGAGAGTCTGCATGACCGCCATCCACTGGCCGGCGAAGGAGCCGACAACGATGATCAGCAGGCAGACCCAGAGGAAGTTCACGCCGAGCCTCTGGAAGGGCGGCTCGTAGCCCGAGATGGCCGGCGCGATGTAGAGGCCGGTGCCGAGCCAGGCGACCGCAATCCACAGCACCGCCAGCTGGGTATGCCAGGTCCGCGTGATCGAGTACGGCAGCACCTCGGCCAGCTCATAGCCGTAAACCAGCTGACCCTCGACCTGGTAATGCGCCGTCATCGCCCCGAGCAGGATCTGCACCAGGAACAGCGCCAGCAGCACCCAGAAATATTTCGCAGTGGCCCGCATGGACGGCGTCACCGTGACATGCCGCATCGGGTCGAATTCGGGGAAGCTGTGCGTCTCCTCGCGGCCATGGGTGGCGGCGTAGTGCCAGCCGAGCAGGCCGATGCCGGCGAGCAGGAACAGCACGCTGAAGACCGACCAGAGGAAGGTGCTGGCAGGCGGCCGGTTACCGATCAGCGGCTCGCTCGGCCAGTTGTTGGTATAGGTGATGCTGTCATTTGGCCGCTCGGTTGCAGCCGCCCAGGCGGTCCACCAGAAGAAGGCAGGCAGCGCCCGCCGGAGTTCGGGATCGGGCACGGTATCGTTCTTCATGGCGTAGGCTTCGCGCAGGCCGGCCGTCGCCGGATCGTTGCCGAACAGGCTTTCGTAATGCCGCGAAACCGCAGCGATGGCCGCGGCGCGGTCCGCGCTCAGCCTGATCGTGCCGGTATCGGGATCATAGCTGTTGACGCGCATGCTGGAGCGCACCCGATTCTGCAGCGACGACTGCTGCTCCCCGTTGAGATGCTCGTAGCCGGTGCCGAAATCGCGCCGCGCCCAGATGTCCATCAGCGCGAGGATTTCCCGATGCAGCCAGTCGGCGCTCCAGTCGGGCGCGACATAGCCGCCATGCCCCCAGATGGAGCCGAGCTGCATGCCGCCCATCGACTGCCAGACCTGGCGACCCTTCTCGATGTCCGCTCTCGTGTAGACGACATTGCCGCCGTCGGTCACCACCTGCTCCGGCATCGGCGGCGCATTCTGGTAAATCTGGTTGCCGCTCCACAGCAGGACGCTGAAGGAAACCGCCAGAAGGAGGCCCAGCAGGCTCCAGAGTTTCTTGGTGCTGGTCATCGTCATGTCTCCAGTTCCGGACCGCCGGCTACCTGCGGCAATCCGTCATATCCCGATATCCCCCGGGGCATCGCTGCCGCAGCCGGGCAGGCACACTTCTCCATCCGGAGCGGCGCGCCCGGGCCGGAGGATGCCTACGCCGGTGCAGTCGATCCTTGCGCCGGGACAAACAATTGCCGGGTTGATGATCGGAGAAGCGGACGAACCGCGACGGAAAGCCGCATGCCCGGCCGCCGCGCGGTTGAAACGCCGCGCCGCCTTACGCTATCTTGGCGACGCGCGGGTGTAGCTCAATGGTAGAGCAGAAGCTTCCCAAGCTTACGACGGGGGTTCGATTCCCCTCACCCGCTCCAATCGAGAAATCATGCTTTCCAGCGGCGCGGCGCAGTACAGCCGAGCCGTCCTAGCGGCCGGCAAGACGCGACGGGCCGAGGCCGGCCTGCGCGAGGCTGGCGACGAACTCGATTTCCGGCGGGTAGCTCAGTCCGGCGACGCGCCGGGTGACGAAATCGGCGATCTCGCGCGCGAGTTCGGCGCTGCCCGTCTGTCCCGGCTTCAGCACCAGAAATGCCCGCGCCACTTCCCCGAGCAGCTTGTCGGGCCGGCCGACCACGGCTGCTTGGGCGATGGCGGGATGGGACAGCAGGATGCGTTCGATCTCCACCGGTCCGATCAGGTAGCCGGCGCTGTGAATTGCATCATCCATCAGGCCGAGATACAGCACGTTGCCATCGGCATCGATTCGCACCAGATCGCCGGTCAGGTAGAACCGCCCGCCATGGCGGAACCGGCGCGCCGTCGCCGCAGCATCGCGGTGATAGCCCTGGAACCAGAAGAGCGGCGACTTCTCGGTATCGACCGCAAGCTCGCCTTCCGCACCCGGCGGCAGCTCCCGGCCATCGCCGTCCAGCACCACCACGCGCAGTCCCGGCATGGCACGACCGATGGAACCCGGGATCGCGCCGCGGCGCAGGGCCGGCAGATGATGGTTGATCACCGCAAGCCCGAGTTCCGCTTGGCCGTACAGATTGTGCAGTTCGATATCGAGCGCTGACTTTGCCCAGTCGACCAAAGCCTGCGGCAGGGCGCCGCCGACGCTGGAAGCGACGCGCAGCCGCAGGCCCGAGGGCGGCGGACAGACCGCCTGGGCGTCGCGCATTTCCTGATACCAGCCCGGGGCTGCCAGCAGATTGGTGACGCCGTATTTCACCAGCACGCGGTAGACCTGCGCGACATCGAACGGCCCGTCGCAGAACAGAACGGTGCGGCCGAGCAGCAGCGGGCCGATCACGGCGTAATAGAGACCCGCCGCCCAGCCCGGGTCGGAGATGTTCCAATAGACGTCGTCGTCGCGCGCATCCAGCCCGACCAGCATATGCTGCTCCAGGCAGGCGAGGGCCCTGACGGGCACCGGCAGGCCGCGCGGCACGTCGCGGCCGCTGATCGTGTAGAGCAGGACGAAGGGATCGTCGCCGTCCATCGTTGCATCCGCCTCCAGCGGGCGGGCGGCATGCAGCGCCAGCCAGAAGGAAACGTCGCGGTCACCGATCGCCGTTCCGCCCTCGCCTTCCACCGAGACGACGCGCAGGCTTTCATCCTGCGGCAGCTTGGCGCGCCCGGCGCCGTTGCTGACGATCACCTTCGCGCCGCTATGCTCCAGCCGGTAGGCGATGGCCTGCGGGCCCAGGGTGGTGAAGAGCGGCACCTGGACGGCGGCCAGCCGCCACAGCGCCAGGGTCGCGATCAGGTATTCCGGCCCCTTGGGCAGATGGATGACGACGGGCGTGCCCCTGGTGACGCCGAGATCGCGCAGCACGCTGGCGAAGCGCCGCGAGTAATCCGCCAGTTCTCCATAGGTGAGGCGCGAGGAGCGGCCGGCCGCGCTTTCATGCAGCATGGCCGGCGGGGCATCGCGCCCGGCTTCGGCATGACGGTCGCACAGAAGATGCGCCAGCCTGATTCCGCTGCCGGCATATTTCGCCGGCGCCAGCGCCGCCAGGCGATGCAGCTTGTGTTCCGGCAGGCTGTTCAGGGAAATGCGCGACGCCGCGACGCTGCCGAGAAAGAAGAGCTCGCTGCCGAGGAAATAGCGCCGGGACGTCTCGCTCTGCTCGACCATGCCCTGGCGGATCAGCGTCGCCAGCAGGCGCCGCACGGTGCCCTTGCTGAAACCGGTATCGCTGACGAGGTCGGTCAGGCGTGCGCCGCGGCTGCCATGGCTCGCCAGCTCCTGCAGCAGCGTGATGGCGCGTTCCAGGCTCTGCGTTCCTGTCGCGCTGGCTTCCGCAACGGCGGTCTGCACCGTTTTCCCTCCCCTGTGGTAGTCCACATAGTGGACCGCAGACATCGCAAGCGCAAACCTGCAACGTCGCTTGCACCCGCGCTGCCTGCATGTTTATCATCCATCCGATCAGCAGCAGAATCAATGCGGTCCGAAATATGGACCAGCACGGCAATCAACAAGCTGAAGCTGCTGACACGGACGCGTCAGTCCGGGAGGAGACGGAATGGAAGCGGCGGCAACCAGTCTGGAATGCCAGGGTGTGGTACGCAAATTCGGCGGCCTGGTCGCGCTGAAGGACGTGTCGCTGTCGATCGCTCCGGGGCAGATCTATGGCCTGGTCGGGCCCAATGGCAGCGGCAAGACCACCCTGGTCAATGCCGTCACCGGCTTCTATCCGCCGCAGCAGGGCCGCATCCTGTTCGAAGGCCGGGACATCACCGGACGCAAGCCGCATACCGTGGCGAAGCTCGGCATTGCCCGCACCTTCCAGAACCTCGCGCTGTTCCGCGGCATGAGCGTCCTCGACAACATCATGATGGGACGCCACATCCATATGCGCCCGCGCGCCCTGAGCACGCTGCTTTACTGGTGGTGGGCGCAGCGTGACGAAATCCGCGAACGCGAAGTCGTCGAGGAAGTGATCGACTTCCTGCAGCTGCAGGACGTGCGCAGCGAGCCGATCGAGACGGTTCCGCTCGGCCTGCAGAAGCGGATCGAGCTGGCCCGCGCCCTGGTGGCGCAGCCGCGCCTGCTGATCCTGGACGAGCCGATGGCCGGCATGAACCAGGAGGAAAAGGAATACATGGCGCGCTTCATTCTCGATGCGCGCGAGGAACGCGGCCTGACCGTCCTGCTGATCGAGCATCACATGGATGTGGTGGCGGCGATCTGCGACCAGATGACCGTGCTCTGCTACGGCGAGAAGATTGCCGAAGGCCGGCCGGCCGACGCGCTGGCCGACCAGAAGGTCATCGAGGCCTATCTCGGGAGCAGGAACCGCCATGCGGCTTGAGGCGCTGGCCAGCGATACCGGAGCGGTGCCGCGCATCCATGCCGGCATGGATGGCGGGACGCTCGTCTCGCTGCTGGCCGCCAATGCGGCGGCGCATCCGCAGGAAGTCGCCATGCGCGAGCGCGAGCATGGCATCTGGAAGGAGTTCACCTGGCGGCAGTATCTCGATGCGGCGCTCGGCTTCGCCGCCGGCCTCGAGGCGATGGGCTTCCGCGCCGGCGAAGGCCTGCTGGTGATCGGCGACAACCGGCCACGGCTCTATTTCGGCATGATCGGCGCCGGCATGCTGCGCGGCCTGCCAACGCCGGTCTTTTCCGACCTGCCGCCCGAGGAGATCCGCTTCTTCGCCGCCAGCAGCAAGGCGCGCTTCGCGCTGGCCGAGGACCAGGAACAGGTCGACAAGCTGCTCGAGCTACGGACGGAGACCGGCCTGCCCGAGATCATCATCTATGACGATCCGCGCGGCCTGCGAGGCTACAAGCAGCCTGGCCTGGTGTCCTGGGACGATCTCATCGCCCAAGGCGCCGCCCGCCTCGCTGCGGAGCCCGGCCTCCGCGACGACCTGATCAGTCGCGCCCGGCCCGACGATGCCGCCGTCCTGCTGCATTCCTCGGGCACCACCGGCAAGCCGAAAGGCATCGTGCTGCAGCATCGCCGCGCGCTGGCCGCCGTGCGCAACGCCGCCAAGGCCGACTATTTCCAGACCCGCGACGAGCTGATGGCCTATCTGCCGGTGGCCTGGGTCGGAGATTTCGTCTTCACGGTGGCCGGCGGCATCGCGCTGCGCTTCTGCGTCAACATCCCCGAGCGTCAGGACACGGTGCTGGCCAACCTGCGTGAAGTGGCCCCGATGGTCTATTTCGCCTCGCCGCGCTCCTGGGACGGCATGCTGACCCATGTGCAGGTCGGCATGGCGGAATCGTCGCCGCTGAAACGCCGGCTGTTCGACTATTTCATGCCGCTGGCGATCGCCATGGAGCGTGACCGGCTGGAGGGGCGCGCACCGACCCTCGGCCGCAGGATCCTGCGCTGCATCGGCGAATGGCTGGTCTATGCGCCCCTGCGCGACCATCTTGGCCTCGCCCGCGCGCGGCGCCCCTATACGGCCGGCGAGGCGATCGGCGAAGACACCTTCCTGTTCTTCCGCGCGCTCGGCCTCGACCTGAAGCAGTTCTACGGCCAGACCGAGAATGCGGCGCTGACGGCGGCACAGGCGAGCGGCAAGGTGAAACTGCACACGGTCGGCCAGCCGCTGCCCGGCGTCGAGATCAGGATCGCCGAGGATGGCGAGATCCTCATCCGCGCCGACAGCGTCTTCGACGGTTACCTCAATGACGAGGCCTCCACGGCCGCCGCCATGGCCGGCGGCTGGCTGCATACCGGCGACGCGGGGTATCTGGAGGAGGACGGCGATCTGGTCGTGCTCGGCCGCGTCAGCGAGGTGGTGCACACCGCCGCCGGCGAACGCTACATCCCGACCTATATCGAAAATCGCCTGAAGTTCAGCGCCTATGTGAAGGATGCCGCGGTGATCGGCGCCGCCCGCCCGCACCTGGCCGCCATGATCTGCATCGACATGGCCGCCGTGGGCCACTGGGCGGAGGAGAACGGCGTCACCTACACCTCCTATGCCGATCTCTCGCAGCAGCCGGCTGTCGTCGAGCTGATCGCCGGCGTCGTACGCCACGTCAATTCCCTGCTGCCGCCGGGTCTGGCGATCCGCCGCTTCGTCAACCTGCCGAAGGAATTCGACCCTGATGACGGCGAGGTGACCCGCACCCGCAAGCTGCGCCGCAACGTCATCGACGAGCGCTACGCGCCCGTGATCGAGGCTCTGTACGGCAGCGGCGAGTCGGTCGAATTCGAGACCCGCATCACCTACGAAACCGGCGCCACCGGCGTGCTGAAACGCCAGCTGGCCCTGCGCAGCGTGGCCTGAGGCAGATCATGGACATCTATTTCCTCCTCGAACTGGCGGTAAACGGCGTCCTGATCGGCCTGATGTACACGCTGGTCGCGCTCGGCATCGTGCTGATTTTCAAATCCTCCGGCATCGCCAATCTCGCCCAGGGCGCGCTGGCCATGGCCGGCGCCTATATCGCCTGGGCGCTGCTCACGCTGGCCGGCGTTCCGCTCTGGATCGCGGTGCCGCTCAGCCTGATTGCCATGTTCTTCATCGGCGCCGGCATCGAGCGCGTCGCCCTGCGCCCGATGATCGGCCAGCCGGTGATCATGGTGATCATGCTCACGCTCGGCCTCGAAATCCTGCTGCGCGGCCTGGTGCCGGCGATCTTCGGCTCGGTGGTCAAGCGCCTCGATCTCGGCATCCCGCAGGCGCCGGTCATCATCGGCCCGATGCTGATCAACACCGCCTATCTGGTCTCGGGCGGCGTGGCGCTCGGCCTCGTGCTGCTGTCGATGCTGTTCTTCGGCACCCGCATCGGTACCGTGCTGCGCGCCGTATCCGACGACCAGACCGCCTCTTGGTCGGTCGGCATATCGGTGGAGCGCGCCATCGGCCTGTCCTGGGGCATGGCGGGCGTCGCGGCGGCCTCCGGCGGCATTCTCTGGGGCTCGGTGCAGGGCGTCGACTGGACGCTGTCGCTGCTGCTGCTCAAGGCGCTGGCAGTCGCCATCCTCGGCGGACTGGACAGCATCTTCGGCGTGCTGATCGCCGGCATGATCCTCGGAGTCCTGGAAAGCGTGATCCCGGCCTATCTCGACCCTTACGTCGGCGGCGGCAGCCGCGACGTGGTGGCATCGATGGTGATTCTGCTGACGGTGATCTTCCGCCCTCACGGCCTGTTCGGCCGCGAAGACATCGAGCGGGTGTAAGCGATGTTCTACCGCCTCTCCGGCATCAAGCACGTCTCCTACGCGGCCGACCGCCAGCTCTGGCCGGTGCCCTTCGACCGCTATCTCGTCATCGCGGCGGTCATCCTCGGCATTACCGCGCCGTTCTATCTGTCTCCGCTCTATCTCGGCAGCTACATGCTGCCCTGGATCATCTGGGCCACGGCCGCCCTGTCGCTCAATCTGCTGATGGGCTGGGCCGGGCAGATCCATCTCGGCTTCGCCGCGGTTATGGCGATCGGCGCCTACAGCGCCATCCATCTCGCCCGCGCCGGCGTTCCTTTCGAACTGGCGCTGCTGCTCGCCGGCCTGCTTTCCGCCCTGATCGGCATGATCTTCGGCGCGGCGGCACTGCGGGTGAAGGGCCTCTATCTCGCGGTCTCCACGCTGGCCATGCAGTACATGATCGACTGGATCATCTCGCATGTGCCGGCGATCAGCGGCGGCAGCCAGGCCACCCTGCAGACCCCGGTGATCCGCATCCTCGGCTTCCCCGTCGATTCGGATGCCGGCCGCTACTGGGTGGCGCTCGCCGTCTGTGCGCTGGTGACGATCTTCATGCTCAACGTGAAGCGCACCAGCTTCGGCCGCGCGCTGGTCGCCGTGCGGGAGAAGGATTTCGCGGCCGCGATCATCGGCGTCAATCCGTTCTACTACAAGCTGGTGGCCTTCTGGGTCTCGTCCTTCCTCGGCGGCGTGTCCGGCGCGGTGCTGGCCTTCTGCTATTACCGCGCCGTGACCCCGGAGCAGTTCCATCTCGACGTTTCGATCCAGGCGGTCGCCATGGTGATCGTCGGCGGCATGGGTTCGATCCTCGGCAGCTTCTTCGGCGCGGCGCTGGTGCTGCTGGCCCCCATCGTGCTGAACAACTTCGTCGGCTGGTTCGTGGCTGCGATCGGCCTGTCGCTGTCGCCGGAAGTGCTCGCCCTCATTCCGCTGATCCTCTACGGCGGCCTGATCGTCGGCTTCCTGCTGTTCGAGCCGCTCGGCCTCGCCAAGATCTACGACAATATCCGCAATTATTTTCTGGTGTGGCCTTTCCGGCATGCCCGCCGGTGAGGCGTTGAGTTGCGTAAAACCATAACCACAGAGTGAAGGGAGAACGCCATGAACAGGATTGCATTGAACCTGCTGGGAGCGGCGGCCTTGGCCGTCACGACCGGCAGCGCTATGGCACAGGACAAGGTCATCAAGATCGGCCTCGCCCAGGATTTCACCGCCGTCTATACCTTCGTCACCTCGGACTACAACCAGGGCCAGCGGGACTATTTCACGCTGATCAACGAGCGCGGCGGCATCAAGGGCCACAAGATCCAGGCTGAAGTGGTCGATACCGCCAACCAGCCGCAGCGCGGCATCGAGGCCTACGAGCGCATGAAGAATGAAGGCGCGGTTCTGGTGGACTTCCTGTCCACGCCGGTGTCGCGCGCCGTGGTGCCGCGCGCGCTGAAGGATCAGGTCAACATGCTGACCCTGTTCCATGGCCGCTCGGATGCAGCGGATGGCGAGACCTTCCCCTACATCTTCCCCATGACGCCGCTCTACTGGTCGCAGGCAACGAACATCCTGCAGTACATCAAGGAGCAGGAAAAAGGGAACCTGAAGGGCAAGAAGATCGCGCTGGTCGGCATCGACTCGCCCTTCGGCCGCGAGCCGCAGCCGATCTTCCAGGCGCTGGCCGAGAAGGAAGGCTATGAGCTCGGTATCTACCCCTATCCCTCGCCGGGCAACGAGCAGTCGGCGACCTGGACGGCGGTGCGCCGCTTCCAGCCGGACTGGACGGTGATCTGGGGCGCCGGCGGCGGCCAGACCGTTTCGCTGCGCGAAGCCATCCGCAACGGCATCAAGCTCGACCGCCTGCTGTCGGTGATCTGGCTCTCCGAGGTTGACACGGAAATCGCCGGCAAGGAGGCCTCGAAGGGCGTACTGCGCTTCGAGGGTGCCGCCTACGGCAAGGATGCCGCCGTGATCAAGGCGATCGAGACGGAAGTCGTCGCCAAGGGCAAAGGCGCGGGACCGGCCGCCAAGGTGGGCTCGACCTACTACAACATCGGCGTTGCCGGCGCGGCGCTGGTCGCGGAAGGCATCCGGCTCGCGCTGGAGAAGAATCCGAACGGTCCGCTCACCGGCGCCCAGCTCAAGGCCGGCCTCGAGAGCATCAAGGATTTCGATGCCCAGGGACTGATCCCGCCGGTGACCATCACCGCCAAGGACCATCAGGGCGGCGGCAAGGGCCGCATCTCCCAGTGGGACGGCTCCAAGTGGGTGCCGAAGACCGACTGGTATGCGGCGTCCCAGGATCTCGTCTGGGAGCTGGTCCGCAAGAACGCGGAAGAGTTCAAGACGTCGGGGAAATGACCGTGCTGCTGGCGCTGGAAAACATCGAAGTCGCCTACGATCGCGTCTTCCAGGCGATCAAGGGCGTCTCGCTGACGGTACCCGAGGGAGGCGCGGTTGCCCTCCTCGGAGCCAACGGCGCCGGTAAGAGCACGACCCTCAAGACCGTCTCGGGCCTGCTGAAACCCGAACGCGGAGAAGTGACGCGCGGCAATATCCTGTTCCAGGGACAGGATATCGCCGCGCTTTCAGCGCCGCAGCGCGTGCGGCTCGGCATCGTCCAGGTGCTGGAAGGCCGCCGCGTCTTCGGCCATCTCACGCCGGCGGAAAATCTCATTGCCGCCGCCTCCATGCACCGCAGCCGGCAGAAGGTCGCCGAGCTGATGGAGATGGTGTTCGCCTTTTTCCCGCGCCTGGGCCAGCGCGCCAATGCCAAGGCGGGCTATCTCTCGGGCGGCGAGCAGCAGATGCTGGCCATCGGCCGCGCGCTGATGACGGAACCCAAGCTGCTGATGCTGGACGAACCGAGCCTCGGGCTCGCGCCCTATCTGGTGGACGAAATCTTCGGCACGATCAGCCGGATCAACCGCGAGCGCGGGATGGGCGTCCTGCTGGTCGAGCAGAATGCCACCGCGGCGCTCGAAATCGTCGACCATGCCTATCTGATCGAGAACGGCCGCGTGGTGATGAGCGGCAGCGCCGAAACGCTGAAAGCCAATCCCGACGTGCAGGAATTCTACCTCGGCGGTGCCGGTCGGGTGGATTACCACGCCGTGAAGCATTACCGCCGCCGCAAGCGCTGGCTGGCCTGAGCCGCCGCATTCACCGGGTTACCGGATTCCAACCTTCCGGCCGCAGCCGTACCGCAGTACACCCTCGCGCGAGACCGGCGCTGCCGGGCTCGGCCCTTTTGGGTGTTTCCTCCCTTTGACTTGATGGCCCCTCTCGCCGCCCGAACGTGGCGACTGGGGTCTTTTTTTATGCCGCCTGCGCCGCGGCCCGGGCCGGCAGGCGGATGACCCGCTCGACATACAGCAGCGACAGCACAAGCAGCAGGGCGAGCGCGGCAAGCGACGCCAGCATGTGGCTGCCATGGGCGATCAGGCCGAACACGAAGGCCATCACCATGGCCGAGACGCTCGCGACCGCTCCGGCCAGGCCGCTGCCCGCCGGCAGCTCGGCCAGCGTGAGATGCCGCAGCGCCAGCGTGTCGCAGGCCAGCCAGTAGGACTGGCCCGCCACCGCGGCGACAAAGAAAACCGGGGCGTAAGCCTCCGCCGTGCGCCAGCCAAGATGGGCGTCGAGCAAAAAGGCATAGGCAGTCGCGGCAAGTGCAAGCAGCGGCGCCGCGCGCAGCACGAGATGCACATGACGGTCGAGAACGCGCGCAAGACCGAGCCCCGCCAGCGCGCCACCGATCGTGGAGGCTGCGACAAAGAGGCCGAGAGCGTGGGACGCATCGGTGACGTTGGCCGCATGCATGGCAAAGAACGGCACCGCCATATCGATGGTCTGTGCGACCGCGCGCATCGAGAGATAGCGCCGGAACCAGGGCGAGGTCTTCGTCAGCCGCCAGCCATCGGCAAGCGAGGGAGACGTTCCGCCGCGGGCACCGCGGACTTCGAAAAAGAGCAGGATGGCGAGGGCGCCGAGCACCAGGCAGGCGGCGCCGAGCAGCAGCTTCCAGCCATAGCCGTCGAGGCTGCGCGGCGTGTCATGCTGCAGATAGAAGAAGAGCAGCAGGATGACCGTCAGCCCGCCGCCCGCCGCGAGCCGCAGCGCCAGCAGGGCGCCGCGCCGCTCGGCGGGAATGGCCTTGGCGGCAAGCTGGCGGAAACCGAGGCCCCCAAGGCCATTGGCAATGCCGACCAGAAGCAGCAGGGCAATGATCACGGGGGCATATTATACTTGACGTACCCAGTTAGGGGGTATATGGTTGAGTCATAAGGAGATTCCGCCATGTCTAAGTCCATTCTTGATGCCAAGGTCTTCCACGATGAAGCCGCCGCCTATCGGTTCGTTGAGGAACGGGTTTGGCCGGAAGGGCCGGTTTGCCCCCATTGCGGGTCTACCAAGGAGCATGTCGGCAAGCTGAAGGGCAAAAGCACCCGGGTT
>Ga0065720_1020368_pt1 | contig 14959 bp, 19 predicted proteins | sample Thericmetagenome_FD_59107 | JGI IMG/M metagenome (GOLD analysis project Ga0065720, IMG submission 59107) | Thermophilic microbial communities from the Joint Bioenergy Institute, California, USA of rice/straw/compost enrichment - eDNA_2 v2... | ecosystem: Engineered > Solid waste > Grass >... | reverse complement strand
TACAATCGTCATTAGCATGACCAAGAGGCTTGATGCATAAATAACGTAGACCTAGAAAATTATTAAACTTCATCATTGGATACCCAAGGAATATTCCATTTGTCTAGGAAGAATTTTCCAATTTGTTGTCCTAAGATATTTCCTATATTCACGTTTGTAAGCCAGAAGCCCTACATATTAGAATAATTACGGATTCAACTACAAAAATAACTCCTTTTTCCTTTGATGAAAACCAATTAGACAAGATAGCAACACAAACTGGAAATCCCTAAATTTGAAAATAAGAAAGTAATTTTACTGTGGATTGCCCAAGACCATCTATAATAAATGCGGCAGAGTCCAAGACAACACTTCTAAGTCCAAACATACCTTCTATGACACAAATCGCTGAATAACTTAATGAGGCTGCCACTAAGCCCATCGTTATTAAATACTTCAGTCCCATCCGATCTCCAAGCCATCCACTTATGTACAGTCCGATGGCATAAGAAGTCAAAAATGAAGAGTCCAAAGTCCCAAAATAATAGTCACTAAATTCCATACTTTCTGAAATAGATGGCTTTGAATAAGCCCAGGATGTACGTGTTGCATGCAGTGTCGCATACAAAAGTGCAGTCGTTGTAAAGACGATTCTCTTGTATTTCTTTACTCTTATGCTTTTATCTAAGGCAATATATAAGTCTTCTTGTCTCATTGATTCCACACTGAGAAATAAATTTTATTGAAATCTAAATTCTTCAATAGACACAGCATGGGCTAAAGAAATGAATGCCATTGGAGTATTCTTTTGTTAAAACATTTCCAAAGGATTAAACTAGAGTCTTTTCCTCAGATTTTTTGGATTATAAGGGAATATCTAAGAAATTACCAATTATGTTAGTAGACAGAGAATTGTTCTTGTGGTTATTTCAAGTCAACAAATTATTCAAATTGAAATATCTGACAAAATAATACATAAGATCTGTTTTTCGAAGCTGCTTTCCGAGGAAAAGTTGAGATAAATATATGAAGAAATTATATTCAAGAAGCCGAAAATTTTTCCAACAAATAGGCTTGAGAAGGATGTAGTTGAACCAAAAGTCTCCATGATTCTGTGTAATGACTAGAACCTATTCCAACCTCAAACTACGATATGGATAAAATAAAAAATAGGTCTAATCATTTGAAGTTACCTTTTATTGAATTAACATAAACATGAATACAAAAACAAAGGGAACTGTTTCTGCCCACACTTTACCAAAGTCAAACAAGTAACTCAGTTAATGAAAGAGTATCTAATAAATAGGACACTAAATACTGAGGGAATAGCCCAAAATAATCAAACTAAAACAGGTGCAACCCATACAAGACCTGATTCTTCAGACAAATCAAGAACTATACCCAAAAACATCAACTTTTATAGACACTTGATTGACAGTGTGTATGCTAACGAAAGTGGAGTTGAATGGGTTCTCAAATTGAGATCCCCAACTGAATCAGATTTACATAAAAAATTAGACACGTATTTTTCAAAAGAAATGAGTTATATCTTATTAGAAGTTCAGCAAATCCACCGTCATTTTATGGGAAAAGTCTTGAGTCACAGACCCAGAAAAGATCAACTATTGATTTAGAAAATAATATTGGATCACTTCACGAGGTCAGGCATCTACTTTTTCATAGAATTGGTCCTACACCAACAAGAAGTCAAGCCTTATTTGAGACTGGATTGAGAAGTTATGGCTCAACACCTCAATTAAAAGAACTCGAAAGGAAGTTTACAACAATACCCAAAAAAGATAAGAAAGGGGAACTGCCAAGGCTCTATCCTTCCTATAACGAAACTAATAAAATCAAAAATTGGTCAACAAAAAATCTATCCATAAAAACATATCCAGCCTTGTAAAGAGAAATATGTTTTTTTTATTAATAATATTTTTAGCGAAGGATATCTCAATTATCCCAAGTATACTGATCTTCTGGAAAGCCAACCTAAGAATATGTCTGAAACAAGACATCTTTATTACCCAGGACAATTAATGTCTACAGTTAGTTGGGAGCTCTCAATGAGGTATGCTTAAATATATCCCAAAATGTCATAACTTAGGGAGTATGGAGACAGATCACGAAAAAAGAAAGAATTACAGGAATCTATTAAAGCTTTGAAAAATAAAGCGTCCAAAGTCACTAAGAAATAACTTGAGATTTCTTGTAAGCTACTCTATTTTCGTTTAAAGGTTCCACAATCTGCTCATATGACCATCTGCCCCTGTATTATTCGTTTTCTGTATCAATTGATTTTACCAAACATTGCTGATAAAAGATCCCTCAAATATTCTAAACCTATCTAACCTAGTGGAAACATATTCTATTTGCTCAATTGAGAATCATAATGAAGTTTGAGATAAGGTATATATTAATTAGAGTCTATGAATTAACTATTAATTATTTTGTTGCTGCGAGAAATCTTTCTTCGACGTTCTTCCAGTTAACAACCTTCCAGATTTCTTTCAAATAATCTGCTCTCACATTTCTGTATTGAAGATAGTAAGCATGCTCCCAGACGTCAATACCTTTTATGTTATAGAAATAGAGATCTTTGATACCTAACAAGGGAACTAATCCAGTTAAAACTAAAGGATCTTGATTTGGCATTTCTTGAATAACTAAATTCTTAGTGACTTTGTTAAATCCTAGCCAACCCCAACCAGAGCCCTTAAATCTTAAATAAAAGCGGGAGATTCAATTACTTGGACTGCGACTGACTTCTTTGACATCTCTGAAATCAAATTTTCGAAGGAGCCAAAATCTCTAATAACTTGATCATACAACTTAGATCCTTTTTCTGGTAAAACGCCTCCTCCATTTTTGATTGGGGCAAGATTAGTCCAGAAGATTGAATGGTTGATGTGGCCACCACCATTAAATCTGATAGCACCTTGAAGAGAAGTTGCCTTGGTGAAATCACTCTTGGCTTGAGCATCCAAGAACTCTTCAACAGCTTTGTTATAGTTAGTGACGTAAGTTTGATGATGCTTTTGGTGATGAAGCTTCATAATCTCAGCAGAAATAACTGGTTCCAAGGCATTATAATCATAGGGAAGATCGGGCAACTTTGCAGGGGTAAAGTTTGAGAACCCTCTTTTAGGAACAGATGAGGCGAATAAATATCTGCAGGACTTAATCATCAAGTTTTTTATTAAAAGCCTGATTATAAAAAACTATTTAAATAGATGTCAAGATTGGCTAGATTAAGACTAGAGATCTCAGCAATAAGACATTAACTCCATAAAAATCTTACAAATAAAAAAGTTACAAGAAAGAGCCTAATTCAAGGATGGAATAGTTTGTTTAATTCTAGTGAATCTAGCATCTCCATTATTAATCTTTTCCAAGGTACTCACTAATTAATATTAACACAGGAAATCTAAAACTTACATATAGAGGCAGCACTGAATTCTCCTTCATGGGTAACGAATTTCTTAGTTTTGCCATGAGAATAAATAACAAGGGCTGGATAGGATTCTTTATTAAAGATCTGAGCAAATTCTGAATTGGTGCTCACATTTAGCCACATATATTTGAAGTTAGTCTCCTTATTCTTTCTGAGGATTTCTTCAACAGCTGAGGTGATGGTTTGGTCAGGACCAGTATTAGTAAGATAAATTGCACAAAGAGCTCCGTCAATCTATTTTTTAGGAAATAAGATGAAATTTTACATTAAAGCAAATATCGTTTGCGGACTTTGCTGTTAATTCAGGGAACATTTCTCTTGTCCAAGGCTTGTCATTATTAAGTTCGTCTCCTCCTGGAACAAATGTTTCAGTGTAAACATTCAGGAAATCAAAGATGGCCTTATAATTGATTTCTCCCTTATAATAGATAGGCTTCTTTTCAGTGGGTTTCACAACTATAATAGTAGGAGTTTTCTTGACGCCATATCTTTCAAATAATTCTGTTTCATCTTTTCTGATAATTCCCAAGAAAATTTTTTGCTAAAGAATTAGTCAGAATTGAGGGAGATATACATCAAAGGCAACACTCAATGCCTTATAAATCAAGGGAAAGCCTGGCTTGTCAGTGAATAAGAAAGCTTTAGGAACACTTGGAGTGTCTTGGATGAATTTATTAATATTGGTGGCGTTAATTTCAACAACCTTGTTTCCAACAAACTTGGCAGCAGAAGCAGTGATGGCTTTGGAACTATAATCTCCCTATGTTGTTGTTAGGAATAGAAATTTCTAGAATATACTTCATGGTCAAATGGGGGAACTGGAAGAGGAGGATAGATTCTTACGACTGGAGTCTGAGTGATTTTTTCTTTGTCACACAAGTCCCAGTCTTTATAGCAATCTACGGCGCAGATCTTGAAGACACCTTGGAATTCAGAGGCAAATTTATCAAATTCAAAAGCAATCTCTTTTGATCCCTGATCTAAAAATCATCAGGATGTAACTCAACTCTGCTTACCATCATGTTTATAGAAATGAACAATTGATACAAGTTTGTTACGATGTTTGGTGACTTGCTTATCAAAATTATCTTTGTTTAGCTGATAAACAGTTGACTTGGAGCTATCGTACAATGAAGTACTCTTCTTAGGGGCAGCTTGAACGGAGTTGAAGGAAACCAGCCCCAGGAGAACAAGAACAAGGATAATTCTGGAAGTGTATTTTGACATATCTTTTAATAAATTATATTTCGTTAACACGGCAAAGTATTCTAGAAGCTTCAAATACACGTGTTATCAAATTGATGTGTTATGTTCTATTTATTTGAAGGTAATTCTTGTAAAACTGTTCATGAAGGATAGAATGGCTCTGATGAGTCCTCTCAAGTCCTCTGAAACATCAAAGACTAGTAATTTTAAGACGAATATAGTTTTCTCAATTTGAAAATCTGAAAAATTAAATGCACAAATAAGACTTCCTGAAGGTATTAATATCCTATATTCTCTCTTGAATTCCAAGAGTTCGACACTTAAAATTGGTTGTGTCATGGAAGAGCGAATATTCAAAGAAGTACGAGTATCAAGTTTTTAGTGGTTCCAAACTAAAGGATCAAGAAGGGTTATCTTTGTATTGCACCATGTAATTTCTTCTCAAAAATAAATCTTCCACTCTTTATTCCCTGATATCCTAAATACAGTTAATATTTCTTGACTAAATCAACTCCTCATGATCTAAGAGTTCGAGAGACTGATATTAGCAATTGAGAGTAAAGCTCTGAGCACAATATGATCTATCATTATTTATTGTATAGTTTGGTTCCTATTCATAGTCAAAAAGCATGATTTCATTTATTTAATTCCGCAATAAAAATAACGAGAAAAATAGAGCATGTCAAAGTCATCTAAAGTCTCGTTTGGGAGCAAGATCAGTAAGAATGATCCTAGAATCATTGCTCAACTGAACACTGCTGAGAATACCCGAAGAAATTTATACATATTCAACAACCAAGCCCACTCGGCGTTGGCTGCTAAATATATAATTGACATTTTGATTAACAGGGGATCAGCTATTCTCTATAATCAATACTTAATGAGGAAAAAAATGCCAACTTATATGTCTAACTTGTACACCGCCTCTATCAAAGAAGTTGAACATGTCGAACAAATTCAGCATGATTCAAATGAGCCTGTTGAGCCTCATAAACGATTTGTTGAAGACCCTGAGCCTGTAATATCTTGAAAATATGTTAAACAATTTTAGAAAGCTATCCCATTTGATAACTATATGACAGATCGATTGAAGATCGGGACTAAAAAACCAGAAGTTTTGATTACTGAAACAAAGAGTGAGATTAAGAGGCCGGCTTCAAAAAGGTCATACTCAAGAGCAACGAGTGTCAACTTAAGAGGTCAGAGTAAATCATCTTTAGTATCGTCAGAGAGACCTCAAGGCCCTGAGAGGCTTAGCCAGTCAATATCGATCTCTAATGATCACCCTACTTTTGCCAGAGGGCAGAGTGAAATAAGATCACGAAATACTACAATTCTAACTTCATCTCCCATGGGGAAAAAGAAGAAAGTAACATTCTTTAGCTTTTGAATTATTGTAAAGAAACCAGAATACGAACTTATTCCCATCGAAGTTAAGAAAAGTCCACGCGACGAAGTAATTGGTATAATTTTCCATCAATTGTCATTTGATATTTTTGATAGAAGGACTAAGAAAGGAATATTTTGCACGTCTTGAGGATGAAAAGAAAAGAAAAAAAGAATTGGAAGAAATGAATAAGGTTGATTAAAAATTGGCAGAACTAATAATTTAGATGAGAGCAGCCAACAAAAAGAAAATCGAACTTATCGAGAAGAGTGTATTTAAGAAAAAATATACATATGACACGAATGGAGAAATAATTGAAGTGAAAAATCGCTTCCCACCAAAGAAAGGAAGTCTACAAGTTCACTTAAAGTAATAGCTCCTCTTTAATTACCGACCTATTTTAGTTATAGTTTTACTCATGATAATGTATATGTGGAAAAAATCGACTCCAACAAGCCAATAGAAAGAGTAGTTGCTCCAGACTGGGAAGAACCAAAATCAGTGAGAGGATTCAAATTTCAATCGAAGTTCAAAAGAAGGGTGCCTATCATTCCCCCAGTAGTTGATCCTGGAGTGAAAAAATTTGAGGATCTTCTGAGATTCTATAAAATAATTGGTCCAGGACCGTTTGATCCATCTCAAGTCACTGAATCTATGGTCAGAGAGTTAGAAAGAAAGATGCAATTGACAGTCATTGATAATATTATTCCAGCTCCAGGCGTCAAAATTATTGAAAATGATCGTGTTAAAGAGAATGTTGGATTTGTGGCAAAATATTCTGAAACTGGTTTCCCTTTAATCACGAAAGGAATGTATGAAAGAATCCAAGAGAAGGCAACAGAGGGGCACCCTGAAGTATCAATTGAAAAACCAAGGGAGATTGAAAAAGTCCTTATTGAAAAAGAAAAGAATTTCAGAAGACTCCTTGGAAGTATTATTCCTCTTCATAGGACTCCAAGAAAAGACACCTCTAACACTGTCTCTAGCTATAATGATTTAAATCCATTGGATAGTCAGGACCTCGTCAACAATAGGCCCCAAGATAAAAGTAGCAGTAAAATTACCCCTGACACTGACAGCAAGAGCTCACCAAAAGGTACCACTAACCGAGGACAGTCCTCAGTCGGTACCATTCGAATGGGTGAAATTATTCAAGAAAAGATTGTTTCTCTATCACCAGCTCCGCTTCGGGAGAGAAATATAAATAATCGTCCAGAAAGGACCACAAGTGCTACCCCTGTTAAGCCAGTAATTCCTGAGCATAGGGCTACTTTTATGGAGAAGATATATGGGAAAGAAGAGCTTTGGTCAAAGAGAAAAAATCGAAAATTAATTTCTGCCTCTAAAATTCCTCGTATCAAAAAACCTGATGATTCGGGAAATAAGAGCATGTTTGTTACAAAAGGAACAAGAGAAACAGTAAATACTTTCTTACCATAATTTAATTATTTAGGATGTGTCTTGGATCTCTCCTGCTAACTTAACTTATATGGAAGAAGTCAGTGGAATAGATCAGGGTTATAAAATTCGGGATAGAGTTAGGGTCAACAATACCAATTTTTTGGCATTACTTGAAGAAACTGATACTATTTTGAGTAATGCTTAAGAATCTAATAACATTGATGTATTATATTTAAACAGGAAGCGGATCCAGGAGTGTAAAGCTAAAAAAACACTCTTGATTTTCCAGATATATATTTCACTTATGCATGATACAGATTGAAGTATTCGTACTGCCTTAGACTTAGTATGTATTATGATACTCATTTTCAGCTTTCTGAACCTTCAGTTTCCTCTTTTCAATGTAGTCATCCAAGCCAATAATTTCTTTCTTCTTTTTGTACTTTTTCAAGGCATCAGCTGCTTCTGGGGAGATAGTTTTCTGGCCAGTCTCATATTCAATTCGAAATTCTTTCTTCTTTATTTCTTCTTGGAGCTTGACAGGATCCACAGGTTTTTCACGAACGAAAACCAAAGGACTTTCAAAGACAACTGTACTGACGACCTCTTGCTGAGTTTGAACAAATTCATTGTGTCTTTTCTTGACAAGCCTTTGATACATATCATAGACTAAAATTAGTCCAATAACAAGCCCTGCTCTCACAAATAGATTATCAAAGATCGATGATTGCGACATTCTGTTTCTCATGTTGTAATACTCATCTCTAATAGACTCCTCTTTTTGACGTTTGCGTCCATATTCATACCATTTATTGTTGTAATATTCATATTTATCTTTTTGTTCACCAAATCCATTATAAGCACCATAGTACCGAGAATATTCTGTGGATCCTCCCATTGTTTCTTCTGGATTCGAATTGAAATTAGGATTGCTTTTTCCTAGATCATAAACCTGACGTAATACAGGATCCTTCAGAGTCTCATAAGCTTTTGCGACTATTTTGAATTGTTCCTAAGATAATTTAAAAATTATCGCTTGATATTACTTCGGCTGACTCAGTGTGATTGTGATCTGGGTGATATAGCTTGACTAAGTAGTGTAATAAGGAGTCTGGTTAAAATATACCTTTCTCATAATATGCTTTTTTAATTTCAATAGGTGTAGCTGTTGGTTTCACTCCCAAGACTTCATAATAACACATTTTAGCATTTAGTGTAGCAAATCCATAGGTCGGAGCATTCCCTTTTTGAAAGGATGAATAGGAAAGAAATCCTCTTAAAATTTGTTTTTGATTAAACATTAAAAAGAGAAAAACACAATTTGCTATTACTTATCAAGTATTTAATTTGCGTATATTATGAGCAATAAAAAAGACTCTCTTGAAAATCAAGGGTCTTTGAACTTCACTACTACTTATAAAGATGTTAAAAATCCAGATAGAGGTAGAATAGCTTTTAGAGTGCAAACTCAGCCATCGCAAACAGAAAAAGAATCATTAAGTACAAAAACTTCACTAGAAATTATATTAGACAGAATATCAACTCAGAAAAACATAAATAAAGGAGAATCTGTCAGAAAAGGTAATAATTCTCAACAAAACGTGAGGGTGAAGTCATCAAAGCATTTAACATCAACTTTGGATGATAACTCGCTCAGAAATACGACCAGTTCTCCTTCAAAATACCACGAAAAATGTATAGAAAAATCTTTAAATAACAGCTCTGGATTCAGATCTACACCAAATAAGCTTTATAATTCTGAAACTGCTTCCATAAGTCATTTTAATTCATTCACACGCTCTACTACAAGTCATAAAAACCACAGGCTGAGTGAATCATTGAGCATAGATCAGAAGAGTGCTCGATTATTCACTGAGCAAAAGCTCACTCAAAGTTCTAGACCAAATTCACATAGTCCAGAACGTAACTCATTTCAAAACAGAAAAGGAAGGCGTTTAACTCTTTTGCAGTTTCTATAATGAGACCAATTTCTTGAATTTCATGAGGAGTTTTTCCCCAATTCTGTAGACTTTTTGGCCAAATGCTATATTGAACTGATAGGGAGTGATTACTAACAAAGTTGTGAAAAGGTTAATGATTACTATCGATGGAAAAGAGATTGATATTCCCCTAGCAACAAAGAAGTTTGAGCTCACCCAAAGAGTAAAAAATGAAATAGAAGAAAGAAAGGAACTAGTCAAACACTTCATGAACCAAGGATCAGAGAAATACGCAAGTAAACTTCAGAGGAAAGATGTTATAATGAAAATGAAAGCACTTACGACAAGACTACACAGATTAGAATTCCAAGTGTTGCAGACTCAAAAAGAATTACAAAAAGCAGAAGAACTAACAACAAAAACAATTCAAGCAAAAAATAGACACCTAGATGATCTCAACAAAATGGAAGAACGAAAGCAAGCAAAAGTTAAAAAAATAGAAGAACAAAAAGAGTTAAATAACATTAAAAGAAAGGAACATATTGAGAATCTTAAACTTAGCTTAGCTAGTAATAATTTAAGAATTGCAAATATTGTCAGTGATGTGAAATTATCGTTATCAGAAAAAAGAAAAGAATATCAACAAAAGATGAAAGAGAAAATTCAACATCAAGCTAAATTTCACAAAAAGATAAGAGAACTCGAACAAAGACTAAGAGAGTCTAAAATAAAAAAGCATCAAGAATATATTGATAGAGCTAATCAGAACCATTCACTATATGTGGCAGAGACCGAGAGATTAATGAATGAGTTTCAAGAAAAGATGGATGATATGATCAAATTGGAGGAAGCACTCTTGCAGAAAATTAATGCTACTAATCAATTAAAAGCTTCTCTAGAAGAAAAAAGAGAAAAGATTACGAAGGCCAGAGTGGTGGCGAATCAAGAGTTTAAAATCGAGGAATAGCTCGATTATTTTAATTATTTCTTTGAATGAACATGATGATTTACTTTTTAAATCAGGACAAAGCTAAGTAAATGCATAAGGTAACCATTTAAGAATAATAAATACGTCAAATTTAAGAAATGTCATATTTACAATTAAATCAAAAATTGTGCTGGCTTTCGTATAGCTCTCTTTCTCAAAAGGGATCTAAGTATCCTGCCATAATTTAGCAGGGCTGATATGCTTCAATTGAGGAGTTATGTTGAAGGTTGTTTTTTTGCTAAATGTTCTGCTAGAGTCTTTCTAATTAACTCTTCCAAACTTGATTGCATATCTTGATCCAATTGAAACGCTATAGCAAAATTTTTTGCCAAAATTCGAGGATCATCGTCTTCATGGATTCCAATTCTGCCAGTCCTATTATTTTAGAACATTTTTCTCTTCAAACTCACCTTCCAGGACCAACATTGGCATCTATATAGATAAATGGTGGCTTTTTCTTCATTTTGGGCTTTTCGACAAAAGTAAATGGCTTGATGTTGGCAGTTCTAATTTTGTCGTAGTTTTCTCCTGCAGGCTTTCTTCATAGATTAGCAATTCTATTGATTGGAGCTTACTTTTCCAAGGCTTCTTTTTTCTTGATATGCTCTTCATATCCCTGTCTTAGACGACTAATAACCTTTGCGTATCCCTTTGGTACAGATCTAGGAGAGAATCCTCTAAAAGGGTATTAAGATTAGTTTTTTTTCTAGTACTGAGTAGAACTATAACGATTGATCTCAGGATGAAATGTACATTGATCAAGTTCTTGCTGTTCTTTTTCTAATTTTTCTATTATTCGCTCCTCTTCTCTCTTTTTGAAGTCGCGAAGGGGATTTTGAAGACGCTCCACCTAGTCATTAATGTGGTTTTCATAGTAATTCATACGATATTAGGGTCTCTTTGATCATGAGCACGATGGTACTTTATGGTAGGGTGAAACGTACATTCTTTAGTCTCCTTCACAGATTTTAACAGCTGGTTAAAATATATACCTCAATCTTTTTGATTCTTCTTTGTTCTTCTCTCCAGTTTTCCATAAGTTCTCTTTTTTTGAATAAGATTTTCAATCTTTCTTCAAACTCACGATCCTTTACTGACTTTTTTGAATTTGTACTAACTTGGTGATGACCTCTATCAGACATAGGATTATTTTGTGATCCAAAGTCTTGTCCCATCATGCCTGTTCTTTCTGTGGCATGCCCAGGATTGTGCGAGATTGGATTTCCACTTCCTTCCCTTGGACTATAATAAGATGGAGCATCGTATGTATCGAATTCATCATCGTCAATAGGATGTTCTTTTAAAAATTTCTCTTTGTGATATTGATAAATGGCTTGTGAGATTTCTCCGATCTGAGGCTTGAAAGTATATTGTTTATTCCTCTAATAGATAAGACATCTTCTTTTAGAATTACTTCATTAGCTTCTTCAATCTGGCCAGGTTTCAAGTAGCCTATTTTGATGAAATGGAATCGATTTTCATTTAATTTTCTAAATTTTCGAACCAGCTTAGCTAAGGGCCATGGCTCATCTAATAATTAGTTAGGAAAAGGAATGTTTTACCATCTTCATTTTGATGAATTAACTGACTATTTTGATTATTTTGGGTCCCTCCTTTGTATTTATCAACATATCCTGACAACATGAAGCAAAAATTGTTATCCATTACCTTGAAGAATAGCTGCTGTTTCTTCAGGAGGAAGATTTGCTGGGTCAAGTAAAATTCTAAGAACCACAAATACAAATTCTGAGTTAATGGTCTCATCAGTATCATTCTCTACTAATAATGACCATAGTTGTTCATGGAACATCATCTATGTTGTGAAAAATAATCGATGGAGCTCAAACCTCACTAAATCTTCGTTTCTGGTCTTTATTTGTGTTGTGAATAAATTGATCTACATTGACAACTATTGGATAAGTGATCTCCAAAAAAACGATACGGTTAAAATTCTCATCATATTTGCAGACAATAAATAATTCCAAGAGAGTAAGAACTCTCCCAAGTTGTTCAAATGTGATTCTCTTAGTAGAATCTGGATCAATCTCCATTAGTATAGCTGTTAGGACTTGCTCAATTTTCTTGATAAAGATTTTATAGGATCCTTCTGTGAGTTTTCGACAATTAGACATCTTCTTGATATCATTCTCAATCTAAAGATTAAGATTACTATGGAGATGGTGGAGTACTTTCTTCTCAAACTCAGCTTTTTGTTTGAGTCTTTCAATCCCTCTCTGGTAAAATTTATGCTATAACTCATTGTAAATTAATTTTTATATTATTACCTGCATATATACTGGATTTGCTGCTTTTTCTGTGCGATTATTTCCGACTTCACTAGTTTTTTTGTTGTTTGTTTTATTCATTGTAAGTAATTTTTTAGCAGCTTCTATTTTAGAATCTGATGGATTCTTTAAGCTAAAATCTTTCGAAGGTTGGTCTAATCCCAGAAGGTCATAATTTTGATAAGTTTGCTTCCCTAAGTTTCCTGAAATTGTCTGATGATTTTCTTTGGGTTCACTTTCTTTAACACTGCTACTGTTTTTCTGAGATCTTGTTTTAAATAGTAACTCTTCGACTTTTTGAACGTTGCTAGCAGCATTTTCTGAATATCTTTTATCATCTGGAGTGTTTGATTGAGGATCAAGATCAAACAGGTTTGGAATCCCTTGATTTGAGAGAGGCGATTTTATAGTTGATGAATCCTTTTCTGGATTTTTAAATAGAGATGCAGATTTATCTCTAATGATATTCCCTGATGACACTTTGGATAAAGGCAATGTTTCTTCTGTTTTGTCCCTTGCCATGCTTGATCTCACTGGGTCAAAAATCTAATGTATTATCAAAAACTAAACATAAACCCTTACTATTTGTGAAATATGACTAGAATCTAGATTGGAAAGAGAGTTTCCTTTTATCTCCTTTTGAACATCTACATCATCATTATTTGAGCTAATCAGATTTTGTGGATCACTTTCCAATGCTAGAATTTCTTTTTTAAGATTTATATCAGTCTCTTCCTTTTGATTTTTCGTTTCAGAAGCTTTGATGGTATCGACAACTAATTTGATGTTATATGAATCAAGATATGTCGAACCCTCATTTTCAACAGGAGGAGATTTCTCCGTATTCGTTGTCATCTGAATTGAATTTGCTTAGAAATTAAATTTATTCAGGTTTGCCAGATTAGTGTGTTGAAATAGAAAATTAGACTTTACGTTTTCATTTTTTGGTTCCTGAGGATAATAAAGGTATTATCAAACCAAAATTTAATACTCAAAATAAACAGTTAACTCGGTGTTCATGTAAAATACTCTATAATGAGGAAAGAATAGTTGCTAAAGGTAAGCCTTAGACTTGGCTTCTTTGTTTTTTCGTTAATTGTAAGAGTCGATCTTTCTCTATTTTTTGTTGTAAAGAGAAACTTTTTCTAGACATGAGTAACCAAAGAGAATTGTTTATAGATAGTCTTGGATGATTTGAGAGATTGATAATTATTTCTTGGAATTTTTCGTTGCTTGAACTTCTTTTGAATTTGGTTTTGTAGATCTAGAATTATATTCTTGAGTTAGAGATCTTAATTATGAATTAAAATTCACAAAAAATTACCCATTCTGAGGGTTCTTTTTCCTAGTGGTGCTGAGAGGCGAGTGTAAAATCTTATTGAGAGCTTTATTAGATCAAATGGGTCAGCTTCAGGGTGGTAATGATTCTGTTCTTTTTGTAAGGTATTGCAGTTTCTTCGAATTTCAAAGTTTTAAATAGTTCGACTTAATAACTTTTAGTTAATGTAGATTTACAGTTGATTTTGCCAATTCGAACTTCATAGGAATTCTATTTATTAACTACAATATCTCTTTCTTTCTTAGGATCTGATTTAATCATGAACTCATTTAACATTGCATCAGACCAGAATTCATTCATCATCAATGTGGCTTGAGGTGAAGTGGATATTAACTTGAAAACATTCCTCAGTTCTTTTATATGATCTTTCTCAAAAAAGTTCTGAAAGTCAAATGATTAAAAATATACCAAAGAGGAGAAGTCTTCTCCAGATTTAATAAGCAGAGATTCTTCTGAAATGATGGATCTTATACTTGATTCCTATGACTTAGAAAGTCTAAGACTTTTTTTAGAGAGAGTGCTTACATAAAACAGTGATTTTTTCTTTCTTAGGAGACACAAAGGAAGAATTTGGTGAGTTAACTGAGGCCATTTTGATATACAATTTAGATTTGGTCCTCCCAATTGGATATTTCTGATGAGATTGCAAAGAAGTAAATGGTTGAAGATTAGAATTAGTAGACGCGGAAATTATAATATTTGCATTGGAGTCTTGGCGATGAGATATGGATTGAATCATTACGAGTTTATTATGATACTGATATATAATGTAATATTTGCATAAATAAAATTATCTTGATACTAGCAAAGATGATCACATTGATAATACATATGATACTTACTAATAGAGGACCTATGACTTTTTGGTGTGAGAGATAGGTAAAAAAGATCAAAACAACTTTGTATTGCTAATTGCAAAAACACAATTAGAAAGTATGAAGTACTTATATCAACCTAGACAATAGTAATATTTACTTATA
>Ga0065720_1003646_pt1 | contig 14961 bp, 10 predicted proteins | sample Thericmetagenome_FD_59107 | JGI IMG/M metagenome (GOLD analysis project Ga0065720, IMG submission 59107) | Thermophilic microbial communities from the Joint Bioenergy Institute, California, USA of rice/straw/compost enrichment - eDNA_2 v2... | ecosystem: Engineered > Solid waste > Grass >... | reverse complement strand
TGGTCCGGCGTCGGGGCATGGTCCGGCGTCGGGGCGCCGGCGGTCGGTGCCGCTGTTCGTCGCGGCCGGGCTGTTCCTGGTGCTGGCCGCGGTGCTGGTCGGGGTGGGGGCGACGGTCGCGGGCGTGGCGGCCGGGCTCGCCGGTCTGGTGGCCGGGGCGGTCGGCCTCTTCCACCGCGGTCGCGAGTCGGCCCTGGCGACGCCCGCACGGTCGGGCGGCGCACCGTCCCCGCTGGAAACGACGGTCCAGGCGTCCGTCGTGATGCCCCCGGCGGCGGCCACGACGACGGTCCGGCCGTCGGTCGTGATGACCCAGCCGTCGGTCTCTGCGCCGATCCAGCCGGCACCGACCATTGTGGACAGTTCTGTCCTCGTGGCCCAGCAGCGGTTCCGTGAATGGGAGGAGCGGCTGGGCCGGGCCGAGCGCCGGGTCGTGGCGCTGGCCGGCCAGCTGGGGCTCTCCGGTGAGTCGGCGGCCGACGCCGTACGGGACCTGGAGGCCTGGCTGGCGGCGGACCGGGACCGGCAGGCGGCGCGCGAGCGGTCGGCCGCTCACCGCGCCCGCCTCGAGGCGCTGCTCGACGGCACCTCGATCGCTGAACTCGAGGCGGCGGCGGACCGGGCGCAGGAGCGGGCCGCCAGCGCCGAGCAGGAGGCGCGACACGCCGAGCAGGACGCGACACAGGCTGGGCCGGACGCGGAACCGAACGGGCCGGCCGGTCCGTCGTCAGTGGACGACGCTGAGTCTACTGTGGACGATGACGTGGACGGGCTGCGGCATCGGTACCAGGAGGCCGACCGTCAGGCGACGCTGGCCGAGCAGGCGGTCGCCACCCTCAGGCAGGACCGTCCATCGGTGGCCGACGCGGAGGAGCGGTTGGCCGCGGCCGAGGCGGAGTGTCGACGGCTGGAGGCGCTCGATGACGTGCTGACGCGGACCCGCGCCTTCCTGGCCCGGGCCCAGGAGCGGGTGCACCGCGACATCGCCCCGCAGCTGGCCGCCGCCGTCGGTCGGGATCTGGCCGCGGTGACGGCGGGACGCTACACGGAGGCGGTCGTCGATACCAATACCCTCGCGGTGCAGGTCCGGGGCCCGGGCGGGCCGTTGCGGGACGTCGAGCACCTGTCGGTCGGCACCGTCGAGCAGGTCTATCTGCTGGTGCGGGTGGCGCTGGCCCAGCGCCTGGTGCGGCCGGGGGAGAGCAGTCCGCTGCTGCTCGACGACGTCACCGTCCACGCCGACCAGGACCGGACCCGGCGCCTGCTGGACACGCTGCTGGCCGTCGCCGAGCGCCACCAGGTGGTGCTCTTCACCCAGCAGGAGCAGGTCCGGCAATGGGCCCGCACGACCCTCACCGATTCCCGGCACACGCTGCACGAACTCTCCACCCCGGCCCCGGCCTGACGCGCGCACCCGCCGTCGGAGGTATCGAGCGGCGCGACCCTCCGGCTCAGCTCTGGGCGTCCAGGTCGCGCAGGGCGAAGCGGAGGTGCTCCCACTCCTCGTGCAGGATCACGTGCAGGCAGGCCAGGACCGACTTCTGGTGCTCGGGTGACCACGCGCTGGGGCGAGGCTCGGCGAGCAACTCGGGCGTGACGGTGGCGAGGAAGTCGCGCACCATGCCCTGCCGCTCGGCCCGCGCCTGGAGCACCTCGGCGAAGGTCGGCTTGTCCGGGGAAAAGATCGACATGTCGAAGCCGTCCGTCTCGTACTCGACATTCGGCACGCCGAGCGGGTGGAACGGCTGCGGCCGACGCAGGATCGCCTTGCCCAGCCAGGCGTCGGTGGCGAAGACGAGGTGGCGCAGCGTCTGTGCGAAGGACCATTCGCCGTCGGCCGAGACGTCGGCGGCGCCGTCGGGCATGGCGGTGACCCGGTCGACCGCGGCCGCCCAGGCCCGCTCGACCGCCGCCCACGCCGCACGCAGACCGTCCGGGTCCGTGGCCTGCCTCAGCTCGCGGCCCGGAAAGCGCCGGTTCAGCTCGGCCTCGACGAGCGGCCCGACGTCGACCCCGTTGACCACCAGCGGACCGTCGTCGAGCCACGGCGCATCGATGTCGAGCCCGCGGACGTCGACGCCGCGCATGACCGCCCCGGCCAGCGTCGATCGGATGAACCGCGCGCCCCGCAGATCCCGGTCGACGAACGTCCTGGTGGTGTCGTGGCCCATGGTGCCCTCCGTGTCCTTCGATTCCGGCGACCCTAGCGCGCGTGTCCGACGAAACCTGGCCGGGCCGGTCGGCGCGGTGGCGTGCCCCGGCCGGGTTCGCGGTCCGGGCGGCGGTCCGGCGGCCGGACACGTACTGTCCGTAGGGGTGCGTCGCATGCGGGCCGGGAGGGGGCATGGCACAGGGGCCAGTTCTGGTGATCGGTCTTGATCCCGTCCGGATTCCGGGCTGGGACCCGGAGCCGGTGGTCGCGGCGATCGAGCGCGGACAGGCCCGGTGCGGGGAGTATGGCATAGACGCTGACCTGTGTTTGGTGGCACCCGACGACAACGCCGAGGACGCCGTGGTCACGGCCCTGAGGCGCCGGGACTATGCCTGCGTGGTGGTCGGCGGCGGGATCCGCAAGCACGAGCCGTTGCTCGAGCTCTTCGAGACGGTGGTCAATCTGATCCGGCAGCACGCGCCGCAGGCGGCCATCGCCTTCAACCGCAACCCGGACGACATGGCCGACGCCGCGCTGCGCTGGCTGCGGTAGGCCGGGTCTTGCCGGCGGGGCCGAGCCGTGCGGCGGGCATCGGGTCTCGGGTGGGAACCCATGGGTTGACGTACGTCCATCGCCGCGCGCCGTTGCCCGCACCGGGTTTCGCGTTACTCAGATCATCTGTATAGTCGTCGCGTGCCGCGAATGCAGGAGCCCACCTTTCTCGTGCTGACCGTACTGGCCGGCCCGCCCCTGCACGGCTACGCGATCATGCAGGCCATCGACGAGCTGGTCGGGGGGACAGGTGTGGTCCGTCCCGGCACGCTCTACGCGGCGCTGGACCGGCTGACCGCGGACGCGCTGATCGAGGTCGCGCACGCGGACGAATGGGCCGATGGACGGGTGCGCCGGTACTACCGGCTGACCCCGCGGGGCGCCGATGCGCTGCGGGCGGAGGCGCAGCGTCGCCACCGCCTGGCCGACATCGCCTTGCGTCGCCTGTCGACCGATCCCGGGACCGGCTACGCGGCGAGCCCGGCGTGATCGAAGGGTTCACGTCGTGACTGACCCGGACGAGGCCCAGGATCGGGAGCGCGCCCTGATCCGCCGGTACCGCCGCCTGCTGCTCGCCTACCCCCGATGGCACCGGCGTCTGCACGGGCCCGACCAGCTCACCGCGCTGCTGGACCTGGCCGGCGGCGGCCGGCCGCCGACCCGGCGGGACGAGATCGGTCTGGTGCTCGACGGGCTGTGGTGCCGGGTGCGAGTCCGTGGCGCCGCCGCCGTCGCCCTGGCTGCGCTGGTGAGCCTGGTCGCCGCGGCCACGCTCGCCGCCGCGGCCGGGTGGGTGGCGTGGCGCCTCACGGTGGCGCCGTGGCCCACGGTCGCGGAGGCGCTGAGCCTGGCCGAGCCGGTCGTGCCCCGGGCGCGGCCGGACAGCGTGACGCAGCGCAACGCGGCGATCGGTCCCTGGCTGTCCGACGCCGACTCGCTGCTGGTGACGGTGCTGGGCAGCCCGGAGTTGCGGCCGGGTGGTGTCTACCTGAGCTACGCCGCCGCCGCATCCGACCCCGCGGCGGTGTACGCGTCGGCGGCGGAGGTGCTCGCGGCCCACGGGTGGGAACTGTCCACAGTCGACGGACCGGTCGTCGCCGAGCGGGACGGCCGGCGGCTTCGGGTCCTGTGCGCCGGCGCGGATCTGGGCATGTACGACGTCGTCATATCCGTCTATCTGACCCCACCCGTGGCCGCCTACGGGTTCGCGGGGCTCGGAGCGGCGGTCGGCGGCCTGCTCGGCTGGCCCGCGGTGGCTGCGGCGATGGCCCGCACCCGTCGCCTGGCTCCGCCCCGGCGGGCGGCCGTGTCCGGCGCGGCGACTGTGGGCGTGGTCGCGTCCCTCCCCGCCGCCGTCCTGAACCTCATCGCCGTCGCCATCGCGGACTCCGACGCGGCCGCGGCGCCGCCGTGGATCGGCTACACGTTTGTCCTGGCTCGGCCGGGCGCGGTGCTCGGCGGCGCGCTCCTGGTCGCCGCCTGGCTGCTCTCGGCGACCGGCCGGTCGGGCCTGGGTGGGTCGCTGCGCGCGGCCGGGGCGGGTCACGATTCGCATGTGGACTGACCGGTGGTGGCCGTGCCGTAGGATCGGCGGTCACTGGAGGTGTCGTGGCGGCCAAGGTACGCGTCGAGCTGCTGGCTCGGTTCCGAGTGACGCTCGACGGGCACCCGGTCGCCGACGACCAGTGGCCCGGCCGCCGGTCGGCCGAGCTGGTGCAGTTGCTCGCGCTGAGCCCGGGTGGTCGCTGTCCCCGGGATCGCGTGATCGACGCGCTCTGGGGCCATCTCGATCCGGAGGCGGGCGCCGCGAACCTGCGGAAGGCGGCGCATCACGCCCGGAAGGCGATCGGGCACCCGGACGCCGTCGTGCTCCGCACGGGGATGGTCGCGCTCTTCCCCGGACACGACGTCGAGGTCGACGTCGATCGGTTCGAGTCGGCGGCCGAGGCGGCGTTACGGGCGTCGGATCGCGCGGCCTGCGCCACGGCCGCGGCCGCGTACCCGGGCGACCTTCTGCCGGAAGCCCTGTACGAGGAGTGGGCGCAGGCGCGGCGCGAGGAGCTTCGATCGCTGTACCGCCGTCTCCTGAGGGCGAGCGAGCAGTGGGAGCGGCTGGTCGAGTTCGATCGCACCGATGAGGTCGCCTACCGGGAGCTCATGCGGGCCGCCCTCCGGGCCGGCGCCCGGCACGCCGCGATCCGCTGGTACGGGCGGCTACGGACGGTTCTCGAGCACGAGCTCGGCGTGCTGCCCAGTCCGGAGACGATCGCCCTGTACGAGGAGTGCGTGGCCGGGCTGCGCGCAGCGGAGGGCGCGATCGTGGGCCGCCAGGTCGAGGTGGCGTACGCGACGGCCGCGCTCGACGCGGGCGCGCACGGCGACCTGGGCGCGGTCGTGATCCGGGGGCCGACCGGCATCGGGAAATCGACGCTGTGCCGGGAGGTCGCGGCCATCGCGCGGTCCCGGACCTGGCGCTGCGTATCGGTCGCCGCCGGCTCGAACGGCGGACCGTACGGCCCGTTGATCGATGTCATTGAGCAGCTCATCATCCGGGACCGCGGCCTGCTCGACGCGTTGCCCGAGCGGACCCGGTCCGTGCTCGCGGAGCTGACGATGCTCGCCGCCCCGGCGCCGCCGCTGACCGGTCCGCTCGGGCGGCAGCAGGTGATCGGGGCCATGCGCCGGCTGCTGGTGGCCGCCGCCGACGCCGGAGTCATCGTCGTGGTGGTCGACGACGCGCACCTCGCCGACGACGCGACCACCGACGTGCTGCTACAGCTCGCCGGGGTCAGCCGGGCGGGCCGGATCGTCGTCGTGCTCTCCTACCGGCCGGAACGGGCGGGCCAGGTGCTGGCCCGGGGCGTCGGGCGGCTGGACCGGGCCGGGGCTGTGGTCATCATCGATGTGAATCCGCTCGATCGCGACGCCGCGGTCGCGTTGGTCAGCGCGGCCGTGCCGACCCCCCTCGAGACGTCCCTGGTCGACCGGATCGTCGATCTCGCGGCGGGGAATCCGTTCTTCCTCCTGGAACTCGCCCGTCACGCCGCCGCGGGCCGGCCGCTGGACACGGCGCCGACCATCTGGGAGGCCATCGCCACCCGGTTCATCGACCTGGATGAGCAGAGCCGGGCGATGCTGCAGCGTCTCGCGGTCGCCGGGGTCGAGCACGATCCGGCGGGCGTCCTCGCCATCACCGGGCTGACGGAGCCGGAGGCGTTCCGGCTGCTCGACGCCGCCCTGGCCGCCGAGGTGCTCGTCGTGGCCGGCGCTCGCTACCGCTTCCGGCACGACCTGGTCCGGCAGGCGCTCGTCGAGCAGGTCCCACCGCACCGTCGGGTGGTCGTGCACCGCGAGACGGCCGAGCGGTTGGTGAGCGCCGGCGGTCCGGCGGATGTCATCGCTCAGCACTGGCTGGCCGGGGGCCGGCCCGACGAGGCGGTCGACTGGCTGTTGCAGGCCGCGCGTGACGCGGTGAACGTCGGCGCATTCAGCGATGCGGGCAGACATATCGATATTCTTCTGCGGCACGAGCCCCGTCACCCGGACGCGCTGTTCCTCCGGGCCGAGGTCTTCGAGGCGCTCGGCGACGACCGGGCCCCGGTCGCCTTCGCCGCCGCCGCGCAGGTCGTCGACGGGCCCCGGTGGCACGACGTACGGGCCCGGCAGGCCCTGGCGTCGGTCCGGGCCGGCGACCCGGAGGGTGCGGCCGCGGCGCTGGTCGGCGTCCAGACCCAGTCGCTCGAGGGTCGGCTCACCCAGGCCCTCGCCGTCGCCGGGACGGCGGTCATGGGCGTCACGGACCCCGCCGAGGCGGTGGCCCGGGTCCGGGAGATCCGTCACGTGGCGGTCGACCTGGGCGACCCGGTGGCCGTCATCATCGCCTCCTGGGCCGAGGCGGCGGCCACCCACGCCCGCGGCGACCTGCCGAGCATGGTGCAGGCCCGGCTGCGCGAGACGTACGCGCTGCCCGAGTTGGCGGTCTCGGTCTTCGACGGCCAGCTGTGTGCCGTCGAGCACCTGCTCTACGGCGGACTCCCGTATCCCGAGGTGATCGCCTTCGCCGAGGCGCTGCGGGCCGAGGCCGACCGGCTGGGCGCCGCGCGCGGTCGCGCGTTCGCCATGACCTTCCGCGGGGAAGCCAAGCTGCTGTCCGGCCAACTCGACGAGGCGGACGCGGACCTCGCCGAGGGGGCGGACCTGCACCGGGCCATCCGCGGGGCCACGGGCGAGGCAATGTCGTTGCAGCGCCGCGCGGAGGTCGCGCTCTACCGCGGTGACCGCCGGCTGGCGCACGCGCTGCTCGACGAGGCGCTGGACGTGGCCCGAACCTCGAACGTGGGACTCCATCTGTACGACCGCATCTACGGGACGCGGATCGCGGCCGCGGCCGATCCCGGATCGGCCATGGCGGCGCTGGAGGAGGCCGAGGCCGCCGTCAGCGGTGCGCTGGAGACCTGCCTCGGCTGCCGGATCACGCTGGCGGTCCCGGCGGCCATCGCGGCGGCCCGGTTCGGTGATCTTGAACGGGCCAGCAGCTACGAGGCTGTGGTGGAGAAGCTGACCAGCCTTCACATGCGCCAGCCCGGCTGGTACGCCGCGCTCGACGAGGTCCGCGGCCATCGGGCCAGCGCGTCGGGCGACCGTGCCGCCGGTGGACACTTCGCCGCGGCGGCGGCCGGGTTCCGCCAGGCGGGCCAACCCCTGGACGCCGAGCGCTGCGACCGGTGGGCGGCGACGCTGGCCTGAGCCGGTAGGGCGCGAGGCGGCGGCCTGGCGACCGGTCCACCTGGCCTGCCCGTCCGGCCTGCGAGCGGGCGGAGGACGCGTCGGCCCGGCCGCAGGAACGATCCAGGAACGCCCGGTCGGCACCCTTCTCCTTCGGCAGTCATCGCCTACCGAAGGAGATCACCATGGCAGAGAAGGCCGTTGTCAGCCTGACCACCGGGATGGGGACCCGGAGAAAGTCACGGTCGCGTTCCTGGTCGCGGTCGGGGCCGCGGAGCAGGGTCGTCCGACGCTCATGTTTCTGACCAAGGAAGCGGTCCGACTAGCCGTCGCCGGCGTCGCCGTGGGGGTGGCGTGCGAAGGCTGCCCGCCCCTGCCGGACCTCCTGGAGCGTTATCGCAAGGCCGGCGGGCGCCTGCTGGTCTGTCCGATCTGCTTCAACGCCCGGCAGCTGCAGGGATCGACGCTGCTGGACAACGCGGAGCTCGGCGGCACCATCCCGATGTGGGAGTGGATCGGCGACGGCCCGGCGACGACGTTCAGCTACTGACGAGGTCCAGGTACCAGGTCGACCGGAGCATTGCGCACTGAGGGTGGTGCGGCCCGTCCGTGGGCTGCACCACCCGCTCGTCCTCTGGGACTTCCATGCTCAGTCGAGCGGGTAGTCCAGTACGCCTACTCGAAGACCCGTACGTAGTCGATCAGCATGGAGCTGGGGAGCTCTGACTTGTCCCAACTGCCGGCCGCTGGCCAACCCGGGCTGCCGTACTGCAGGTCGATCAGCAGCCTCAGGTCGTAGGTGTCGAAGGGCCACGGCCGGTTGGCGCCATGGACGTCCCGGGTGAACCGGGCCGTCGGCTTACCGTCCACAGTGAACTGGATGTAGCCTTCACGCCACTCGCCGCCGTAGACGTGGTAGTCGCGGCACAGCGGTTCGGGGAAGGTGTAGGTGGCGCCCGTGTTCCAGTACGGGTCGCCCGCGTGGATGGTGTGTTTGATGGTCTCCTGCTTGTTGTTGAAGAGTTCGTAGAAGTCTATTTCTCCGGACTTCGGCCACTCGGGTCCACTGCCGGTCGCCATCCAGATGGCGCCCCAGACGCTCTTGGCACACGACAGCTTGGCCCTGATCTCGAACCGGCCGTACTTGAAGTAGACCTTGCCCTTGGTGTCCATGCCGCCGCTGGTCACGGTGGTCTCGTACCCCCGGCCGTCGGTGCACTGGGTCGTCCCTTTGTCGACGAGGGTCAGTTGCAGTTGACCCTGCCCGTTGAGCGAGATGTTCTCGCGGTCGTTCCGGAAGCACTGTCCGCCCCAGCTCGAGCCGGTGAGGATCCGCCACTTGCTGCTGTCCGGCGGACTGCCGGCCGGGCCGGTGAAGTCGTCACAAAACTTGAGGCCCGTCAAGGTGGCGCAGGTCTGCTCGGGAGGACTGGGTGGGTTGATCGCTGTCGGGGGGTTGGTCGGAGGACCTGCCTGGTCACTGGGGGCGGTCGGGCTGGGGGAGGTGGTCGGTCCGATCGTCGGGCTCGGATCGGGAGTGCCATCCGGGCTGGTGCTCGCCCCGGTCGTCCCACCGGGCGCCGGGGAGTTCGGCGGCAGCGCCTGGCTGTCTCGCCCGCTTGTCGCCCAGGTCGTTGCGAACACGGCCACGGCGACCACGACGAGGACGACGCCCGCACCGGTGAGCAGGGCGGGCCACTTCGACGTGTTCGTCCTCTTCTCCATTGATGTCCCCTTCGACCGGCATTCGCGGTCCGTGACCGGGCACGGCGTCGCGGCGGGAGTCTAGCGACGGCTTCCGAAGGTCGCACGGCGTCGACGCCCAGTGGCTGGTCGGCTGCCGCGTGGTCGGATCGGCCAGCTTGGCGCGCGTGGAGATTCAGGTCATCGAGGGCCGACTCGTGGAGGCGCCGACCGCCGGGGCGACGGGCATGGACCGGCGGGCCTTCGGCGAGTTCGTCGGACCGCGGGGCGAGCTCGCCTCGTAGGCGTTCGGCTGGACCACCGGCGCCGATCCGCACGTCGCCCGGTTGACCGTCGGGATCGGAGCCGGCAACCCGGGTGGCGGCTCGTTCCACGCAGATATCTTCGTCAATGACGACGGTATCGCCTTCTCACTGGGTGGATGAGCCATTCGAGCGCGTGCCGAGGGCGGGCCGGACCTGACCGCCGATCAGGCCCGGGTTCACGTGGATTTGCCGTTCGTGTGGTGGCTCGTCGATCGCGTGATGGAGCGTGACCGACGGGCGTGGTGGATGAAGCACTGGCTGCGGACCCCACGCTGGTGGACCTGCTCGACCTGCCACCGGGGCACATCGCCTACCGGGACGACGTCGGTGGCCCCTTGGACCCGCCAGGTTCCGCCGCCCCGACGACAGCAGTCAATAGCGAACCGTGGCGATCCGACCTAGACGACAGGACCGAGCATTTTGCCGGAACGGTAAATTGAGGCCCATGGGCACCTGGGACGTCGGGCCATTCGACAACGACACGGCCGCCGACTGGAGCATGAAACTCGACGAAGCGCCCGCCGATCAGCGCGAGGCCATTATCCGCGGGGCGTTGACCGCAGCTATCGACAAAGAAGGCAACGTTGCCGGCATCGTCGCCGACGAGGCGATTGCCGCGGCCGCCGTCGTCGCCTCCCAGCGGCCCGGTGGCGCGACCATCACGACGCCGTACGGGCCGGACTTCCTGGTCAACGGAGGGACGCTGAACCTGCCACCCGACCTCGACGGGCTTGCCGTGCGGGCGCTCGACCGCGTCCTGGCCGACGAGGAGTGGCGCACCCTGTGGGTGGACAGCGCGGACTACGCCGAGGCGCGAGTCCGGTTACTGGCCATCCGCGGTGTGCTCGCTTGCTGAAGTCCGCGGGCCGCGACTCGCAGCGGGGTGAGTCCCACGCGGGACGGTAGGTCGGACTGACAGCGGCTCTCGCCCCGTACCCGTCCCGAACAATGATCAAGGGCACCGCGCCGGTGCCCCCTTGATCTGACCCGATTGATTGGGTGTCGCCGTGCCCCGGGTGGGACTCGAACCCACACTGGCGGAGGTTTGAGCTCCGTGGCTCTGCCAATTGGCCTACCGGGACTGATGTCACCCACCAGGGTAACCGTTACGCTAATCTTCGCGACCGCGAGAGGCGAGGGTTCGCACCACCCCCGGCCACCCGCGTGGAGCGAGCCATCGAGATCGAGATCTCATGAGTGAGAGGGTAGCCGTGTCCGAGGGGCGCCGCCGGGTTCTTATCGCCGAGGACGAGGCTCTGATCAGGCTGGACCTGCGGGAGATGCTCGTCGAGGAGGGCTACGAGGTATGCGCGGAGGCCGGCGACGGCGAGGCGGCCGTGAAGCTGGCCCAGGAGCTCAAGCCGGACCTGTGCATCTTCGACATCAAGATGCCGATCATGGATGGGCTCGCCGCGGCCGAGAAGATCGCCAGTGAGCGCATCGCCCCGGTCGTGATCCTGACCGCATTTTCCCAGCGTGAGCTGGTCGAGCAGGCGCGGGCCGCGGGCGCCATGGCGTACCTGGTCAAGCCCTTCCAGAAGAGCGACCTGGTGCCGGCCATCGAGATTGCCCTGTCCCGGTTCGCGGAGCTGCGGGCGCTGGAGGCCGAGGTGGCCAACCTCGCCGACCGGCTGGAGACCCGCAAGCTGGTCGAGCGGGCCAAGGGCATGCTGATGACGGCGTTCAACATGACCGAGCCGGACGCCTTCAAGTGGATCCAGCGGGCCGCCATGGACAACCGCATGACCATGAAGCAGGTTGCCGAGAAGATCATCGCCGAGAACCTGACCGGCGAGAAGAACCAGAACTCCTGACGGACGGTCGGCCGGGTGGCTGGTCGCCGCGGTACGACCTCGGCGTGCGCGACCGTACGGTCACAGCAGTCCGTACGGTCACGGCAGGCGCAACTGTGGTGATCAGGGTGAGGCGCGCCTCTGCGCGGCGCCGTGGTTCTGTCGGTCGTCGGGACTAGGCTCCGTTGCGTGACCACCGAGGCGCCACGACTGCTGCTGCTGGACGGGCATTCGCTCGCATATCGGGCATTCTTCGCGCTGCCGGTGGAGAACTTCTCGACGACCACGGGGCAGCCGACCAACGCGGTCTACGGCTTCACCTCGATGCTGATCAACGTGCTGCGCGATGAGCGGCCGTCCCACATCGCGGTGGCGTTCGACGTGTCCCGCAAGTCGTTCCGCACCGATCTCTACGCAGAGTACAAGGCCAAGCGCGCTGAGTCACCGGCCGACTTCAACGGGCAGGTTGGCCTGGTGCAGGAGGTGCTCGCGGCCCTGCGCATCCCGGTGCTGCAGAAGGAGGGGTACGAGGCGGACGACATCATCGCCACCCTCACCGAGCGGGCCCGGGCCGAGGGCATGGAGGTGCTGATCTGCACCGGCGACCGCGACGCGTTCCAGCTCGTCCGCGACGGCGTGACTGTGCTGTATCCGAAGCGGGGCGTCTCCGACCTCGCCCGCATGGACGTCGCGGCGGTGACCGCGCGGTACGGCGTGGGGCCGGAGCACTACCGGGCGATCGCCGCGATGGTCGGCGAGTCGAGCGACAACCTGCCCGGTGTGCCGGGCGTGGGGGAGAAGACCGCGGCCAAGTGGCTTCTGGCGTACGGCGACTTCGACGGCGTGGTCGCCAACGTGGACAAGATCAAGGGCAAGGTCGGCGACAGCCTCCGCGAGCACCTGGCCGACGTGCTGCGCAACTACGAGATCAACCGGCTCATCACCGACCTCGAGCTGCCGATCACCCCGGCCGAGACCCAGTGGCGCGGGTGGGACCGGGAGGCGGTGCACCGGGTCTTCGACACGCTGCAGTTCCGGGTGCTGCGTGACCGCCTCTACGAGTACCTCGAGTCGGTCGAGCCTGAGGCCGAGGCCGGCTTCGACCTCACCACGGCGGTGCTCGGGCCGGGCGAGGTGCGGGCCTGGCTCGATCGGCACGCTCCGGTCGGCGCCACGGTGGGTGTCGCGGTGGCCGGTACGTTCGGCCGGGGTACGGGTCGGCTGTCCGGGCTGGCCGTGGCCACCGCCGACGGGCCGGCCGCCTGGTTCGACCCGACCGCGCTCGACGCCGACGACGAGGCCGCAGTCGCGGCCTGGCTGGCCGACGCGACCCGGCTCAAGGTGATCCACGACGCCAAGCCGGCGCTGCTCGCCTTCACCGCCCACGGCTGGGAGTTCGACGGCCTGGCCACCGACACCGCGCTCGCCGCCTACCTGGCCAAGCCCGACAACCGGTCGTACGACCTGGTCGACCTGGCGCTGCGCTACCTGCAGCGTGAGTTGCGCATCGAGGGGGCCGACGAGGCGCAGCCCGCGCTCGATGGGCTGGCCAGCGTCGGCGGGCCGGGGGAGCACGCGGTCGAGGAGAACCTCATGCTCCGGGCCCGGGCCACCCTCGACCTCGTCGAGGCGGTGCAGGCGCAGCTCGGGCGGGACGGGCCGGATGCGGCTGCGGCGGCCCAGCGGCTGCTGGGCGAGGTGGAGCAGCCGCTGTCCCGGGTGCTGGCCACCATGGAGCGCACGGGCATCGCCGCCGACACCGACTACCTGTCGGAGCTGGAGGCGCACTTCGCCGGCGAGGTGAAGGCCGCGGCCCAGGCCGCCTACGCCGTGGTGGGGCGCGAGTTCAACCTCGGCTCGCCCAAGCAGCTGCAGGAGATCCTCTTCGTCGAGCTGGGCCTGCCGAAGACCAAGCGCATCAAGACCGGCTACACCACCGACGCCGAGGCGCTGCAGGGCCTGTTCGCCCAGACCGGGCACCCGGTGCTCGAGCACCTGCTGCGCCACCGCGACGTGTCCAAGCTTAAGTCCACAGTGGACGGTCTGCTGAAGTCGGTCTCCGACGACGGGCGCATCCACACGACCTTCTACCAGACCGTGGCGGCGACCGGTCGGCTGTCCAGCACCGATCCCAACCTGCAGAACGTGCCGATCCGCACCGAGGAGGGCCGGCGCATCCGGCGCGCGTTCACCGTGGGGCCGGGGTACGAGGCGCTGATGACGGCCGACTACAGCCAGATCGAGATGCGCATCATGGCGCACCTGTCCCGCGACGAGAAGCTCATCGAGGCATTCCGGTCGGGCGCGGACTTCCACGCCGCCACCGCGTCGGTGGTCTTCGGGGTCGACCTCGACCAGGTCACCGCCGACCAGCGGCGCAAGATCAAGGCGATGAACTACGGCCTCGCCTACGGTCTGTCCGCCTACGGGCTCTCCCAGCAGCTGGGCATCAAGCCGGACGAGGCCAAGGTGCTCATGGAGGGCTACTTCGAGCGGTTCGGCGGGGTGCGCGACTACCTGCGTTCGGTCGTGGCCCAGGCCCGTCTCGACGGCTACACCGAGACCGTGCTGGGCCGGCGTCGGTACCTGCCCGACCTCACCAGCGACAACCGGCAGCGCCGCGAGATGGCCGAGCGCATGGCGTTGAACGCGCCGATCCAGGGCTCGGCGGCCGACATCATCAAGGTGGCGATGCTNCGCATCGACGCCGCTCTGCGCACGGCCGGGCTGAAGTCCCGGATGCTGCTGCAGGTGCACGACGAGCTCGTCTTCGAAGTGGCGCCGGGCGAGCGGGAGGCGCTCGAGGATCTGGTGCGGACCAACATGGCCGGTGCGTACCCGCTCGACGTGCCCCTGGAGGTCAGCGTCGGGGTCGGCCCCAACTGGGCCGCCGCCGAGCACTGACCCNGCGCCGGGCCGGCCGGTNCCGTGGCCGTTGACGTTGTTGATCTAGGGCTTGGAGAGGTGAGTNGATCTNCAACCACAGCTCCAAGCCCTAGATCAACGCAAGGGTCAGGGGGTGATGGGCTCGCCCCAGGTGGTGGGGTCGTAGGTGGCGCCCGGGTGAACCTCGATCGCCTCGTACAGGTCGAGCACGCTGACCCCGAGTTGGGCGTCGCCACGCAGTTCGAGGCCGAATCCGTCCACATCGTAGATGGCGCCCACGTGGGCCGTGTCGGGGTCGCACCGGTCCCCGTCGGCGCACCCGTCGAGCCACGCGGGATGACCGTCCACCTGGGACGCCGCTGACCATGGCTTGTCCCCTGGGCCGAACCCCCAGTCCGCGTTGACGCTGACGTTCGCCGTGGCGTCGCCGGGGACCAGCAGCGGGTTGGTCACGGCGGGCGCGTCCTGCGTCTCGAAGCTCAGGCCGAAGCGAGCGATTGGCGTGCCGTCCCCACGGACGTCGAACATCACGGTGGTGCCGGCGACCCGGGTGCAGTCGGGAACCGTCATGGAGAACGGTGACGTCACCGGGACGCCCCCGCCGAACTCGAGCTGTGGCGCGATCTCCGCCGCGAGACTCCGGAGCGCCACGACATCCACAGTGGACTGATCCGGGTTGGGCGCCTCGGCCGCCTCGGCCGCCTCGGCCGCCTCGGCCGCTGTGGTTGCCGCGGTCGCCTCGTCGGAGGTGTCGGCGGCCGTCACCAGCACCCAGGCCCCCGGTGCCCACTGCCAGGCCAGTCCCTGCCCTTGCGGCAGCCCGTCGTAGGTCGTCTCGGGCAGC
>Ga0065720_1020366_pt1 | contig 14991 bp, 11 predicted proteins | sample Thericmetagenome_FD_59107 | JGI IMG/M metagenome (GOLD analysis project Ga0065720, IMG submission 59107) | Thermophilic microbial communities from the Joint Bioenergy Institute, California, USA of rice/straw/compost enrichment - eDNA_2 v2... | ecosystem: Engineered > Solid waste > Grass >... | reverse complement strand
AGCAGATTCAAATGGTTCACTACTTATTAGAGACTTAGAAGAGAAGGAATCTGAACTTGAACTTTGAGTACAAGAAGCCATTTTGTAAAATACATTAAATAACAAAAAGATTTTGCTTCGAATTTAACACTAAAATTCTTAGTGAATGAATTAGTGGGACTAAGTACTTTCAGTTCACCATTGAGTCAGCCCAGCTTGATTATAAAGTTTTTCTTAGACTTATTATTTTCTTCTATTTGTAGTCAACTGAAATCAAAACTCTTAATAGATTTATTATGATTGTCCCATCCCGAATTGTTAAAAATATAAGTGTTGAGTCTTAGATATAAGTGATGAATTCTTAAAGTTCTAATATGTTGATAGAAACAACCTAGAATATAGTTAGATCACCTAGTCAAATTGCTTTTAATGTAGAGACAAATAATAGGGAAGTGTGTATCTCTGTCATCCTCAAAATAATCTTAAAGAATTATAAAAACCTGAGTTCTATTAAGTCGGAGTAGAAGATTTTTCAAAAAGAAGTTCCTTCATGTAATATACAAAGAGAAAGCCCCGTATAACTTTATAATTGAATCCATTACAATTAAGGATAAAGTTCTTTGTATGACTTTGCGAGTCCTCTTGAAACTATTCTTCCTAAGTCTCCAAGATCAACTTCTGGCTTTTCAAATTCCTTTGCGACAGGGTCAGCAATATTTCTTTTAAGCACCTTGTAATAATAATCTTCCATATATAATACAAAGAGTGATCCAACAACAGATCCAGCAACGAATCTAGTAATAAAACCCATGAAAGATATTGATATTGGTCTTTTTAAATTTATTACAAAGCCAGATCAAATCGTAATATTATCCAAAATACAAAGATAAGACATAGGCTAGGAACAGATTCAACAGAGAATTCAAAAATCTAATGCTACATTGTATAAAGCTTAGATGCCATATTAGTTATCAAATTATTCTTGAGTATTTCCTTTATTGGCTTTCTTCTGTTTATGTTCAAAGTTTTTCTGATCCTTCTTCTTAGTTCTTTTTTGATTCTTCTTATCATTTGGTTTATTCTCATCATTTTTTTCAGGCTTTTCCTTTTGAGGTTTTGATGCTTTTTGATTCTTTGGCTTCTTTTTTTCCTTCTTTTTAATCTTTTTATTCAAGATCTGAGAATCTCCTTTCTCCTTTGGCTGGGCATTTTTCTGTCTAAGTTCCAAGATTTTCTGTCTTAATCTTTCTTTTAATTCATTTCTGGATAGTTGCTCACCCTCTTGTTTCTTTTCACCTTGCTTTTTATTTTCAGCAGGCTGTTCCTCAACTTTCTCATGTCTCATACGCTGAGGAATGAATTTCAAGAAACTTTTGATAGCTTGAAGGTCTGTTTCAAGGTCCATATCTTTTTCTCCCAAAATTTTGGTATTTAATAGAAAATTAATAAATCTGTGTACTAGAGTGAAAACTAAGAGAATTTGTTTCATAAAAAGTGGAATAATAGATAAACTTGAATAAGTTAGTTATTTACATGTGTGATCTAAGGCCTTAGAAGTTGATCCATCGAAATGGGAAGAAAGAGAAAATTTAAAGTTTTTATGAAGTGTTAACTCAGATAATGGCTGTTCTTTGATATATTTGTTACGCAAGGAAAAATGACAGAAAGGGACATACTAGAATAACGCGTTAAGATATTTTATTGTTTTTCAGCCTTTTCATCGTCTTCAGCGTGTGGGTGTTCGCCGAGAAGCCCTTGGAGTCTTTCGACTTCAGCAGCAAGAAGGACAACTTTTTGTTGTAAGTTTTGAACAACATGGGCCTTGGCACCAGATGTATCAATCATAGAGCTTCTCATTTGCTTGCTCTTCATGATTTCAATTTCCTTATTCTTTTCTAAGATAACATTCTGGAGTCTTTCATTTTCACTAACGAGCATGGACATCTTAGTTTGGAGATCAATAATGGTGGCCTTTCTGTTCTCGGCTTCAATTTGGGTTCCCTTCCAGATTTCAATTTCTTTACCGGTGTCTTCCAAATTGTTGAGAAGTCTTTCGTTTTCAGCAACGACAAGGGTAAGCTTGTTTTCAGTTTCTTCAATCTTTCTTCTGAGGCTGTCGATTTCGTTCAATCTGTCACTTAAAATTCTTTGGAGATGTTCATATTCAGTTCTGAGGTTCTCGAACTTGTTTTGGAAGGTTTGAGCAGTGTAATAGTTGCTTTCAACTTGGAGATATTTAGACTTCCAGTTTTCAATTTCCTTATTCTTCTCGGCAATAAGAGCGTTAAGTCTCTCAATTTCAGTGGCGAGAAGAGTGATCTTATTTTGGATGGTGTTGAATTCGACAAGTTCTCTCTCAAGGGCTTGAATCTTGGATCTCAAGTTGTCAATTTCTTTCAATCTATCATTCAAGATAGCAGTGAGTCTTTCGTTTTCAGCACTGAGGAGCTTAACTCTGGCTTCGAATTCACCGGAGCTGTTTTTATAATTTTCTAAATCTCTCAATTTCTCAGCGAGAAGTTGGTTGAGTCTTTCATTTTCAGAGATGAAGAGATTCAACTTCTGTTGAAGTTGGTCGTTTTGGAGAGCGACAGCTTCAAGTTGAAGAAGTTTGGATCTCAATTCATCATTTTCATGACCTCTTTCATTAAGGCTGGTGGTGAGTCTTTCAATTTCGACAACCAAGAGGTTGATCTTGTTTTGGAGGTCTTCAATGCTGATTTGGTTCTTTTCATATTCAACAATCTTGAGTCTCAATTGTTCATTTTCTCTAATCTTGTCAGTAAGAAGAGCATGGGTTCTCTCGTTCTCGCTGGTCAAGAGATTGATTCTGCTTTCGTTTTCACTGACAACAAGCTTAAGTCTTTCAAGGTTGGCAACAGTGTTTCTAAGATTTTCAATCTCATTGAGTTTATCGGTGAGGATATTGTTGAGCTTTTCATTTTCGGCAGCAAGGATAGTGATCTTGTTCTCAAGCTCGCTGACAACTAGGAGACTCTTTTCCAAGTTAAGGCACTTGTCTCTCCAGGCTTCGACTTCCTTTCTGAGTTCGGAGATCAAGTTGATATATCTTTCTCTTTCGGCGTTGAGGGCTTGGACCTTATTGTTGAGTTCGTTGGCCAACAGTTCGCTCTTTTCCAAACTGAGGATTCTGCTTCTGAGACTTTCAATGTCCTTCATTCTTTCAGTGAGGATGTTGTTAAGTCTCTCGTTTTCAGTGATGACAAGGGTGAGCTTATTTTCGAGTTCTAGGATTCTGGGTTTCAAGGCCTCGAGCTCTCTGATGGTGTTTCTCAAGTTTTCGATTTCCTTGATGTTGCTGGAGATAATGTTATTAAGATGTTCGTTTTCCTTGATGATAAGGGAAAGTTTGGCTTGAAGTTCGTTGAAGTCTCTTTCCAAATTGTTATATCCTTCTCTCCATTTCTCAAGTTCATTGAGTCTTTCAGTCAAAATGGTGGTAAGTCTCTCGTTTTCAGAGACTAAGATCTTGATCTTGTTTTCATAGTCCTTGACCAAGATAACTTCTTTTTCGAGTTCGCTAATCTTGAGTCTCAAGTTGTCGTTCTCTCTGCCTCTCTCAACGATAATAGCATTCAAGTTTTCATTTTCCTTGGCAATTAATTGGATCTTGTTCTGGAGGTCAGTAATAAGATAGGTAGTCTTTTCGATTTCGTAGTACTTTTGTTTCCAGGAGTCGATTTGTTGATAAGCATCAGTGAGGGCAAGGTTAAGTCTGTCATTTTCAGTGATTAGGAGGGCGATCTTATTTTCGAGTTCCTTGTTTTCAGCTTGGACGACTTCAAGTTGAGCGTACTTTTGTCTCCAGTTATCGGTCTCTTTGATCCATCTTTCTATTTCCTTTTGTTTGTCTCCAATGATGTTGTTAAGTCTTTCGTTTTCAGTGATGAGAAGACCGATCTTGTTTTGGAGATCTTGGTTGGTGGCGTTGACACCCTCGAGTTGGGCAATTCTTTGGTAAAGGCTTTCTATTTCTTTTCTTTGGTCATTGATGAGGTTGTTGAGTCTTTCAGCTTCTAGGGTAAGGAGTTGATTCTTGGATTGAAGTTCCTTGAGTTGGGCGACTTCGTTTTGCAGTTGGAAGGTTCTGTTTCTCCAAGACTCGATTTCCTTGGATTGGGTTTCAATAAGGTTATTGAGTCTCTCGTTTTCAGCGATGAGAAGGGTGACTTTATCCTCAAGATCAGCATACTTGACTCTAAAGGAGTCGAATTCTTTGTTTTTGGCGTCACTTCTTCTGAATTCCTCAGAAAGACTGTTGTTGAGTCTTTGGATTTCGCCATTAAGAGCTTCGATCTCCTGTTGGAGTCTTTGGTTGCGAGCTTGAAGTTCGGGGATTCCGGCGGCAGCACCCTCTACCTCATAGAACTTGGATCTCCAATAGTCGATTTGCTTGACATTATCATCAGCAAGACGATTGAGTCTTTCGTTTTCTGTAATTAAGAGGGTGACTTTGTTTTCTAGTTCAGAGTATTTCACTCTCCAGCTATCAGCATCTCTGGCCTTTTCGGCTGAGAAGTTGTTGAGTCTTTCAATTTCAGTGACTAATAGGGCAATTTTCTGCTGAGCTTCACTGAGAAGATATGAATTCTTGTCAGAGTCGGTGGCCTTTTCTCTCAAAGCATCAATTTCCTTATTGGAGTTGCTAATAATATTAGTGAGTCTTTGATTCTCAGAAGTTAAGAGGCTAATACGAGTTTCAAGTTCAGTGAGTTTTGATTCCTTTGATTTCAAGTTATCACGCTCTCTAGTGTAGCTGGCCAAGAGTTCTCCTAGATGGCGATTTTCAGCCTCAAGTTGTCTGACTCTCTCTTCAGTGTTGGCACCTACCCCAGTTCTGTAACGAAGGAGTTCATTGAAGAGCTCAGAATTGACATGTTGAAGGCGTTCAATTTCAGCAAAAAGAAGAACAAATTGGGCCTTAGTTTCGGTGGATGCGGAGGCTACTGTATTCAAAGGAGCATTGGACTGCTTGAAAGTTCCAGTTGTTCCGGTTCCAGAAAACATTCTTGACGAATACAAATAAATGTTTGATTATTTATTATTAACTTTATTTAGTGACTCGATCAAATTAAAAAGGATACAACCGATAAGCTCGTGTTTCTTTAAGCGGGAGGGATAGAGTTTCGATATTGATTCTCGGATTATATATCTCTCAATTTGATCAGACTCATCTAATACACGATTTGTATTCTCATGAGACTCCTAATGTAAGTTTGGTTGTCTTCATAACATTTAGAATGTGTGCGGGCTTAGATCCAAAATAAAAGATTGTATTTTTTATATAATTATCAAACTATAGAAAATAAGAGTGGTTCACTTCCCACTAAAGCTACCATAGATACTGAAGCCAAAGTTTCAAAAGTCTTATCTGATAGGTTTAGAAACTGTAGAGTGAATGAAATTAGGTTTAATTCTTAAAATGAAAGAGACTGAAACTGTTTTTGCAAGATCTGAACAGCATGAAATGATAACCCTTTTACATACTCCCTTTGGATCCCAGTACTAGTCTCTCTGTCGGTAAAATTAACTACTTCTCTAGGCACAAATATACCTGTATCCCTCTAAACGAAATTTATTATTTAGCAATAACACGAAGAATAATTTGGTTAAGCAATCTCAACCTTATTGAATTTAGTTATACTTCTTTTTGTGTTGGTAGCAGGACGAGATCATTTGGATTGATTCGAAAAGGCTTTTTAGCGAATACCAAGGTCAATCTAACAAAAAGCCACAGAAAACAGTTTTTCTCCAGTCATAGCTAGAGAGAATGAGGAAGAAAAGTTTTCCAAATTGATGTTTTGGGAAATAATACAGCAATTAGAGTAAATTACCTTATAGAGACAAGACAATTATTTATATTGTGCAACAAATTCCTAACTTGTAAATATTAGGATCTAAATATTCATCTCCTGGAATAACATCCTTCGTGATATCATCTGGTCTAAACCAAACATCCTTATTATTTCTATATAACTCAAAACCAAAAATTTGTTTTCATACTTGAACCAACCCATAGCTCTAGCAGTGTGATATCCTCCTGAATGGAGCTCTTGCAGTGAACATAAGTGGTATTCTTCAGGACAGGAGTTCATAGCCTATCGAATCAGTATGACTATTTCTCATTTTATACAGTGTTGTAATTGCAAGAATCGCATCCTAGAACTGCATAGAATTTTCCATCACTAACATAAAGAGGGTTTGAAGCCTCTGCCATCAAATATCCCTCTAAAATAATTATTCTCAATTTTTGCGGCTTTACCTCTGAGTTTAGAATTATAGAATTTCAACTGATCAATGAAGAAAGTAGCTCCTGCATGCCAGGGGTCTCTTCCAACATGGAATGGTCCTCTATTTATCTAATAGATTAAGACTAAGCTCTTCCTGAGAAGAAAAGAAATTTTGCGCAAAAGAAAATATTTCTTACCTTGATTCCACCTTTTAGGATCGTTTGGGTATCCAACATGCCATTTATGTATAATTGCAATAATTCCTGAGAGTAAGATACAGCAATATGTGTCCATCTTTTGTAAGGAATGTTTGCTAAGGAATCAAGACCATCATTCCAAAGGGCTTCAGTGCTTGCTCTTACATGAAGACGTGTATCTCCAGGCCATAACATAATAGTTGGGGTTAATTCTTGAGAGTTTCCACCCTTATGGATAATAGTTCTCCAACCTTCAGTATTTCCCTTTAATAAAAATATCCAGAAGGAGACTGTGAATTCATTAGACTCATATTCTGGTATATGGGGTATTTCACTCATATCAGTGCCATTAAAATAGGCTGAATATCCTTTTCCACCTTTGGTTGTTAAAAATTTTGGATTAGATGTTACCAGAAGCTGGACCTACTTTAGGAATAGGTCTCATTAAATTCTTTTTCCCTGAATGATCGACTGCAAATTTGTCATTAAATGTCCAAAGTCCAACCAAGTTGGCAGGATGATTATCTCTGGGAATTATTGTTTGTTGTGATTCCACACAAACAGAGTTTTCGACATAAAAGCAACTGCTAGGCTAAATTAGAAAATAGATAAACCCAAGACTACTCAAATGGTGAATCACTCTGAGCATTGAATGTCTGGAAGAAAGAAAGTAGAAACAGGGAACAAATAAATAGTCTCTTTCTCATTTATTCAATAATTTTTATTTGAAAAAGCGAGAAACGCATATTATGTATGTTAAACTGGACACCTTAACGACTTAGATTCTGCATATCTACACACAATTTGAATAGAGTATGAAAAGAAATACCTCCTTTTAAACAGAACTTATTGTGTTAACAAAAATAGAAAATTGACGAGGCATTAAATAGGTTTTAGAATCGGTTTATAATCAGAATTAATGAGTATTATCTTGCAATCCTTATACGAACGAAATACTTTTAAAGAGATAGCAATAGAACCATACTAATAATAAAGATGGCCTAATCGATTTAGTCGATGCGTATTTCCTTTCTGGTGGAGGTGATGTATTCAGTGAAGTCAGCAATTCTGTTGGAAATAAGATCTTGAACGTCATCGATGGTGGCAAGTTCCTCATTTCTAAGACGATTACTCAAATGGCTTTATTATTTTACCTCTTGGCAGTTTGCTTGTTGTATTCCTTGTCTTCTTTTTCACAGATATCAATTCTGTCAGCGAGTAGTTGGGAATTTGTGCTGATTCTGTTTTCGGCGTCCTCGAAATCTTTTTCCCATTGAGCGATGTTGGCTCTGACAATTTGAAGACGTGCACTCAAATTTTCGATATCTTTCTCGAAGCCAGCGATTTCATCTTCAAGTTGAGCGCTGTAAGTAGCGTAAGCATCTTCTCTGGCTTGCATGGTTTGTCTTTCGCCAGACAAAGTAGCTTGGGCATTTTCAATGAGTCTTTTGAAGAGATTAATAATAGTATCAATGCTGCTTTGGGAAAGCTTGTTGGATGAAGCAGCTTGAGCAAGGATTCTAAGGAAAGGAGTGTACTTGGCGTTGAGCTTGGCCTTGCTGAGGTGGTTAGCGAGAGCAGAACCAGCTTCAGTTTGGATGAAAGAGACTCCGAAGGAGTTTCTAATAATTTGAGAAGCTTCGTTGAAGATTTGGATGGCATCAATCAATTCAGACTCGTGAGTGTGGAAGGTAGCTCTTTGTTCTTCAATCAAGTCAGTAGCGTCTTTGAGGGCTTTTTCACTGTTAGCTTTGTTGGTTTTGGCTGTATCCAAATCAGCTTCGAGCCTATCTCTTTCAGGATAAGCTGAATCGAGTTTAGATTCTGCAAGTTGTTTATCATCTTCAGCCTTTTTAATTTTGTCTCTGTAGTCAGCAATGTCAATAGCGCATGAAGCTTGATAATCATTGTGGCTGGCGTCATGGTTGCTTTGTTCTTGGAGAATTTCGTCTTCAACTTGTTGGAGAAGTTCGAGGATCTTTTGGACATTGTCACCAGTCTTCAATTGAAGGTAAACAGTGTCAACTAAGTTCTTTCCGAAAGCAGAGCTATAAATCTAAAAAAGAGTTAAAAACGGTATAAAAATATGGAAATACCTCAGAGAGTGTGGCAGCCTGAGCGCTGAAACAGACAGCGAGGAAGACAAAAGCTAAGGCAGTCTTCATGAAAAGGGCAATTTTGAAAATTTTTTATTATTACCTTTGGGATAATGTTTCTTTAATTAAGAGGTACTTAGCCGTTAATTGCTTTTAACACTGATAACGAATTCAAGTTAGGAGTTATTCATTATTAGTAACGCTAGGAAACGGTATTAAATCATCTCTTAAGCAAACTAATCTGAACTCGTAAATAATAAATATTTCAAAATCTTACCTCGACCCATGAAAGTCGTCGCTCTTTTATTGATTTCATTGGCAGTCACTTCCTTTGCTGCTGATGCAAGCTTGAAGAACAAGTTGGCTTCTTTAATGACTGTCCAGGCTCAAGCTTCTGATGCTGTCGATTCTGCTCTTCAACTTCTTTATGATTTGGTTCAAGCTGAAAACGATGAACAAGAAGCACACACTCTTAGACACGAAGAAGAAGTCAGAGATGGTGAGGCTCAAATTAAGCATCTCACTGATGTCAGAGACCAAATTAGACAAGAATGTGATAACGGACATGAACACGTTCAATTCATCGTCGATGAAATAACTGACACTAACAACCACCTTGCCTGGATCCAAGAAAGACTTAACACTCTTGCCCAACAAAGAGCACAATTCGAAGATGCCAGATGTGAATCTAATTCCATTTTCATCCAATCCCTCAGAGAACATATGGATGCTCTTGAAATTATTGAATTCTTGAGAGGTGATCTTGCTGAATGGCAAGCCGGACAAACTGGTGCCAGCCTTGCTCAAATTAACTCCGTTGCTGATAAGCTCAGGATCTACAGCCATCTTTTCGAAAAGAACGCTCTTAAGGAATTCATCTCCCTTGCTGACCCCAAATCTTGGGAAGAACTTACTGACGGAACTACCAGAAGAGGTACTCTTAAAATCTTTTTTTTTCTTATATTTTAGAAATCGATGATGCTCATGTTGATAACGAGAGAGAAGCCCTCAAACTTGATAACGCCCAATGGGATACCACTAGCAGAGACCTTTCTGGATCTTTGACCAGCAGAATCAATGCCCTCCTTGACCAACTTGAAGCTCACTTGAAGAAATCTATGGAAGACCTCCAAGCCAACGAAATCAAGGCTGCCTTCGACTTGGCCAACTGGTTGGACCACGCTGATGACGAAATCACTGCTCTTAATGCTGACGCCGCCAGAAAGAATGACTACCTTAACAAGCTCAATATTGACAAAGATGTTGCTCAAGACTATGTTGATGCCTGCGAACAAAGATTCGATGATGCTTCTGCTGCTGTCCAAACTGCTATTGAGGATTTGGATGCTAAGAAAGCATGGTACGCTTCTGAAACCAAGAGAAGAGCCGAAGAAATTGCCCTTTTACAAGAATGTATTGAAATCTTCGAAGAAAAGGTCAACACCATGAAGAATTACTTGAGAGAAAGAATTGAAGACTACCAACCTGACCAAACTTTCGACCAAACTTCCCTCAGAGGAGTTGAATTCTAAATGAGCAACTTTCGTCTTAACTCTATAGTAGTTGCTTATACATAAAGCATATTTTCATAAATATCTCATGAATTTAAGGGAATGCTAATAAAATTGTGTTTCTCTAGTTAGGAATGACACAAGATAATGGTTTCTTATCTTTAGAACTGATTAGTTTGTTCTATTCTATACATATCGGTCCTGTATAAGGACCTAATTGAGTAGAGCTGGAAACAATATCCTAAGTTTTCATTAAGGCGAATCTACTTTACTTTGAAGATTTAAGAAAGAGCAATCAGAAAATTGAAGAAATTCTGACTTAGAAAAACATAACACAATTGAGCTTGTTTACTAAAAAGCGAACAACTTTACCGGATTTTCTCAAATGATTATTTGAATTCTCAACTTTATAGAATAAGCAGTAATTGTTGTATATTATTAGATGCATATCTTAATATCACTTTTTATATGAGTCAGGACAAAATAATACTCTTCCTCCTAACACAACTTTGCGAATCACGAAATATTTGATAGGAATAGGAGGGTAGGAGAATCAAACAAAGTAGATTTTATGTTAGTTACAAATGTGTTTGTTAAGCCGAATAAAAATCATAATTTAAATTGACACCGTTTTGACTAGCAACTTTCAGAGCCGACAGAAGCAAATGGGAGGAAACAAGGTTATAGATAATTACGTACTTTTGAAGGTTATCGGTTCAGGTCAATTTGGAGACGTTTACAAAGCAAAACGACTTGATGCAGATGAGTATGTTGCAATAAAAACAATTAAGTTAGACAAGTTTGCAAACACCCCGCAGCTGCACAACCTCACCAAGAATGAGGTTGAGATACTGACTAAAATTGACAATCCTAATATTATTAAATTCATCAAGATGCTGAAGACTACAAACAACATTTACATAGTTTATGAATATTGCAACGGAGGAACTCTTGAAGAACTCCTCGATAAGAAGAAATTCTTGCCAGAAAAAGATGCATTTCAAATTTTTAAGCAACTTATCAATGCCTGTAAAGTCATGGTTCAAATGAAGATTTTGCATAGAGATTTAAAACCATCCAATATTCTTTTCCACGATGGCATCGTTAAAATCGCCGACTTTGGATTTTGTAAAACGCTTAGTAGCAGCTATGAAACAACAGAAACAATGGTTGGATCTCCTGTTTATATGGCTCCTGAGATTCTCAAAGGACAGCCCTACAATCTAAAAGCTGATATTTATTCCCTAGGAGTTGTCCTTTATGAGATGCTATATGGAGTTGTTCCTTTTGAAGATTATAATATTCCTGGTTTATTGAATAAAATAAAGGAAGGAAATTTGGTGTTCCATTCTTTCAACAAGATTTCCCCCTCAACAGAGCACTTGATAAGAGGAATGCTTGAGCAGAATCAATCCAAAAGAATGGATTGGGAGGAAATCTTCACTTTCTTTGTTTCGGATGAATTATATAAGGAAAAAGAACTTACAATCCCTCTAAGCAGCACAACAACTACATCAGTTACTGATAAAATTATTGACACTAAGTCCCCTCCTAGCACTGGAACCTTAACTGACTTCAAGTCTACAACTGATACTGCTCTACAGACCTTTACAAATATTGCCCTAGGTGAGATAAAGGATGAAAAGCCATTGATTAGTCGATACATTGCTGAATGCAAAAAATACAGAGACAAGCTTATCTTCTTGTGGAGAACCTTTAATCAAGGCTGTGAGAATTTAATTAACGAAGAGAGCCATTATATCAACTTTATGTTGCTCAAAAAGATGCACAAAATTAACCACGACGTCTTGGAATTATTCCAAAATAAGATGGGTTTGTTTACCAAAGATGAGTTCAAATTGATCAAGGAACAGATTGACTATGGCAGAACATTTTCCTTAATGAACAACGAAATAATGAAATTTGATGAGATATTTTCTTTCTACAGAAATTTTATTATTACCTCTATTGACAAGAAAAGAACATCAAAGGAAATGGACATTGAACTAACCTCTTATGAATTTAATGAAGAGTCTTTTAAAGAAAAAGTTTGGAACTATGCAACAAAATTAAGAAATAAGATGGAATACGACCACCCACATGATGAGTCTCTGGGACAGAGATTGGGCTTATTGCTGAACCTACTCCTGGACTCAACAATGTTGGATGAAATCTATGAAAATTTCTTTGATGTGAGTGTCTCATTCAACAATCAAAGTTATTTGAATCAGCTCTTTAACATGGAGAAAAAGGACTTGAGCGAGTTTGCTGATTCGAAAATGCGTCATCTTAAAATAAGATAGATGAGTAAATATTATTGGGTCTATAAAGCGTCCTTAATTAATGGTCAGCTTGTTATAGGTGCTAATCAATGTTTGCATATTCAAAAATTCATATTATATGTATGATTATCCTTTAATTTCAATGGTACTTTACTGAGACATATTGGTACTAGAAAAGAAATATTAAGACCTTCATTACAAAATATTCGATAAAATTTTATTTTCATTCAGAATGTCTTGGAGATCTTTGATTGGAAACAACCTTAAGGAACTCAGATTAGTCTTCTGCCAAACCTCTGGTAGTTCCAAGGGCATGAGGTTTCTTCCATTATGTCTATAATTAACCCGCTTTAGAGACTTTGTTGCTAATAATTACTTCCAAGTCAAGGAAAAGAACCCCTATTTCCCCTTCATTGTCAGAGAATGCGAGAATGCTGAACCCATTATTACTGCCAGATATAGTACCCTTAATGATCCTTCTTTCTAATAACTTAATAGGATACGGAGTTGAAAAGAAAGCTTACACTGCAGGTCTCTCTCAAAGCGAAATTGAGCGTATAGAATGTCTCTAACTAATCTTATCTTATAGAGGTTGTTGCTGATCTCGTCAACCAAGCTGATACAGTTAACAAATCACTTCAAAAATAAATCAGGACTATATGCTGTGAATCCATATTTCTAGATGATATTCCTTGCATATAATATGTTATAGTCTAATGAAGAACGTGGCTCATTAAAAAGAGATTCTAAATTACCTTACTATAATGACCTATTCTTCAGAAGAGAATATGGAAACTGTTCAATTTGAATTTTTAAGTAGAAGAAAATGGCATCTGACAGCATTTTTCTTTTCAGGCTTGTTTGTAGAGCTTACAAGTGAATAATAATGAATTGTTAGAGTACGGAAATGAACAAGCAAACATATTTAAAGAATAGTGCATTTTGTAATTAACTTATGAAAAGAAGTTGGCATATCTATAAACAAGCATTCTCATTAAGGCTTGGTTATCTAAGAATTGAATATGTGCAGCTCTTCCGATCATGGTGTCAATATTTCTACCAAATTAATCTAATTCTCAATACTTTTACTTCTCAGGTATTTTAAAGTTGACATCTATTCTATATATACACTTAGCTGAGACATTAGAAAGAATATTCTTAGCCATTTGGGCGTAGAGGGCTCCTTTTCTAAATTCATTAGGACATGATTTAAATTTATACCCAGTATCAGCAATTTGTTTCTTTCCAATTTGAATTCTAGCAGATTCAAATGGAGCGTAAAGATCCTGGAAGGAACTCAACAAGGCGATATTCTTGAACCATCCTAGACCCTAAATATCTTAGAGCAAACCTATAAAAATTCTTACCTTAGATTTGGATAATTTATAAAGATAAGTGTCTTCAACCTTGGGGGCATCAGTCATTGTCAATTGATCTAAACACTTGCTCTTTTTCCATTTCTTCAAGAACCACAGGCCAGCATCAATAATCTTGCTAGAGTGGTACATGTATCCCAAGTGAGGAGATGAAAGGGTCATGAATAAATGCATTTTATCAGCATATTCTTCAAGGTAAGGCAAAGCCGCTCTGATAATCAGTCCTCCCAAGGAATGTCCAATAAAGCTGAGTCTTCCGAGATTTCCACCTGGGATCCACTCATGAATGTAATTGATAACTTCTTGAGCCAATCTGATTCCCATGTCGGCAATTTCTCCATCTGTCATGTCCTCGTTAGATGATGCACAAAGTAATAGAGTATCAGGGAAAAGAAAACTAATGTTGTCCTTAAACAATCTCATATCCCAAGAGTTTCCTTGGAAACCGTGACTGAGAACAATAAGATGAACTCCTCTATTTAGGTTATTTTATTTATAGGATTATACTTATAATCTCCTTTGACAGTGGTTTTCTCGATCTCTTTAGCAATAAGATCTTGATTATTCTTAAAATTAAAAACTGGTTTTCGTTTATTACAATCATTTCTTGTGTTTCTTTAATACAAATTTCTTCGAACAGAATAGGATGAACATCAGCCTTAGGGAACATTTTGACATTTTCAACCTTTCAAATTATCCAAAATATGCAAATATATACCGAATGATACAGGTCTAGGGTCTGGAAGTAAAGACTACTTCTTCTAGCAGTAGCAATTTGCTTATGATTTTCTCCCAATTTGTGTTCATGTGCCAGAGTCAAATCAGGGACCTTATGAATTGCTTGGAAAATACTTTCGCCCCATCTATCCCTCATTTTGGCATGATACTCCTCTTTCAGAATAGTAATTGTCAATTTTCTGGCCAGCATCATGAGATCAATGAAGAGATACCAAGTCTGGAAGAAATTTCCTGCAATAAGGTTTATTTCCTTTTTCTTAAAACAATTTCTAAGAGAAATACCTGTTGGAAATTCAAAGAGGTTTTCTCATTATCATTTTCAACGATATAATCATCTAGCTTTTTTTCTAAGAGTTCAACATGATATTAATGACTATTACCTTTGGAAGGATCAAAGAGCTTCTTGGGTTTTTCAGTCACTTTTCTTTCCTCATTCTCATCAAGATTATCTTGATCGTTGACTCTGTTATCGAGATTGATATAGTCATCAATAACAGACTTCGCAGGCATTTTGTCAATGAAGTATTTAAGATCAGATTGATTTTGTTCTAGCTTGCAGAG
>Ga0065720_1004324_pt1 | contig 14995 bp, 13 predicted proteins | sample Thericmetagenome_FD_59107 | JGI IMG/M metagenome (GOLD analysis project Ga0065720, IMG submission 59107) | Thermophilic microbial communities from the Joint Bioenergy Institute, California, USA of rice/straw/compost enrichment - eDNA_2 v2... | ecosystem: Engineered > Solid waste > Grass >... | reverse complement strand
GGCCCATCGCGTCCGCGTCGATCACCGGCAGGCCGAGCTGGGCGGCGGCGACCACGGGCACGAGCGCGTTCACGCCGCCGGCCTCCGCGCACACCAGGTGCGTGGGCGTTTTGCCGAGGTACCGGGCGAGGGCGCGGACGGCGGTCGCCACCTGCTCGATCGACGGCACCTTCTCCAGCATCACGGTGGGCGCGCCCATCATCGCGACCATGAAGGTCGCGGCGTCGTCCGGCACCTGGTCGAGCGGCACGATCCGGGCCGGGCCGTGCGCCCGTACGGCCGCGCGGGCGAGCAGCCGGCCGATGTGCGGGTCGCCGCCCCCGCCGGTGCCGAGGATCGCGGCGCCGACGGCGAGGTCGTCGAGGTCGGCGTCGGTGATGAGTCGCTCAGCCACGGACCGCCTCCAGCTGCAGGTCGCCGACCGCCTTCACCCGGATCCGGGTGGCGTTGCCCGGCAGGTAGGCGAGCGGCACCTCGTCCACCTCGACCACGTGCACGCTGCCGGGTTTCGCCCCGGCGGCGATCGCCTTGTCCACCGCCTCCTGTTTCGCCGCGTCGAGTACGGCACGGCGCTGCCCGGGCTCGACCGGGAAGATGCGGTCCACCTCCCCGCCGATCTGGGCGATCGCCGCGCCGATCGCGTTCGCGACGGCGAAGTGCTCGGGCCGGTGCACCGGGCCGGAGTCGCCGAACGAGTCGGGCAGCAGGATGGATCCTCCGCCGACCGCGACCACCGGCAGCGGGTCCGGCGAGGTGCGCATCCGCTCGATCGCGTCGGCGATGTCGGCCGCGATGCGGCGCAGCGCCGCCTCGGCGAGCGACCGGTCCACGCCGCGCACCAGCCCCGGGTCGCCGATCTCGGCGCGCCCGGCGGCGACGGCGACGTCGGTGGCGGTGAGCGTGCCGCCGCCGAACACGAGCGCCTCCTCGGCGAGGCGGTAGCCGACCGAGTCCGGCCCGACGGTCACCGTGCCACCCTCGTCGCCGCCCGCGCCGCGCACCCGGCTGCCGCCGCCGATGCCGAGGCTCAGCACGTCCGGCATGCGGAAGTTGGTCCGGATCCCGGCGACGCTCACCTCGGTGGTGGCCTCCCGGGGGAAGCCGTTCTGCAGCACGCCGATGTCGCTCGTGGTGCCGCCCACGTCCACCACCGCGCAGGTCTGCACGCCGGAGAGGAACGCGGCGCCGCGCATCGAGTTCGTCGGCCCGGAGGCGAACGTCGCCACCGGGTAGCGCCGGGCGAACTCGACGTCCATCAGCGTGCCGTCGTTCTGGCTGAGGTAGAGCGGGGCGCGGATGCCCGCCGCCGCGAGGGTGTCGGCGAGGCCGTCCACGATGCGGCCGGCGAGCTCGCGCAGCGACGCGTTGATGATCGTGGCGTTCTCCCGCTCCAGCAGCCCCATGCGGCCCACCTCGGCGGAGAGCGACACGGCGAGGCCGGGCAGCTGGCCGGTGAGGATCTCCGCGGCGCGCTGCTCGAACTCGGCGTTCACCGGGGAGAACACGCTGGAGATCGCGACGCTGCGGATGCCGTGCCGGTCGAGGTCCTCGGCGACCTTGAGGATCTCGTCCTCGCGCAGCTCGGCGATGTGCCGGCCGTCGAACTCGTGGCCGCCGTGGCACAGGTACGCCCGGCCCTTGATCGCCTTCACCAGCCGCTCCGGCCAGTCGACCATCGGCGGCAGCGAGGCGGTCGACGGCAGGCCGAGGCGGACCGCGGCCGTCGGGGCGAGCCGGTCGGCCTCGACGAGCGCGTTGATGAAGTGCGTCGTGCCGATCATGACGGCGTGCACCGCCGCCGGGTCGAAGGCGCGCTGGCGGCGCAGCTCGGCGAGGGCGGTGGTGATGCCGCTCGTCACGTCGCGGGTGGTCGCGGTCTTCACCGCGGCGAGCACGGACTGCCCGTCCATGAGCACCGCGTCGGTGTTCGTACCGCCGACGTCGATTCCGATCCGCATAAGCGTAGGAGTCCTCTTTGGTCTTGAGGTTCGGTCTTCAGGCGACTCAGGCGTTGGAGGCCGGGGCCGTGGTGCTGCCGGCGGTCTCGGTGGGGGCCGTGCCGTACCCGCGGACGAGGCCGAGCCTCCCCGCCGCGACGTACAGGACGAAGCCGACGACGAGGGAGTTGACGCTCGGCAGTCCCCAGGTGACGAAGTGCCCGACGAGGCTGGCGGCAAGCCAGATCACCAGGGTGGTGGGCACCCAGCGCGGGGCGTTCGCGGGCATCGTCCCGCCGGCCCGGCTCGCGTCGAGCTCGCGGCGCCAGGTCCGGACCACGAAGTACTCGGCGATCATGATCCCGGCGATCGGCGGGAACGTGACGCCGAGCAGGGTGAGGAAGTCGGTGAACCGTTCAAGGATGCCCGCCGCGGCGAGCACGCTGCCGACCACGCCGAGCAGCGCGGTGACGAGCGCCCGGTTGACCCGGCGGCCGAACACGGTGCCGATGAAGTTCACCAGGCCGAGCCCGGAGGAGTACAGGTTCCAGTCGTTGATCTTCAGGGTGCCGACGATGATCACGAGCACGCCGACCCAGCCGACCGTCGAGGTGACGATGAGGATGATGTCGTCGGACCGGATCGCGTGCGCGAGCAGCACCCCGACGAGGCCGATCACGTACTCGCCGAGCGTGATGCCGACCACCGTCTGCTTCACCACATCGCCGACCGAGCGGTTGAACCGGGTCATGTCCGGCGTGATCACGGCGCCGACGATGAAGCCGCCCGCCACCAGTGTGGTGCCCTGCAGCAGGGTGAGGGACGGCCCGGCCGGGGCGGTCGCGGCGAGCTCGCCGATCGAGTGCCGGGACAGCTCGGAGCCGACCGACCACGCCACCAGCACCACGAACGCCGGGACGGTGAGGTACGCGGTCCACGCCATCGAGTGGAAGCCCTTGATCACGATCGCGGTGACGGCGAGGCCGAACAGCAGCGCCCACAGCCACACCGGCAGCGCCGGCATGAGCTGGTGCAACCCCTCGGCGGAGACCGCCGACTGGATGCCGAACCAGCCGACGAGGCTGATCCCGATCGCCAGCCCGATCACCGCGGAACCGGCCTGGCCGAACCCGCACCAGCGGGCGAGCGTCGAGGTGGACAGCCCCTCCCGCATGCCGATCACGCCGAGCGCGATCGCCACCACCTCGAGGATGACGGCGCCGAACGTGATCGCCAGGAAGGCGTTCCAGAAGGTCATGCCGAAGCCGAGGGTGGCGCCGAGCAGGAACTGGCTGAGCGCGGAGATCTGGCCGAACCGCTGGACGGCGACCGAGTACCAGGAGTAGCGGGCGCGGGCGGGGACGCGGGCTGTGGCGTAGTCGTCGGTTCCGAAAGAAGCCATGACGCCTCCGAGGGGGGCAGGAGGCCTGGTCGTCCCAGGCACAGGTGCTGGCCCCCACGCTAGGAACCGGCGTCACCATACGTCACGATGCGAAACGCCCAGGTGATCGGCGGTAACTGTGCAAGGTGCACAGCGCGGCGTCCTGATCGTCGTCCTGGTCGGCCAGGTACGGCGAGGCGACGGCGGCACCGGCGGCCGGCGGCGCGGCCGGTCCCACCAGGCGCCGGGGAGGGCCGCCCGGAGAAGCGAGCACCCCGCCGGCCGTTCGCCGACGGGGTGCCGAGCCGTGCCGTGCCCCGATCACTTCTCCGGCTCGTCGCCGGCCGGGAGGATCGGGAAGTTGGTGCGGAAGACGTTGCCGGGGTCGTAGACGCGCTTGATCTCGCGGAGCCGGGTGAGGGTCGGCTCGGGGAAGGCGTCGGTGAGGCGCTCCGGCCGGGGGTCGGTCTCGAAGCTGAGGTAGGTGCCGTCGGCGTACGGCAGCAGCCAGGCGTCCCACGGCTCGTCGAGGCGCTCGCGGCGGAGCGCGCCGCTCATCCCGACCGCCTGGAAGTTCTGGTGGCGGTGGGCGTACGCGGTCTCGGCCGGGTCCACGTCGTTGACCGCCCCGCCGACGGCGCGGAGCTGGGTGAAGTAGGTGACGCGATCGGTGACGAGCCTGGCGATGCCGCGCGAGACCTCCGGGGTGAGGTGGTCGAACAGCGCCGACCGGGTGGCGGGCGACCGGTCGCTCGACGTGAACTGCGGCTTCGCCGGGCCGATCACCCCGCTGTACGGCGTGAGCACCGCCTGGTGGTCGAGCACCGGGGCGATGTCGGCGAGCCGCTGCAGCGCCTTCACCGCGGCGTCGGTGTCGTCGTCGCCGTACACGCTCATCAGCTGCGCGACCACGCTCGGGTTCGCCCGGCCGGTGGCGCCGAGGACGAGGAAGCTGGTGAGCTCGCGCGGGGAGGACTCCATCGCCTCGCCCCACTTCTCCAGCAGCCCGGCGGTGTCGGAGGCGTCGAGCACGAGGATCGAGTAGACGACGTCGCCGAGCGGCTTCGCCTCCAGGTCGAGCGCGGTGACCGCGCCCATGTTCGCCCCGGCGCCGCGCACCGCCCAGAACAGGTCGGGGTTGTTCTCCCGGTCGGCGCGCACGATGCGGCCGTCGGCGAGCACGACCTCGGCACCGCGGATGTGGTCGAGGGTGAGGCCGTTCATCCGGTTGAGGTAGCCGATGCCGCCCGCGGTGGCGAGCCCGCCGACGCCCACGCCGCCGTAGTCGCCGGAGCTGATCGCCCAGCCGTGCGGCTGGAGGGCCTCGGCGACCTGGCCCCACCGGGCGCCCGCGCCGAGCCGTACCAGGCGGGAGCCCTCGTCGAGGACCTTGATCTCGCTGAGCGCGCCGAGGTCGATCACGATGCCGCCGTCGTTGGTGGCGCGGCCGCTGAAGCCGTGGCCGCCGGATCGGATCGCCATCGGGACGTCCTGCTCGCGGGCGAAGGTGATCGCCTCGGCGACCTCCTCGGTGGTGCGGGGGCGCAGCACGAGGCCGGGGCTGCCCGGGTGGACGTAGGTGGAGCGGACCTTCTCGTAGCCGCGGTCACCCGGCTCGACGGCGCGCGCGGCGAGGCTCGGCGGCAGGTCGTCGTAGGCGATGCCGGGGCGGCGGGCGGCGAGGGCGGCGGCGCTGCGGCGGAGCCCGGCCGGGACGGTGCCGGATGATCGGCGCTCCTCCGCGACGCGCTCGCGGACCGCGGGGGCGACCTCGGCGCCGAAGATCTCGATGGCGCGCGGGTCGTCGCCCATGAGGATGAAGCTGCCCACGCCCTCGGTGAGGGCGAGCTCGGTGAGCTGGTCGACCCACTGCTCGGGCGGGCCCTGCAGGAAGCCGCGATCGACCGGGGCGAAGGCGCCGCTGATGTTGAGCACGCGGCGGATCTCGGCCGGGTCGCGTCCGGCCTCGCGCGCGGCCTCGTCGATCCTGGCGTTGCCGTCGGTGAAGCCCGCGCGCGTGATGAACTCCAGGGTGACGAGCCAGCCGTCGCCGATCCTGCCGATCAGGCGCTGCATGCGGGGCTTGCGCGCGCCGATCCAGATCGGGATGTCGTGCGCGGGGGCGGGGCCGCGCTTGGCGCCGACGACGCGGTGCTGGTTGCCCTCCACCCGCAGCATCGTCGTGTTGTCCGCGTCCCAGATGCCGCGGATGATCTCGATGCTCTCGGCGAGGTGCTCGACCGCCTGGGCCGGGGTGAGCTTGCGGCCGCCCATGCTGGCGATCGCGTCCCAGTAGCCGCCGGAGCCGACGCCGAGGGCGACGCGGCCGCCGGAGAGCAGGTCGAGGCTGGCGGCGGCGCGGGCGAGCACGGCCGGCGGGCGCAGCGCCAGGTTGATCACGTTGCCGGAGAGGGTGATCCGCTCGGTCCCGGCGGCGACCCAGCTGAGCAGGGTCCAGGTGTCGAGGAACGACGCCTGGTACGGGTGGTCCTGGAAGGTGGCGAGGTCGAGGCCGGCGGCCTCGGTGAGCTTGGCGAGCCGGACCGGCTGCTGGGGGTCGATGTTGGTCGGGGTGATGAACGTCCCGAAGGTGAGTTCGTGTCCGTAGTCAGCCACGGCAAGCTCCGTTCGTCGAGTCGTTGACTCGCCAAACGATTGAGCGGCCAACCATATTCCTCTTCAATCGTCTGCAGCTCAGACGAAAGGTAGGCTGGAGGCATGACGTCCGAGAATCGCTCCGCTTCGCCGGCCGCCGACGCCGCCGGATCGCACGAGTTCGTGGGCGAGTTCGGCTGGGCGCTCGCCGTGCTGCTGCGCGAGTGGAGCAGCCGCGTCGAGGCCGTCACCGCCGATCTGCCCTACGGGACACGCGGCTACCAGGTGCTCTCCGTCGCCGTCCACGAGCGGCCGCCCACCCAGGCCGCCCTCGCCGACCGCCTCGGCATCGACCGCAGCGTGATGACCCACCTGCTCGACGAGTACACCGCCCGCGGCCTGCTCGAACGCCGCCACGACCCCGCCGACCGCCGGGTCCGCCGGGTGGTCGCCACCGAGCGGGGCCGTACCGTCCTCGCCGCCGTCGACGCCCGCGTCCGCGCCGCCGAACAGGACCTGCTGCGCGCCCTCCCCGAGCGCGACCGGCCCCACCTGCGCCTGCTGCTCACCCAGCTCGCCGCGGCGCTCTCCCACGACCCCGACCGTTGCGGCGTGGCCGCCCGCGGCATGAACCTCGCCGACGCCGTCCTCCCCGCGCCGGCGGCGCGGGCGGGCTCGGTGCCCTGGCCGCGTGCCGGGCGCGGCGATCCCGCGGGTGGCGCGCGGCCGGTGGCCGAACGCCGCTCCTCCGCCGCGGCGAGACGGCCTCGCCGCTGAGCCCGACGCGGGCCCCTCCTCCTACGCCCCGCGCTCGGCCCGGCTGCTCCACTCGCGGACGATCCGGTCCACCTCTTCGGTGAGCTCCTGTTTGGTGTAGGTGCGGTCCGGCAGCAACTCGTTCAGCCGGGCCATCGTCTCGGCCGGTATGTGGATGTGCTGGGACGCGCGGGAGTACACGTCGCGGCGGGTCGCGCGATCCCGGTCGCGGAACACCTCGTCCAGCACCTGCCGCATCTCGTCCAGCACGCTGCGCTCGGTCATATGTCGATCCCTCCTTGGCCGTCCTCCCTCGCGCCGTCCCCTACCCAGGGACCGCGCGCGTACGGCACGGCGCCGGGGACGCCGTGCCGTACCGGGGTGTCCGGACGCCGGTGGGCCGGTCACGCGCCCACGGCCGAGCGGGGCCTGAGGACGTCGACGACCCGGATGAAGCCGTCGTCGGCGTACCCGTGGCCGATGGCGCGGCGGGCGAGGCCCTCGGCGGCGCGCATCACGCCCGCGTCGATGCCGTGATCCTCGGAGGTCTCGATGATGTGGGACATCGACGACACGGCCGAGGTGAGCGGATTGTCCGCGCCGGCGAACCGGCCGGTGTCCGCCTCGTCCGCGGTCTCCTCGAAGATCGGCGGGAGGATCTCGGCGATGCCCTTGGCGAACGGGGCGAGCTCCCGGGCGGTGACGCCCTCCGCACGGGCGACGGCGAGGGCGTGGGCGTACCCGGCCATCGCCGTCCAGAAGATGTCGAGCAGCACGACGTCGAACGCGGCCGCCCGGCCGACGTCGGCGCCGAGGTGGGTGTGGCTCCCGCCGAGCGCCTCCAGGACGGGCCGGTGCCGCCGGAACAGCTCCTCCGGGCCGCTGTAGAGGAAGGCCGCGTCCGGGGTGCCGATCGCCGCGACCGGCACCATGATCGCGCCATCGAGGTAGCCGATGCCGTGCTCGGCCGCCCAGGCCGCCGTGTCCCGGGCCCGGCGCGGGGTGTCGGCGCTGAGGTTGACGAGCGTGCGGCCCTTGAGCGCGGTTTTGACGGTGTCGCGCCGTACGATGGCGTCCGAGGCGTCGTAGTTCACCACACAGACCACGGTCAGGTCGCTCGCGGCGACCGCCTCCTCGGGCGATGCGGCACCGACGGCGCCCCGCGCGATCAGCTCGCGGTCCCGGCCCGGCGTGCGGTTCCAGACCGTGACCCGCAGACCGGCGTCGAGGAAGGCTCCGGCGAGCGCCCGGCCCATCGGCCCGAGGCCGAGCACGGTGACGGTGGTCTGGTCGGGGTGCGTGGACATACGTCGACTCCTTGATCGAGCGAACGTCGTGGATGGGGACGTGAATGAGGCGCAGGCGGTCCCGGGGTCCGGGGAGGTGCGGGGTCACCGCGGCGATCGAGGTGATCCACAGCAAGTGGAAGCCGACGGTGTTGTGGCTCCTGGAGTCCGGGCCGCATCGCCCCGGCGAGCTGCGCCGGCGGATCCCCGGGCTCACCGAGAAGGTGCTGACGCAGACGCTGCGGGAGATGGAGGCCGATGGCCTGGTCCATCGGGAGGTACACGACGTGCGGCCGCTGAAGACCGTGTACTCCCTGACCGACTTCGGGCGTGACCTCGCGAAGGCGCTGGAGCCCCTGTCCGAATGGGGGCACCGCCGCCTTGAGAGGCTGGCCGAGGCCCAGCGAGTCTCCTAGATCACACCTCCCCGCCCGTCGTCCGGTCCGAGGCCCGCGGCCTGCCCGCGCGACAAGCCTCGGGCCATCGGATCCGTCCCGCAAGTACCCACTTAAAAGTGGCCATCTCCGCCGCAGGTCAGCGCCATCGCGCCCGTCCGGCGGCGGCCCCCGGCGGCGGCCGGTTTCGGCGGCGCGTGGCCTCGGGTGGAGAACGTCGCCGGGCGACATGGGGCGAGGTCTCCGCCGTCGTGTCTGTGCGGCGAGGATCGTGACCCTGGTGACCGTCGCGGCAGGTGCCGCTTGACGTCCCCGGGATCTTCTGCCGCTCTGCGCCTGCGGCCGCCGGTCGGCAGCCGTGGACGGCATGCGGGCTGATCGCGGGTTCGGATGTGTGCGCCGCGCCCGTGCCGGTCCGGCGGAGCGGCGTGGGCGGCCGGGGGTTCCGGTTCCGGCGCCTCGGCCGCCCACGCCGGCACGGGCACGTCTGCGTCGGGTCAGGCGGCGATCGGTACGCCCTTCATCGAGGTGCGGCCGAAGACGTTGCCGNCCCCGGTCGNGACCTCGGCCCGGTGGTGCCGTNAGCCGCACCCCACATCCGGATGCNCCGGCCGGGCCCGAGGTTCTTGAGCGTCGTCTGCGGACAGACNCGGTGGCGTGGGAAGGCGGGGTCGCCCGGGGTGGTCAGGGGCGTCAGGGGCGGGTAGCGGGTGCCGTACCGGAGGGCGGCATCGGGGTCGTGCGGGAAGAGCCCGGCGATGCCGACCGGTCCCGCGCCATCCGGCGAGGTCACCGCGCCTGCTCTGACTGGCGTGCGGCGACCAGTGCGAAGACCCTCTTGAAGACGGCGTAGTCGGCCTCGCCCACCGCCTCGGCGTGCCGCCGCTCGATCTCCGCCATGATCGCATCGGAGCGGGCCATCTGGTCCCGGCCCTTGTCGGTCGGCACGATGAGCTTGGCCCGGCGGTCGGCCGGGTCGGGGCGCCGCTCCACGTAGCCGAGCTCGACGAGTTCGTCCACGAGCGTGCCGATGACCTGCTTGTGCTGGCCCGACTGGGCGGCGAGGTCGGTGGCCCGGCTGCCCTCCTCGTCGAGGTAGGCGAGCACGGCGCCGTGGCGCGGGCGCAGCTCCGGGTGACCCTGCTCGGCCAGGGTCGCGAACAGCTCCCTCTGCAGGGCGAAGAGGGTCCGGCTGCTCAGGATGCCGAGATCAGGGTCGTTCTTCTTGCGCTCACTTCGGCGCATGCCGCCCTCCTAATAGTCACTAATCTTGACTATCATTAATCCTTACTATTAGCCTACCGGCAGGACGGCGGCAGTGGGCCTCACGAGGTGCCATCCGGCTTCGGAGCGCGCCGCCGAGCCGCCGACCGGCCGTCCCGGCATGCTCGCGGACCTCCGCCGCGCCGGCCGGGCCGGCCAGGCCGGACTCCCCGGCGCCCGCCCCGCCCGCCTCGCGGGGCGGTGAGCGCCTGGGACGTCGTGGTGTGGCGCGGCCCGCCCGCCCTGGCCGCCGCGCACGCGCCAAGGGCGGCGACCGGCCCGGCATCCGGGCCTCTCCGAGCCGATCGACGAGCCGTTTCCACCGAGAGGGAGCGAGAGGAAGAACGCCATGACCCTGCTGATCACCGGCGCCACCGGCACCGTCTCCGGTGAGCTGCTGCGCGCCCTGCCCAGCACGAGCGACGTGCGTGTGCTCGTCCGCGACCCCAAGAGGGCACCGCAGGGCGTGGACGTCGCGGTGGGCGACCTGGAGCTACCGGAGACGCTCACGAAGGCCTTCACCGGCGTCGAGACGTTATGGCTGCTCACCGCGATGGGGCCGACCGCGCCGCACGCCGTCTCCAACGCCCTGTGGGCGGCCCGCCAGGCCGGGGTGAGGCACGTGGTGCGGATGTCGGCGATCGGCGCCGGACACGACGCGCCGACCCGCAACGGCCGGCTGCACGCACTGTCCGAGATCGAACTGGCCGCCTCCGGGCTGGGCTGGACCGTCATCCGGCCGGCCTTCTTCATGCAGAACCTGTTCGGGTCGGTCAGCGGCGGCACCCTGTACGGCCCGACCGGAGAAGGCCGGCTCAGCCTCATCGACGTGCGCGACATCGCCGCCTTCGCCGCCCGGGTGCTCGCCGACCCGCGGCCGCACCACGGCAGGACGTACACCATCACCGGGCCGGAGAGCATCTCGCTGCGCGAGGCCGCCGCCCGGATCGGCCTCGGCTACCAGCCCGTCGCCCCGGAGGACGCCCACCGGGCCATGCTCCAGGCGGGACTGCCGGAGTGGGACGCGGCGGTCAACGTCGAGTACGCCCGCGCGTACGCGAGCGGCTGGGGTGACTACACGACCGGCGACTTCGCCGAGGTGATGGGATACCAGCCCCGCACGTTCGAGGCGTTCGCCGCCGACCACGGCGATCGGCTCGGCGGCTGACCGACGGGCCCGTGTCCGCCGTGACGACGTGCGGCCGCGCAGCAGCGGCCCGGTGGTCCGGCGGGCGGGCGCGGGCGGCCGAGGCGTTCGGTTCCGGCGCCTCGGCCGCCGCACGTCCGTGGGCCCGGCCTTCCGCTTGCGGGGCGGGGCCGGGCACGCCCTTCCTATCGTGCGGCCGAGGAGGCCGACGTCCACGGCCATGACCTCTCTGGCGGCGCCCGCCTCCGCGCCGGCCGGGCCCGAGGTTCGTGAGCGTCGTCCGGGCGAGCCGGTCAGCCGGTGGGGTCGGTCACCCGTACCCGGTCGCTTTCGCCGTCGGAGAGGAACGAGGCGAGGGATCGGCCCTCCTCGGCGAGCGCGTCGCGGTCGGCCCGGGAGAGGCGGCGCAGCGGGGTGACGGTCACCGTGCCGGACTCGACGGTCCAGGTCGCGGCGACCCGGCCGTCGACGAGGGCGACACGGGCACCCGCGACCGAAAGGCCACGGTGGGCGTCGTCGATGATCCGGCCGCGGTCGTGGTAGCCGAGGATCGCGTTGTCGAACGCGGGCAGGAACCGCACCGGGGCGGGGGTGTCAGGGTCGGGGCGGGGCGCGTCGGGCAGGTCGAGCAGCTCCCGGCCCCGCTCGTCGCGGAAGGCGACCAGCTCGTCCCGGACCGCCGCGACCGCGCCCGGCAGCCCGGCGAGCCCGGACCAGGCGCGCAGGTCGGCCGTGGCGGCCGGGCCGTACGCGGCGAGGTAGCGCCGGACCAGCGCCTGGCCGACGCGGTCGACTCCGTCCGCGGGAGGCGGGTCGGCCTCGCGGCCCAGCCAGGCCGAGAGCAGCACGTGGCGCACCGGGGCCTTCGTCCGCCACAGCCCGCGCGGCGGCGCCTGGGCGACCGGCACCGCGGCGGTCACCAGCTCGACGAGCGCCTGCCGGGGCACGTCGGGCCAGCGCTCGGCCAGCGCCGCGGCGAGCTCGCCCCTCGTGCGGGGCTCGCCGTCGGCGAGGATCGCGCGGGCCACCGCCGCCAGCTTGGCCACGTCGACGCCGTCGAGCTCGCGGCGGTAGACCCCGATCACCCGTTGGCGCAGCATGTCCTCGTGCCGGGCCCGCCAGGCGAGGACGTCGGCGGCGGTGACGAGGTGGACGGTGCGCCGCATGAGGTGAATCCGCACCACCTGCCGCCCTTCGAGCAGCTCCGAGAGCGTCGCCGGGTCGAACCCGCGCAACCGGGACCAGAGCCCGACGAACGGCTCCTGCGGCTCCTGCGCCTGCAGGCCGCACAGGTGCGCGACGGCGTCGAGGACCGGCAGGTCGGCCCGGTCGAGCAGCAGCTGCCGGGCGAGCGTGGCGCGGTTGAGCGCGCGGGCGTCCAGCACGGTCATCGGATCACCCCGCCGCGTGTCCCGTGCGGGCGTGGCGCCGGGTTGAGCCCGTCGGGCGCGGGGTCGTGACCGGCCGGGATGTCGCGGGCGACCCGATCGGCCCGCTCGGACGTTCTCGCTGTCGGCATGACACAACCGTCGCAGCAATGGCGGACAAGACATGTCCGCTTCTCGCCCCGGGTCGTACCTCGCGCCGCCGACCCTCCCGCCGAGCCCCGTGATCGCCTCGGCCGGACGGCCGCGGTGGCACGGCCGTGCGCGTCCGCCTCTCGCATCGAGGTGACGTACGGCCACCGCCTTCCGGCGTGCCGGGCGGCGTCGCCCCGCTTCTCCCTTGGGCCGGAGGGATTGGGGGCGACGCCGCCCGGAGTGTCACCAGGCCACCTGCAGGCGCTGGTTCTTGTCGAGGTCGGGCATCGCGATCGGGTTGAGACGGTCGCCGTCCAGCCAGAAGAGCCTGCCCTCCCGCCAGCCGATCAGCGCCCGGCCGGTCTCGTCGAAGAGCAGCGGATTGAACCAGACGCCGACCTCCCAGAGCCGCACTTCTTCGCCGGCCTTCGCCGAGAACTCGGCGAACAAGGTACGTTCCTCCGTCGACGTCTTCTTCCGGTCCATGGCCGCGACGAAATTGGCCGTACCGGGGCGCGCCACCACGGTGCCCGGCTTACGGAACACCACGCGGTTCACCGTCAAGCGCTGTGACAGTTCACGGCCGGGCGTGGCGTCCAGGACCCCCACCATGCCCCGTGGGGGCTCCGCACCCACGGCGTACGCCAGCTTCCGGCCGTCATACGACCACGACAGACCGTAGACGAAGGCGTCCCGCGGCGCCTTCCACCGCTGTACCCGCCCCGTCGCCACGTCGACGACCACCACGTACGCGGCGGTGTCCCCCGAGTCCCCCGAGTCCCCCGAGCAACGCTCGCGGCACTCCGCGGCCTTCTTGTAGGTGCCGAACGCGAGGCGACGGCCGTCCCGCGACGCCGCCAGGGCGGCGACCCCGTCATTGCCGAGGCTGCCGGGCAGCGGCAGGGACTCCTGCCGTTCGATCCGTCCGTCGGCACCCAACGTGATCTTGATGAACCGAGTGCCCGTACGGCGCGCCTCCCGGCCGGCGATGAAGAACGTACGCCCGTCTCCCACTCCCGCCACCTGGGCGTCCACCAGCTCCGGAAACTCCGCGACCCGCTCGCCGGTCTCGCTGTCGTACACCCCCCACGGCCCCTCCTCTACGGTCCTCCCCTGCTTCACGACACGCTCGGTGACCACGGACGCCGCGTAGAACGGGGGGATCCGCACGGCGGTGGAGGCGGCGGGGGCGGCGGCCTCCGGGGCGCGGTCCCGCTGCACGGTGATGGTGACCGAGGCGATCAGGGCCACCATCGCCGCGGCCGCCGCCACCGGCAACATCCACCGCATCCGGAATCCCGCGGTCAGCTTCGGCGCGGGCAGCGCGGCATACCGGCCGTCGTCCTGTACGGTGGCCGCCCGGGCGGCCAGCGCGTCGCGCAGGCGGTCTTCGATGTCGTTCACGCCTCACCTCCAAGTTCCCGCTGCAGCCTGGTCAGCGCCCGGGCCGCCGTGGACCGCACCGTGCTCTCCCGAATCCGCATGACCTGCGCGATCTCGGCGTCGCTGAGCTCGACGTAGTAGCGCAGCACGAGGACCTCACGCTGGCGGCGCGGCAGCCTCCCCAGCGCCACCAGCACCCGCTGCCGCGACTCGCCCAGCAGCGCGGCGGTCTCGGCGGAGTCCACCACGTCGCGGCCGTACTCCCGGCGGCGCAGCGCCACCGCGCGCCTGCGCAGCACCGACCGCGATCGGTTGAGCACGCAGGTCCGGATGTAGGCGAGCGTCAGGGCCTCCGGGCGGACGCCGTGCAACCGGGCGAAAACGTCCTGCACCACGTCCTCGGCCGTCTCCCGGTCGCCGACGAGCAGGACCGCGAGCCGTACCAGGTTCAGCCGATGCTCCCGATAGACGGACACGAGATCCGTCCGGGCCGCCGCCGCGGGCACCCCGAGCCCTCGCAAGGCCCCAGCCGCCAGTTCCGGCACCTCACTCTTCATGCCTGGGGAACGCCGAGCCCATGCGATCCGCTGCTTCCCGGTCGAAGAACGGCTGAGTCCCGATCCGGGCACCCGCCCGTACGGCGAGCAGGGGCCGATCGGCCCGGCCGGCGGCGGGCCGTCACCCGGCCGGCGATCGGGGACGGCCTTCCGCCGTGGCGGCGTCGATCGCGGCGAGGACGTCCCGCACGGAGAGCGACCCGGGCGGCCGCCGGTCGCGGGCGTGCTCGTTGGCGAGGCGGCGGAGGACGTCGTTGGCGGGGGTGGGGACGCCGTGCAGGCGGCCGAGGAGGGAGATCTCGCCGTTGAGGTAGTCGGCCTCGATCGAGCCGCTCCGCCTGCTCAGGCTCTGCCACGACGAGCTGCGGTTGGTGCCCATGCCCGGGATGGGGCGGACGGTGACCTGGTCGCCGCGCCTGGCGCGCTCCTCCTCCTGGGAGGCGTAGTCGATGCCGGCGGCGTCGAGCACGGCCCTGCCCTCGGCGCGCAGCCGGGCCGCGACCTCCTGGCGGCCGGCCGGGTCGCCGCAGACCGCGTCGTAGGCGTTGCCCAGGTTGGTGAGGAGCTTGGCGTACTTCCAGCGCATCACCCGCTCCTCGGCGTACGCGGCGAACGCGTTCTTGCGCAGGTCGGCGGCGATGCGGTGGGCGGCCTCGTCGAGGCCGTGCGGGTAGCGGCCGAGGTGGAACATGCCGGACAGCGGGGCGGCGTAGGCGACGACGACGCCGGGCTCCAGGTGCGCGGCGGGCAGCCACACGCACATGCCGTACACGTG
>Ga0065720_1020365_pt1 | contig 14997 bp, 7 predicted proteins | sample Thericmetagenome_FD_59107 | JGI IMG/M metagenome (GOLD analysis project Ga0065720, IMG submission 59107) | Thermophilic microbial communities from the Joint Bioenergy Institute, California, USA of rice/straw/compost enrichment - eDNA_2 v2... | ecosystem: Engineered > Solid waste > Grass >... | reverse complement strand
AAAAAAAAAAAAAAAAGTCGAGACAAGAGACAAAAGACAAGACAGCGTCGCGGCTCAAGGCATGGTAGCTTGTTGCGCAGCCAGGGAGTCCTGATCCAGGTCGAATGTAAAGATTCGACTGGTCCTATCAGGAACAGAGAAAAAATCCAAAGCGGTCGTGCTGTAAGCTTTCTGCGGGTCACAGAGATTCTGGAAATCGTCCCCGCAGCTGTAATTTGTCGCTGATGAAACTGCCAAGCATCATAGGTTCTTTGTTCGCCCTCTGGAGCTCCGACCCTGGCTGCAGATCCGATGACTAAGCAGAACCAAATAGTTACCGGGTCTTGGCGGAGACCGGTCGACATACGGTTAAAGTTTACGGTAAGATATGATTTTTACCATCAAAGATCGTACGCGGTAACAGGACGAGTACATCGGTCTCCACGACCACTGTTATGCTTCGCTAAACAAAGAACATGAAGAATCAGATATCTTCTCTCTCATGTGGAAATTCTGCTCTTTGTTAGAGGCTAAGCTTTGGAGTGTTGGTATTAGTCAGTTAGCTCATTAGTGTTGCCAGACCGCAACGAAGTGTCATCCAGATGAAGTCTCATGGCGCGCTTGTCGCTCTGTTCATTTATTGAAGATGATTCAACACTTCTACATTCGGATTGCCTCAAGCTGCCACATCATTCCTCCAACCTAGCCAATCTTATGCTAGCAGCTGCCATCAAGTGTAGGTCTTTGTATTTTGACGCTGCCATTGGGGGACTGGCCGGCATGTCCAGGATAGGAACTCCAATCGTCTTACTTCAGGGCACAAGTCAGCTTACGCATTCAGCCCAACCTCAGAGCCTTGCCTTGGCAATAGCATGATTTTTGAGGAGATTGTGCTGGAAAGAAGGCTTAATATTCAATGATAATGAAGTCATATGGCGCAAACTTAGCCCTCTGCAGGCAAGCTGTGCTGTCATCAGGAGGTCTCACAGCAAACCTTTTGTTTGTTTCTTGGGCAGTCATCCGCAGTCTTGACCTCCTTCGAAAAAGCACTCGCCTAATCATCATGACCACCTTTGGCGACATATTCTCAAGTATACCGCTCCCCACTGAAACGAAGATAACCCCAGGCGATCCCTCACAGAGGGCGGGAGTGCCCCGGCCACGAGAATCAATCATCGCCTTTCTCATCACTAATGCTGTCATTACCGTTGTCGGTCTCCTCGTTGGATCCAGGCCCTGGTTGTATATGTAGCAGTGACGTTCTTGATTTTGATATGCTCACCGCCCGTTGTGCGCTTGATGATGTATCCGCAGAGGGCATTAGCCGCGAGGTTCATGCTGACGATTGGGACCCAGTCGTACAAGTACACATTTTTCCTCCCAGGTTTTGCTAGTTTGTGGCAAGTCAAGCGGTGAACAGTCTAAAATTGCTCTTTCTGTCACGACTGCCGCAGCATGGCTGGTCAGCATCAAGGACGAGCATCTTTGGATCTACTCCTGGGTGGCCAACGATATGCAGAGTTGCTATTGCAGACAATAAAGCCTGCTGAATCATCATTGCTGGCATAAGGCACTATGATGTGCAAGTCATTTGGTTTCAGGGCATCAGTGCTGGCTTAACCGCTGCCTCTGCTGGCTCCACGGTTTGGATGTGACACAAGCATCTTAGATTCCCGCCAAAGTTAATGAATACCATTTGTGACAATTCAAAATAGAATCATATAGAAACCCACAAGCTTCAAGGTCGGAGTCAAGCGAACCCAGTGCGGTCACGACAATGGCAGAGCCAGCCAGCACCACCACCGCCGTGCTATCAGTGGCCAAGTCAACCATGCAGTCATACCAGTGGCAAACTCAGCCAGCACCAGCATAACATTGACCGAGTTAGCAAGCATGGTATTCGCAGCCTGAAAGGAGTAAGACACGATAGCAAACCAGAAAAGAAATTCCGCTCCGATACTAACTTATCAGTACAGGAGGCCTCTTAAGGATCGCCTCAGTAGGATATGCCAGGTTCTGGTTCTTCTGGGCTATCATGCTCAGCAAGGGCGGAGGTTTTAATAAGTCATCCGTCTTTGGATCTTTAAGAGTATCCAGATATTGACTCAGTGTGCTCCTATCAAGTTGATGTCCCCCGAAACTCCATACGCAGATGGCTCTTCGGATTTTTTTCCCTCCGTTTTCGGTATGTTAAGTTATTTGATTGCAACGGGTGCCAATCTGATTGTAGCCAAAGGTTTTTACAGAGGGTTTTTTTTTGGGAGGGAGGGCTTCAGACGTGAACTAGATCAGGGAAATCTAAACAGTGGAAGATACACGTACACACGAAGCCCACATTTCTGGAGCTAATCAGACACAGCAACAGACAGTATTAGAATATACATACTTTATTGCAGACCTCTAGACGGTGAGAAAATCTAGTCACTGGTTAGCTACTAAGATCAAGCGCTATTCAACTTTGGGATTGGTATGATCCATAACAAGACTGCTAGTGTAATAACTTTTGGAATGATGGGAAGAATACTGAGGGTGAAGGGGTTTGGCCCGAATAGGAGTGAGAATGGCAAGAACCAGAAGTGCAAGAAAACTCCATAGGACCGAGTGATTCAATGGTGTCATACATTCTTCGGCTGGAGAGAGTGGTCCATTCTTTAGGCTGAATGAATGAAAGCTTTCAGCCTCTATACCTCCTGGGAGTCTGGTATATAGATTATAAGTGGGCATTTGAATGGCAAATAAAGTGTCAAGCATTGTTTCAGGATTATCAGTTCCGCTAACCTGCAATTGACAAGCATTTTGCGAGGTAAATATTTACCTCATTCAGTTCATGCCTAGATTAATGTGGCACAGGATTGAGGACAGTCCGCGATGCATTTGTCCTTGGTGTAAAAACATATCTGTTACTGTTTTCACCTGCTCCTCCTTCGCTTCTGCAGTCGGAGGTTAAGGAGCTTCTCTATGTTTTGCACCATAACGGTTGCACCTGCCAAAGTCACGGTACACGGTACACCTCTGGTGATACCTCTGGTGATACCTCCTCCTACGGGATCATTTACTTTTCACAAGTAGTACTCTGCAACTATGGAAATCAATTTGGATCCAACTTTTCTGACCTAACCGCTTAGACTTCAACTGTTGTCCTCATCAGAATCTACCAGTGAAGTTGTTCTCATGTTTATGTCCAGACAGTCACCCAGAAACCAACAGTTAAAGCGATATTGTGACTGTACCAAGGTTTGATACATCAGACATCAACACATTGCGAAGATTCTTCACTTATCAGCATTGTTCTTGAACTAAAGGGCTTCTAACCCTGAGTTAATCTCCGGAAGTTCAGTGGCAAGTACAAAAAGTTGAAAGTGACGTGCTGTTGCTGAGAAGACTCTTCTGGGCCATGATTGTGTAACCAAAATTACGGCAGTGAATCGGAGAATGGAACACACATTTTACATTTTACATGTTCGTACTGGACATTTTGCCTTCGCTTTGACCTCCCCCCCCTTTTGTTTACATTTCGGATCCCCGATTCGTCCAATCTTGCTTTTTTTTTTTTTTTTTACCCGCTTGAACATCCCTGGCTGACTTTACTCATTTATAGACAATCGTCTTTCCAAATTTTGAGCTTCCTACTGCAAAAGCGCTACTTAGGTCATTATTTCTTTCACATTGACGACTCGAGTCACCGACTAACCAAAAGGTTTCTTGTCAACCAGTCCGCCCAAGGCCTGGTTACCCGGGCAACTAACATCGCAGATTTAGACCCACATCAGGCCCATGAAGGCGGTGTCAGGTGGCAGAAAGCAAGACCCCTATGACGTTGGTAGCATTCGCGTCTTCCTCGAGTCTAATATAACCCCGCCCTCCCAGTGGCTCGGTCTCTTCCTCGACCAGACCGTATTACGATTATTTCGTACGTCGACGGAACCGGAGTTCTTGCTTTCGCCAGTTTTCGGATCGCGTTCTTCTAAATTTCTTTTCTTTTTTCAATTAGGCGCAATATCAGAACAACCGTCACCATGTATGCTTTTTCGGGTCGCTTTTCCTCTTCGGCTGGCAACGCCGCCCAGCAGTCCGGCCAGCAGTCGTTCGGCAATACTTCTGGCCGGATGATGCGGAATACCGCACTCGCCCAGGCCATGGGCCATGATCCGACGTTTTTCGAATCCAGTCGGACGATTTCGCCTGCTTCGGGCAGCACCAAACGGAAGCGCGAGGATGCGGGAGAAGACGGCCGTGCCATGGATGACGAGGCACTTCTCAACCAAGACGTGGTCGATTTGGTTGATACCGACGAAGTGCCCGCAGGACTCCTGAAGCCCAAGGAGTATACTAAGCTCAGCGGCTTCCAGTGTGTGATCTGCATGGACAAGTGTACCAACATTACGGTCACGCATTGCGGTGAGTAACCTGTTCCAGCCCTTTCCTCCCCTTCGCCTAATGAGTCTGGATTACGTAAAGAGCTGTAGTCTAATACTGTGGCATAGGCCACTTATTCTGCTCTGAGTGTTTGCACTCCGGACTAAACATTCATCCCAACAAGCGCGTCTGCCCAGTCTGCCGTCAAAAGATTGACAAGCTGCCACAGAACGGGCGCTTCGGACCAAAGGCTAAGGGCTACTATCCTCTCGAGCTCAAGTTAGTCTCGAAGAAGATGCTTGCGAAGGGAGAGACCAGCAAGGCAAAAAGCGGCACCGTCGTCTAATGGCTGTTAGAAGCGATGGAAATACTGACTGGCAAGAGGGAGATCAGATGATGGTTAACTCTTTGACGAGGACCAAAAGTGCTTGGTACTTCCCTGGGAAGCAAGTCCGAAAGGCGAGTCAGTGATATGGTGGACATAGGATGCCACCGACCACAATGGCCATCACTGATGGGAGTGGTGATGACCAGTTGCCGGGCATCTGCGAGATGCTCGCAAATCTTCTCCTGGATAACGACCCGATAGCGGACGTGCTTGCTAATCAGCTCGCCTTACTCCTATCGAAAATAATGACGGTATGCTCATCCTTTTGGACGAGATGGAAGAGGACTACGATATATGGATCTCTAAAAAGAGAAGAGGACCAGCGATCGATCCGGCGTTGACTTTTTCTTTTCTTTCCATTGCGTTTTTAAGCACAGCGACTCGGATTGGGCTTGGATTGTGTTTGGCGATCTTGACGGTTTGCCTTTGGACTTCCAGACGTTACGATTGCCATCTATCAGCCTTTACTTACCACATCAGAGTTCATCTAATTCGGCGACGTCCACACTCGTTGTCAACTCCTAACCATACACTTTCCAACCAACTTGTCTTTGATTCTCGTTTCGGCGACTCTGGGAGTTTATTCACTCTTCGACAACCTTCATTGCAGACTCGATCTCTATTTTGATATATATTTTTGGGAGCCCTCATTGCGAGAAAGGCGTGAATGCGATTCTTGCAACTGAATCCGTTTTCTTGCCATTCGTCTTTTCACCAACATCTATTATCCATGATAAGGCCTCCCTTCAGCAAGAATGTCCGATAACACCCATTCTTTTTGCAAAATGACTTTTCAACGCTCGCTTTCGCTTTCTTCTCTACAATTACCCTGTCTCGGGGTACCAACGACATTCCTTCGTTAAAGTCAACTTTCGACACCATTATTTCTTGACACTCAATTCCATGTCAATTCAGACAAAAATATCAACATCCTGAGTGCATGAAATTCGAATTTGCTCTTCTCGGATTGGGACTTTTTATTAAAGAACGGAATCGGCATGTGGATCGTGATTTGGGATGGTTTCGGTCAAGGCGTTTTCGGACGGCATGACAAAGGCGTTAGGGTAGATCGCGCACACCAGGGGACATGGGACACGCTAGGGGTATCGGGAAATGGGAAGCCACTTGGGAAGGAAACTGGAAAGGGCTATATCTGGTATTAGGTCGCTTGATTACGGGTACGCTACTGTGAAGGTCAGTAAAAAACGGGAATGGCCGAGATTTCGTTTCAGAGGCTGTCAATCCGCTCATCAGTCAAGCATCTTGATGTTATGATATTAACTCCGGTGACTTGACAGCAAGCCTGGCAAGGAACATATCGGAGATGTGATATGACAACTGGTAAGCGCTGTCAGAACTACTAGGTGACGAATAGGACCAGAATGAAACCAAACATCGAAAGCAACACTTGATTACTTGTTGCGTCATCAAAAAGTAATATCCCGTACTTCCCTTTACACTAGAGTAGGTAGGTATTTCGTAACCACATGCCTTACATCTATCCCCCCTCAAGCAACAACAAAGATCACCGACTCCCTATCGCCCGATCACACAAGTCCCTGGTCTAATGGAAGAATGTTGTGTGCGCCCGAGGCTGCTCACTTGGGACTTGTTCGGATTCGTACTATGACAACAAGTTAGCTCCTTATTTCCAGGGAAAGAAAGAAAGAAAGAACGTAGTGATGAACTGGAGCGGAACATACCTCCAAGAACCCCGTCGCAGTGATCAACAACATAAACGCCTCCGCCAGTTCCTCAATCCTCTCCTCTAGCGCCTGCTGCGCAAGAATCTCGTCCCTCCTCGTCATCGTTGCTGTTGATCCGCCATTGACACTGCTGGCGAGGCTGTTGCCCACGACGCCGCCCCCGATGCCCGCGTTCTTCTTCAGCACGTGCACAACCAGCCCGCGATGCTGAGTCAGGAACTTCCGCCCCTGCACGATGTTGTGAGCACCGCGCGCCGTCACCGCTGCGCCGACAACGCGTGCTAGGGCGACGAGCAGGGCATAGTGCCGCTCCAGGGCAACCACACGGGGCACGCCGCTCTCCGAGTCGACTTCGACGAGCTCGGGGTCGGCAGCGAAGACACCTGACTGCTCGAGAGCGCGGAAGAGATTTGCCTGGAGGACGTACTTGGCTCCCTGGCGCGTCTGGCACAGCTGCAGGAGGAGAGCCAGCTTGGCGGAGGTGTATTGTTGTGAGGGGGAGGCTGGGATTGGTAATGAGGGAGAGGCGTTGGTAGAGAGCGACGGGTCGAAAGTGCTGCTTGGAGCGAGCCACTCGTTGAGGATTTCTTTGAGCGAGTCGACCAGCACGCCGATGAAGTTGAGGCGGTTGAGCGCGTCGATGATGGGGCAGTCGACATCGGCTGGAGAGACCCCGGCAGCGGAAGAGGCACGCGAAGTGTGTACGAGCGCATTGAGCAGGATCATAGCGGCCGTCTGGCAGGTTGTGTCGCTGCCGTAGGCGTCGTCGCAAATGACGTTGAGCAGACGGTCGCCGTATAGGGTGATCGCCTTAAGGGTTCGAGCGCGCGCATTGGTAACACTGCGGGTCGGGCCGATGGTGCTGCTGGCAGGGGTTGCAGCGACGGTAGCGTCGTTGTCCACGACGGCGGTCAGATAACGGTAGCAGATACTGTAGTACAGGGACCGAAGCTCAGGAGTGCCCGAACACTGGCTGATGGCGCTCAAGCAGAGCTGGAACAGCTGGAACAGTTTGTCGCCGATGAGATTTCCAACGGTGAACTGCTCCCTGTCCAAACCTGCGTCGCTATCTTGGGAGAAGTCAAGCTTCCAGAGTAGCACCTTAGCAACCCGAGCCAGCTCAAAGGCTTCGTCCGATTTCAGAGAGCTGAAGGCCTCCAGCGTTGGTAAGATGGCTTGGAGAGCTTGCAGCAAGAACGCCATTTTAGGCGTGCTCTTGAAATCGTTTGACTCAATCATCACGAGCAGCAAATTAGCCCAGGCTTGGAGCAAGTTCAGCCTTGCTGTCAATAGCAGATTGGCACGGTTGCGGACAGTGAGCCACTCGATCAGCACTTTTTCTTCAAGCTCAACTGTTTCTAGGAACTCCGGAGTGGCCAGCTGCGAGTGCTCATACTCCTTGCGCTTCAGCGCAAGAATCTCTTGAGCCTTGCGGATGTCATAGTGCACTCCAGCATACTTGTGCTCCAGGATGCACGGTCCCAGATCGAGGTCCTTCAGGTAAGTAAAGTGCGGAGAAGGAATTTCCTCCCACTTGTAGTCGGTGTTGATGAAATCAAAGAAGTCGAAAATGCTGGGGATGGTAAGCGGCGCCTCCTCGTCAACAAAAATCTGACCATTCAGGGCGTCGAAGATTTGCCGCTTGATGGACGGTATCCGGTTCTGAGAGACGCTGCACAGCTCCTTGCCGATGTACTCAAAGATAGCCGCTCGTGAGGCGAGATAGTCGATATAGGCCAGAGAAGCATCTGAGAGCAGGAACTCGCAACCTGTGACCAGCTGGCCATCCCAGGGCAGCTGAGGCTGGATCTGAACTTCCCTCAAGAGCATGTGGAAGAGGAAGTTAGTTGCCCGTAGCTCGTCCATGACCAGCGACGCCGATAGCGGTGACTTCCACAAAAGCTGTAGAATACGCAGAACTCGGTACTTAAGCGTAACCAGATACCCGCGCATACCCTGCTCTTCCTCGGACACCGTAAGCGTGATCAAGACATTCAGAAGGCTATGGAATAACGACTTCTGCATGTCAAAGGGGCCTTTGGGCTCGATGCCAAGCTTGCTAAGCTCGCAGTGGAAGCCCAACAGCTGGTGAGCAATTGTTGGCTGGTCGGGAGTGGCCCGTAAACACGCATAGAGAAAGTCCAAAATGGCGAGCTTGACCCTGTAGTTCTCTCCTGACGCGGCAAGGGCCGGATCGAGAGTAGCCATGATACTCGCAGAAAGCGAGGCGGAGATCGTCTCTCCCTCGCCGTTCCTCTCGAGCTGGACAATGGCCTTATTGCGATGGCCGAGGCGGCCGGAGTCGGGACTCCAGGCGGAAAGAATCCGGCTGGATGTTGAGATCTTCTCGAGCAGCTTCAAGCAGGCCAGCGTCAGCTCGGCGTGACCCAGGTTGCAATACTTACCCAGGTCAACCACCAAGGACAAGTGGCTGAGAATGCCGTCCTCGAAGGCGCTATAAGCTGCATTGGCGACTGGCTTCCGCCGCACACCCGCTTCTCCTTGATACCGGAGGACTTCCGGTCGCACCAGGTGCAGGTACGTCTCTTGAAGCTCAAGCGCTTTGATCATAACTTGGATGGCCCGGAGGATGGACACAACCAGCGGGGAATCAGGGGACGCGCTGCCTAAGCTGATCGGGTCTTGATGAATGGTGTTGATTAGGGACGTGATGACTTTCTCATTGAAAAGCCATTCCATGACACGGCTGAAGGGATGAAGGCGCACGTACGTGGCCAGGTTGGTCGCAGCCATAGCATCGTCAATGGAAATGTTGCTCTCATGGCCCAGAACAATGAGATCCTCGTTGAAGGTGACCAGGCAGACCATAACAAAGTCCAAGCAGCTCAGGCGCAGAATCCGGAGCTGCGAGGGATCAGAGATGTCCTTGGTCCTGTTGGCAAAGACATCGAAGACAAAGTCAACATACGGCTCGATACCCAAGGTTCGAATGCTCGACCCCAACCACTCCGGGAACGGCACCGAATCGTTTAGGCTATTCAAGCCTTCTGGTGGCACCAACAGAGTGGTGAGAAGCTGAATAAAGGCATTTGACTGTTCGAAGCCGGTACCAAACTCCCTAAACATCATTTCCATGCACTCCTGAGGACCGGGTGTCTGGCCGAGGAAGGATATCCTCTGGGGCGCCCCCTGAGAGCCAGGGAGGGAACTAAATGGATTGGTCATCCACGCCTCGACCCATCTCCACATCGCGTCTAGTTCTTCGTGCGTCTTTCGAATCATGAGGGCTTTGAGAACATAGAAGATGCAAGCGCGGAGTCGATGCGGGATAACTCCGACGGAGAGCTTGAGGATGGTGTCGACCAGGTTGAAGTCTTCATCCATGATCAGCCGCTTGCGAGCGATTTCACTTTCGGTAGCGAGCTTTGCAATGAGCCGTAGATAGCACTCCAACATCAGAGCCGACTCGGGCTCGATCTCAGCAGGATCCGCGCCGGGCCGGCCGGGACGGTGCATAGAAGCCTGGGGCGGATTGGGCCTCTCGGAGCAGACCTTCGTGGTGAAGTACTCCAGCTCCTTGAAGATCTGGCTCCATGTCAGAGACTGTGAGCGCTTCATCTTGCCGGACGCCTGGTGACCCTCATCGAGAAGGAAGTTGTGAGCGGCGGTGGCGCATTCCTCATTGTCAGCTAGACACCGAAGCATCTCACAGAACGCGCTGACGAGCGGTGTCGACGCGCGCCTGGACGCCCATTGCAAGAAGCCGGCAAGGTTGCTATCTGGATCTTCCCAAAAAGACATGGCCGCGTCTGGTCTGCCTTCATAGGCATAGGAGATGATGATCAAGAAGCGCTCCAGGTCCATATCTTGCTCGTGGTTCGGCCTCAGCTGTCGCTGCTCGTCTTCTTCTGTCCTTAGCTTTCGAAGGACATCCGGCAGGTTCGAGATGGTCGCATCGATGAAGCCTTCCAAGTGCACCATCAAACTATGCTGCAGGAAGTGGCTGAAAGGGAAAGGTTCAGAGGGCAGAGATGGAATCTTGCGCTGCAACCACTGACGCGCCCCCAGCTGTGATGGATCCTGCCATTCTTGAGCTTTGCAGTCAGCGGCTACGGATAAGATGAAGTCAAAAGCGCCCTCTTTTAGCGCGTCCAGGAACTGTTTCGTCCTCTGTTCATCCTCCTCATCTAGGTTGATGCCCCGGAGGTCCTGAACCGTGTCGTCCAGATAGAAACCATTGTGCTCGGCTATCCACCAAGCGCGGACAGCAGCCCCGAGAACCGGCAGAGCCCAAGAGTCCTCATCGCCCCCCTTACAGATAAAATCGTTCAACCTGCGCGCTTGTTGGAGGTCACCCATCCCCTCGGGCGAGCCGAACTCGGTGATGTACGCGGCTAGGACTGGGATCAGGTGAATCAGGAAATGGTCATACTTATCCCATTTCCTAAGGATTTTGATGAAATCTTGGAAGTCGGCGACCGTGGCGTGGTGTCTTTGGACAGCCGCGTGCAAGATGGAAGCCAAGCACTCGTGCTGCTCGACAAGGCTTAGCCGTGAGAAGTCCAGAGTTTCCTGGTTGTCCAAGGGCCTGACGAGGCTGGCTTGTTGCAGCATGTTCCGGGCGTTGGCCTTGTCGGCCATGCACTGAAGCATGGAGCGTACACCCTTCATCGCCTCCATGCATCTTGGAATGAACTTCTTGACCTGAGTGGGCTGATTTTCTTTGTTCCTTTCCCAGGGAGGAGGGATCCCAAAGATCTTGTCCTCAGCCGCGACGCCGAACGACTCCTGCAATCCCGCGTCGATGTCCTCGTCTGCTGCTATCTCGAGTATTAGGCGCATGCAATCAAGGAGGTACTTCCGCTCTTGATGGAAACGAATCACGCCGCATTCCCACAGTGGACGGCTCTGGGTCTCGACATCTCCCTCCGCATCACAGTCGATGAGAATCCGCGCAGACTCCTTTTCGTTGAGGTCGAGCTCGTCGGCGAGTTTTAAGCAGTCGTTTACGAAGTCTTCGTTCAGGGAATACTCTTCCTCCCCGATCTTGAGCTTCTTGGGTTCTTTGCAGAAAGAGCGAGTATTAGCAACCTCACTCCTGCGTCCATTGACGGTCGGATTCTGGAAGAAAATGGCTTCTCTTACCTTTCCCCAACGCCTCCCTATCCTTGGTATCTCGCGCAGGTTTCGCTATCAGCGCTCTGAAGGCATCGGTCTGCTCCTCGAGGAGGGTCTCCAGCACCTGCAAGCCCTCAAAACGGTGCTGGCGGACGGCGACCAGCTCCGCATGAAGAGCCTGGAGCGCCTCGAGCTTGCGCAGGTCGGTCATTGTTTGCGAGCCGGAAAAGCGTCTCAGCGCATTCTTTGGAAAGACGCGGCCGTGGGGATTGATGGCCTCAGCGTCAGCTTCGCAAGCTGGCGGCCCCGGCAGGGCTGTTGATGAAAGGGATTGGAACTACGTCTGGGCTGACCCAACGACCGCGACTCTGACTTAATTCGTGTGCTGGTCGCGCCCTATGGTTTTGTCGCTGGCTGGAAGAGTATGTCGCGATCGAGATGGCAGCCGTCCCGCGCTTGTCCGTTGCTGTGTTCCAAGTTGCCTGCCAATTGGCGCCAGAAGCCGTTGCCGTCAACAAAAGAATTGGGCGGTGAAGCGTTCTGCCGTTTTTCGCGGTACGTACCAGGTGCAAGACCCTTTGCCCCCGGGCTGTCAAACAAGAGTCTGTCACGGCAAGTGGTCCGTGCTTTGTCTGCTGGTGGTCATAGCTCCGCTGGAGCCTGGCGCCGGGACAGGCCCATAATGCCAAAAACCTCTTGTGGCTTGCGGCCCTGCCAGAGACGAACTGCTTGTCGACCAGGAGGGTGCGCGCGCTGCCGCAGTGGGAGGTTTACGGGCATCCAGCGTCCACCCATCCGCAGTTCAACTCGTGAGTCCAATTGATATTGGCCTTTGTCCACAAGCTGCAACAGGCTTGCATTAGTTGCCTGGCTGTCAGTTCGATGCCTGAACGGATAAGCAGACAGGATCTCCAGCTGCTTCCTCGTCAGCTGAAGCTTGGTTGAATAAGACTCTTCTCTCCGAGATCTCGTTCCTCTTCCTCTATGTTGCCCATGTCTTCGACTCCTGGCATTCGATATCTGCGGACGCGGGCTTTCATTTGATGTTAAGACCTCATGCCACCTCTAGTATACACGCCTCTCCGTATCAGGTGTTCTCATCAAAGCGTGGTGATGGTTTTCAGTGCTTTCAGTGAGCATTATCTCGGATATCAACCACATTGCCGCAGCTTTGGTTGTTTACGCCAGCCCATCCTGTTCGCAAACAACACCGCGCCATATCTACCCCATACTCAAGTACAACTGTCACATATACTGCCACTGTCGTCATAGGGCGTTTCTCAATTGACTATTTATATTTCCCGAACCAAAGATGCCGCGGGTCAAGAGTTACACTGGTGGCACGATCAATTTTAGGGAGATCGAGTGTGAGTCTCATACCCCCGTGCTGATTGCCTCTTATGCGAGACTCCATGAGCAATGATCCTAACAAGTATCGAAGCCCATTTGGTTGGCAGTTCAGCTACTGCCCGCAAAGATGCGGTTGAGGGTAAGCATCCCCCCTATCGTGCCACACTGTATCTCGGGCCGCTCGCTAACCGAGACACTTGTGTATAGCACTGATAGCATACTTTGACGGTTCGCGGACTCAGTCTCAGTGTGTCTCCCTTCAAGTTCTCTTCTTTCCAGGAGGCAATTGTTGACAATTATTAGGACTACCTTTGATGACAAGGCCTACCATAGACTTTTCGAAGCCCTGTTTCGTTGCACGCTCATCGAGAAAGAAGCCTACTTCAATTCGAAAAAGTCAGTCAAAGTAACAGCTGCTGCAGCTGCGAGGTTGGAGCGTTGCCCCGAAGCCTTGCGGCTCGCCGTCCGTCATGGCGTCACTACTATCCGCCGTAAGACGGCCAGGGCCATCATTGACCACATCGTCCAGGTCCTCCCGGGGCCTGATGGTGGTTACGTGATGCCCCTTCTTGCTGGCTACGTAAAGGTGCTCTACGAGTTCCTTGACAACCCAGCAAGTGCGGAAAATATTGCTGCGTTATCGGGAGAGGGCTGGGAGGTATGTGTCGATTTTTGCATCGACGTTCTCTCCCGGTTCCTCGAGCTCGGTGACAGAGAGAGTGGTTCTTTGTCTCGCGCATCACCTGCCCCGGGGGCAACAGCGCGGTCTGGGTCCGTTGCCGGAACCCAAGGATCTGGCGAGCAGATTGGCACTCATGTCGCAGTGGACGTCCTCTCCTGCCTTTACATGTTGTGCATAGCCCATAACGCACCAATCCAAAGGAAGGCAGATCGACTGCCGCACGTGGTGATACAGCTCCTTCAACTCCGACAAATGAAGATTGGCGAGCTGCAGAAGATGGCATTTGCCACCTTCAATATCGTCTTCCAACGCATGCAAGCCGAAGATGTGGCTTTGTGCAAGACTTTGGTGAAGCAGGTGGTGCCGTTGCTCTCACACTGGTGGCAGCCGCGAGCCCTTTCTCGAGATGCCATGCTCAACTCAATCCGCGACGAGATGCTCAAAACTCTTTACGGTACACGTTTGTACATTCAGGCATTGCTGAGGGAAGCCGCCGATGAGTCATTCCCCCAAGACGTTGAAGAACTTCTTGATACTTTGTGGTGTGACTATTCCAGACGCGAGGAGCGTGCTCGCCTGCAACTTGACGACATCACTTTCACAAACATGCTCCTCCCACCGGATCATCCCCGTACTGGTATATTTAGCCTGCGTCCCCATCACACAGCAGGCGAGCAAAATTGGGCACTTCTCGAGAACCTGGCCATTCTGGAAGCCGCGTACTCAAAGCATGGACAACAAGAACAAAGTCAGCAGAACCAACAACAACCAGAGATTGATCAGCCCCGTAAGAGACGCAAAATGAGTGGGAGCCAAAACCGTGTACACCAAAAGCTTCATTCTCTCGATCCTGCTGTTCGGTTATCTGCTCTGCAATTGATTCCCTTCCTTACGAGACACAAGAAGCCCTCTCTCGAAGATGTGGCTGAAACCCTTGAGGACTTATCCAAACACGTTACTGCCAAACAAGCAATAGTAGCTTCATGGGCCATGTTGGCATGTTCCAGGTACGTGGTTAATAGTCTCATATCAACCTCCCTCTGTTAGAAACGCAGCAGATTGCTGATACAGCAAAGTCTTGCCATTCATGAGGTATCGCGACACCCTTCGTTGTCATCCTCCTGGAAGCAGCTTTGGCAGCTCGCCGTCCGGTCCCTATCCCTTCCCCCGATCAGCCGCGCTTCCTGCGTTCTCCTCAACTCGATATTGAAAGCCAACCTCATCCCTAGGCATGAGTTGGCGGACGATATCAACCAAATTGTCACCACTGCCGATATCAGTGGTCCAGCAATCCTGGTAGACGCGTCCTTAGGATTGATGCTGAATCTGCTCCGCTTTCGAAATAACATGTTCCCCAACGCCAGCCAAGCCACCTCAAATCACATCATTCGATGGGTATTTGTCAGATGGAGCCCTGGTATGTTATTATCCCGCGCGCGCCAACCATTTTTCCCCCC
>Ga0065720_1004245_pt1 | contig 15007 bp, 6 predicted proteins | sample Thericmetagenome_FD_59107 | JGI IMG/M metagenome (GOLD analysis project Ga0065720, IMG submission 59107) | Thermophilic microbial communities from the Joint Bioenergy Institute, California, USA of rice/straw/compost enrichment - eDNA_2 v2... | ecosystem: Engineered > Solid waste > Grass >... | reverse complement strand
ATGTTGGGTGAGAACATTGAGGAAATCGTCACTTTTGACATCTAAATGGCGTTCTAATTGAATTTGAATTAAATGTATGCATAGATTTAATCAGAACAGACTAACTCAAATTATATTAAATTCTGCTAGGTTTCAAAATAATATTATCTCAGTTCTGATTTAACAAATAGTATTGGCATCATGAACCCTCTCATTCCAGCTAGCCCAACCGACTTCACAACCACTCCCAGAATCAAGCCAATCCTAAAGTGCTCTCTACTAAATTTCAAGACCGCAGGCAACCCATACCTCGAGAAGAAGCGATTCAAATTCCACAATGCCATTCGTCTCGAGTCCTCAAACTTAACAATCCGCTCAAAGACTCCTATGAAGGTTCCTCCAACTAACAGACTCTATCTTAACCATAGCGACGCCTCTAGAACTCTAACCCTATTGTACCATGCCTTCAGATTCGAAGTTCTATTAGACTCCCACTCCCTCGTATTCTCAGGAGAATGGAAGCCTCATAGCGAATTCTGTGAAATCCTGAAGAAAGTTACAACCTTGAAAACTTTCCAGACCAGCATCTGTACTAGCCTTCAATCCCTTGGGGGCAACATTGCATTTAAGCTCATTAACAGTCTTCATAAAATTAAATTACAGGATTTCGAACTTTCTATAAAGCCCTCAAACCAACATGACCAAGCCCTAATGCCCAACACCGCCCGCCTACTCAAAAGTCTTAAGACTCTACAGAAACTCAGCTTCCACCTCGACCTTAGCCTCAATGGAGACGATACCACCTACATTGAACAAATGGTCGGAGTCGCTCAGGAAATTGCCAAAATGAAATCCCTTGAGTCCTTGAAGCTTGAAATTTTCAGACAGACCCTTACCCAAGAGCAAGTTGATAATATCTTACATGCTCTAACTGAGTCAAAAATTGCTGACCTTGAATTGAACATTTCCGGTGAGGTTACTATTGAGAGTCCAAATATGAAGGCCGACCTAAGTGAACTCAAAAACCTTAAAAGAATAAAATTGGACCTAACCTCATGGACTCTAAAGGCTCCTTTGGACCTAGGAATTCAAAAAATTGAATGCCTAGAAAGCTACACTATCGACCTTGCTTCAGAAGAAAACGCCTCTAGCATGCTGCTCTTACCTACAGATAACTCCTGCTACAAGAGAGACACTGTTAAGCACTTTGGATTGTCACTAAACTCCCCAAAAAGGAAGTACCCCAATTTTCCTATCTTCCTTTACATTGGAGAATTTATTAATCTAGAGTCCCTAAAGCTCAGCCTTAGAGTTAATGACCTAGCAATTCTTGAACTCTCTGGTTCCCTCAAGAAGATGAACAGGTTAAAATCCCTCACTTTGGACCTTCTAAACTCCAAAATAAGCGAGTCCAGTCTTGCAAAATTCTTCAAAGGTTTATGTTCACTTACTAACCTTAAGAGCCTGACCCTCCAAGTCCCTAACTGCAGCTACATCTCAACCCAATCATTCTCCTGCTTTGCTGATTACCTTAATAACGCTCACCAATTGAGAAATTTGGCTCTGTCTTCAAATTTGATGTATGTTCATGAGACAGCCTTGATTAAGTTTGCCCAGGCGTTGAGAAATCTCTCTTGTCTGAGCTCCCTCCACATAGACTTCGAATATATTTACAGTGTTTCGAACAAGGTTCTGACTGAAATGGGAAATTCCTTGATGACAACGAAAACTCTAGAAGAATTCCAGCTCAAGCTCATCGACAAGCAAGACCGCTATATTGACAAGCTTTACTGCTATTTCCAGTACAAGTGGCTTTCCGATTCCGGTCTTAGAGAATTATTCAAGAATGTCTCTAAGATTCCCTCTTTAAGAAGACTTCGCATTGAATTGGACTCTCAATTATTCTCAGACAACGTCTTAATTTCCATTGGAGAGTCCTTCAAGGACACTAAGATGCTTAAGGAGCTTGTCATTAGAGCATCTAACTGCAGAAATGTTAATTATGTTGGGATTACCAAGTACATCTCCTCCTTTATCAAGCTTGAGAAGCTTGAGCTTGATCTCATTAAGCTGTCTAATAGCTTCGGGCCCTGTCCTTTGTGGGAAGCCGTTGAAAAGCTTCCTTATCTGTCAACTGACACTTGCAAAATAATTCTGAATTCATACTTTACATGGTTCAATTTGTTCTACTAATAAGCCCAATGAACAGCATGTGAGCGTCTGCCAATGTTAGATTTTGTGTATTGTACCCCAAGAATATTGTAGACCCTAGGGATTTTTGAATGAGCACTTGTATTGTTTATATGTTATCAGCAAATCTGCTCAGAAATTTACTTCTCTTAAATTTTGCACTCAAATTTGGCGAGTCCTCACCCCTAACAACCTCAAATTTACTGTATCAAAGCCCTAGCCTGAGACATTTTATAATAATATTGATCAGAAAATCCCGTCAGAACAATCTCGTGCCGGAATTAAAATTTAACTCTGCTGATAAATTATAATAAATCCCAAACAGCTATGCAAACAACAAAGAACCCATCTTCTCGAGAACTCTTCATGTTCTTCTCCAAGAGACCCAGTCTCATGGCTCCTGGAGCCCTCAGCTACTCCAAGCTCAGCGAATCTGCTAAGGGAACCTTCATCCGAGCCTTAATCTATGAGTCCACCTCTATGCACGGTGTGATGCCTGAAGTTTCCTCAAAGAAAGTCAGTTTGAAGCTCTACGAAGAAGCAGCCAAGCAAGGAGACTGCTTAGCCTGCCTTAGACTTGCTTATCTCTATGCTGAAGAGTCTAATGCCTTCGGCATTATGGCTGACAAGAACAAGGCCTGGGCTTATATGATCCTTGCTCTCTTCCACTCCCTTTATAGTCCATTTGGTTTGGACTGTGAAATCAAGCCCTTCTTTGATAGATTTATTCTTTGGATAGGAGATAATCCAATGACCCTCAAGAAGACCTATTCCTTTATCAGAACCTATGATGATCCCATTTTTCACAAGTACAAGGACCTGATCAATGAAATATTCCCTGCTTTCTTCGATCAAAGCCTGTCCAGTGGTGCTAGAAAAATGAAGTTCAGATCTGCCCTTGATAATTTCCCAGGCGCCATCGACGTTCATTTAGCTTGTGGATTTATTGTGAATTCCTTCACTGGGAGCTACGAGCATGATGCTGACTTATTATCAAGGGAAAAGATACATATTTATTTTAATAAAAGTGTGAAAAACCTATTTGCTCTATATAATAGCAACTACCGCTTCGATAGCCCTGTCCATGCGTTTTTATTGGCTGGATTCGCTATCAACGTGCTTAATTATGTTCTATGGAAAGGAAAAGAATATTCTGGAGAAGTTGACGACTGTCTTGCAGAGATGATCAGAATGTGCAAGCAGATCACCGAGAACGCTGACGAACTTGGAATTAACTCAGAAATGAGGGGGACTTTCAACTATATTCTATCCTGGGCGTACAGAAAAGGAATTTTTGTGAAGAAAAATATTGCAAAGGCCCTTCTTTGTATTTCTGATTGCGACCCTGAAGATTCCCTCCCCAATGTGACATTTGATAAGGCTAGAATTAAGGACAAGATCGGGATGGCTGAGGAAGCTGAAATGACTTATAAGAAGGCTTATGATTCTTATACTAAATTAGTTTCAAATCCGGAGGAGACTGCACTTCCTGCTGATTTTTACAACTTGGGATTTCTTGAGGTAAAAATTAATGGAGATTTGGAGAGGGCAAGGGAGTACTGGGAGAAAGGTACCAGTGTTAAGATGGATCCTATTCCCAAACCGATTGAGTGCCTTGTTTATCAAAAGAAATGTCTTGAAAAATTAGAAAAATATAAATAGTGGTTATGTTTATATTGTCATGTACTTATGACTTCACTTTATTATAACATGCTTTATATCCTGTTATATATTCGCTACAATGTAGTTTGAAAAGCTTTGCTCTCTAAAGATATACAATGATAAATTTAGATTCCTGAGCTAAAAATAGCACGTGATTAAGTAAGGCTTAATAGTGTGGAAATCTCCTATTTTTTATATATTAAGATTAGGAGTTGATGATATGGGGTCAGCGGGAGCAGTCGTATTGCGAATTCAATAGAATATATAGCAGAATGGATGCCAGTAAGTCATTAAGGAGAGAGGGCTTCGAATCACTAAGAAATGAAGATGCTATTTTATACAATCCCGAATTGAGTTATATTTTTACTGTATTTAAATCTTGATTGAAATTGAATTTAGAGGATGAGACTCACTTCTTTCTTCTTTTCTTACTGGATATTACTCTAGAACTTAAACCAGACCATTATATCCTCCCGATCCTTTCTCTCTAATGTAATTGATTCTGAAGATACATGAAATCAGAAAAATAATTAAACCTAAGATTAATACTTGGAATAAAATCATCCACTCTGGAATCTTTGAGGAAAGATTTTGTTTGAGAATATCATTTGGAAATCTTCCTTGGGAGAAATGATCATAGAAGAGTTAGCATCAAAATAGCTAATTTTTTTTGCCTAATTTGAATAAGAACAAAAAATGCTCAGTTAAAAATTTGATGAATTCAGGCATAATTTCTCAAGAAATTTTCACGAGAAATGAATATGACAGAAAATGAAATGATTCTCTAGATTGAAAAAATACTCATCTCTGGCTTTCTAGAGGAGAGCTCTGCAATTTAGAGAGAAGTAAAAATAAAAAGTTTTAATGGGATCAGTTTGAATTTAATAAATTTAGCAACGTATGAGGAGCCCAAATGCCCTGATTTGTGAATAGAGAATATGGATAATATTTTGAGAAAAGTTTCTGAGTATTCTTTCTCTTTTTACTGTTTTTCATACTGGATAGTAAAATACAAGATTAGCTTACCTAGATAAGGGTTTAGGTTGCTGGTCTTTTTCCTTAACATAAAATAAACGTCGGGCCATCCTTTCCCTTATTGATCCAGCTCAGAGAGGACTTAATTCCTCAGTTAATACAATGTTTAGGGTAGCAGAAACTTCTTTTAACACAAATGACAATTCACTAGGAAACTATGTACTTCCTAATTCTGTAAACCATGATGTCTAATTGCAAACATGTAAAATTCATGTGTTAAAGAAACCTTAGAAGATTGATCGGGTCCCTTTTCATAAAATAATGAGGTCAGATGTTTCTAAAAACTTTCAAATTGTTTGTCCTATGCAAAGTTTAAATCTGTATAGCATACTTACTTACTTTCTTAACAACTGATTGTCTTTAAAGAAGAGTTATGTTTCCTGGATGTACATACAACTTATCAAGCCCTGGTCTCCAGGTTTTAAGGCAGAATGATCGTCGATGACGCATAAAGGAAATTACAGTTATATACAGTAATTTAAGAACAAAATTCTAGATTGATCCAATCATAATACGTTAATCTTGATACTGTGATGCCAACATACAACAAAAGAGTTCTCTCTAGCAGATCTCGATAATTTATCAGAATATATCAAACCAGTATTTTCCGAAGGAAAAAGAGCGTATTTCTGAATGAATTGAGTTATCCGATAGGATTCAAAGATGAAATTTTTCCTCCTCTTCCGGTGAGGAATTTGTAGGTGAAAAGCCCAGAAAGGCTTGACTTACCTTAAAATTTCAAATTCCTACAGGAGAGTCTCTCCAATCTAAGTTGTTATAATTATTAGGTGATAGTTAATTTAAATTCATGAGGCTTCTTTACTTTCTCATTTTTTCATTTTTCCTCACTTTTCATGCCAAAACCGGGCCATTTTGTGATCCCATTTACTTTCAGAGAAAGGTCCATGCATGCAATCACACTTTGGAGCGCAACATGTTAGCAAGCAAGGTTAGTAGTACAAAGAAATTCAACTTTCACTAAATAATTAGACAACATCAAAGCACTGACCTTTGGGCTATGGGTTTTCCATAATCAAAATACTGAGCCTGACCATAAGTATCATCTGGGTAGGATCTCTGATGGAGAAAAGTAACTGATGGGATCTTAGGATAATGTAATAGAGAGGAAACAGATCATCTGGGAAGGAGAATATATTTGTGGATGGATAATACCTATCGTCTAAGATTCGCTTGGAACAAGCAGTCGTCTTCTTTTGACCCAGAAGAATTCGCTCCTGACTCAGCTGTAAGACATTTATTATCAAAAATAATTGATAGGAGCTGACCCGAAACTATTGGTTTTTTATTGCTGCTAGTACCGACTTTGCCAAGAAAAAGGTCTCTATGTTTGTTTACGCAGCCCACACAGATAATTTCATCCAATTAACCGATCAATCAGTCATCTTTGAAGATGATCTTTCATTTCCAAACATCACTACATTTTTTTATAGTCGAGAAGTGGACAATACAACAAGTGGTGACAGAAAGGCATGCATGCATTTTCACTGGTAACACAGATTATGCCTATTGATATGTATATTCAGGTTGAGTCTCATATTGGGATATACATCGGATATAGAGGAGATAAGGCTTTTGGCAAGAGGATTCCGTGGTCGAAGTATCAGCCCATAGGTTATCCCTAACATGATTAGCCTACGATCTGATAGAGTTTAATTTTTTAAAGATGAACGATTCTATGGTAGAAAATCTGGCCTCAAGTGTTTTAGGGAAGCCCAGCAAGGTGCAGCAGGAGGATGTATCTTATTTGTAAGGAGTTTTATAAATTTTAGGAACAAAGAAAAGGCAAGTCAGCACTCTTCTATTCTGCTGAATCTAACATAACTATTCCAGTTACATTCTCGTTACCATTACCAGATATTACCATCTCCATGATTGTCTGGTTGAATTCTATATCATATCAAGAAGGTGATACAATCCCACAGGAATTTTGCTTGTTGGAAATTACAAATTCTGGAAGATTATTTCTAAGGTTGTCAGTTGAAAATAATGAGTTCTGGGTGAGGACAAACGCTGGCTATTTATCAACTCCGTTTGAAGCTGCTAGCCTTAGTAATTATGTAACAACCCTTTATTTATTGTTTAGAATGGGATCAATGGAATAGAATAGCCCTGTCAATTACACAGAATTTTTATCATATCCCATTTATCACCTTAACTGTTAATGGCACTATTGTTTTCAATCAATTTATGGTTGATTACTCTTTTGCTGATGGGAACCTTTTTGATACTAAACATAATGTTACGCTTGGACGTTCATTAGGCCTTCCTGAATCATTACGTGGAAAAATAAATTATTTCTTGCTAAGAGAGGGATGGGATATTACATATGGTAGAACTTCTGTTTTTTCTTGATTTTGTAGGTGAAAATACTTGCATCAGTGGCTGCACTGTATCAATGAAAAAGGATATTTGCTTGAGTAATTTTGATAATCACTTGTTAAAATTCTAGCATGTGCTTACCCTGATTATTCTTATGACATCAATAGCAAGACCTGTTTTAATATGACAGACCCTCGGATTGAGTCCTGTGTTTCAAATGACTTCTTCTTCACCAAGTGCAATTGTACATCTGGATTCAGATGGAATCGTTACTTATGGAGATGTGAAGCTTGTTGGATTGATGGCTGTGGAGTCTGTGATACCTCTATTAATGTCTGTGATGGTTGCAAAGCAGGATATGAAATGATTGGCAAGGCTTGCTATAAAGCATGCCACAAATTTTGCAGGAATTGCACCGAAAATTATGATAATACAAAGTGTAGCGAATGTGAACCTGGGTACTATTTATATAACACAACTTGTGACATCACCTGCCCTCCTAGAACCTTTCTTAATGTTACTTCTGGTCACTGCATTGACTGCTTTGAGAATTGTGCTGCGTGTAAAGGCAACAAAACTACATGCACAAAGTGCTCATCCACAACATTTATGCAACCTCCATCTTGGGTTGCCCCTGCGAATGATCCTATGCCTGAAATGCGATGCAGAGAGGATTGCCCAGTTACTTTTTTTGGAGAAGTAAATTCCAGAGTATGCGAACCATGCTATGTCACCTGCCAAGTTTGTACAGATCCCACTAATTATTGCCCTATCTGCAGGCACAATGCTTGGATGATGAGGCCGCCAGGACAATGCTTGCCAAAATGCCCAGAGAGCTATTATGGAGATTTAGGAGATCGCACTTGTAAGCCTTGTCACAGCAATTGTCTTGAATGCTTTGGATCAAAGGCGGATAATTGCATTACTTGTGCAGACTCCACTATGTGGTCTGACAATGGAGCCTGCAAAAGTTGCCATCCAACTTGTGCTCGATGTAGAGGCGGCACCTATAAAGACTGTATAGCTTGTGACAAGACTTCTTATCTTGATAATGGAGAGTGTAAGAAGCTTGACTGTCCAATTAGCTTCTGGCCCAATCTTGCAACAGGTAAGTGCGAACTTTGCCCCGGGTCTTGTAGGAAGTGTCATAGTCCAGATGAATGCTATGAGTGTAACAAAGGCTTTCTGCTTGTCGGCTCACAGTGTGTGTTGTGTGAGAAGAAAAGAGGTTTTTATACCTATAATGGAGATTGCGAGGAATATTGTGGAGATGGATTCAATATGGGCAAGAATCCTTGTGACGATGGGAATACTGAGGATGGAGATGGGTGTAGCAAGACTTGTCAGGTTGAAGAAGGATGGATATGTACGGGTGGAAACGAATTTATGCCTGATAGTTGCTATAAGGCTAGTCTTGTTACAGCTACAGCCTCAGGGAATCTCGCTGATGATCCACCAGCCATTACTCTTAAGTTCTCAGAACCTGTCACGATAACTTCCAGTTGGGACAAAATCATAGCTGTATACTCTCTTCCTGGTCAAAAACTATTCACTGACTTCACAGTTGTACAGGTAGATTCCAGGACCTTCACTATACTCTTGGAAAACGATAATCCAAAGACAAAGCTCCAATCCTTTCTAATAAAGGATATAAAGCCCAGCTACATCATTGACAAGAATGGCCAGCCCATTTATTTCAGCCCTCTGACGGCTGATGTGGATTTCTCAAGTGTTATGGATGATTCAAGGCTAACATTTGGGTTGGGGGTAGCCACGGCAGCCCAAGCTGCCGCTACTTCTACCGCTGTAACTTTAGCAGTTTCTGGAAGTGCTAACCTGATGTGGAAGCTTATAGAGTCTATCCAAGCAATCTCTTTCTTGGTACTGCTGTCTGTAGACTTTCCACCACTTGTTGAGAAGATTTTGGACTTGCTCGAATTCACTCAGCTCTCATGGCTTCCAAACCCCTCCAAGGCATTGGTGTCTCTCTTCAGTCTTGATATACAGAGCATAGAGAAAGAGAGTCCTGAAAAATTTAAAGAAAGTGAAATTAGGTCTGTCTTCCTCATGAATTCAGGCCAGCTCTTGGGAACCATCACTTTCTCTTATATTATTTATGTTTGGATAAAATATTACCAGAAGAAAAGAAAAGGAAAATTCCTCACAAAGATAGCCAACATCTTCAGCTCGAATACCATCATTAAAATGGGTATCAATATGTATTTTCTCGTACTCATGGGAGCTTTACTACAAATCATAAGGATAGACTTTAGGGTCCCCTTCTTGGCCCTCTCCTCAGTTCTTGCAGTAGTAATGCTATTCATCTTGATCCTTACGCCAGCCATCCTCTTGCATTTTCTGGTTGTCCACAAGGAAGAAATTAATTCTAAAAGATTTCTTGTAAAATACGGAGGATTAGTTGAAGAATATAAGACCAACACCTTCCTGGCTCGAAATTATATTGTAATCAGTACATTCAGTAAAATGGTGTTTGCACTGAGTCTGGTTTTGCTTCACCAAGTTCCAGTTATGCAGACTCTTGGTGTCCTATTTTCAAAAGTCTTCAAGGTCTGTATGCTTATTTATGCAAAGCCATACAAGTCACGAAGAGACTACTACCTGGACTTAGCAAACGAAGGATTTACAGCAGCAATTCTTTGTTTTGTTGTTGGTATTGCTGCAGGAGCAAATCCAAAAGGTGGATTTTTTGCCACAGGCACCTCTGTTTTAATTATTAGTCTTCTTTTAGTCAATATAGCAGTAGCATTAGTGGAGCAGCTGCAATTTTATTATGAGCTTCTGAAGAGGGTTCATCAACAATTCTTTGTAAGGACTCCTCCAAATATTATTGAACTCAACATGACCAAGAAGTCTCTTGCTAAAAGCAGAAAGAGCAGCAGTACTGTATATCCAATAAATGAGTCACAGAAAGCTCCGACTCAGCTTATAAAGACAAAAGTTCATGTAAGAAACTCTTCTACAAATAAAGTCCTGAGTAATACAAACAAGAAAAAAAATGTTTTATCCAAAGAGGCTATCATGATCAAAAGTAAAACCATTTCATCAAGAGTTCTCAAGCCCTTGAAGCCCAAACAGCCAACAAATAATTAGTATAAGTTTTTTAGATCAAGTACATATATCTGTATTATTTTCTTGCTTATTTTAGAAAATTCTTGTAAAATCTTGTAAAATCTCTCATTATTAAGTGACTAGCACATTTTCCTCTCAAATTTCTTTCTAGCTAAACTAAGGTATATGGCTTTATGTACGTTAATCATCTTCTCAGAAACGGCTGAGAGAATCATTAAAATTGATGATGGTCTGGGTAGGACATTGAATGTTGTTGGAGTTTCTAGTTCTCCCAAGAAAACTACTAACCTTAACTTTTGTGTTAATTATTGAAGCCAGTAGTAAATGCCATGTTATCAGGGAAGAAGTAACCAAGAAAGCAAGTTAAAATGCATAACCAGTCGCTAACGATTCAGAGTTAGCACAAGAGCACACAAGAGTGCTGATAGTCGTTAAAGTCAAAGTGCTTGGGCATAACCTTCAAATCATAACAAGTTTATAAATGAAAGAAAATTTTATGGTATTCCTATCCCTCGACTTTTGATTTCTTGTCTGAGCAATAAAATTTAAATAAATTTTTATCTCTTACTACAATGAAAATTTTCAAAAAGGAAATCAAAATTCTCCCTGAAAGTTCCACTCCTGAGATTATTGAGTTGGACAGGGATCAGGACAAGGGAGAAGATGCAAATTACTTCCAAAATGACCCTGCAGTGGAGGATGAAGATATAAATCTCCTCACAGAAAAGGTCAAAGACAAGTCTTACAGTATCTCAAACTCAGATTTTAAGCCTTTGATATTCCTCAGATATTTCCTCATCCATGTTATCTTTTTCTTCTTGCTTGGGCCTTTCATTGTCATTCTCTCACCAATATTTGGTTATAATAACCTAGTAAACCAAGGATTTGCGGGTACTTCACCTCTTTTATTGTTCCAAGCCCCACAATATGTTGCCATTGTGGTCTTCTTGTACCTCTATTACGCTGCGCCTGACGAGGACCTTCACTTCATGGAGATTTATATGATTATTGTAGCTGTAGTTGTGAGAATGATAACCATATGCTCAAAGTATGCCTATTCAACAGAGGCCTTTCTCAAGCTCATGAAGAAGAAAAGACTAAGCCAAACCGATGTAGAAAGTGAACTGATGCTGTACTCTTGGCGAGAACAGTCAGATTTCATCATACAACAAGAAATTCAAACCGCTCTGCTCAGAACAGAAGTCGAAAGTTCTCTGTTTTTCTTTGAGTTTATCGCTAGCAAACCAGAGCTCGAAGAGAAGTTCAAAAAGGCCAAGATCGAAATTCACTTGGATAAATATGCCAAGAAACCCCTTCTAGCAAATCCCAACAATGAAGGCACTTCTTCAGTCAGCTTTGAGAAGAAACAACTCGTCGAGGACAAATGGATAAGCGCTATTCAAGGGCTAAAGAAGGCTCAACAAGAAAAATTGGAAAATCTGTCGCCAATTGGATCCGCTGGAGGGCTCTCGAATAATGAAACCCCTTCAAATCTAAATCTAATTGTTGAACAAGAGGGCAAACCTGAAAGTAAATCAGTAAAAAAGGCAAAATCTCTAACAAATAAATTGGAAAAACACAAAACTCCCAAAGGTTTTGAAGTTGTGATGTCAAGATTTTCGTACTTTCTTGATAAGAAGAGATTGGAAAATAGCAAACTATACGCTTACAACCTTGTTTATGACATGATCCAAAAAGCCAGAGACAAAAGATTTCAACATCCAGGGAAGGTCCTCTTAGTCTTAAGCTTAATTCGAGCCCTGATTCCGACTTTTTATCGACTTTATAATGGCAAACCTGCTTTTACTTCAAGACCTTATATGGTGATTCTTCCCATGTTAATTAACACCCTTTTCTTTTGGATCAATTCCTTCATCCTAGCAATCTCTTTGTTCGACGTTCAGACCAAGATATTTTGCCTGAAACAAGTAGGGAACTTGATCTCCCCAAGGAGAGTCACAAGCGAGAAGGAAAGGAAGCTATATCCAACATTGAATATCTTTGACCCAGTTACTGTGAAATCCTGGGAAAATATCAGGAAAGTTATCCTGGAATATGGTAGAAAGTTTACTCTAAGGAATAATTTCAACATCGCTATTGTGATGATCTTTTATGGATTTGTCCTGCTAATCCTTATCATTCAGATGCTTGGCATTGTGAATACTTACAATGATCCTTTGCTACTTATTATCCTATCCTATGAGACCCTGATTTATTTAGTCTTCTTCGTGAATCTGATCATTGGAGCTGCCTTCATTAATGATCAATACCAGGTCCATAAGACCATCCTCAAGAAAAATAAGATTATCATGTCTGATTTCTTGAGGCTTTCTCATATGTATGTGGGACCTAATGCCATAGAACCTGATAATGAGATATACAAGAAAGGCTTGAAGCTGATGAGGAAAGAATTTGGAGAAAAAGATTTCGAGCAGAAGTTGATTGAGAGAACTGAGAAACTGATAGCTATTATTGATGATACTATCGAAACATTAGACTTTGAGGAAAAGGATAATCCGTTTAGAGTGGTTGGAATTCCTGTGGATTATGGAATTTTGAAAAGTTTTGTAGTTGCAATATTGTCACTAGTCTTCGCTATCGTTCAGAGCAAGCTTGCTAGTAGCTAACATGAATTATTCATTCAATACTTTGATCGTTTTGTTTTATATGTGTTTTATCATTCCTTTGATCTTAGATAACCTCTCTTTGACTTGTTAACTCTACTATGACAGGGTAGCCAACTAGCATTTAACTTTTATTTTGATCATTTTGAGAGGAGGAACTACAGTCTTTATAGTCAGCTTCATAAAACAACTTACTTTGACTGACAATAGGCTGAACTTGCTTATGTCTTACCCAAAACATGATTTTTAAAAAATTTTTATGTTTTGTGTCTCCCAAGTTCTGAAAGAGGGTTATGTCTAGTTCTATTCTGGAAAAATTGAAAAAAAATGCCGACCCCAAGGTTTTAAATGCTTTTTCATGGCCTTATTTACTTTCTGCTGTGTGGACTATTTGCTACCTTTGTATATTGAGATTTAAAATAAATTTAAGCTGAATGAAAGCAATCTGGATTTTCACTTTCGTTTTACTATTCGTGAGTCCTGTGTCCAGCAAGGCTGGATTGTATTCTTTAATATCCTCCTGTCAAAATTGCAACAACGTTTCCTATTCAGCCACTCTGAAATACCAAGGTACGGAAACTCACTACATCAATACAACAAATCAGATCGTCCCCTACCTTAACTTTACATATTGCTTCAAAGCTTCTCATCATTCAGTTATTAGGCTCACAGATGCAAACAAGACACGCTGGGAAGTCCCTAAAACATATCCATTTCCCTATAATGATGACTTCCAACCATGTATCTCTCTACCTCAAGCACAAGCCACTATTAATGTGACATCAAGCCCTTTCTCATTTTCAGTGACAAGGACATTGACGAAAGAAGTCATTTTTGATAGCAATGCAGGCGATCTGATCTATAGTGACTACTACCTGGAATTTACAACGTTTCTTCCTTCAAAGAATTTGTATGGGTTCGGAGAAAGAGCCTATAAGCTGGATCTTGGTACTGGAGGTACCTTTACCTTATGGAACAAGGATGCGATGGATCTTGAGAATGTTACTCCGGGGCATAATGTCTATGGATACCATACGGTATATCTTCAAAGAGAAAAGAGCAATAATTTTTCGACGGTTCTTTTGAGGTCTTCCAATGCCATGGATGTGACTATAACTAATCCTGTATTAAGGTGCAAGTCAACACTTACATACAAGGTCATAGGCGGAATTCTCGAATTTAATATTTTCACAGGTGATGGAAAGATAAACTCTCCAGAGAGTGTTGTAAAGCAATATCATTCTTTCCTTGGGGGGTGGGCTCTTCATCCTTTCTGGGCAATGGGACATCATCAATGTCGTTGGGGGTACAAAAATATCCAGGATCTGACACAAGTCCTTGCGAATTATAGCTTACACAACTTACCTCTAGATGTGATCTGGTCAGATATTGATTATATGAGCGACTATGTCGACTTTACCATTAACACAACTGCCTTTCGTCCCAATATCAAAAGCGCTGGGTCCCTATCATCGATGCAGGCATTGCTATCCACAACAATCCCCTCTACAATTTCTCCTTAGAACAAAATATCTTCATTAGAGACCCCAATGGCACACTTCTCCTGGAGAAGTCTGGCCCGGAGACGTCCATTATCCAGACTGGTTCAATCCAAATACATCTGCTAATTGGGCCTATGGACTTGACCAGCTTCATTCTCAAATACCGTTTTCTGGGATATGGCTTGACATGAACGAGGCGAGCAACTTCGTTGCCGGAGAAAAAGGCTGGAAGGACACGAACAAAAGCGATCTTCTGAATGATCCTCCCTATACACCAGGAGGGAGATCTACACCTCTTTATGAGAAAACAATGAGAATGGATGCTGTCCACTATGGCGGGTATGAAGAGTACTACGTTCACAGTGCATTTGGATTCCTGGAGAGCTATGCTACCTACAAGTACCTCAAGACATTATCAAACTTGACTTTTATCCTAAGTCGTTCTACCTTTTATGGATCAGGGCAATTCGCTGCACACTGGACAGGAGATAACAGGGCTAACTATGAGTATTTATACATCGCAGGACCTGGTCTCATGAACTTTAACATCTTTGGTATCCCTTTAGTGAGGCCTGATATTTGTGG
>Ga0065720_1020363_pt1 | contig 15012 bp, 16 predicted proteins | sample Thericmetagenome_FD_59107 | JGI IMG/M metagenome (GOLD analysis project Ga0065720, IMG submission 59107) | Thermophilic microbial communities from the Joint Bioenergy Institute, California, USA of rice/straw/compost enrichment - eDNA_2 v2... | ecosystem: Engineered > Solid waste > Grass >... | reverse complement strand
AAAAAAAAAAAAAAAAAAAAAAAAAAAAAAAAAAAAAGATAGATCTTTGAATTTTGGTCTCTTAAGCAAAATGGATTCTACAGTAAGAATTTTTAAACAGAGAATAACTTGTAACATTAAGACCTTTTTAATTTTTAAGAAAATCATAAATTACCCAATTTGAATAAATTCAAATTTTGATAGTTTTATTTTTCGATTTTTCAAATATTTTACGATGGGCCATATTACAACCAGATATTGAGAAGGATGAGTTTCAGTCGCTTTAGTGAAGTGGAGGACACTAACAGCAACATCTTCTCAACCATTCTCAATCGAAATGTATATAATTTTGATAACAGCCAAAGACCTTAGCTTTGACATTTTAGGCTCTTTAAAAATAACACATTATAATATAGTTCATAATCTGGCCTTTTTCAGGCATATTGTTTCAAGAACACTTCATTCAATACAGAGTGTAGGATTGTTTGGGATGGCTTAACAATTTATAATTACCCAGATTTTTAATAATTATAAATTTCAAATTTTTTCTTTATTAAATTTTTTCAATTAACAATTTTATAACTTTTTCAATTTTGAAAATCAAGAACTCTTAACACAGACAACATAAGTACGAAACAAGAATTTATATCTCTAGTTACTTTAAAAACTCTGTTGATTAAATAACGAATTAGCTTGTTGGCTTCTTCTTAGCGAAGATAGTCTCTAAGTAATCCTCATCTCCAATTTCAGCTAGGCATTTATCTCCATCAAGCTTATCTGAAGACTGATGGATCTGTTTATAGAGTTGATAAGAGCTAATGAGCTCAAACAATAAAAGAAAAAAATTACTTCACACAAGTTGGCTCAAATAATTGAATATAAGTCTGGCAGTAGAAAACATTTGCACTATCAGCCTTTAATTTCTTAATGTCATTACAGATGGCCAAAGTCTGGTCTGCCATGCTGTATATTTCTTGAGACAAACGACTGAAATTCTTATTTGTATAATCTTCTTTCTTGATCAAATATTCATAATGATTGATCAAAGACCACATTCCATAAGCTCTATAGAACTTGATTCCAAGATCAATAAACTGTAGAAGATCTGATCTGACATCATTCTTGTCAGGCTCAAGCAACATTTTGGCATGCTTGAGTCTTTGAATATTAGCAAATGAGACTCTAGCCATCTTTTCATAGTCCTTTTTGAGTCTCAAAAACTCAAGGAAGATGCAGTTAGCATTGACTTCAAGAATTCTATTACTTAGTCTTATTGGATAAATTCAGTACCCTTTGACAACATCGAGAATTCTACCCTTGCCCTCTAAGAATTCACAGGTATCCAGAACGATGGATTTCTAAGTTCGTTATTTTTAGTAGATTGTTTTATACAGAGACTAAGTGCATAACATTGTAGAGTTTCCTCAACTTTTCCCAGCCTGTATAGTACAAATCTAGAATTTCGATAATGTATTTTCTAAAATTTTATGGTATGAGAGGTAGAGTTACTGATGGTCTTCTGTTGTAGCAGAATTAGATTTGAAAGTTGTTGTGACCTTATCTCTTATTTTGACAATAAGAGGGTCAGCTTCACTGAAATAGGCAAAAGCCCAACAGTATCTAACCATAACAAGCTCTATAGCCATGGCTTCTTCATTTCCTAACAAATCAAAACATTTTTCTATTCAAATCACCTCCAGTGGTCTTGAAAAATTCATGCTTTTTAGACAAGAATGTTTTCCAAATAAGATGAATTGGCTCAGTTTCAGATTTGCACATGATTCTCATCTAATGTTTTACTGAAAGATAGGAGGATAGATACTAGATCCACATTCACGTTGAGATATGCTTCTACGGTATCTTTGTATTGTGAGAATAATTCTCCATAGCTTTTATTTTTCAAATATGCTTCTGTGAGAACAGCTTTGAATTTTTTTCTACAGTCATTATACTCAATGACTTCTTTAATCCATTCAGGCTGTCCGGGTTTCTTGATCAGGTCTGGGAAATTAACGTCGTCTTCAATAGTTGGGATGGGAAAATTGTAAATCATAGTCTAAAAATGAAATAAAATTTACAGTATAAGCAGAAAAAACTTCTTCTAAACTTTCTCTTCATTGAATTAATACTGTATCTTTGACTGAATTCTGTTCATTTATGTTCATTCTCACTAATTTCCTATATTTGTATCACACATCCTAATAATAACTTTGATACTTATATTATCAGAAGTATATCAGCTTTAAAAATCAAGTTGATAAATACAGAGAAACAAGGATTAGTGCAGTGATACGTAGAGTTCAGAGATAAGTGTATAGAGCCATAAACTGTAAAATTACATATGAATTATACTTTATACGGGAGCTTTCTTCTGAGGGGCGAGAAAGTCTATGGCAGATCCTAAAAAATTTATTTCGAAATGACAAAATCGTACTCAAATATTTGCCAACAACAGGTATGGCAAATGTGTAGGACTTTAACCAGGGCAAGAAATCTCTAAAGACAACGATGATTCCTGAGATTTGGACACAAAATCCGATGAAGCTCATGAATGGTAATCTAATTACGATCATAATGAAAAGTCCTCCAATGTAAAGAGCAGTTCCCTTAATTCTTCCTACAAGAAGATAAGGTTCAAGTTTAGTCTTTTTATACCCTTCTTGTTTTTGAAGAAAAAGTTGATGGTTCCAGAGATACCGACTAAGAAGTACATTCCGGAAAGGAAGCACAGCTATTGGGATATATTAATATACTCCATTCGTTACTTAGCTACATTTGCAATAATAAGGAGAGAACGATCAAAAAAGAGCATTATTCCAAGAACAAATAGCAATCCACTGCCAATAACTAGTCCAATACCAATTTCTGAATAGTTTAGATAAATTTTGAAAGATAGTTACTATTCCTTGAGTCAGCGTCCATTTTTAGTTCGAAATCGAGAAAACTTTTATTTAAGAAATCTTTACGAGATAAGTTTAAAAGAATCGTTAAATCAAGTAACAAATAAAATACACGTATAGCGATACAATAATAATTTCTGACTCAGCTTTATGCCTTGATGCCCAAGATCTTTTCACTAATACTAGTTAGGAAATTCTATTTTTTTGATACCATAATTGTCTGAATTCTTCATAGTCAACCTTATCAGAGATCTGCTTTCCACTTTCTTCAACATTCTGGAATTGGAACTCAGAGCTGGCAAGAGACTTAAGTGCTTCTTTGCATTGATCTCTAGTAATATATCCACTATTTCTCAAATCCATCAATTGGAAAACGTTCTTTATTTCGCCAGGTCCGAAAAGTCCGGTCATATATCCTACAAATATTCTCAGTATTCTGTCTTTGTTCTTTATTACCTTGAGACTTCTTCAATTTAAGCTGTTCGACGATGAATTGTTCAACGTTATCAGGTTTATGGAAACAAATTGCAGTGCATAAGTCCTTTTTTGTTTATTTTCTGGATATTAATATTTACCTCGAAGAGCTCGACAATATGGTGCTTTCTGATGTACTCGTCGGCTAAAAGTTTGGGGTCTTGAAGGTCTGAGCTCATTAATCGAAATTGAATAAATTGTTAAATTAAGTTACTTTTTGCAGGGAAATGATTAATAAAAAGGGCAAGACATATGCAAGGTAAAAATACAAGAAGAATACAAAAATTGACAAGATAAATAATGGCACAAAATTTCTTTGTTCAATTACTTTATTACTTAAGACTGGGATTTTGCAGGAGCTTTTTGGACCAGACTTTTTATGAACTTTAAAAATCTAGTTCCGTATTGCTGAGCAGGAACAGCTGATATTCCTTTCCCGTAAATGAGCCTCTTAGACATAAATTCCAGCTTTTTTCTTGTACTACAGAGTTTAAAAAAAGGATAAGGTAATTTACTTGAACTCTGTTAAGATGTCTATGATACCAAAGAAATAAAGTTTAGTATGGTCAGCAGAAAGGATGCCTTCTTTTGAGTGAATCTGACAAATGAAATCACTCTCAAATCTATCTACCTTCATATTTTCAAAAGGTCTCTTGAAAGTATCTTTAGTACTGGGCTCTTCTTCTAAATTGTTCAGGAAATGTTCAGGATAATTAGTACCATTGCTTAGTCCGCTCTCCCTATCGATATAATGAATACCGAAGAGCAAACTATAGTCAATAATATTATTATCGATAAAGAATCTGGTATCCTTCTCCAGGATATTAATGAAAGCATCAGCAAGTTCCGGAGTAAGGATTATCTTATCCTTTGATTGGATGATATTGAGATCCTTTTTAGCAACAGAAGGATCACTATTCATTTTATTCAATTCAAATCTCTCTTACTTTGACTTGGTGATTCTTCCGACAGTAGAACCTTTGAGGTCATATCTCACGTGAATTTCCCTTGCAGTGTGGAAAACATTGGCCATGATAACAAAATACACTTTATGAGCAGAATTTCCTTTCATGAATCTTAACTTATGACAGCCAAAGAATCTAACAAGTTAGAGAAACATTCTTGCTTATCTACTTAATTATTAGAGAATTAGGATTTTGAACAAGATGATCGTAATAATTTCTCAAAATTCTCTTTAAGAAATGGAATTCTTGTCTCGAGATGGTCTTCAATGTGTATTTACCATCTGCGGAATAGTAGAAGAAACTTCCGCTCTTTCCCGAGCTGGTTAGTTCAGAAAGCGTCTTCAAATTTCCCATAATGAGATTATTAAGCATAGTCTCAGGTCCAATAGACCTCAAATAATCATCATTTTTAATGCCATACAGCTTTCTTAAAGCATCAAAGACGGCTGGGGCATAGTCAAAGAACTTGCACACAGTGTAGAATGTTCTTAAATCCTTTGTTCTTCTTGGAACTAACTCGAAGACATATTTCAGCTGGAAGTCTTTGGCGGTAACCGGACCAGGATTTTCAACGACGGACTTGACTGCCATTTGGATTCCAAGCATCATATTCAATACCAGATTCCAGTTGTGATGACCGAAGGATACAAATTTATCGTCTTTTGTAACTGATCTCCTTGGAATATTCTTGGGAACATTGTGAGCTGTCAATTCAGCCATCATCTCAGTCTTCTTTTCTTCCCTACAAAGTTAAAATAATACAAGCTATTCTACTCTTTCTCTTCCGATTTGTGCTTTCGATTTTTGTTCTTGAGTTCATCTGCCAGAGCCAAAGCAGTACTAGCTACTTTGTCTAATTCCTTGGCAGCATGATTGATCCTTTCAAGGATATCTTGAGGCTTCATTTCTGCGGACCAGATGCCTCTAGGTGATAAATAAGGCATCCTTAAAGTTCCTGCTCCTCCTGTTCCCCCAGCTAAGGGAGTGTTATCAGCCATTGAGAGATTGATAGCGGGCTTCTGGATTGAGTTCCTGGATTGTGTATTATTATTAATCTTGTATAACTCTAGTCTTTGAGAATCCTTCACTGGAGATAATTGGTTGGGTAACTCAATTACAACCTCACTATTTCTCAGACCTCTCAGAGGAGGAGTATTACTTCCAAAGTCAAATATATTTTCCTTTCCTCGGCCCAAGGTGACTTCATCATGCCTGTATTGATTCAAGTGTTTAGTTTTCGAATCAGGACTCAAAGAAAGTTCTCTTCTCTCTTCTGGATAATCGAATTTATCATCTGCATATTCCTCATCTGTTTCTTCAATCCTCATTGCATACTCTTTAGTGGCTAAACTAAGTCTCACTTCTGGCTCTTCTATATTCTTAGGTGCTAGTTTGAAAGCGTCTGGGCGGGTCTCTAATTTTCCAGGGGATTTCTTATAGAACTTGCTCTTGCTTCTTCTCAGACCATAGAAAGAGACAGCAGAATTGCTCTTCTTTAAAGGGATATCTGTCTTCCTACGAACAACATTCCTGAGGATAGGGTCCTCTACGTCACCTTTTAACTCAATAGAATTCTCGTCTTTATGAGGAGTATTGTCTGAACGATCATCGAATATTTGCGCTTGATTATTAGGATTTTCATAATGGGTTTTATCAAGGCTACCAAGATAATATCTTTTTGAAATTCCACCATCTGTGTTAATGGAATTTTGAGATTTCCCCATCATTTCATCCAGAGTGTTCAAAAAGGACTCTGGATGAGGATTTGCAATGGGAGTCTCTAATCCCTGGTTACCTCTCATGAACATAGCATTAGCTGTGCTTAATCTCGTGAATCTGAGGTTTTGGTTTTTGGGGTATTCTATTTGCCCAATGTTAACACTATGAGGCCTGTCTTTGCCAAGTGAAAGATGGGGTGGGCATAGATCTAGTAGATCAAACAAGAAGTGTTTTCCCTTACCTGACTCCTCTCTTAAGGGTTCAAAGAAGATAGTCCTCCTAATGTTGGTATCAAGATGTTGGAGTAACTGGCCCCTGGATTGGCGGGTCAAGCTTCTCATGAACTGGGAATGTCTACTATTTGGTGTTGCGTCTTTTAATTGATGGAGAGACTCTATATTGTCAGTGACACCGTATAGGTAGTTTTTGATCTTGTTAATCTTCTCATGGAGACCCTCTAATTCCTCTAACATATGCTTTTCTCGCTCATCTAATTCTTGAACAGGCCCTATGCTATCAACAATTCCCTTATTGAAATAGTCAAAGATCTCAAGGAGATGAGGCTCTCTTTGATAGACCTGTTTAAAGTTATCAAAGTTAACTTGCCCTTTGTTTTCGGTGTCAAATCTTTTGAAAACACTTTCGATAAATGTTTTCAACCTTTCGTTTTGTTGGATGTCTAAAATATCAGAGAACTATGTCTTGCGATCAATACTGTAGTGACTCCCTGTGATGTTATTCCAAGTATGCAGCATATTGAAAATCATATCGTTAAAGTCATCAAATGTGAAATATCCTTTTCCACCGATGTCTATCATCCGAAAAGTCACTCCATACTTTTCATTCTCGTCACCATAGAGGAGAATGTCAAAGTAGGAAAGATAGTCATCGAGATTAATCTATTCTCAATTACGATTTCAAGAATAAGGTTTACATATCCATCTCTATCAGTATCAATCACCTGAAATATACGATCTGCTAAAAATGATCCACTTTCTAGTCCCAGAAGACCCATATTTTCACGGAATGTCACCTTATCGATCATTGATTGGTCATTTGATAAGTAATCAAATCTATTGTGTTACTAAAAGAACCTTAGTTCCAACCTATTCCTGAACTCAATAAGCTCATCTTCACTAAATCGATATTTGGCTTTGAGCTTTTGTACCTCGCTCTCACGAGGTGCTGTCTTACTTGTCCTAAAGCGTTTCGCTTTGTTTTTTGTACTGGAACAGCAATACATTAATTTTTATTTTTTTCAAAGCAATTTGATTTACAAAAAACTTTAATGACCTGTTTTGACAAAGAATTAAAAACGTTAAAGGACTAATTCATTTCTTAAAATATTCTCCTTTTGATCTAGATAATGTAATTCTTTATCCATTCTGGTTTTTTATACATTCTTCACACCTATTCAAGTATCCACAACACAAAACAACCTATGAAGTCTTCCTCGGTTTCTAAACTGCAGAATCATATCGTGAAAATATTCTTTTGAAAGTTTTAGCGCACAAGGCTTGAATGGTCTAAAGGGGAAGGCCAAGGAATATATTTCATTTGACTTTTCTTATTAGATCCTACTTGCAGAAGTGTCATTTTTAATATTAGAGCGACAAGAGAATTTGAGCTACTCGACATAACTACAATTTATTCTCTCAGAGCTAGATAAATTTAAATCAGCGCAATGATTTTAGATAAATTAGGAGTATCCAAGGGTCAAGAAGACTCCAAAACCAATGATGCCAACAAAAAAACTGAGAGTGTGAACGTTGACAATAACCCTCTCAGCCCTACAGAAGACCCTAACTTGGATAAGACTGGAACTAGCTCAGCCACAAAAAGTTTAACTCATGAATTCTTTGAACTCGATGAGGATACAATTAGGGAGATAAGAAAGAGCATCTTGGTCAGCAGAAAAGATTCCTCTAGAAAGGTCTATGAGAGAGAAATGAGCAAGCAAATGGAAAGAATACAATCCGAAGGAGAAAACCCTTGGGCTGCCGAATCTGGTAAATAACTTTGATTTGTGGGTGAATATAAATAGATGAGGAGCCTGATAAGAACTTTGTCTCGCCTGAAGTCTTCAACCCACAAATCACACATAAAGCCAAGAAATTCCTTTCTCCTCAAGTCAGACCCCTGACAGATGTTTTCGGATTAGCCAGGCTCGAAAGAATCAACGAAACTGAGAAGGATTTTCTTGCAGAAACCTTCCCGCTTGCTAGAGGAAGACCATTAGTCATTGGGGTAAAAAAACTATGGCAAAAAGGCTTAAAGCATAGGTTTGTGGAGGAAATTGTGCTGGAAAAATGGATCTGGTCAACTATATCATCAAGAGAGTTGGTCCCAAGAACTGTACTATCGTTAAGCAAGTAATCTCATGGTGAATAAGAATTTATTGGCTAGGAAAACTTCTATAAAAGTCTTCCCGAAAAAGAAAGTTTGGCTGATTTCAACTATGATGATCCCGAGGCAACTGATTGGGATCTTATGGAGGTACTATTACAACATTCTATTGTAAAATCATAGGCTGGACTTGATGCCTTGCTTATCAGCAAAAAGCCTTTCGATACTCCTATTTACGACTTGAAGCTTAACAGAAGGTTTGATATAGGAATTCGAGTTCAATAATCTAAATAGAGACAAGAGGACTGAACAAATTTGGCCCAATCCCATTATTATTGTTGAAGGATTGTTGATCTTCCACATTGAGGGTATCAGAAAGAGACTGAACTTGAAGATCTTCCTCGATACTGATGATGATGTTAGACTTTCCAGAAGAAGTAATCATCATTTGATGGTGTTTTTAAGTTAATAGTCATCAAGGATTGCGTCAGACTTGGAAGAAATGTCAATGAGACTATTGACAGATATAAAAAGTTTGTTAAGCCATGCCATGAGAAATACGTTTTACCTGTAACTATAATGAGAGCATTTTCTAAAATTTTAGAGCAGAAAATATGCTGACATTATTTTGCCAGACTTTGGCAGTAACATCTGTGAGGAAATCGAATACATGAACAAAAATAAAACTGAAGCTGAAAAGAGTAGTGTTTTGTCGAGAAATATTTTAACTCAGTGATAGGCCCAGACGAATCTAAAAGTAATGCTCCATTCAAGACAAATTTGGCTTTGGAACTGATGATCGAACAAATTGTTAGTGAACTTGAACTGCAACATGATATTAGAATGTACAAGAAGCTTATGATTTAAAGCTTCTCAATTTGTTGTCCACAAACACAAAAAACGTCCTATTTAACAAGGCTAAGTTAAGTCGAATCTGTATAAGCTATTACCTGAATAAAAAGTGCCTCTAGTATTCTATTTGAATATATCTGGTTTAAGTCCCTTTGAAAATCCTTGTAAATATTTCAAAGAAAGCCTAAAAACCTATTGTTGATCCAAAAATACTCTTTTACTGGATATTTCTATTAATTTGTATAAAATTTTAATTTCACAAGAAGGACTCAAGGCTAATGAACTGGATTAAGAAAGTCATTCGCATTGGTGTTTCCAAGCTCTTCGTCAAGCAAGCCACTCTCAGGACCATACCAAGAACACGAGGAGTACAAGCTCTAGATAAATTTTCCCCTGCAGACTACCACTCCATTAAATATAGTCCTTTGAACTTCTATTCGCAAAGTAGTCATACTGAGTATAAAAAATCCGAAACAAGCCCGAAGACATATGCCTTCGAGACAAAGGGATTATTAGACATAAGTAAGAATTCGTTACAATTTGAGCTCTAAAATTTTCTGAATCTAAACTTCCATTTTTTTTATGGTAAGCAAATTGTCTAACATAATTAGTCCCTGATCATGACAGTTATGGCATAAATAAAAATCTTGGAGATTTTGCAGTAGTAAACCACGAGAACTTTGTTGTAAAACTCGATCTAACGGTTATCTAATTGAATAGCATGCCTTGAGCTTCACTAAATTCGATATTGAATTCGATAATTTCAGCATCAATGAAGTCCAAACAACTGTCAGTCAAGTCATTGACCACTTTTCATTGTATATCTTTCCTTTGACTTTTCATTAATATATTTCTAGACCTGAAGAGAGTTCTTCAATTGGAGATATTGAGTCAGAAAATGAAGAAGAAATGTTGAGACAATCAAACTGGTCAACTACCAGTACAGTTAACAGTATAGAATAGTACGAGAAATTTTCTGATTTGTTAGGTGACAGAGCTCCTGTTAATTTGGCAACACTTAAACAGGAACTTCGTGAAAAGGCTGAGAGCCAGGTATATTTCCCCAGACTCTAAGCTTAGAGACTGTCACAATGAATTGTTGAATACTCTTTAGTGGTTAGTTAATATTATTAACTGCTGTTATTATTGTTTGTCTCTTCATTCTTAGTATTTCTTCATCTACTCTGACTCTAATATTGTAAAAAAGTAAATAAAAAAAGTTGAAGCAACTCACATTAGAACAAAAATCTCTCATTTATCAGAAATGAACAAGCTATTTAAGGAGACTGTCATGAAGAAAAGTAATCTACATTCTTATGCCATGCTAAAAATGGTTTCCTATTGGACGGTTTTCATTTAAAAGGAAAATTTCATTCTGATGAAATAAAGATTTATTTCACAAAATCAATTAGATATCCAAAAAAATGGAAACCAAAACACAAAATGTCTTAGGTGAGCTTAACTTGGATGAGCTCTACAAGAAGTACATGAACGTCCTTAAGGATGCTAAAATGGGTGAAGTCGTTACCAGATTCCCTCCCGAACCCTCCGGATATTTACATATTGGTCACGTTAAAGCTTCTATGATTAACTACCACTATGCCAGAATTTACAAGGGTAAGATGATCTGCCGTTTCGATGACACCAACCCCACAAAGGAAAAGGATGAATATGTCCAATCCATCTTGGAAGATCTCAAGACTTTGGGCATTACATATGACAGACTCACCCATACCTCCGACTATTTCGACGAGCTTCTTAACTGGTGTACTAAGTTGATTAAGGAAGGAAAAGCTTACTGTGATAATACCCCTGTCGAACAAATGAGAAAGGAAAGATTCGACGGTATTGAATCTAAGTGCAGAGCTCAGACTCCTGAGGAAAACCTGAAGATCTGGGAAAAGATGCAAAAGGGAGAAGCCAAGGACTACTGTGTTAGAGGAAAGGGTAATATGCAAAACCCTAACAAATGTATGAGAGACCCCGTCTTCTACAGATGCTCCGACGAAGAACACCACAGAACTGGCAAGAAATACAAGGTTTATCCCACCTACGACTTTGCCTGCCCTATTGTCGATTCCATTGAAGGAGTCACTCACACTATGAGAACCAACGAATATTCTGATAGAATTGAACAATACTATTGGTAAAACTAGCCATATTTGAATAACTTGATAGGGTACTTGATTTGACCGGATTGAGAAAGCCCACTATCTTCGAATTCTCCAGACTTAATTTCATTAGAACTGTCCTTTCCAAGAGAAAGCTCCAATGGTTCGTCGATACCGGAAGAGTCGAAGGATGGGATGATCCTCGTTTCCCCACCGTCAGAGTATATAGCTTCATTTCGAAGTAATAATTGTATAGGGTATCATGAGAAGAGGTCTCCAAGTCGAAACCTTGGTCGAATTCATGCTTGAACAAGGACCTTCCAAGAACACTAACCTCCAACAATGGGATAAGCTTTGGTCCATTAACCAAAAATACATTGATGGTAAGGCTGCCAGATACACCGCCATCTCCAAGACCAAGATCTGTACTTTGGTCCTCAGCGGAGACAAGTACTCCTCCACTCCTCAAGTCTTCCAAGTTCCCCTCCACCCCAAGAAACCCGAAATGGGCAACAGACCTCAATTCAGAACCAATGAATTGTACTTGGAATACGAAGATGCCATCCTCCTCCAAAAGGGTGAAAAGATCACCTTGATGAAGTGGGGTAACTGCGTCATCACCGACATCCAACCCCAAGGAGATGGTCTCTTGTTGAAGGGTGACCTCCTCGAATCAGACACTGACTTCAAGTCCACCAAGAAGATCAACTGGCTCCCCAAGATTGACGCTTTGGTCGAAGTTGATCTCGTTGAATTCGATCAATTGATCAACGTTGATAAGGTTGAAGAAGACATGAAATTCGAAGATTGCTTGACTCCTGTGACCAGATTTGCCACCAAGGCCTTTGCTGATCCCAACGTCAAGAACTTGGCCAAGGGAACCGTCATCCAATTCGAAAGAAGAGGCTACTTCATTGTTGACAAGATCCACAACGCTACCTCTGAAAACAGAACCCTCGAATTGATCTATATTCCCGATGGAAAGACCAAGACTATGTCCAACTTGGGAACCGCTGTTGATGTTGCCAAGAACGTCCTCGGAGATGCCAAGGACAAGAAGAAGGAAAAGAAGGAAGAAGGTAAGAAGGAAAAGAAGGAAGAAAGCAAGACTGAAGGTGGAAAGGCCGAAAAGAAAGAGAAGAAGGAAAAGGGTGAAACCAAGGAAGCTGCCAAGCCTGAAGAGACCAAGACCGAAGAAGGTCAAGTTACTCTCGCTGACTTCGCCAAGCTTGATATCAGAATTGGTAAAATCACTGAATGCTGGAAGCACCCTGAATCTGAAAAGCTCTACTGTGAAAAGATTGACATCGGATTTGAAACCAGAGAAATCGGATCTGGACTTCAACAATTCGTCACCTTGGAAGAAATGACCACCGGATTGGTCTGTGTTCTTGCTAACCTCAAGACCAGAAAGCTCGCTGGTTTCCCCTCAACTGGTATGGTCCTCTGTGCTAGCAATGCTGACCACACTGCTGTTGAACTCATGAGACCTGATGAAAGTAAAAATGATATTTTCTTGTAGTAAATCAATTAGACTCTAAGGTTGGTGAGAGAGTTGTCCTTGAAGGATTCGATGGAGTTCCTCAAGATCAGGAAAAGCCTATTGACCCCAAGAAGAAGGTCTTAGAAACTGTTCTTCCTCACTTGAAGACTGACTCTGAAGGTTATGCCACCTTCTTAGGTAAAATTTGTTGTAACTTAAAGTTAATATTGCAGGCAAGAGATTGAAGACTTCTGCTGGATACATCAAAGCTAAGACCCTCAAGGATTGCCAAATTTCTTAAATTGTAAGTGAAAATATATATTAACATAGTTTTTCATTTATACGATAAATAAGAGTGTAATGCTTGACTGAGAATCTATCAATCCTTCGTATTTAAAATTTTCTCTTTAGTAAAACTACGACAAGCCTCGATATTTTAGTTTCATAATTGAAGTTCTAAAAAGAAGAAAAAAGATAAAAAGAGATTAACCTAGAATCCTATTTAAATAATGCAAAACCTCAACAAAAACGGATAGGATCGACCGTCTCCCAACAAAATTAATTTGAAAAAGAAAAATAAAGAAGGGAAATACATTGAATAAGGATTGTTGAAATGGCGGACTTAATTTGGGAAATATGGCTCTTTTCATTATTTTTCTTAGAAAACACATGAATTTTTTCGGGCTAATGTGAGCTTACCTCGGTGATCTCGAGATTTGAACTCTCTTATATGAATCTAGGATTAGATAGCACATAAGAGGAGTGATTATCTTTTTGCGTTTTTGAATTTATTTTTTCCCTTAAATTTTATTTGTACTCATGGAGGAGTTCAATAGAGTATGCAAAAGTATACATAGTTTTCTGGCCCGGAAGCCCGGATTCCCAACCTGTCTTACACAAAAAGGTACAAGAGAGGTTATATCCCTATCAACTTGCATGAAATCCCTGTGTTGTTACGGACCAAATCTAAAAGATACATTTCCGGAGCCCGTCTCATCAGGGGAATCATCTCCCTGTCACAGTGATCATGGGAAAGAACCTTCCCGACGAAAGAGAGTCGTGGAGTATGATCTTCACGATTTAGGGAAAATGTTTCTTGACAGCTCATTGGTTGTTGATATTACAAATATGGAACATCAAAAAGCCAGCTCTCCTACTATTCTAATTCAAGGAATTACAGATCAGCAAGATGCTAGAGCTATCGTTGAGCAAATAAAAAAGAAGCACAAGAATATTTTCTTCAGGCCAAAGATCGCAATATACAAAGGGAAAGCAGGAATAATTTTATATTTCAAGCATGTCGACGATGCAAGGGCTGCATTCAATCTATTGACCAAGGACCCAGAAGTTCTTCCTTTGCTCAAAAATAAAGCTAAAGTCATGTGGATATATAATAGAACAAAAGAATTGCTGGCCAGCAAGAACTTCTTTGCTGTTGTTGCAAGGAATTTCCCTCTTAACTACTCAGTCGAACTTCTTAAAGAACTGATAGCAAGCAAATGTAAAGATGTCCAAGTTCTTCATATAGAGCCTTTAGTATATATTGGCAATGCTGTCTGTACAATGATTAGAACAGCTAGCCTAGAGGACGCTGAGCAACTTGCAGTCAGCCTCAATAAAACGAAAATCATGAATAATATAATCAAGGTGGGCATTCACCCTGACTGCTCACAAAGACATAAAAAAGGCTGGAAAGGCCCTTTCAAAGATTATATACACTGGCCGACCTTTCAGCCTAGCACACGAGAAAAGGACAATCCAACCTCATTTAAGACTGGAATCAAAGATATCCTTTCGATCTTACAGAAGGCACCTACAAAAGAAATGAATGACCCCATGAGTTTGCCTAACCTAGCTATTCAAAGAAATTTTAGCCATGGAAACCATGCGTCCCAGTTATATTCTTCTCTAACAAGAGGTCAAACCGAATTGCCTGTACAAAACGTTAGAAAACAAGAAGATTATTCCCAATATGACCTTAACCAATCTATGAAAGTTCCTGAATCTGTTTTACATGGAAGCAATGAAATGACTTCAGATCTTATCCATCCTACAAAGTTTCTTAGCGAAGGGAAGGTCACACGAAGAACCTCAATCGACCCCGCGGAGCTTGGAAAGCCTCAAAACCTTATGAGCGAAAAGAAAAATCCTCAATATTCCGATTTTGTACCTCAGCTTCAAAA
>Ga0065720_1020362_pt1 | contig 15018 bp, 12 predicted proteins | sample Thericmetagenome_FD_59107 | JGI IMG/M metagenome (GOLD analysis project Ga0065720, IMG submission 59107) | Thermophilic microbial communities from the Joint Bioenergy Institute, California, USA of rice/straw/compost enrichment - eDNA_2 v2... | ecosystem: Engineered > Solid waste > Grass >... | reverse complement strand
TCCATTGGCTAAGGGATATTGCATAATATCTTGGAGATTTTTTCCTTAACAATTAGGTCTTTGATTTCAGAAAGAGATACCAGAAGTTCCAAGAATAGTAGCATCTTCAAGTGTGAAAAGATAAGGATTAGTAACAGAGTTAAGATGTCCACAAGCATAAGATTTAGGGAAGTAGGCTCTGTTTAAAGCTTGTTGAGGTAGAGCATCATCAGAGGGGTCATTTTCTCCTGGCATGACGTCAACTGTCACATTTTGAGCTAAGTCAAGACAAAGTTCATCAATATCAATGAGAGATTTTTTCATATCCTCAAAGATTCTAGCATAAATTTCTTGCATTTTGAAGGCTCCTTGGAGTCCTACTTGAAGATCCTTCTCTTCTTCAAGGAGATTTCCTGCGAAAATGAGCTTGACTATTCTTGATGCAAACTATAATATTACATTTAATAAAATGAATATACCTTTCTGATGTTCTTGTTAGGTATATCTCCGAATAGGAATTGCTTAAGGCTGGTGAGTTCAGTTTTGCTTTTGTCATATCTATAGTTAAGACCTGAGACAATAGCCAAGAATTTATCCTTATTTTTATTTTCTTCACTCATATAATAATTGATATCATGAATATTGGTAAAGTTCTTCTGAGGATTGATAACAAACTTACATATTCCATCTCTGACTTGTTTAAAAATGATCTCAGAGGGGTTCTGAGGGACATCACAGAACAAAATTTTATGGACAAACAGGACTCCAAGTTTATCAGTTCTTCCTTTAACTGCTACAACTAGCCCAGTGACGAGTTCCAAGGGAGTATACTGTCTCTCAAGTATAGCTAATCCAGACTTACCAGAAGCATCAGAATTATCTCCTTGATATTCCGAGAAATTGAGTTTGACTCTACCTGTCTCATCCTCGAGGTACAAGGCATCATCTTCTGATGTGTAATTCTTAAATTTGTCCACTCCAAGGTTTTGATCTTGATTCATTTTTTTAAGGATGCTTGGCTTTAATTTCATCTCTTTATAGAGAGTTCCTATTGTGACTGTGTTGTCACCATTTCTGATTTCGATGACTTTGCAATGTCCTAAGTGGAGGGACTTTAATTTCTTCTCAAGGAAGGGTCTCAATTGGTTGAGACGAGTGAAATACAAATGCGCGTATTGTATATTGAAGTTTTTCTCGGTAAAATGGAACCTGCCACTAAGATTTTTATAGTTTGTTATTTCGGCACGATAGACCTGGTCAAGGTCAGGTTTTTCTTTGTAACTCTGGGCCAAAAGCTGGTCTAGGAGATTTTGATTTCCTTCAATATCCATGCTTTTTAATTTTATTTCAAATTGTAATGCGGGAATTTTGAATCTGCTTGTCTATTAAGAACTTTTGAAATAGAATAAAGGAACAAATTTGAAAGTTACAATTTAAATAATAAAGTACAGAATAGGGATGAAAGTTAAGTATGTCTGAAATTCAAAGTTGAACCTGATGTGTTGTGGAGCGTAAGTTGTCGCCCAACATGGGGATACAGGAAAAGCTTGTAAGAGGAAAGGAGCAGATCAGAAGAATTCTGATGAGATCCTATAATATCTGTATTACAAAACACACATTTATTAAAAAAGTAATCATTCAAAGATATGGCAACTGTTAACATCGAAGAAATTCATCAAAGACTCAACCAGAAAAGAGACGAAGCTATCGCTACCTTCGAGAGCAATCACCTCTTCGATGAGAATAAACAACCTCGTGAAAATGTTCATACCAGAAACTATAAGGATGGTTCCAAATACATTGGCCATATCCAAGAGGATAAGAGACATGGTAAGGGTGCTTACCATTTCTCTAATGGTGATAAATACATCGGTGATTGGGAAAACGATCACATGCATGGTAAGGGCCATTATATCTATGCCAATGGAGAACAATACGAAGGAGAGTTTTTAAATGGTAGTAAGCAAGGCAAGGGTACCTACTATTATGCAAATGGTGATGTTTATGATGGTAACTGGGATGAAAACCAGAGACATGGACACGGAACCCTCACCTATGCTAACGGTGATGTCTATGAGGGAGAATTCCAAAGAGGTAGCAGAAATGGCAAGGGAGTCTTCACTCTTGCCAATGGAACTGATAGTTATAATGGAGAATGGAAAGATGGAAAGAAACATGGTAAAGGAGTTCTAGTTATTGGTAAAGCTTCTTATGATGGAGAATGGAATGAAGACAAGCCTCACGGAAGGGGAATTATCATCTACGTCAACCAAGAGAAGTACGATGGTGAATGGCAAGACGGCGAGAAGCACGGTCATGGTATTTATCAATATTCTGACGGTGGCAAGTATGAGGGTCAATGGGAAAAGGACCAAAAGCACGGTGAAGGAACCTATACATATTCCAACGGAGATGTTTACACTGGCCACTGGGAACACAACGAGCAAACTGGACAGGGAATTTATAAATTCGCCAATGGAGATGTCTATGAAGGACAATTCCAAAAGGGAAAGAGACACCATGAAGGAGAATTGAAATTTGCCAATGGTGATCACTACAAGGGACAATGGCAAGACGGTGAAAAGCATGGACATGGAGTGTACACCTACGCTAATGGTGATCGCTACGAAGGAGAATTCCAGAATGGAAAGAAGAACGGAAGAGGAGTTTATAACTGGAAGGAAGGAGAGAGATATGAAGGAGATTGGAAAGATGATGCCATGCACGGAGAAGGAAAGTTCATCTTCCCTGATGGAACTGTTCAAGCTGGTAGATTTGAAAATAACCAGTTTTCTAGTTAAAAATTCTTTTCACATCTCGTATGTTGTTTAAGTGAGTAGCTAACTTCGTACGCAATTTGATGATTCTTGATCGATAAGACAACAATAATTATATAAGAAAATATAGAAATTAAGAGCAAATGGGCACAAAAGTGTTTCACACAATTGACAAAATTTGAAACCACAATAAAAGACAACTTAATAATGAATTTATATCTTGCTGTATCTTTCCAGAATTTTTTCAACGTCCTCCAACTCAGCTGTTACAGTTCTCAACGGTTCTTTAGACTGTGACTTCCTTGTTGGAGTTTGCATAATAAGCTTTTTCAGACTTATACTACTAGGACTTCTGATAGCCTTAGTAGTAGTTAGAGGCCTAGAGTGTATAGACACCTTAGGTGAATGTAGCATCGTATCATGAAGACTAGGATTTTTTGAGCTTATTTCCACAGAACTACGCTTCTGGTCATGTGTAGTTAGAGATTTTCTCTGGAAATGATTATCTATTAGTGTCTTAGATTTTGTTGGGAGGACAAGGACGGATGATCTGGGAGACTGGTATACATCAAGGATAAGTTTCCTATTGTTTTGGAGAATCTTGGTAGTAGTGTTAGAGAGATTTCTCTCATGGGAAAATTTCTTCTTCTTTTTCTTCTCCTTAATAAAAGGAAGTGAGGTCTTAGGAGTTGCCAAAGCTGAAGAATGCTGCGTTTCAGGTTTGTTAAACATGCTATGAGGATCAGCATGGGTAGAGATAGAGCCCATTGAGCTTGTTCTCAGATGCTTGGGTGTGGAAAATGTTGTCTTTGGAGATTTTAAATCTGACTTATGAGCAGAGTGAATGTTGTCGGTGGAGATATTTGGGATAATGACAGGTTTCCTGTGAGAGAATTTGGGAAGGGAAATTTCCCTTTTTCGGGGTTTTGATGAGCTAGGGAAATAAGTTTCAATAGGTTCTTTAACAGGAGTCTAGAATCTAATAAGAACGAAAAAGGGAAGAATTACATCAATATGATCAACTTTGATTGGACTCATATTGTCTAGGGCATCAATTGAGGTGCTATTTCGGAATGGCTTTAGGATAACTTGGTCAGTAATATTAGGATAAATCCCACTACTTTTCTTTCGATCCTTCCTGGGCGAAGACTCTAACTGATTTGATTCAAGAATTTGTTCTAATATGTTGGTAGTGGTATCAGCAAAGGTCCCTTTTCTATAACTAGAGTAATTCTTTGGAAGGAATTGCTCTATACTTTCCTTTCTAGTCATAGCTCGGCTAGGGCTCATGGGGGAGTTAGAATCTGTATCTGTTTGTGAATTGCTTGGACTGAAGCTGGACATTCTGGTGCCTTTTAAGGATTGTGCATCCACTGTTGCGAATATTTTAGAAACAGTTCTCCTCTTTCTCATAGAATTTTTCTTAGTGTCTTTCAGTGAGCAGGTCGGTAAGGAAATCACGGGCGGTTCTGGGTTAATATACTCAATCATCATGTGCTGGATTCTCTTTTCTTTTTTTGAAAGTCCGCCACAGTATTTTGAACAATCACTTTTCCTTCTGGGTTTTAATTTTCTCTGAACTATGGTAACGGCTTTGCCGGAGACTCGACTCGAACTGACACTATGATTGGTGTCCCTCCTCACTGGGATATAGGACATAATAGGGTCTTTGGACTTTTCTGCTAAGCAATCTTGATCATTTAATAGTCCTTCGGACTTATACAAGAATTCGTCTGAAATATGAAGGTATTGGTTTTCCCCTTTTGTAATAGAGTCATGACCTAGAACACTCAAATATCTTATGAAGCTGGGTTACCTTTGTTGATAATGAGTTTCTTATTCCTAAATTTCTCCTCAAAATACTTGAGAGCTCTTGAATAGTCCTTGAGATGATAGTGACGAGGCGCTAAAATGTTATTGCCTTAGTGTATAGGATATATACTCCTTGGGCTTTCTAGTTTACGTTCTTTGAGCCAATATGTGTCGAAAGTCTTTTCCAATTGCTCCATATGCTCAAAATTGAGAAGAGCATTCATCACTTTTGGGTCTCTCTTCTTATTGAAAAGGCAAATCAGCGCTATATGCCATGGACCATCATCTACAGGCTGGTTCAGACGTGAAATCATACGCTAATGAATTATTGTCACAATATAAATAAAATAATTTGTTTCAAAACTAATGTAGGCTTGAAAATGATACCGAGATAGGATAGGCCAGCCCTGTATCATTTTTAGGTCCTGATAACACAGAGATGATTTAGGCATCTAATGCTCCTCATATCTTAAAAGCTTAAGTGCTAGGAACCATCCAATCCAAAGCTTAAGTGCTATCATGGCTAAAATTCTTGTCATTGAATACTTAAAGGTTAACAAGGAAGGAAATATAAGGCATTTAATCTCAAGAAATTGAGTCAGAAATTCTAAAAATACTGACAGATCCTCTAAATTATTCAAGAGTTCTAGCTTTACAAAGGGAATCTAACTAAGCTATCACATTTGATTATTTATAAAAAATTAACATGAATGGAAGCATTGAACCGTTTTTGATTGAAGATATAAGGAAAGCTCAATCTAATTATCATTGGCTGAATTTACCTTCTTAGCAGCTGTGTAATTGTTATGTTAGGATTGAACAGATTGGCAAAAAGTTTGTCAACAAAGAAGATCTTCAGGATCTTATAAGAAAAAATTTATTGTGAGGCTCAATTAAAGCTAGAGACTCTATTTTTAAAGCACTTTTTTGCAAACCTGCATCAATAGTCTTACTGAGGCTTACCCTAATCCTCTTCAAAATGTAGTCAGATTTTTTTTCGAAGTGGTCTTGCGAAAAAAAGGAAGATCAATTTAAGATCAAGATGATAACTCTCCCTCAGATTTAGTTTCTATATGGTCTATTTTTAGTTTTGTCTTATTCTGGAAAGAGTATAGGATAAAGAGAAGTATTCTGGAAAGACTATTTTTATCATTAATGAAAGACTGAATTTGTATATGTGATCTGTTCTCAAAAATTAAAAAGAAAGTCCTGGATTTTCAACCTACGTTGAAATTCCACTCTGAAGCCCACCATATAAAGGGGAAACGGATATCAAAACATTTAATTAACAAAGCAAATTATATCAAATATCAAACAATCTTATGACAAAGTTAGTCTTTCTGTTCTTGTTAGCCCTTCTTGGGGCCAATTCACTCAGACTTTCTCCCCAAAGTACCATTGCCTCTTTCATTATTAATTTCTAGACTCTTTCTTGACAACGGGAAAGAACCTAGGCCAATCTGAAAAGATCATAAACTTCATGCAGGTGGACCATCACGAGACTCAACCAGCCGAAGAATCCGACCAAGACCTCATTCCTTTCCGTAGAGAAAATGCAGAATCTGGATCTTCAAAAGGTATTAAGAGACAGATATTTAACTAATGCTTAGATTCTGGCAGTATCCAGTCAACCGGTCTGCCCAATGATAATTTTGAACAAGACAATGATGGGGAAGACAATATTATTCACAGAATTAATCAAGGGATGGAAAATGAAGTTGAAGAAAACCTTATCAGTGAAGCCCTTCAATATGCTGTGGATTGTAGCACAAACCCAAATGAAAGAATTCAGATTGTTTGCTCCTTGTGCAATGTATCAACTCCCAGAAAAAAATTAATTTCTAGACTGATAAAGCTTTCTTCTTAACCCCTGATAACTGGTTTGTAATTGGAGCTGCTCATGGATACAAGTACCAGCCCTCATATTTGAATAATAGTGATAGAAATGAATTTGAGAAGCTCCTTAGATACGTTACTAGCGTTGTCAAGGGAAGCGAATGGGTTGCTTCATTCGGAAATACCGATATTTGTGTCGTTTCTACTACCCCAGTACTCGTCAACTCAGAGAAAGTTTTCAAGAAAGTCCTCAATGAATCCATCAATGACTTCGTTCCCTCAAATGTCCCCGCCAAAATCGAAGAGAACACTACCCTGTTCTCTGCAGGATTCCAATACAAAGCTCTCGGAGATAAGGGATATGTCTCTGAATTTGTTACTAAATTTAAAGCTCATCGAGAACTCAAACTAACCTCCAGTATTTCCCTTGAATTTACCTATGCTTGGATCAGAGCCTGCACTGTAACATATTAAAAAAATGATTTTAAGAAGAATAGAAAAGAACAATACTTGGAGGTCTTGCCCACATTGGAGAAGCCATTACTACTTCATTCCAACTTGATGCCAGCAACCCTCAAACCCAATACGTTCTCCTGGCTGACCTCAGTGATCAAGCTTACTCTGTGAACGACATTTTAGTTGCTGCTGCTGATAATGAAAAAGCTGGTGTTCTTGGACCAGCTTTGGAAATTAAGGACAGACTTGAAGGTATCTCATACTACAGAGCCAGAGCAATAGAAGCCTATGTTGGAAAGGATGATATCAAAAAAGTAACTTTGTTCCATTTGGTCTTAATCCATAGTTCGCTGTTCTACTTAAGGAATTGCCAAAGTTCGCATTGAGCCCTGAATTTATCCTTAGAACTGCAACTGGCGAAGTCCTTCTCTATGCCGACGGTGAAAAACTTGAAGCCACTCTTAAGATTAATGGTGAATTCCAAGATCCATCTGGAGTTTGTGTCATGTCTGCTGATATAGAAAAAGATTCCAAGGGATACAGGGTCAAGCTCCATCAAGGATGGGACGCCCTTAGCATTGCTGAGTTTGAAACTGTTTGGAGAATGCATGATGGCACATTCGAAGGATTCTTGCCTGGTGACCAAGAATACTATGAACTGAAGAGATTTGAACTCAAGAGCACCGAAGTTGAGGTAAGTGACATATGAAATTTCCTAAAATTTAGGTCTTCTTCAGTGGTGAGACTCCTCTTTACGTTATCAACGCTCAAATTCCTCTTGCAAATGGATTGACTGGTGATTGGGATGCCGTTGTTGCTTTCTTGGGAGGAAAGATCTACACCAAGAGCAGCTTAGTTGTTCCCAAAGGTGATTTAGCTATTATTCTTGGTGAGAAACCCTTCATCCATGATCACGTTGTCTCTGAAGAATTGGTCTTCTTATACTACTCCCACGATCTGGATCTCCTTGATTATCCTGATTACTTCAACTTCGATACTTATCTCGAAGAAAACAGATGGGACAGAGGCCTTACCACTGAATACACTTTCAAGCTCAGAGAAGACTGTAAAGAAGCTGCCTTCTGTACAACATTGAGAAACATTGGAGGCTCTGACAGATTTACCCTCACTGGAGCTGACAAGTACAACACTCTCTTACTCAAAACTGATCCTTTCGAATCCACTTTCGCAGTCCAAGCTATCAAGTTTGACGACATTAGACTTGTCATCGATATAAACTTTGACAGAACTCCAGTCTTCGACTGTTACATTGCCTTCAAAAATACCATTGACGTTGATGAACCTGAACCCTATGTTCTTGATGGTAAGATCACTTTTAATGGAGACGAAGGAAATTATGTTGCTAACACGGAGCATTCCTGGACTGAAGCTATGGGACTTGACTTCCTCAGAATCAACTCCCTTCACCTTAAAGGCCACATCGAACCTGGCTCAACCCAAATCAAGGACATCAAGGCTAATGGTCTCCTTATCTGGGGAAGAAACTGCTTCATTGTGGAACCTGGCAAAGCCGACTTCTTAGAGAACCAATGCTTCTACGGAATGGGAGATATTCTTCCCAACCTCGCCAACTTTGACAAGAGTTATGTGATTGGATCCTATCAGGGAATTACTACTCATCAGCTTTTGTACTCCCTCCTTGACATGAACGACGAAGAAATTTATGATAAGGTTACCAACTATTTCCTCAGACTCAGATTCTCCGACTTTGTTCAAGTTCTCTACGTCCCACCCAAGGAAGAACAAGTTTCTCTCCTGGAGTTATCCTCTCCCTACAAGAACTATCCTGCTGGGTTAACTGTCAAGGGACAATCCACTTGGCTTGGAATCGATGGTCTTGCTACCCTTAACCTTAACGCCAAAAAGAAGAATATCTATGGAGTTTTCCACATGCCTAGCACCCCTATTGGTAATTACAACTTCTTGCTTAAGGAAACTGATCCTTTAAAATCTAATAATGTTGTTTTCAGAATCGAAGATAATCCTCTTAATGAGCAAGTTGCTCTCTCAGCCGATATCCAGCTCATGGGACTTAATGGAAATGCTACTTTCCTCTTCACCAAGAAGGACATATGCGTTAAGGGAATCATTAACTCTAACATTTTCAACCAAATCAACATTGAAGGTTTCACAAACAACATCCAAAATCTTGAATTTGCTATTTTCGACATCAAGGGTGACGTCCCTGTTGATACGTAAAATCTGATTTTTCTGTTATTTATCCTGTAGTCACAGCATCGAAAAGTCTCTTGAAAGCTCCTTGAGAGAATGGGTAAAGAAAACTGACAAGATTCTCTGTGACCTAGAAACCGAAACTGAGGAGCATAGGTAATACTCAAAGGTCATTCAATAAACCTCTTAGAGAGATTCTTAGACAGAAAGAAGAAGGACTTTGCAAGGAAGATACCTGTCCTCTTATTAACAGTTGCTCAGAAGAACCACACTATGGTTGCTTGGAATACAGACAAAAGCAGGCCTGTGCCCATAAAGAAACTCTTTGTGCCTCAAGTGAATTGGTCTGTCTCAAGAAGGAACCTAGCTGCGTTAATTTGGTTGAAACCTGTGTCCAATATGATGAGAATAACAACTGTATCAGAACTCAAAGAGATTGCAGACACTTCACTGAGACCTGTGTCGAGTGGAGATACAGATGTGTTGGAGACACTTATGACACTTGCGAAGTAAATAAATAGCTTTTGATTCTAATAATGTTCTAGGAATTTGAAATGGTGCAAGAAGATGGAAATTGTGTTAACTGGGGCTGGACTTGCAATCAAGTTTCTGTTCCTGATCCTGAGTGCATTAGCGAGTGCCAAGCCAAGGAAAAAGAACTTAGCGAAATGAGAAGTAAATATCTTTAACAAATCTTCTAACTACTTAGTGACTTATGATCCTATTTTTATGAAGTTTGCTGATATCAAGCTCAGAAATATTGGACTTCAAAGATTCCACCGTGACTTCATCCAAAATAGTGACATCAAGGTATTAAAACTCTGAAACTATGTGACCTTTTAGATCAACAAAATCGGTTTCAGCACTCTCTTGGACAGACAAAAGAGCTGGAAGGATGTCCAATGGAATATCGAAGTTGAAGTCCTTGGAAAGACTGAAATTCTTACTATCAATAACCTCAGCTTGGTTGATTCTACCAAGGCTTTCAATGAAATTCTTGATGCCCTTGGTAACAATATCGGTCTTAAATATGGATTCCAATGGCAAACTGTTGAAAGCTTCGAAGAAGGATTGAAAAAGGACCTTGGGGTCCAGAACCCAATGAGCTCTTTCATTCAAGTTTCTGAGAGCAGAGGCCATAAAGCTGAGGAAATCTAAGAATTATGCATTACAGTCCATGAATAAGAAATAACAACGACATTCTTCGTAATAATTTTATGGTTTCATTATTCGTATCAAGCTAACCGAATATTGTATCAATCAATACAATCTTCCTTTATCAAATTAAGAAAACTACCATCAAACATTAGGAATTTAGATAGCAAGGTCAAATTTTAGATCATTTGCAGTTATATAGCTGTGAGTTCTAGGAATTTTAGAACAGCTCGCCTCATGAATATCATGCTTTAGTTTTGGTTTCTCAAATAATTCTGTACAGCTTAATTATTTAACTCTATCAAATTACATATCCAAATTCATGGAAAAGGCCCCTATCTTCGCCCGTTTTCAACCAGCTATCAGAGGGTTTATTCAGCCCGAGATAGACATTAATGCTGATATTGATGCTTTGAATGCAGCCACAATTCTTAATGAAAGTTCGATTGTTGAAGATCCTGAAGGTTCAGTCTTGATTAGAGAAAGAATTACTAATCCTGCTGAATGGCCGCAATGCACAAATGGTCGTGTAATGGCCTTTGATCAAAGAAAGATCCTTTCAAGTGAGGGAAGTGGAACTATGATTGGCCCAAACTTTGTTTTGACATGTGCACATGTTGTTGTAGATAATGATTCGCAACCCTTCCATGAAGTAAGATTTCTTCCTGGTGCCCACAAGGACAAGAAATACTTTGGCGAACTTGTTGCAGCTAAAGTGATTGTTCATCCAAAATATAGGTATCCTAAAGATGACGATGAGAAAAACTGGAGATACGATATCGCGCTACTTGTGTTGGATATCCCTATAGGTAATCTCACAGGTTGGTTAGGTCTAGGGCTTATTGCTGAAAATCGACTCTTCTCTGTGAATATAACAAGTTATGGATATCCTGAAGACAAGGTTGACAGGATGTATAAGATCTCCGCGAATAATGCGGATATTATTTATAAAGAAGGGCTCATGTTATTCAGGTCTAAAACAGTTCCAGGTCAGAGTGGAAGTGGGATAATATATTCTCCTTCGGATAACATGGACTATTTAATCGGCGTTATTGCATGTATTGCAGAAGATTATACAACTATTGGTAGCTTTATTGATGCAGATAAATATAATTTCTTGGTCGATGCCATGAGAACTCACAGCAAAGAAAACAATAGAAGAGGAAATTACCCTTTTGATAAATTGACCTCAATTATGGACTGGAAAACAGTGAAATTCAGTAAGGATTGGGACAATCCCATTACCATCCTCAAGTTAGAAGCTCTTCCTACAAGAGTACCTGAGACTTTGATATTAGAAGATATCAGTGATATTTTAGCCGAAATGCTCTCAGTGTATATTCCTGCTGGAATTAAGCAGCTGGAGCTAAGAGGGAAAATTTCCCTGACTGCATTTGAGAATATTTGTGAAGGTCTTGCAAAAAGATTTGGGGCTAGTAATTCTAGTCTCCCTGAACTTCATTTGAAGGCCTTTATCTATGTTCTCAAACCAGATGAAGATCCCAAATCTGGTAAGAAAGGAATAGGTCCTTTCTTTGCAACTACTCCCACAACAATGAAGGAAGCCGCTGTGGGAGATGAAATTGCCAAAAAGTTACCAATTATCAGAATCAAGAAACTGTACATTGATGATGCCTTCCACGTTTCCAATAAAGAAGCTTTTCTATCCTGGATTCCTGCAACATACTCAAGAATTTATATTAAAAAAGAGCCCATGGACACAACGATTCAGCTTAAAGAATATGACTATCAGTCCCAAAGAAATTGGCCTGTTTATTCAGAGATAATGATGCTCAGTTTATCCCTAAAAGATGTTGATATGCAGAGAATTCTAGCAACATCTTTTGGAGTAGAAGTGCTAAACTTGGAGAACAGTGCTATTAATGATCAGAAAGCAAAGATTCTAGCGAATAAACTTTGGCCAAACTTGAGAAGTTTAGTCCTAAATAATAACGATCTTACAGATAAGGGTATTGAGATCCTTGCGGCACAGCGTTGGCCAAAATTGACCAGGCTTGAGCTAATCAAAAATAAACTAAGCAAAGAGTCTATAAAGCACATTGCCAAAGGTAAATGGCCTTTATTATGTGAGCTTTCGCTTCTTCTATCACACGAAATGGCTGTGGAATTTGCTTCTTACAAATGGCCTATCCTTTCTGAGTTGAACATACTCAGTGACGGGACTTTGGATCTTGAGGAATTATCCCAGATAGAATTCCCTAATTTGATTAGCCTTAAACTTTATAGAGTTGGGCTTGATGACGAGCAGCTTCTGAAGCTTAAGCCTGAAAAAATACCTTATCTGACCAAGCTTAATTTAAAGGGCAATAAGATCACAGATGCAGGGCTCATCCAATTTGCTTCAAAAAATTGGGAAAATCTTTCAGCTTTGAGCCTTGCTCAGAATAAGATAACTGATGAGGGGATTGAAGCACTTGTGGATGATGAGAAATTTACTAATTTGACTAGCTTGGATTTGGAGGGCAATGGAATTGGGAATGATGGAATTCAAGCTTTAAGAAATAGCAAACTTAGGAACTTGATAGAATTGAGAATAGCTAAGAATAAATTTGATATTGATGCTGTTTATCCTTTGATAAAAAGAGAAAAATTGCCCAGTATTATATCTCTCACATATTAGAAGTAAATATATGCAGATAGTAAGTTATGATTCTACAGTATCATTTTTTTTATTTGATATACTCACTCTCCATAAATCCAAGGATGTCCTTCCTTTGGGAAAAAAAGTTCTTTGTAGATTAGACAATATCAGATAAAATAAAAAATTTATTGAAAAGAGCTTAAATCCTTATTCTATTAGACCTAAGAACCTATGGAACAATCTAGGCATGGAATCAAGACTAGTACTGTATTAAAGGATATCAATTGGAAAAAAAGACCGATATTCTATACTTCAAGCATTCCAAAACTAAATATTGATAGGAGATATCATCGTATATTTACTAGTTTTCACTATTCAGCTCTAAATAAAGCTGGAACTCGATCTTGGACAATTGAGCTTAATAAGAAGAGATATTTGAGAAAATTGAGCATAAATATTGGAAGCAGAGGATCAACGATACATAAATGTCAACATTTTGACCTACAAATTCTGAATGAAGCTACTAAACACTGCAAAGCTCTTACCAGATTTTATTTCAAACCTATTTTGTCAATGAAATTCAGTAAAGGAATAAAGACATTAAAGCGTTGTCTAACATCAATTCATAATCTCAATTTACTTGTTGTGGATTCTCATGAATTTGTGCCTGCAAATAAATATAGCCAGCTGGGCCCAATTGTAAAATCCATTTCTTACCACAAATCCTCAAAGAGGGTTCTGGTCTATTTTGAAAAAAATTACAAACTAGCTATTGAACCAAGCTCCAACAATAATGGACTATTCAAAGGCCTGTTCGAAGCCCAAAAACATTTTAACGAATTAGAACTTTTTCATCTTAAGGCTTGAAGAATAGAATTCGGTTTGGGTTGTTAAATTTTGAGGGTGGTAGTGCTGAGCTAGTCATCCTGAAAAAAATTTCAAGCTTGAACCATATCATGAATTTCATTCAAGGGCATAAGGACTTATAGCACTTGACAATAAAGCTCACTGGAGCCCAAGCCATTGCTGACCAAAATGTGGAATTATTTAGTGTTCTTCCAATTTGTTGCCAGCAACTTGTTTATCTAAATTTGATACTAAAGGCCTGTCCCAATCTAAGCTATAAAGGGTTGTTGCTGATCAATAAAGCAGTTACTAAATTGCTAAATTTGAACCACTTTTCTCTAATCATAATTTCTCTTACGATGAAAGATGGGATTACATAACTGATGTTATCATCTCTGGAAGTCATATAACTGCTCTCTTAATTTCAACCAGTACATTTGACATCGAAGTTAAGCGTACAACTACTGAAGAAAAGGATTCTACCAAGGATAATCCACAAAATATGAAACCATCAAGAGTTTATTTGCGATATTATAAAGACACGACGGAAGGAGATATCCAAAATCTTGGAAGAGCTCTTGCCCACTTGCATACAGTCCCAAAGTTGATCATTCGTTTTGAGACGAATCAAATGGGCTGGGAATACCTAGGGAAATCCCTTTCTGTCCTTACTGAGCTCAAGGAGATGACCTTGAGATTCTCTTCTTGTGAGAAACTAGAAGCAAAATATATTTTGCAGGCTGTTGAAAATTTTAAGGGAATGCAACAACTGACCATTTCCTTTAGTAATTCAAAAGAAATCACACAAGATGATATCATGTTAATGAAATCTAAGTTATTGGAGAGTGCTGGCTACAAAGACTGCAAACTAGAAATATCTAATACCTGAAGCTGATTTTATTTTATTTTGTAATGGCTATCTGCTGTATCATTCGATAATTCTGGAGTTGTAAAGTTATGACTAATTAGGAATGAGGAAGGTCCACTGTTAAGATTGTCTCAAAGAGCTTACATATACAATAAGTTAACAGCACAAGACAGGATTACAAAAGATTGATAGTACATCCACAAGCAACCAAGACCTCCTTAACTATTTGAAACCGGAGTATTTTGCCAAAACGTCTCCTTTAGTATTATACTGAGAATCTTTTAAAGAGTATATGTTGAAAATTATCAACAATGTAAACAACTGGGAACATTAAAAAAATGATTATGTAATTGAATAGATGTCGAAAAAAAATCATCAGATTGGGTTGTATCCAGGAACACTTGAATCTTTTAAGATATCCACCCTTATAGTTGAAGAATAGTGGATGTTTGTAGATTGAGATTTTAGTTTATAAAATCTGATTGGTTCAGTAA
>Ga0065720_1020361_pt1 | contig 15019 bp, 4 predicted proteins | sample Thericmetagenome_FD_59107 | JGI IMG/M metagenome (GOLD analysis project Ga0065720, IMG submission 59107) | Thermophilic microbial communities from the Joint Bioenergy Institute, California, USA of rice/straw/compost enrichment - eDNA_2 v2... | ecosystem: Engineered > Solid waste > Grass >... | reverse complement strand
GTAACAATTGGGTTAGAGCAAATATGAAATTCCAAACCATTACAAAAGCTGTAAAAATGAGTACCAGGATATGTTTCCAGTTCTTTATGATTGAGGAATCTACTATAGAGAGGAACTGACTCTTAGACAAGATTGGTGGATAGGTAAGGCCAAAACCAAAAAATGAAAATAACTCCAAGGAATGCACTATTTTCTTAGAACTTTGGGCAGTGAGCTTCGCCTCTTGAGGGAAAATACAAGTCCGCTCAAGGAAACGATAATCAATAAAATATACAATCCTAAAAAAATCTTTAGGACGATATCGAAGGCTTTGGGATTCACCATATCAATTTGATCTCTCCCAAGGATCAGCTTGTTCACACTGACAAGAAAAGTGTACAACAACCCTGATTGCTGAGGATATATGAGTAAAGAGTTATCAAATAATAGACAACCAGTTTGGACCAGCGAAATTATCAACGCTACCAAAGCAGCACGATGATTCATGTATGCTTGTTTGAAGATGTAGGTTCCTGCAAGTTCCAGTTGAAAAGATGTTGTTTTCTTCGGTTCTGAGAAGCTTCCTTGCATTGACTATTAACACTTACTAATAGCAATTTAAATTTTATTTACTAATTTATTTCTCCACTGTAGATTGGACTAATTTCAAAATTTACTCTACTCTTTTACTTTAATCAATCAACGTTCATCAGAACTCTTTCTCAGAAAGAATTTTTGAATAGTCATGAGCTTTAAAAAACAAAAAGTTAAGTAATTAAATGCTGGGAAGTACTAATACTATGTGGTTGAATACTTCAAACCAGTAATGGTAATGATTTTAATCAATCAACTGGATTTATGGTCAAGATTAAAAGCCTTCATGAGAGAGAACGGGGATAAAGGAACCGGTTTGATTGCCAATACCTCTTGCCATATCGTGACTTGACTCTCTGGTACTATTCTAAATAAGCTTTAATTATTTAACTAACAAAAAGAGGCTCGGCTGATTTGTTCAGTGTTTAACTCAACAAACCAATTTACTTCAACTAGTTGGCCAATCGTACGGATTCATCCAAAGATGGTCATCCTCATTTCTTTTATTGCAAAATTATCGTTAAGAAAATTATCAGTTCCTTATATGAAAACTCGTTATTTCTAGGATTGATATGTACCAAATATGGCATTGCCTGCAGGTAGAGATATGGAGATTATTAGAAGGCAGTCAAAAAGTATTTTGCAAAAAATATTAGTTTTGTCAAAAAATTAAGACAAGCAATATAATCATAATATATATGAAGACTCGTTTTTACATTCATTCAACCACATAATTACTGAAGCCAAAAATAATTCAGATTTATAGAGGTAAAAAGCCAACTTACTACAAAATTAAGCCTTTTTCGTTCCTTGAGTTGCTTTTATAATCTTATCTTCTAGAAGTTCTTCTTTCTTCTTGATGACTTCATATTTCTTAACGAATTTATAGAATTTAGGTGCTTCCTTTAGTAAGTAATTCTTGAGATGTTTATTTGTCATGATGAGTTCCAAGGGTAATATCTGAAGGGTTCCACTTGTTTTTCTTCTATCTTTCCAAAGGTATCTATAGATAATTCCTCCAATTGCAGTGCACATTATAATTCCAAAGACAAGCCCGAGTATGAATAAGATTATAGTATGGTTTGTTGCCTTGTCTAACTTTTGAATTAAACCATTCACTAATTCTTTCTCAAAGACCTCCACTGATATGGCGATTCCCATCATCAATAAGAAATAGCTTTCAAAGAAGTCAATGTCACCAAATATCATAAATAGATCTAAAATACTTTCGGCGTTATCAATCCTTGCTTTGATACTCCTTACAACACCCTTATAAGCAATCATGGAAGGAATAATCCCTCTTAATCCAACTCCTTTAAGTAAATCTGTACAGGCAGGGAGCCCTTCAATAAATAGATAATACTCACAAATGCTTGAATGTAGGAATTTCTGAGTCCTAGCAGTAAATCCTTTCTCTTCTGAGATGGTTTCACTAATGGCTTCAATATCCGCATCCAAACGATCTCTGGCATACTGATTCATATACCGGACAGAATCGTTTCGGTATAGGTAATTAGATGTTTCGACATAAGTCTGGACCCCATGAATGATAATATTGTTTATATTAACCACATCATTGATGGTAGGCATCACTTCTTCAGCATTCCGATGGATAGTTACATAACTCTCCCACATCAGCATAAAAGGAACAGCTAGGAATGATAACATTATGAGTAATTTTTTCAGAAATGAAGCAAATAAAGCAGAATCATCACCCCTTTTCCATCTAAACCTATCTTCTGTTGCCTTCTTCCTTTCGGATTTAGATGGGATAGTGGCATCTTTTCCTTGGAACTTTTTGCGGATAAATCCTCTGAAGAAGTCAATATTGATAAGTGCATAGTCAATAAGTCCTGAAGAACTATAATTGATGATTAATCTTAGAAAGGCTCTAGTATCAATAAAGGATTTGGCAATGAAGATGGCTAGAGACAAGGCAAAAACACCTAGCAATGAAGCTGAGATTGTAAATGCAAGGTCATTGATTTCTAATATACTATCCACTTTTGCTTTGATATCCTTCACTATTATAGTAGGTAAGTAGAGAGATTTAATCCATAGATCATTATTCAAGTTCCCGTATAGAAATTCCACTGTATCATACTTTCTAGGTCCTTCATTGGCGTACTGCATGAAGAGGAAGAATATTCTGGATACAATGTTGTTCACAGCATCAAATGAATCCATTAGTTCATAATCATTGCCATTAGGAATATTTGAATAATCACTATAAAAGATTCGAATATCCCTTTGAAAAAATTTTTGCTTGGTTTCATGGTCAAGCTTGCTGGCAAGTCGCTGAAGTTCAGAGTTAGGGGCTGTAATATTTAATGCCTGAACATAGAGATCAAAAATGAATATTAGTGCAACTGGGTTCATGGGATCAAAAATCTGATAATTCCAGTTGAAAATAAAATTCATATCTCGTCCCATGTTAGCAATAAGTTTAGATCGAGCATAGATCAAATCCAAAATTGACACTCTGTCTTGAATACTTGTAATTGACTTAGTTGTGCTAATGTTAACAATCAAAATGAAGACTAGAAAAGCAATCATGAAAATGAGTAAACAGAAGGAAGGAATATGAGCATTTCTAAATTTATAGAAAGGTAATGATTTCACAATGCCTGATAGGTTGACTTCCACTTCCTTCTCCACTTTTGTGCTGGCCTGGCTCAATGCTACCGAAGCTCTTTCATCAATCTCCTTATCTGATCCTTCTGAACTATCTTCAACATTTTCTTCTTCCTCTTCGTCTTTAGATGAATCGTTTGCTTGTGGATATTCTGATTTAATAGTTTTGTTGACTTTGGTGGCTGTTGATACGTGGGTCCAGCTCTTAGGTGGAAGTTGTCCCAAATCAAGAGGGGTTCCTGTAGCTTGTTCGCATTGCTTTTTAAGGGATGAAATAGCTTGTTCATTATTTTCATGTAGACTGAGTTCATTTAATAATTCATCAACATCCAGGTCAAGGCCATCATAGCTGTCATTCTTTTTCTCAATTTTTTTTGCTTCCACAATTTTAAATACTCTGTCTCTATAAGATTTTTCTCTGAGAGTACATTTATATTCATAAGAGAATCTACTTGTTAAATAGTTCTCTCCTCTTCTAGTAAATGTAGTCTGAAAGACCTCTTTTTCATTGAGCTTCTTCTCCTTGAGGTTACAACGAGTAATCATCCTTATGATTTTCTTGACATGACAGATATTGGTGATGCTTATCTCTTCTGCACAATTTAAGTTCAGCTCTTTGCTAATCATCTCTGTTGCACCTTCTATATTTCCTAGGTCATCAAAAATAATGCATTCAGGATAAGAAGTGATGGGGCGTATCATTCCCCAGAATAATAGTCCTTCTGAGATAGATGGATATAATGTGACTGTGATGTGAAGGGGTATAGCATATCCATCTTGATTCACTCCATAGACATCAAATTGAGTAAAATCAAATAATCTTTCAGAGTCTTTGAGCTTCTTCTTGAGGAATTCATCATGCATTTCTCTGATTGATCTAGTCATGAGAGTGTTAATGTTCTTCCCAATGACACTCCTACTTGAGGTTTTGAAGACTTTATCCACATTCATACTACAGCTCATGACTTTTCCAAAATTATGAGACTCAGCTCCTATTAGCATGAACACGTTTTGTTTAGCAAAAAGACTTCTTTTTTGGAAAATATTATCAGCAAAAGTTTGCTTTAACATAATATCATTATACTTTGCTAGCAAGCTTTTCCCTTTATCATGCTGAAGTTCTACAAAGATGGCAAACAAAGCATAAATCTTTAATAGAGGTGGATATTCTTCCAAACTTTTTTCTGAAAGTTGCTCCCATAATTTGTTAGTCTTCTTTTGAATTCTTTGAATCGTATGGGAAATTTTGGCTATTGATAAGAGGCATGGAGTTTCCTGTTCCAGAAGTAAATATAGCTTTTCTCGAGAATCTAATTGTTCTGATATAAGCCTTCCAAGTTTATTATAATTCTCCATAGCATTCATGAAGTGGATAAGATCCACTTTTTGATTTCTTTGAGCTTGTTGTTGTATAAGAATGCTCTTTTGTATATCAGAAATCAAGAGTAGTGCACTTAATTTTTCTGCACTCTTCACATGTCCGTTTGCAAGAACACGATGCAAGATATCGTAGGCAATACAGAATTTGTTACACTTCCTAAAATAGTAGTCTGCTAGGATCAGCAGAACCAAGTTGTTATTCTTGTGTATCATATAAATACTATCGATCAGTTCTCTGAACTGGTCATGTGTTGATGAGGAAGAAGATAAAATACTCCTTGAAGACTCAATGATGGGGTCTTCTGTTACATGTTTCTGATAAGTTAGGTCGAGAAGCTGATTTTTGAGGTAAACTCCGGTTTTAAGATCCAATCTTGTTAGAGTGCTTGTAGCCTTTTTCATGGAGCGGATAGCTTGGGCTAGCATATAATTATTTTTATTAGCTTCTGATTTTCGTAGGATGACATACCAACTTTCCTGTATCTGAGAGAGATGAATTAGTCCTATTTTGATTGCAAGAGGGAATAATGTCATCAAGATAATCAAAATGAAGTATATTCTTATCCCCTGTCTCAGGCTTGGAATAACCAAGAAAATAAAATTGACTCCTGTGAATGGTAGAAATAGAGAATGAAAGGCTATAGAAAGCTTGAGCAATGCTCTTTTATAGAAAGGGACAGTTCTAAATATCACTCCAAGACTTATCACAGCAAAGAACAAATTAAAAAATGTTATTATCCATGTGAATTCATTCGGACTGCTATGCATCCATGCTAGTTGTGTCAGAGTTCCCACAACAAGTTTATGTATTATCCACAATCCCATTGAATAGTCATTAGATCGAGATAAAGGGTCCTTTGTTTTATGAACAACATTTAGTGTCAAATGAAATAATGCAAAGGCTGCATTGAATGACATAACAATAATGGTAAAAACGACTACTAAAATATTCTTCCAGCTCTTAGTAATTGCCGAATCCACAATGGCGAGCAATTGACTTAGGCATGATTGATGTATAGGTGAGACTAAGACAAAAAAGTGAATATAACTCCAAGGAATCCATAATTTCCTCAAGAAGAGAGGAAGTGGGAATCGCTTCTTCAAGGAAACGCCCAGTATTATGAGGGCAAGAATAATTAATAGGATGTACAGGGCTAAGGAAATCATCAATATCGAATCTATCATGCTTAAGGTGATCATATCAATGTGTCCTCTTCCAATTACTAGTTTGTTCAAATTCTCCAGAAAGGTGTAGAGCGATCCAGTTTGTTGAGGGAAAATGAGGAGAGAGTTATCAAATATGAGGCAACTGGTTTGAACAAGAGAAAGCATTAGTATTATTAAACCAGTATAGTAACTCAGATATACTTGTTTGAAGATAGACGTGTCCCAAAGGTTTTGAAGGAAGGATTCTGTTTTCTTTGCTTCGGAAAGACTTCCTTGCATAATGCCAAATAAGGGTGAGCTTAATCAGTTAAATAAATTATTAATTTATCACCGCTGCAATAAGTTTATGTTGATTCAAAACTATGTTCCCGAAAAGGTATTTATATTAAAGTATTACAAAAAAATTATCAGGAATATAGTTTCACCTAAGAGCTGACCATCAAGGAGGCTTGTACACCTCATTCTGGTAAAAATAAAGAAGAAAGAATAGGTTTGCTCTTGAAAATGATTTTGATCAAATTTCATACTATTCCTTGTGAAAAAGACGCTTTAGGAATGAGCTGAACAATTTCAGCCACTAAGTATTATGGCTTAAAAAATCCATCTTTAATTTTGATTTAGAAGCTATGCAATAAGAATGCATGTTCCGGGAGGGTCTATGGAGGTGGAATCTTCAATGGATTCAATATATAAATCATTTCCAAGCATAGATATATGAAGTCTCATAAAATTCACGATCAAAGATAAATTCACATTTCATAATGTGTTATCTAGAAATACTAGCACATGGATTAACAAGCTAATTTTCTACTCAAATTGATTGTGTTTGACCTTAACTAACAATTTTCAGAGTTTCTTTGCAAGGAGCTCTATATCTGAAATTTGAAAGAGTGCTTTGTTTGTTTTCTTCAAGTTAATTAATTTAATTCCTATGCGAACTCTTAATTTAGAATTCTATCTGCTAAACTATTTAGATTTCTGATAATGTTAATAGAATTATGAGCATTGTTAACCCTAAAAACAAACAGAGTGTTAACTTCTCGCTTTATCACTAGGTTAACTCTATAGCTGATTGACTCCCTTACCGATCATGGAACTGGCCTAATAAATGGATATAACCGAAACTACAGGGTTCATATGAGTACTTAGAAAGATGTTAAGAGTGACAAACAGATGCTTAATATCGTTCATGGGCAATCAGTAGGACAGAATTGAATAGACATACAACATCGTTAGCCTATGTAGTTAATTTAGGAGTTACTTTATCAAAACATCTTAACTCTTTCCGTTATCATGGGGAAGCTAGGATCTCAACAAACTCTTTAATGGCAAGAAAAATAGTATATATGATGCCACAATTTCTCGGAAATGATAATGAATGACCAAAAAACAAAGAATTATTTTTCGATAAAGGTTCTTGACTGATGGAACATTGCAATTTGGATTCATTACATTTAAGACAATTAGAGAAAATCTCTGTAACTTAAGAGGTAAGAATTCAATTAGAACCGAGAGATTCTATAGCCTTCTCACAGACAATTAACCAAACCAGTACGAAAAAGGTAGTTTTCTTTTTTGAAAGAGCAGGAAGGCGATGCTCTATTCATACTCATAGTGAATAAAATATTAGCAGGTGGTAGCAAAGTATTTTTCATATAGCTTTTCCTTTACTCAAACGTTATTTGATGCCAAGATTGCTATGTGTTTGAACTTCTAAGTTATGTTTGAAAAAAAAATTTTCATTGCCTTTGCATTTTGATTATTGTAGAGGACGTTAGATATATTGACAGAAGAAGAAAGAATGGCTGTTTGCGATCATGTTCGACAGCATTTCCTTAATTTGCTTAAGTTTTTCCTCAGCAATTCATTTTTTAATAGTCATATCTCTTCACCATAATTTATACAATTTAGGCTTTCGAAAGATCAAATTTACTCCTCACGAGAAACGAAGAATGGAAATTTATCTTATTAATAAAATTCTTTAAACAGATGGCAGATGTCATTTGATTCTACAGATTTTAGAGAAAGAGATTTCATACAAAAAATCTTATTTTGGGCCTTTGAAAAAGTTTGGAGGAGTGAATTTTATCAGGAATTGTTCAGCTTTCATAAAAATAAAGGCCATATCATTCTCACCACATCTAGAAGTAGCTGAAAGATTCGCTGATTTTCCCTTCTCGATTGTCTTTCTTCATAGAGAAGAATCGTATAATAAAGCTCTGAAAAATTCAGAAGGGGAATATCTTGCATAGTTGTCTTGCTCCTAGAATCTCCATTTCATTTGAATTTTTTGAGTGTTTATATCTCAAAGGATAGGGTATTATTCTTAAATTATGAATAAAGATCAATGTATAATTTCATATCAAAGTATGTAAAGAATGGGACAAAATTCTGTTGGAAGCATGCTTCCGATAGGATTCCTGTGCGAACAGTTATCATTGAACCATTCTTTAACAATATTGAAACTTTAGTTAATCTCATTTTTGACTTTAATCACAGTTTATTTTCAACTCATAATCCATCTTCTCATAAATGAGTGCCGATTGACTAGATTTGATACTCTAAGTAAGAACAACTCTACAGAGGTATACTTCTTCCCCCCCACACCATGCTAGTATTATCAGTTAGCACCACTTATTATCTTGAACGAGAAGATATGACGAAGAAATTTATTGGAGATTGTACACAATAAAAAATTGAAGTTGATGAAGTAGGGTTTAGAGGAAGCAGAACAAGGAAGTTCAATGAATTCGGATGGCGAGAGAATTTGATAGAAAGTATATAGAATTATAGCGTATGTAAATTTTTTCCTTCTATTTCAGCTCCAATGTACTTCTAAAATAATATTCCTGGAATATTCCTTAAACAGTTTTAGAATCAATACTAATGACTACGAAGAAAAGGTATCACAAAAATTATGAAAACTGTACTAAACAGTAGGGTTGTGGATAATTATCTGATTGACCTATTCTGTTGAGTCTGATGGCATATCCCTTTGATCGTAATTGAGCTACTTTAGAAATTCGTTAATTATTGCTTTTCGAAAAGTTCTAATAAAAAAAGATTAATTAATTAGGCAATCAATTTATCTAGGAAAATTTCCATTTAGAAATCAAAGATATTTATTTGCTGGATGCCATATCTGAGTATAATATCTAACTATTAAAAACACAAACTTCTTTTAGAAAATTTCTTTATCTAACAATGAGCAATTATGACAAAACCAAGAATCTTGATGTTGGTCTCAAGACTCACAATGACAATGCTGGAGTTACTGACCAAATCTCATCTTTCTCAACTCAACCTTCTAAGGACTTAGGAAGAGACTTCGGCTCTACAACCAGAGAAAGTACTGAAGATCTCCTGAGAAGAACTGATGAAACTCTCAGAGAAGCTGACAGAATTCTAAATGAAACTTCGTCAAGAGAATTAGGAAGAGAAGCTGGCTTTAAGGCAGGGGAAACTGCTGGAACTGTCTCTACAGGCATCGACAAAACAATGGAGAAAGCTGATCAAAAGCTGTATGAATTCAAGGAAGGTGCCAAGGATGTAGGCAGAACCATGAAATCTGACTTTGAAACAGGCCAAGAAAGAGGAAGAGAAAAGGCTGAAGATATCTCTAGGGACATTGACAGGGGCATTGAAAAAGCCGACGAAAAACTCGGTGAAGCCAAGGAAGGTGCAAAAGAACTTGGCAGAGACATGCAAGCCGGTTTAGAGGCTGGCAAAGAAAAAGCTGTGGAAAAAGCCGGCGAAGTTAAGGAAGACATTAATATCGGCCTTGAGAAAGCCGGCGAAAAGGCTGGGGAGCTTAAGGAAGGCGCTAAAGAATTAGGTAGAGACGTGCAAGCTGGTCTTGTGGCTGGCAAAGACAAAGCCGTGGAAAAGGCTGGAGAACTCAAGGAAAATATCGATATTGGTCTTGAAAAAGCAGGAGAAAAGGCTGGAGAGCTTAAGGAAAATATCATGGAAAAAGGACATGAAGTTAAGGAAGATTTGAAGGAGACAGGCCATGAAGTTGCTGAAAAGACTAGAGGTGTTATTGAAACTGCTAAAGAATACATCCATGAAGCTGGAGAAAAAGTTGTTGAAACTATTGTCCATGCAAAAGATGCTGTTGTGGGCTTCGCTCACACTGCTGGAGAAAAGATTGTTGATACCTATGATAAGGCAAAGGAGGGTGTCACTGAATTTGTCCATAATGCTGAACATAAGCTTTCTGAAACTTATGACGCTTCTAAAGAGATGCTCCATGAGGCCGCTGAAAAAGCAGGTGAGAAAATCGGAGTAGCTAAAGAAAAAGCCTCAGAGATAGCTGGTGCTGCTGGGGAGAAGATTGGAGAAACTTGGGAGCACGGAAAGGAAAAAGCTTCTGATCTTGCTAGTGCTGCCGGTGAAAAAGTAGACCAAGCCAAAGCTACCATTGGTGAGACCTGGGAACACGGGAAAGAAAAAGCTTCCGAACTAGCTGGTGCTGCTGGTGAGAAGATTGGCGAAACTTGGGAACAAAGTAAGGCTGTAGCTTCCGATTTAGCTGGAAAAGCTGGTGAGAAAATCGAAGTTGCTAAGGAAAAAGCTTCAGAGTTAGCTGGTGCTGCTGGTGAGAAGATTGGAGAAACTTGGGAGCAAGGAAAGGAAAAGGCTTCTGAACTTGCTAGTGCTGCTGGCGAGAAGATCGGAGAAACTTGGGAGAAAAGCAAAGTTGTTGCTTCTGAGATAGCTGAAAAGGCTGGTGAGAAATTGGAACAAGGAAAGGAAATTGCTGTTGACTTGGCCCACAAAGCAACAGAAAAAGCTGGTGAAACTTGGGAACAAGGCAAGGCTGTAGCTTCCGATTTAGCTGGAAGAGCTGGTGAAAAGGCTGAACAAGCCAAAGACAAAGCTTCTGAAGTGGCATTCGAAGCTGGAGAAAAGGCTGGTGAAGTCAAGGAAGGTGTTAAGGAAGGATGGGAACAAGGAAAAGACAAGGCCCAAGACTTGTCTTTCCAAGCAGGGCAAACTGTAGATAAAGCCGCTTTTGAAGCCAGGGAGTTTAAGGAAGGCGTAAAGGAAGGATATGTAAGTGTTAATTAGGTTATAATTAATAGTTTTTTAGGAACAAGGAAAGGAAGTCTCTAAAGAAAGAGAGTGGGAAACCGTAGGAACCAAATATTAAGAAGCTTTGAGCTTGATGTAGTTATCAAGAAGGATACTCTTGTTAAATTTTATACGCATATATGCGTAAATTCATAAATCAAAAATATACATAAAATTCTATGAAGTAGTCTCTTATTATTTCTTCACTTCGCTGCTTCTCTAATCGTATCCCCTAAAAAGTTCTTCCTTTTTCTTTATCTGCTCATGGTTCTTTGCCAACCTATAAAATTTGTTCGATGTTCTCAATAAGTACGGCTTGAGATGTTTAATCGTCATAATCAACTCCATAGGCCATCGATAATGTAGAACAATCTCTCATAATCATCTGAGTCTCCGAGTAAATTTTTTAAATGAGTAATACTCCATGGTGCGGAATCAATTTTATACTTGTAATATCTGATATTATTCTCGACCTTAAGGACAACAGGTACTGCTTGTTTTATGGGAAAGCCTTTCATAGTTATGATACAGGAATCACATGCAGTGACTCATTTGAGACTGCTTTCATGGATTAATTGACTTATTAAGAGACTAATATTTCTTGTAGCACACTGTTTGCTTCGTCTATTCCAGTTGGCAATCAAATGTTATCTTGGCGAATGGCTTTGAGGGTGGGTTTTAACCAGAGACATTAACATACAAAGCTCTTCTCTGGCTATTTAAATTATCTGAGGGAATTTTATCTGGATAAATTGCTAAAAGTATCCTGTGTAAAACGTTTTTCAAAATTCAGCTGAGTTAGGAATTGGGACGTAGCTGATTCACCAATCCAGCTAAAAAATGTCAAAAATATGGAGTAATCCTGATTGACAGATATTAGAGCGCTTAATTTCTGGCAAGATAAATGCCCAGTTTTATGGATATTATTGTCTCTTATGATTCTAATGGAAAATCACTCCGAGGGAAAACTTGAGAGCTCTCCATTGATAAGGAAATGTTTTAGCAAATTATGTCAGTAACGATAGCAAGCAAGCTAAATTTTATTAATTGTATTCGAAATATCGTAATGTTATAGATTATGTGTTTGATTGTTATGCTCTATGCTAGTAGTAGAAAAAAAAATCCTGAGATTAAACCAGGTTCGTATCCTTGATCATTCCTTTCTGTGTGTAAAAGTGAAAAAACAAAGAAAATATTATTGAAAGGATAAGCTTAGGTCTGTTGTTCACAGAGTCGCAAATCTCATATAGAGGCTTTATAGCTTTTGGAGTTAACAAGAGAAAGCTCGTCTAACATTGAGTAACAGCTTCATATATTATCTTAATTCATTAAGGCTAATTCTTTAAAACTGACTGAAACATTTTAGGGTCAGATCAATCAGTTCAGGTGATTAATGTTAGTTAGAAAAATAAAGAACATTCAACCTAAAAGTGTCTCTTTAAAAGACAAAAAAAAAGGATGAAATCTATTTCTACATTGACTTGAGATAGATGTATAGTTTTAACATAAAAAAAATCGAGATTTTAAGTTTATACACAAAATAATCTAGTATTGATGTAACAGAAGAGATATTTATGCAAAGATTTATTGAGCTGATACTCGAATTTTTTCCTCGAGGAGTTCTTCCTTTTTCTTTTTTTGTTCATATTTTTTTGTTAATTTATGGAATTTATTTGATGATCTTAATAAATAAGGTTTTAGATGTTTGTTGGTCATGATTAACTCTAATGGCAAAATTTGTAAGGTGCAACATGTCTTTCTTCTGTTTTTCCACATGACTCCATAGATAGTTGATCCTATTGAAATGCTCATTATTATCCCAAAAGCAAGCCCAAGAGAGAAGGCTACAATAGTAGCCTGGGTACCCTCACTAAGATCAGTTGTAAGTCTAGCAAGAATCTCTCTTTCATAAACCGAAATGGTTGGAGAAAGTCCATATATAACATAGTACAATGCATCAAAATACTCAACGTCTGAGAGAAGAGCATTCAACTGCGTAATACTCCAAGGTATATTCTCTATCTTATACTTATACATTCTGATGTAATCCTGCATGGTAAGCATTATTGCGATGACACCCTTTTCAGCAACACCCCTCATAACTTGAACACAAGAAGGACGCTGAGAATTAGAAATATAATAAATGCATGCATTTCGATGTAACATCTCCAATGTTTCTGAAGTGAATCGCCTGTCTTCAGAAACTGTGTCACTCAAGCTCTCAATGTGTGAACCAATAATATTAGAAATCGGTTGATTCATGAACAGAGTTTTGTTCCTCGTAGAATAAAGAGAGGCTTCTGTGATTAGTTGCACGGAGTCAATGATAATACGATTGACATTAATGATGTCATCAGTCAAGGGCATAATCTGGTTAATATGCTCATCAAAGTTATGATGGGCAACAATAAGGATGATGAAAGGAACAATGAGCAGTGATAGCATGAAGAGTAGACTTCTAAATGTCACAATAAAGAGTCTTTGATCATCGCCTGACTTCCAAGCAAACTTATCTTGCATTTTCTTAGATTTTTCTAGCTTGTATGAAGACCCTTCCTTCGTATTGAATTTCTGTCGAACAAAGCTTCTAAAGAATTCAATATTGTGTAATGCTATGTGTATAATGCCAGAGGAGTTATAATTGATAATCAGGCGTAAAAATTCTCGAGTATCACTGAAGTCCTTCAAATTTACAATTACTAAGGATACTCCAAATAGTGCCATTATTACAAGAGCGGCGACATAAATTTTGTTATTATTGCTTTCAATATTATCAACTTTATTCTGTATGCTCTTACGGATATGGAGCGGGATTTCAAGATTCTTCACCCACAAATCATTCAGCATATTAGAATATAAATAGTCTTGGGCATAATCACTAGCAGGATTAGTATGATTGTACTGTTTTGAGAGATAGTCTCCCATTCCAATAATAGCACTTGCAGCAGTGAAACTATCCACAAGTTCATATTGGTCAGTATGAGGTATATTTGCAAAATCACTTTGATAGAGTCTGATATCTCTCTTGAAGAAATATTCCTTTTCTGCCTGATTCTCTAGCTGTGAAATACGATTTTTTAAATCACCATTATGAAGTGCCATATTTACAGTATCTTCCTGGATCCTTCCTAAATAAAGAGGTATTGCTGAACTTGTAGGCATGTCAAGTAGGTCTGCAAAGGTATAAAGAACATAAAGTTTTCTGGCCATGAAGCATATATCCTTTGACCTCTCATTTGCCGCACTGAGGATCATAATGCGATCTTCAATCTGACCAATGTTCTTTGTACCACTGACGTACATGAAAAGAATAGAAGTTAGGAAGATAGTCAAAAATAGCAACAACCCGATAAATGGGATATGAACCTCTGCAAATTTGTAGAAGGGAAGGGTTTTAATAACATCTTCAAAGTTCAATCCCACTTCTCTGTCTGCACTATTACTATTTAGACTCATCATTGAGGCTCTGTCATCAAATTCTTTATCAGATTCATCTGTCAGTTCATCTTCACCCTTTTCTTCTTCAGATTGAGTCTTTTCCGAGGATAGAGCGGCCTCTTCATCTTGAGTCTTATAATCAGCCTGTTTAGATCGAGGCCCAGTTCCTGAAAGTAGAGTGGTGGTTCTGTGTACATCATTCAATCTTTCCAGATTTTCGTCTATATCTTCAGGCATTTCTGAGAACTCCTCTTTATGAACGTGCTTCATTTTTCTTAGCTCCAGTACCCAGATAATCTTTTCGAAGTATGTCTTTTTGGTAGCCAAACACTTATACTTAATACATTTTGATTTATAATGCTGCCAATTTCCTTGACCTGTTGAGAAACTTAATACGATTTCTTTCTGTTGGTGCTTATTTTCCTCAGTGGAATTTGGCTTAATGGTGGTGAATGACTCAAAGTTTTCGCTAACCATAGATTTTTCAAACTTTACTTGGGCGGCTGACTCTAAATTTGGTGTAAAGTGCTTAGTTGGTTTCTTCTGTTGGTTAGAATGTGCATTTTCGGTTGTCGTATTATAATTTGTCTGAAGAACATTGAAAGCTTCAGAAGATGTGCATATATGGTTGATGTGCAAATTATCTGATCGAATGAGATTAATCTCTTCGTCTATAACTTTTGAATACCCTTCGATTTTTCCATCTGAATCAAGAATTATATAGTCATGATTTTGAGGGAGTGGCCTAATC
>Ga0065720_1004513_pt1 | contig 15020 bp, 13 predicted proteins | sample Thericmetagenome_FD_59107 | JGI IMG/M metagenome (GOLD analysis project Ga0065720, IMG submission 59107) | Thermophilic microbial communities from the Joint Bioenergy Institute, California, USA of rice/straw/compost enrichment - eDNA_2 v2... | ecosystem: Engineered > Solid waste > Grass >... | reverse complement strand
GCCTCCGGCTTCCTTCAGATTCGGCCTCGCGACCGACACCCTTGCCCTCGGCTAATGGTAGGCGCTCGCCAGCCCCCATTCCGGACTTTCACCGTAGAGATGACGCCCATGCCGGGCGTACAGCGAAAGCCTCCGGCCGACGATCGTCAGCCGGAGGCTTCGTACTTGCTTTGTCAGAAAAGCGGGAGATTGTCGAGGTTGTTGGCGGGATCGCCGTCGGCATCGCCGCGGATATACATTTCGCCGTCTCTTCCCTTGAACACGTTCGCGCCCTGAATCCGGCCTTCCCGGACTTCCCGAAGCGCCTGTTCATAATCGAGCTCCCGCCCCGTCGAGGTGCGGAATGCGACAATGTCGCCGTCGCCGTTTTTGCGCACGGCGGCAAACGTCTCCCGTTCCGTCATCACGGTCTCCCTCCTTGTCCGCCCGGCCGGAGCCGATCCGCCGCCCCGCCGGTCATCCGGTTTTGTTGTCAGTATGCCCGGGCCGGCCGCCCATTAATCCGGGATGAAACGGGGATGCCATTCACTCATAAAAACCGCAAAATTTTTTTCGCTTTCGGGGTTGACTTCCGCATCGTTTCTTGATATATTCTTACTTGTCACTGCGATATGATCTGTTAGCTCAGCTGGGAGAGCACCATCTTGACAGGGTGGGGGTCAGTGGTTCGAGCCCACTACAGATCACCATTATTCAACATTCGAGAACCCTTGATGCTCAAGGGTTCTTTTTCGTTGTGTCCGGTCTTTTCCCGCAACTTTTCGACAGTTTCCGGCGTCCAATGGATAACTGGATTGCTTGCCTTACCCATCATTTGGCTTCGAGGTGATCGGCATGAAGCACACGCGCAGCAGCCGTCGGCAACGTCATTCGGCGGCCATGCTTGCGGCATGGCTGCTCATCTGGCTCTCATCCGCCGGAGCGGCCGCGGCGTTTCCGGACATCAGCGGCGATCCGAACGCCGACCGGATCCGCAAACTTCAGGAAGAAGGCGTACTGACGGGCGATGCGAACGGGCGGTTCCGTCCGGACGACCGGCTGACGTACGCGGAAGGCGTTTCCATGATCGTGAAAGGTCTCCGTCTCAGTCTCGAAGGCATCCGATTCGTCAAAGCGCCGAAGGCAAGCGATTCCTACGATTTCGTCCTGGACGGCAAATGGTATTCCGACGCGTTCATCACGGCAAGTTTCTACCTGGATCTGCCGCGCAGCGTCAAGCCCGACCTGTCGATGACGCGCGAGCGTTTCGCCTATCATCTCTTCAGCGGACTGAAGAGCAAAGCCGGCTTTGAACTTCCGGCGCCGAAGGTGACGATCGAGGATGCCGCCGACATCGCGCCGGAGTACCGTGACAGCATTCAACTGCTGCTGTTTGCCGGCATCGCGGAATTGGATCAAGATAAGCGCTTTCAGCCGAAGCGGGCGATCACGCGCAGTGAAGCCGCCGGCATGCTGTACGAAGCTTCGGCGTTTCTCCGCCAGCTGGAGGCATCGGGCAAGCCCGTGAAGACGGCTGATCCGTCGCCGCTCACCGATTTGAAATTGGAATCCGAGCCGCTGACCGAAAACGTGAACGCGGTGACCGTTCGGGCGACCGCGCCCCACCCCGGCTACGGCATTCGCGTGGCGTCCATCGTGTTTGATGACGGCAAAGCTTTCCTGCACGTCGAGCCTGTCATGCCCAATCCCGATCGCATGTACCCGCAGGTGTTGACCGAAGTCTCGACGGTGGTGTACATCGGGGCGGATTACACGCCGGTTCTCGCGCTGCCGGAATAGGCCGGCGTCCGCGGGGCAATTCAGCGGCAATAAGATTCACGGCAAGTTTTACGGCAGAAACCCTTCCCGGCTCCACAGCGCAATGCTCCCGCATTTTTCGGCATGGCGGCGCAGCAAGTCGTAGAACTTGCGCGCCGTCTCCGGTCGATATTGATCCCCTTCACCGGCCTGCTCATACAGCCTGCGGATGCCCAGCGCCTCCGTCCGCTTTCCGCCCGCGCCGTCGCCATGGAAGAAATCGTCGACGACGATGCGCGGCGCCGCCCGGGCCAGATCGACGGCGAACGAATCGCTGTGCGGCAGCAGCGGCGATACGGCGATCTGCACGCCGATGCCGGCACCCAGCAGCTCCCTGATCGCGCGCCATCGGGCCGCAAGGGGCGGCGCCTTCGGCGTGAATCGCCTGCGCACGGATTCCAGATCCGTCTCGATCGTCATGCTGACGCGCACGCGGGACCCGAGGCGGCGCAGCAGATCCTCGTCGCGCAGGACGAGCGGGCTGCGGGTTTGCAGCAGCAGAAAATCCGGCGGCAGCTCCGCCATCGTCTCCAGGATGACGCGCGTTGCCCTGTATCGCGCTTCCGCCGGCTGATACGGGTCCGTCGCGGACCCCATGAAGACGGTCACCCTTCCCCGCTTCCGAATTCGCCGCCATTCCCTAAGGAATTCCTCCCGGTCGATCCGCTTCACGTCGACCCATTCGCCCCAGGGTTCCGAACGAAACATGCCCACAGGCATGCGGCGGACATAGCAATAGGAGCAGCCGAACGCGCACCCGGCATAAGGGTTGAGCGTATGCGTATAGTCCGCAAGAAATCCGCCGGCCGGGTTCAGCAGCCGGCCGGGAGTCTTGAGCCGGATCTCCATTCTGCAGCCTCCTCCCTTCGCGCGAAAGTTGAAGGCCGGCCGATGGTATCGGCCGGCCTTCCGCTCTTGGTCCGCTTCGGGCGCGCGTCAGCGCTCAAGCGGGGAGTAGAGCCCGCGCGCATAGCCGCGCGCGTTCCGTTTGACGACCAGTCCTTCGGGCACATCCTTGCGATGCACACGGGACACCGGGGCGCTCGGCGCCTTCTTGGAAGGGTACGGCTCGAAGAACACCTGGTGGGTTTCATCGTCGTACCACGCCACCTTGTCCATTTGAACAAGATAACCGCGCTCAAGCTTTTTAAACCCCATCGTCGACAGAAATCGCTCCTGCTCCTCGAGCGTGCTGATTTGGCTGAACACTTCGTCTTTCGTCTGGTACTTGATGACGCTGTTTTCCACGAACGTGAAAAGGACGTCGTTCAAGTCGAGCATGACAATTTCGAATTCTTGGCGGCTCAGTCGTCTGACTACCGGGATTTCCATGTTACGCGTCCTTCCTTCTAAGTTCAGCCGGAATCTTCGGGTTGTTGAAATAATACAGCGAACCAGTCAGAACGAACAGCGAAGCCAGACCTGCTATGCCGGTAGCGATCAATTGCAACACACGCCTCTTCACCCTGCGTCACCTCCTTTCGCCTCTGCGGTGTGATCCGCCGGCCGGGGTTCGGACGAACCGACCGGTTCCGGCTTGTTCTTGACCAGCAGCGACGCGCCCTGCAGCAGGAAGACAACGGCCAGCACATCAGACCGGATCAGAAAATTGGCCGCGACCGCGGCGGTTGTCACCGCTTTGAGCAACGGGTAGTATTGGGGCGCGATTCTGGCATACTTGTCCAAATTGGAAGGCGCGAAAAGCAGGAAAAGCAGCGCCGCCGCCGCTGTTGCGGCGAACATCCACAGTTCGTTCAGCCGGATGTGCGGAATGGCGGACATGACGGCAGTCGAAGCGAAGATGCAGAACAAACCGGATTTCAAATGGTATCCGCCGCTGAACGTCCGGATGAGCGCAAAAGAGAGCAAGGCAAGCACCGTCTCGGACAGCGCGCCGGTGACCCATCCGATCAACAGCGTGAGGCCGATAATCGATACGGTGTTGCCCGCAACGTGCAGCGCGTAATAAATGACGTCCACGGACGGCGCTGAGACGCCGTTCCGCACCATTCCTCCGTGCAGCGACTCGGCGGCTTTACGCAGCATCCTCATAATCCTTTCTCAACAGGTAATACAGGAATATCGGAAGCGTTATGAAGAACACGATATAGGTGAAGACGAAGTAATTGTCGAACTTGTCGCGGAACAGGTAAGCCGCAAACGTGCCGAGCGAAATGCACAGGACAATGGTGGAGAGCAGAATCGCATTCGTGCCGCTGAACCGCACATCCGCGCGATGCGACGTCGGAACGAAATCGAAATTCCAGTTCAGCACATACAGCATCCGGCAGAGCGCCAGCTCGATAATGGCCGTAAGCACCTGAATGGAGGCCGTGATCCACTGGTTGCTCTGCATGTCGCCCAGGGACAAGTCAAGCAGGAACATCAATCCGGAAACCACGATGCCCTGAAGCACAAACCCCGCCACAAATCCGGCGAAATTCATGATGACCGAATAGAACAGCGGGACTCTGAACAACAGACAAAACCAGACAATCAGCAGGACAAGCTGTATGTAAGACGAAAAATCGGCGATACTCTCAATGAGCCGGGTAGCATAGGAAATCTGGCTCATAAAGAACGCAATCAGCAGCGTAATCGCGATCATTTTGGGCTTGATGCGGAAACGGAACAACGTGAACATCAGCATGAAGTAAGCGAAGTATTCGAACGACGAGCCGACCAGAAAAAGAATATATTCCACTTCCGACAATACTCCTTTGATTTCCAGGGATGTCCATGCCTTATATTTCGATTATATTGCCTTTGCCTCCGGCCATCAATCTCCAACTGATCAATTGTTCAAGGATGGTACGGCCTTGGAAGTGGAGACATGAAGCCGAATGCTCCCCTCGCTTGGCGCCGCTTCGGCCATTTCGTTTCCCGTCTTATCGGATCTTTCGACATGGTTCGCCGGATTCCTGCATAAGCAATCAGTTCGGCCAAAATGAAAATCCTCCTCTGCCCCTGCCCGGGCATTGCCCGGGCGCTGCAAAGGAGGATCGCTATAATCTGAAGATGATGACTTGTTGTGTAAGGCTGATGGTGCCGAGGACGGGAATCGAACCCGTACGGGTGTCACCACCCGCAGGATTTTTAAGTCCTGTGCGTCTGCCAGTTCCGCCACCCCGGCGCGACTCCAACCCATGATGGTGGGCCCTGAGGGACTCGAACCCCCGACCAATCGGTTATGAGCCGACCGCTCTAACCAACTGAGCTAAGGGCCCCCGGATTTCCGCACGGGAAATCATGGTTGCGGGGGCAGGATTTGAACCTGCGGCCTTCGGGTTATGAGCCCGACGAGCTACCGGACTGCTCCACCCCGCGTCAATGCTGGAAAACACTGTGCACCACAGCGACAAACTTAACTATACAACAGCATTTCCTTGCAAGTCAAGTATCAAGCGGCCTGCCCGGACGGCAAGCCGCCGGGAGGATCCCGGACGCGATGCGGTCACATCCGGGATCTTCACGGCAGGTAGCGGAACGCCGTAACGGCCTTTGCGCGAACGGAACACTTCGATCTCGCGCGGACAGTCGCAGCCGTAGATCCACCAATCGTTCTCCATCCGCTTGACCAGGCAGCCCGCCTGAAACTTCGTATCATATAATCTGACCCAATATACCCAACCCATGTTCATCCTCCCCGCTTGTGCAGATTCGCTGTTAGAATGCCCGCATTCGGGGAAGTTCAAGCGATCTGACCACTGGTCAGATGACCATGCGTCGGACGGCCACTGGTCGGATGGACCATGCGTCGGCCGTCGGTCGGACGGCCGATGGGCGGAGACCATGTGTCGGACGGCCGCCGGTCGGATCATCCTTCGTTTGACGGGACGCTGGTCTGACAGCCGGAACAGCCGCGGACCGGACGCCCGCAGCCGGGCTTGCATGAACGGCTGCGGGCACTGCCGTCTTCAATTGACGATAACAACCTCTCCGGCGGCGGCTGCGGCGGCTCTCTTCAACGGGAAGACCGGTCCCCCGATGTCGTCCGGGTTGGTCTTGTTCTGCAGCACGGCGTTTCCTTCGGTCTCCCATTCGGCAAGCGCCTCTTTGACCGTCTTCTTGTCCTCGACCACTTCCTGGAATTTGTTCCGGCCGATGTTTTCCACCTGCCAGATGTTCGGATTGTTCCGATAGATTTTCTCGTTGTCGATGTTGGTCGGCGGCACCGGCTTCAGCGTCGTGAACGCTTCGATGTTGAGGCTGAGGCCGGCCGGCGGTTTCAGGAATTCCTTGCGCGCCGACAGCTCATACATCGATCGCGATTTCAGTTTCGCCCAATCCCGGCCGTTGATGAACTTGACGTACTCCCAGGCGTCGTCCGGGTTCTGCGCTTTCGCGTTGATCGCGGTGAGCGAGTTCAGATACGTGTTGCTGCCGATGCCCGGCGCTTCCTCATGCTGCGGGAGCGTGACGACATCCCAGTCGGGAGCCTGGAAGCTGGCATTCTGATTGGCGTATTCCGCCGCCGCCTGTAATTCGGTGATGTAGCCGTAATCCGCGGTAACCATCGCAACCCGGCCGGTAATGAACGGGTCGCCGGCGAACGGATTCGGCTGCTCGCCTTCTTTCACTTCCCACACGTTGCCCAAGTCTTCCCAGGTCGGGACAATGTCGTTCTTGTGGAGGTCCGCCATTGTCGTCCATACGCGCTCCCAAAGCGGCGAGTTGACCGTCATGGTCTCGGCGTTATCGTCGAACATTCGCAATTGCAGCGGTGCGGCATAGGTATTCTGCATGTCGTAGTACGGATCGCCGATCCACCGGTTGAAGCTGAGGCCGAAAACCCGCTCTTGCCCTTCGCCGCGCGAGATGCGTTTTGCNAGATCGATGATGTCCGACCAGAACATGTTGTCGGTGGGCGGGGTCACNCCGGCGTCATTGAACAGNTTCTTGTTGTAGTAGAGCGCGTTCGCGNTGAACGTCGGCGCCAGCGCGTACAGGTTGTTGTCGCCGACCGACTTGATGCCTTCCAGCACCGTCGGNACGAAGTCNTCCAGATCGAATTTGTCCCGNTGAATGAGCGGATCAAGCTGCTGCAGCAGATTGTCCTGCACCAGCCGGCGCAAATAGTTGTAATCCACGATCAGCACGTCGACGGGGTTGTCGCCGGTCAGCATTTTCTTCAGTTCCTCGTAAGGGTCGATTTCCTGCTGCTGCTCCCCCGTGTTGAAGCGCTGCTTGTTCCAGTCGATGGCCGATACGATCTGGATTTCAACGTTCTGGTTAAGCAGCTCGTACGAATCGGTGTACTGCTGCCGGAACCAAACTTCGTCGTTTATGCTTCCGTACAGGGTGCCGATGCGGAGCACGCGGTTTTCCGCGCCGCCCTGGTCGCGCCCCGAGCTGCACGCCGCCAGCAGCGACATCATCATCAGCGCCGCCAGCACAGCCGTAAACGTCCGTTTCCATCCGCCGGCCTTGCCGGCCCGTTGTCCATTGTGGACCATGTGATCATCCCCCTAAAGATTTCGGCGCCGTGATGATAATTCGTTCGCCGTCAAATTCCATGGATGCTTTATCGCGAATGCCGAGGGCGGTCAAATAATCCTTCGGCACTTGCAACCGTCCCGCGCGGTCGATCACGACATACTCTTCGTGCGCGTCCTTCAGCCCGCGGATTTCGATGTCCGCCCGGTCGAGGTTCTCGTTGCGCTTCACGAATTCGGTGCTCGTCAGTCCGTCGCGGATCGCGACGACCCGGTCAACCTTGCCCGCCAGCGACAGATCGTGCGTGACGATGACGATCGTAACGCCGAGCTCGCGGTTGAGCCGCCGGAAGATGTCCATGATCATGTCGGACGTCTTCGTGTCGACCGATCCGGTCGGTTCGTCCGCCAGCAGCAGCTGCGGCCGGTTCGCCAGGGAAATCGCGATCGCGACCCGCTGCTGCTCGCCGCCGGACAGCTGGTGCAGCTTGTTCATCATCCGGTCCTTGAGTCCGACCATTTCGAGCAGCTGCTTCGCGTAGGCGCGGTCGAGCTTGCCGGAGAGCATCATCGGCATCTCGACATTCTCCAGCGCGGACAGGTAGGGCAGCAGGTTGCGGGCGTTGTTCTGCCAGATGAAGCCGACCGTGTCCCGCTTGTATTCGACGAGCTGCTCATCCGTGATCTTCAGCAGATCCCACTTGCCGACGCGCACCTGGCCGGCCGACGGCCGGTCAAGCCCGCCGAGAATGTTGAGCAGCGTCGACTTGCCGCTGCCGCTGTTGCCGATGATCGCCATCATTTCGCCTTTGCGGACCGTCAGGTTGAGCCCCTGCAGCGCGACGACTTCCAGCTCGTCGGACTTGTAGATTTTCACCAAGCCTTCGCATTCGATCATCGTTTCCACCGTGGACTCCATCGCTCACCGCTCCTCTCCCATCTTCACGGCCTGATGCACGCGCAGCCTGCGGATATGCAGGAACAAGAGCGCGGCGCCGGTCAGCAGCATGAAACCGACGACGACATAGAGCTGAACCGCGTCCTGCTGCTCGAAAATGACCCGGAACGGCGGCACGGCGCTCGCGACGTTTTCCGCCGTCTGCAGGAACGGCAGGAACAGCCGGCTGGCCACCTTGCCGATGACGAAACCGAGGCCGATCGCCAGACCGCCCGTGAAGACCTGCTCCAGGAGCAGCATGCCGGTCAGCTGCTTCCTCGAGAGCCCCATCGCGCGCAGCACGCCGAACTGCACGATCCGCCCGGACAGGTTGAAGAACCAGTAGAGCAGATAGCCCGCCAGCGAGACGATGACCGAGACGAGGAAGCCGAGGCTCAGAATGCCGAAGACGCCGCCCCGCGTCGGGTGCTTCGACTGGGTGATCAGCTCGGACCGGACATCCGTCACCGATGCCAGCTCGATGCCCTGATCCATGAGCGCCGTCACGATCGGCGCCACCTTCGCGTCAGGCTCCATTTTGAGCCAGACCTCATACGGCATGAGCGGCACCTGATCGTAGATGTAGTCGAGATTGGCGATTACGAACGGCGATTGATCGGGATACTGCGACGGCCAATAAGGCAAAATGCCGACGATGACAAATTCCAGCATGCCGTCCGTCAGCCCGACCGAGATCAGATCGCCCGGCTTGAGCTGGAACCGTTCCGCCACGTTCGACGGAATGATGGCCGCATGCTCGTACCGGCCCATGAAATCCAGATAGTAGAACGGATGGATCGGGAACAGATCTTCCCGGAACCAGGCGACCTTCGCGAACTGGTCATTGTTGATGCCCATCAGCGTCCCCTGGCCGATCGACCGGCCGGAGACGACGATGTTGCCCCTCGTCTTGAGCACGCGCGCCGCCGCTTCGACGCCGTCCAGCGTGCGGAAAATTTCGAACGGCGGCTCGATATAGTTGATGCGGGTCGGCGTGCCCGAACCGCCGCCGGGATTGCCGCCGGGGCCGCCGGGATTGCCGCCCGGGTTCCCGCCCGGATTGCCGCCGGGATTCTCGCCGGGGTTGCCGCCCGGGTTGCCGCCCGGATTCCCGCCGGGTCCGCCGCTCGGGGGCTGCGGCACTTCCGCGCGACCTTCCCATACGGTCTGGATGATGACGTCCGTGCCGTAGCGGTACAGGATGCGCTCGGTCGAGTTCAGGTCGATCGTGCGCGCCGCCGCGGCGTTGTAAACGCCGAGGCCGAGCGTCAGAATCAGCAGGATCATGAGCGGATAATACGCGCCGGACGAGCGCGACAGCTGCGTCAGCGTCAGGTAGAGCGGCAGCGGCAGCATTTTCCGCCCGAGCCAGCCGACCAGCTTCAGCAGCAGCGGGAACAGCCGCAGGCAGAACAGGCCGATGGCGAAGATGGCGATGGCCGGGACGAAGAACAGGAACGGGTTGACGTTCAACTGGTCCGTCGTCATGCCGGTCCGGAACGTCAGCATCTGCCGCTCGTTGAACAGGTACCAGCCGTATCCGGCGACGCCGATCAGCGCCACGTCGAGGAACCATCGCTGCCAGAGCGGCCTGCGGTCGCTTCTCGCGAGCTGCCGCTTGTAGTCGACGATCGATGCCCGCGCATACAGGATGGCCGGGATGACCGACGACAGGATGGCGAGCAGCACGGCCGCAACGCCCGCGATCGCCGCTTCCGTCGAGAAGCCGACGGGTATCGCCTTGCGGTCGACGAACGTCAGGAAGCCGTTCGCCGAGCCGATGCTCTTCGCCATGAACCAGCCGATGAGCGGCCCGAGCACCAGGGCGGCGCCGCCGAGCAGCAGGCCTTCGAGGACGTAGATCCAGATGATCTGCCGCGTGCCGGCGCCGCGGCTGCGGAGGACGGCGATGTCGCTCCGCTGCTTCTCGAGCGACTGCTTCGCGTTCATGGCGATGAAGTAGAACACCATCGCGATCATCGGCGCGGCGAGGGTGAAGAGCAGCGTCTGCAGCTGCAATCCCTGCCGGCGGAATTCCGTCAGCGTATTCGCGAACGAGATCTCCACCCGCGTGTCCTTGAGCAGCTGGTACAGCTCGATGTCGAGCCGGTCCAGCGTCCGCCTGAGCGGCGTGAGCTGGCTCGTCTTGATCTCGCGGAGATCGAAAGCGTAATACCAGTAGGCGTTGTGAACCGGCACTCCCGCGCCCTGCAGCTGGTCGGCGAAGGCGTCCTCGCTGATGAGGAGCGTATTCATGATCGACTCGAGCCCCTGGAACCAGTAAGGATCGGCCGGATCCAGCGGCATGTACGCGCCGACGATCTTCACCTTGAGCACGAGATTCAATCCGCCGTAAATCGGATAATACAGTTCGTCGCCGATGTGCAAGTCGTTGCGGTAGAGCGCCTCCTCCAGCATGACGGCCTCGATGGCGCCGTCTTCCCCCGCCTCGCCGCTGAACATGCGGCCCTGCATCATCTCGACCTTCTCTTCGAGGCCGGACATCGTCGCGAGCGTCATGTTCCGGACGCGGCTCGCATCGACCTTCGTCGGGTCGACCGGCGCCGTCTCCGTGCCGCGGATCGACCGCACGGAAGCGAACGTGTCATACGGAAATCCGATCCGATCCGGCAATTTCTCGCGGATGAAGGCATCGACATCGGACAGTCCGGCCTGGTCGGCGGCGGCCACCCCGCCGCTCGCCTGATAGCGGATAAGCAGCGAACCGGCCGGCATGCCGGNGCTTTTCTCCCGCAGCGAATCGGCGACGACCCGCTTGAGCGCGCCGTCCGCATACATCGGTATGCTGACGGTGAACGCAACGGCCGCGATCAGCCCAGCCGCCGTGCTGAGCGTCAGCCAGCGGGTATTCCACATCTTGCGGAACAGAAACCGTAGAAGCGGCATACCCATCGCTTATCGACCTACGACTTTCTGTCCCGGCGTCAGACCTTCGAGAACTTCCACCAGCGTCGCCGTCTGCTGGCCGACCGCGACGTCCACTTCGCGCTTGCTGCCGTCCGGCTCCACGACCTGCACGTAGGTCCGGGAGCCGATCGTGCGAAGCGCTGACGGCGGGATGACGATCGCGTTCTCCTTGCGGTTGATGATAACGTTCGCCGACAGCGGCGTGCCGCGGTTCACGCCTTCCGGAATGCCGCCGATGTCGATCTGCACGAAATCTTCCGGCCGCTCGGGCCGCTGCTGCTGCCGGGGAGGCCATCCGCCGTTCCCTTGATCGTCGGATTTCGCAATCGGCAGCAGCGAGACCTCTCCTTCGAACTTGCCCGCTCCGTTGATGTCAACGACCGCCGGCATGCCGATCGCGATCTTCTCCAGATCGCTCTTCGAGAAATCGGCGGTGACCACGAGCCGGCTTGTATCGGCGATCGTGACGACCGGATCATACGCATTGATGAGCGCGCCCTTCTCGACGTTCACCTGGACGACGGTGCCCGCGAACGGCGCCCGGAGCACCGCCTTCGCGATCTCATTCTCAAGATCGACGATCGCCTGGCGCTGCTCCTCGAAGGCGATGATCGCCATTTCATACTCAACCGGATCCATCTCGTCGCGTTTGCGGATCGTGTCTTTCATCTGCGTCTCCGCGCTCCGGAACTGCAGCTTCTTCTGGCGCAGCTCTTTCTCCATGGCATCAACATCAAGCTCGCCGATGATTTGTCCGGCTTCCACGCGGTCGCCCGGCTTCACGTTCAAGGTCCGGAGACGTTTGCCGTCCAGTTCGAAGAACAGCGTCTCTTCCTGCTCGCTCATGATGCGGCCGAGCGCCTGCACCTTCGATTCGAGCGTCGCGGTGGTCACCTCGTACTCCGGCTTCTTCGAAATTTGCGGCGGCGTAATGTCGGGCAGGTTCTCTTCCTCGCCCTCGTCCGGCAGCAGCGCGCATCCGCCCGCCGCAACCGCGAAGGCGAGCAGCACCGCGGCAAGTGCCGGCAGCCTGCGCCGGAAGAGCATGACGGTCCGGCGCTCCCGTCCGCGTGCGTCAGATGAATTTTCCGTCAACCATTTCATAGACATGATCGGCAACCTCCAGAATCGTAGGGTCGTGCGTCGTCATACAGATCGTCACGCGTTCCGCTTCGATAATCGCCCGAAATACTTTCATGATCTGGGCGGCCATTTGGGAATCGAGCTCCGCCGTCGGTTCGTCCGCCAGCAGCAGCCTCGGCCGGTGGGCGATCGCCTTGGCGATCGCGACCCGCTGCTGCTCGCCGCCCGACAGCTCGAACGGGCGATGATGCATCCGTTTCCCGAGACCGACAAGCTCCAGGCACTCGGTCACCCGGTCGTTCCACTCCGACTTGGGCACGCCCGCCATCCGGAGCGACAGCTCCACGTTCTCGTAGGCGGACAGCAGCGGGAGAAGCGCATAGGCCTGAAAAATGAAGCCGATCTCCTTCCGTCTGACGATCGTCCGCTCGTCGTCGCTCATCCGGTGGAAGGCGTACTTCCCGAAGTGGATTTCGCCCCGGGTCGGCGTATCCAGACCGCCGATCAGATTGAGCAGCGTCGTCTTGCCGGAACCCGAACGGCCGCGCAGCATGATGAGCCGCCGCGGGCGCAGTTCCATGTCGATGCCTTTCAGCACGTGAAGCTTCTGACCGCCGACGTCGAACGACCGCTCGACGCCCCGGGTCACCAGAAGCGGCCCCGCTTCCTCCTGTTCCCGCCCGGGCGCTTCCGAGGCCGCGGCAGCTGCGGCATTCTGCCGCTCTGTGGTCCGTCTCAGCCGCAGCATGTCATCAATCCTCTCCTTCCAATTCTTCACGAGGCGGCTTTCTGCGAAAGATTAGACTTTAATCAGATTCGCGCTAACTGTTAGACGGCGCAACCCGCGAAAAAGTTACGAAAAATTACAGCGGAAATCTAAAGAAAATCTTAAGAAAATGAGAAAAATGAAAAAGCCGCCCCCTCTTCGCATACGCACCGGGGGACGGCCGGTTGCAATTTGTCCGTATTCGGATTGCCGGACGGTTCAAACGGAGGCGGAACGGCGGCGGAACAACAGCGTGGCCAGGACGAACGACACGGCTCCCCACGCCGCGAGAATGGCGATGCTCAGCCAGAGCTCCGCGTTCATTCCGGTTCCGTACACCATGCCGCCGCGGATGCCTTCCGCGAAATAGGTCAGCGGCAGCGCCTGCGAAACCGGCTTGAGATAATCCGGCAGCACGTTGATGTCGATAAAGATGCCGCTCAGGAACATCATCAGGAAACTGACGACGTTCGTAATGCCCATGTAGCTTTCGAGCGTCTTGCTGGCCGCGGCGATCAGATAGCCGAGCCCCGAGAAGGCGAGCGTTCCGATGACGAAGGTGAGCAGAAACGTCCCCGCCGCGAAATCGACGTTCGCCTTGAACGCCAGGATGCCGATCGCCGTCAGCAGCACAACCTGCACGATGCTGAGGATGAATCTGGCGCCTATGTTGGCCATGCCGAACAGGCGCATGTTCACGGGCGTCATCCGGAGCCGCTTCAGCAGACCTTTGCGGCGCATCTCGACGAGCCCGATCATGCCGAACAACCCCGACTGCGAGATGGACAGCGCGATCATGCCCGACAGCAGGAAATCGGCCGGTTCAAGATGGCGGGCGCCCGAAGACACGTATTCGGTCGTCAGCTTGAACGCCGGCGCGACGCCGTTCGCGGCCTGATTGGCCGCCGCCGTCAGCTGCCCCGCGATGCTGCCGATCGCCTGCGAGGTTGAGCTGGTCTGCCGCTCGGCGTTCAGGAGCAGCCGGAATTCGCCGGCCTCGCCGCTGTCCGGCAGCACGATGACGGCATCGACGCGGTTGTCCTTCAGTTTGCTCTCCGCTTCCTGAAGCGCGAGGGCCTGCTCGATCTCCAGCACGCCGGTCGCTTCCGCCGCCGCGACGAACGTTTCCGCCGCCGCGCCCGACCGTTCGCCGACGATGGCGACCTTGGCCGAGAAATCGCTGCTGCCGCCGAAAATCACCATGAAGATGACCATCAGCAGCACGGGAAACACGATTGACCAGAACCAGACTTGCCGCTCCCGGAACGTCTCCTTGACCTGCGCGGCAAACAGCATGCGAAGCTGTTTCATGTTTTTTGCCATCAGTCTCTCCACTCCTTGCCGGTGAACGCGATGAACACGTCCTCGAGGCTCATCTCGCGAATCGAAATCTGCTCGACGGTCAGCCCGTTCCCGGACGCGAAGCCGAGCAGGTGGTACAATGTCGCTTCCGGCTTGCCGGACCGGATCCGGAGATGCGCTTCCCGCCGTTCGACGCGCGTCGCGTTCGGCTCCGTCCGGGCGGCGCCTTCCGCAGCCTCGGCGGCGGCATCGCCTTCGAATTTCAGATGGATNTCGCGCTCCCGCGTCAGCCTGCCGATGAGCGCNTTCGGCGTATCCATGGCGATGATTCGGCCCTGGTCGATNATGCACACCCGGTCGCTGAGNTGCTCGGCTTCCTCCATGTAGTGGGTCGTGAGCACCGTCGTCTTCCCGATCTCCCGCAGNTTGAGCACGATGTCCCAAATGTTGCGGCGGGCCTGCGGATCGAGCCCGGTCGTCGGCTCATCCAGAAAAATGATGTCCGGATCGTTGATCAGGCCGAGTCCGATCGCGAGGCGCTGCTTCTGCCCGCCCGACAGCGTCCTGACCATCTTCCGCCGGTGTTCCGTCAGATTGATCAGCTCCATGATCTCTTCGACGGACCGGTGCCGGTCGTAGAACGAAGCGAACAGCGCCAGATTTTCTTCGACGGTGAGCAGATCGAACAGCGCGCTGGTCTGCGGCTGAACGCCGATCCGCATCTTGATGCGGTCCGCATCCCGGCCCCAGGTCATGCCGAGCACCGAGATCG
>Ga0065720_1020360_pt1 | contig 15021 bp, 12 predicted proteins | sample Thericmetagenome_FD_59107 | JGI IMG/M metagenome (GOLD analysis project Ga0065720, IMG submission 59107) | Thermophilic microbial communities from the Joint Bioenergy Institute, California, USA of rice/straw/compost enrichment - eDNA_2 v2... | ecosystem: Engineered > Solid waste > Grass >... | reverse complement strand
GATGCCGGGGCATCGCCGAGCCGGTCCGGAACGCGTAGGCGCGCTTCGTGGGGCGCGCCGGGCCGCACCTGAACTACTGGCCGCCGAACTCGCTCTCCAGCGCGGCGCGCTGGTTGGCGCCCAGGCCGCGGACACGCCGCGACTCGGCGATGTTGAGCCGCTCCATGATCTGCTTGGCGCGGACCTTGCCGACGCCGGGCAGCGACTCCAGCAGAGCGGAGACCTTCATCTTGCCGATGACCTCGTCGCTCTGGCCGAGCTTGAGGACCTCGGTCAGCGAGATACCGCCGTGCTTGAGGCGGTGCTTGACCTCCGCGCGCTCTTTTCTGGCCTTCGCGGCCTTCTCAAGAGCCGCGGCGCGCTGTTCAGGAGTGAGGGGAGGAAGGGCCACGCCGGGTCACCTCGGTTTTCTCTAGTTTTCAGAGGGCGGACGCCTGCGCAAGTTAGTAGGTTCCGCCCCTCTTCGGCAACGCAAAGGCGCTTTTCACGCCCTATTTCCTTCAAGGAATCACTGCCTGGAGCGTCACCACTACGCACGGTTGCTATTTTGTGCGCTTTCACCCTGCTTGACAATCCGGACAGGCCACCGAAAGTCACCAAGGACCCTGACGTGAGGTTGGCCACATTCACGTCTGCTCTCGGGTTTTCGGACGAAGAAATCCGGAATCGATGGACGACCGTAACAGATCTGCGCCGGTCAGGCGGGGGCGGCTCCGGACCCGCGGAGGGCGGCGCCGATCTCCGCCGCGGCGGCCCCCGGGTCGGGCGCGCGGGTGATGGGGCGGCCGATCACCAGCAGGTCGGCCCCTGCCGCGAGCGCCTCCTGCGGGGTGGCCACCCGCGCCTGGTCCCCCCGGTCCGCACCCGCCGGGCGCACCCCGGGAGTGATCAGTGTCACCTCCGGCCCGACCTCGGCGCGCAGCGCGGCCGCCTCGTGCGGGGAGCAGACCAGTGCGCGCGCCCCCGCGCCGACCGCGAGCACCGCGAGCCGGCGCACCGCGTCGGAGGCGGGCCCGCGCACGCCCACCGCTGCCAGGGCCGCCTCGTCCAGCGAGGTCAGGACCGTCACCGCGGCGATGCGCGTGTCGGGGGCCGCCTCGGCGGCGGCGCGGATCATGTCGGCCCCGCCCGAGGCGTGCACGGTCAGGTAGCGGGGCTTGAGCCGTGCGACGGACCGCGCCGCTCCCGCCACCGTGGCGGGGATGTCGTGCAGCTTCAGGTCGAGGAAGAGCTCCGTCCCGCGGTCGCCCTGGACGGCCGCCACGACCTCGGGGCCGTAGCGCAGGTACAGCTCCAGGCCCACCTTGAGCGTGCTGACGTGGGGTGCGACCGCGGCGGCCCAGCGGGCTGCGGTCTGGATGTCCGGTGCGTCGATCGCGACGGCGATGGGTGCGGCCACGGTGGCCCTCCTTGCGTGTCGTGGTTGGTCGGATCACGCCCCTCCGCTGCGGAGGGGCCTGTCCCCTGCCCGCCCGGAAACCCCCGGTGGAACGGACAGGGGCACAGAAGGCGCTCAAAGCGCCACAAGAGCCCAAACTCCCCTTCCTGCCAGGAAAGGGTCACTCGACGAATTCGTCTCGGCACAGGACGTCTCAGCGCGTTTCCGGACGGGTTCTCGTCCTGCGGCCCGGCTCACCCCACGGCCGTTCCCGGCGCTCCCGCGGTCCGGTGCGCCGCGCCGACCAGCGAGTCGACCCGCTCCACGCCGCGGTCGAGCAGCTCCTGCTCCAGTTCCCGCAGCACCCGCAGGCACGCCGAGGGGTCGTGGAAGAGCGCGCTGCCCACGGCCACGGCGCTGGCCCCCGCCATGAGGAACTCCATCGCGTCGGCGCCGGTGCGCACCCCGCCCATGCCGATGAGGGGCACCTCGGGGAAGGCCGCGTGCACCCGGTAGACGCAGGCCACGGCGATCGGCCGGATCGCGGGGCCGGACAGGCCGCCCATGCCGCCCGCCACCGCCGGGCGGCGCGTGTCGACGTCGATGGCCATCCCCCGCACCGTGTTGATCATGGCCAGTCCGTCCGCGCCCGCCGCCACGCACTCCCCGGCGAGCTCGACCAGGTCCGCGACGTCCGGGGAGAGCTTGGCGAACACCGGGATGTCGGCCCGAGCCGTCTCCCGCACCGCCGCCACCACCCGGGCCGCCGCGGCGGTGTCCTCGGCGAAGTGCCGTCCCCGGCGCGCCAGGTCCGGGCTGGACAGGTTCACCTCGATCATGGTCACCCCGGGCGCCTCCGACAGCCGCCGGGCGAGCAGGACGTACTCGTCCACGCTGCTCCCGGCCACCGACACCACGGCACGGGCCCCGCGCGACAGCAGCCACGGCAGGTCCCGCTGGAGGAACACGTCGATCCCCGGCCCCTGGAGGCCGACCGCGCTGAGCACCCCGCTGGGGGTCTCCGCGATCCGCGGCGCGGGCATCCCCGCCCGCGGCTCCACCGTCACCGACTTGGTGACCACCGCCCCGATCCGCGAGATGTCGAAGAACCGCGCCAGCTCGCGCCCCGACCCGGCGCACCCGGCCGCGGTCATCACGGGGTTGTCCAGTTCCCACTCGCCCAACCTGACCCGCAGGTCCGGGATCATCGCCGTTCCCTCCGTCGCCCTCCGCGCGCCCCCACCGGTCACCCGGCCTCGCGGGTGCGGTCCTCCCCGCCGCCCCGCGCCTTCCAGCCCGGGGCGCCCAGGGCGTCGAAGGGGACCGTTCCGACGTCGTCGTAGCGCACCCGCTCGCCCCGGAACACCGGGCCGTCCACGCAGGCGCGCGCCATGCGGGTGATGCCGTCCTCGCCCACCACCGGGATCACGCACGACATGCAGATCCCCGTGCCGCAGGCCATGGTCTCCTCCACCGAGACCTGGATCGGGATGCCGTAGCGCATCGCCACCGCGGTGGCCTCGCGCAGCATCGGCATCGGCCCGCACGCGTACACCACGTCCGAGCACGCCTCGTCGATCACCCGGGGCAGGACGTCGGTGACCCGGCCCTTGGTGCCCAGGGAGCCGTCGTCGGTGGTGACGGTCGCGGTCTCGGCGATCCGCCGCGCGGTGATCGCGCTGAACACCCGGGAGGCGGTGGCCCCGCCCAGCACGAAGTCCACCCGGCAGCCGCGCCGCCGCAGCGCGTGCGCCAGCGGGAACAGCGGGGCGCTGCCGGAGCCGCCGCCGACCAGGACGCAGTTGACCGGGTCGCGCGGCAGCGGGAACGGCCGCCCCAGCGGGCCGATGACGTCCAGCAGGTCCCGGGAGCGCCGCTCCGCCAGCCAGGCGGTGCCCCTGCCGCGCACCGTGAACAGGAACTCCACGGTGCCGCCGTAGTCGGGTTTGACCTCGTGGATGGCGAACATCCGCCGGGTGAGCATGCTGGAGTGCTCGCCGCCGACCGCCACGGCGATGAACTGCCCCGAGCGGAACCGCTCCGCGATGCCCGGAGCGACCACCGTGATGGCGTGGTAGGCGTCCACCTGCCGCACCGTCAGTACCGGGCTGCTCATCTGCACCGGGCGCACGTCACTCACTCCTGGGGGTCCCCTCCGGTCTCCGCCACGTCCTGAGCGCCTCGCCGGACGCCGCGTGGCGGGCCGCGAGAGCCTCACGGGCGAAGAACCCCGGTCCCGGGCGCTCGCTGCCCCATTGTTCCGCACCCGCAGCACCGTCCGGGCGCGGTCCCGCGCGGGACCGCGCCCGGACGGCCCGCGCTCAGCGCACCGCGGCCTCCCAGGTCGCGCTCTGTAGGGCGCGGGCGTGCTCCTGAAGGGAGCACACCCCGACGTCGCCGTTGACCAGGGCCTCGATGCCCTGCACGGCGGCGGCCAGCCCTTGCACGGTGGTGACGCTGGGCACCCCCCGCGCGATCGCGGCGGTGCGGATCTCGTAGCCGTCCAGGCGCGGCCCGGACTGGCCGGGGCCGCCGAACGGGGTGTTGACGATGAGGTCCACCTCGCCGTTGTGGATGCGCTGCACGATCGTCGGCTCCCCGTCGGGTCCGGGGCCGTCGCTGTGCTTGCGCACCACGCGGGCCTGCACGCCGTGGCGGCGCAGCGCGAGCGCGGTGCCCTCGGTGGCCAGGATCTCGAAGCCCAGGTCGGCCAGGCGCCGGACCGGGAAGATCATGGTGCGCTTGTCCCGGTTGGCCACGGAGACGAACACCGTGCCGGAGGTGGGCAGCGTGCCGTAGGTGGCCAGTTGGGACTTGGCGTAGGCGGTGCCGAAGTCCGCGTCCAGGCCCATGACCTCGCCGGTGGAGCGCATCTCCGGTCCCAGCACGGTGTCCACGCCCTGGCCGTGGCGGTCGATGAAGCGGTTGAAGGGCAGCACCGCCTCCTTGACCGCGACCGGGGCGTCCGGCGGCAGGGTGCCGCCGTCGCCGCTGGGCGGCAGCAGGCCCTCGGCGCGCAGTTCGCGGATGGTGGCGCCGAGCATCACCCGGGCGGCGGCCTTGGCCAGCGGCACCGCGGTGGCCTTGGACACGAACGGCACGGTGCGCGAGGCGCGCGGGTTGGCCTCCAGCACGTAGAGCACCCCGGAGGAGAGCGCGTACTGCACGTTGATCAGGCCGCGCACCCCCACCCCCGCGGCGATGGCCTCGGTGGAGTAGCGGATGCGCTCGATGTCCTCCCGGCCGAGCGTGACGGACGGCAGGGCGCACGCGGAGTCGCCGGAGTGGATCCCGGCCTCCTCGATGTGCTCCATGATGCCGCCCAGGTACAGCTCCTCGCCGTCGTAGAGGGCGTCCACGTCGATCTCGACGGCCTCGTCGAGGAAGCGGTCGACCAGGACCGGGTGCTCGGTGCTGACCTCGGCGTTGCGCTCGATGTAGTCGGCGAGCATGGCCTCGTTGTAGACGATCTCCATGCCGCGGCCGCCCAGCACGTAGGAGGGGCGCACCAGCACCGGGTAGCCGATCTCCTCGGCGATGGCCCGGGCCTCCTCGAAGGACTGGGCGGTGCCGTGCTTGGGGGCGGGCAGTCCGGCCTTGGCCAGCACCCGGCCGAACTCGCCGCGGTCCTCGGCCAGATCGATGGCCTCGGGGCTGGTGCCCACGATCGGCACCCCGGCCTCCTTGAGCCGCTGGGCCAGGCCCAGCGGGGTCTGGCCGCCCAGTTGCACGATCACGCCGGCGACCTCGCCGGTGGCCTGCTCGGCGCGGACCACCTCCAGCACGTCCTCCAGCGTCAGCGGCTCGAAGTACAGCCGGTCGCTGGTGTCGTAGTCGGTGGAGACCGTCTCGGGGTTGCAGTTGACCATGACGGTCTCGTATCCGGCCTCGGCCAGCGCGAAGGAGGCGTGCACGCAGCTGTAGTCGAACTCCACGCCCTGGCCGATCCGGTTGGGGCCGGAGCCGAGGATGATGACCTTGGGCCGGGTGCTGGTCGGGACCTCGGTCTCCTCGTCGTAGCTGGAGTACAGGTAGGGCGTCCGCGCGGCGAACTCGGCGGCGCAGGTGTCCACGGTGAGGTAGACCGGGTGGATGTCGAGGGCGTAGCGCAGCTCCCGCACGACCTCCTCGGAGCGGCCGGTGATCTCGCCGATCTGGGCGTCGGAGAAGCCCAGCCGCTTGGCCGAGAGCAGCAGCTCGGCGTCCAGCCGGGGAGCGGCGGCCAGCTCGCGGGCCTTCTCCTCCAGCCGCAGGATCTGGTCGAGGAACCACCGGTCGATCTTCGTGGCCTCGTACAGCTCGTCGACGGTGGCCCCGGCGCGCAGCGCCTGCTGGACCTGGCGCAGCCGGTTCTCGCTGGGCGTGCGCACCGCGCGCAGCAGCTCCTCCTTGTCGCCGGGCTCGCCCGCCCAACTGAAGGAGGAGCCCTTCTTCTCCAGCGAGCGCATGGCCTTCTGCAACGCCTCGGGGAAGGAGCGGCCGATGGCCATGGCCTCGCCCACCGACTTCATGGTGGTGGTCAGGCCGGGGTCGGCGCCGGGGAACTTCTCGAACGCGAACCGCGGCACCTTGACGACCACGTAGTCCAGGGTCGGCTCGAAGCTGGCCGGGGTCTCCGCGGTGATGTCGTTGGGGATCTCGTCCAGGGTGTAGCCGATGGCGAGCTTGGCGGCGATCTTGGCGATGGGGAAGCCGGTGGCCTTGGAGGCCAGCGCCGAGGAGCGCGAGACGCGCGGGTTCATCTCGATGACGATGATCCGGCCGGTCTCGGGGTGCACCGCGAACTGGATGTTGCAGCCGCCGGTGTCGACACCCACCTCGCGGATGACGGCGATGCCGAGGTCGCGCAGCCGCTGGTACTCGCGGTCGGTGAGGGTCATGGCGGGCGCGACCGTGATGGAGTCGCCGGTGTGCACGCCCATCGGGTCGAGGTTCTCGATGGAGCAGACGACGACCACGTTGTCGTTGGCGTCGCGCATCAGCTCCAGCTCGTACTCCTTCCAGCCGAGGATGGACTCCTCCAGGAGCACCTCGGTGGTGGGCGAGAGCGCCAGGCCCTGCCCGGCGATGCGGCGCAGCTCGGCCTCGTCGTGGGCGAAGCCGGAGCCGGCGCCGCCCATGGTGAAGGAGGGGCGCACCACCACGGGGTAGTTGAGCTCCTCGGCGGCGGCCAGGCACTCCTCGATGGAGTGGCAGATCACCGAGCGGGCGGACTCCCCGCCGACGCGCTCCACGATGCGCTTGAAGCTGTCGCGGTCCTCGCCGGCCTGGATGGCGTCGATGTTCGCGCCGATCAGCTCGACGTTGTACCTGGCGAGCACACCGGACTCGTGCAGGGCCACGGCGGTGTTCAGCGCGGTCTGGCCGCCCAGGGTGGGCAGCAGCGCGTCGGGGCGCTCCTTGGCGATGATCTTCTCGACCATCTCCGGGGTGATGGGCTCGACGTAGGTGGCGTCGGCGAACTCGGGGTCGGTCATGATCGTGGCCGGGTTGGAGTTGACCAGGATCACCCGCAGGCCCTCGGCCTTGAGCACCCGGCATGCCTGGGTGCCCGAGTAGTCGAACTCGCACGCCTGGCCGATGACGATCGGCCCGGAGCCGATCACGAGCACAGACGAAAGATCAGTACGGCGCGGCATTGCTCTGTGTATTCCTCAGGGTCGGGTCGAGGCGCGAACGGCGCTGCCGCCGGCGGTCGGCGGGCACGCGCCCGGTCGCGGAGCGGATCAGGCGCGTGCGGACTCGCGCGCGTCGCGGTGGGCGGCCATCATCGCCACGAACTCGTCGAACAGGTCGGCGGCGTCGTGCGGACCGGCGGCGGCCTCCGGGTGGAACTGGGCGCTGAACGCGGGCCGGTCCAGCAGCCGCAGTCCTTCGACCACGTTGTCGTTGAGGCCGACGTAGCTGACCTCGGCGCGGCCGTAGGGGGTGTCGAACGGGCCGTCGAGGTCGGCGCGGACCGCAAAGCCGTGGTTCTGGCTGGTGATGTAGACGCGCCCGGTGCGGGTGTCGCGGACCGGCTGGTTGACGCCGCGGTGGCCGAAGGGCAGCTTGTAGGTGCCCAGGCCCAGCGCCCGGCCCAGGATCTGGTTGCCGAAGCAGATGCCGAACAGCGGGACGCCCGCGTCCAGCACCCCGCGCATCGCCGCCACCGCGGTGTCGGCGGTGGCCGGGTCGCCGGGGCCGTTGCTGAAGAACACCCCGTCGGGGTCGAGGGCGAGGATCTGCTCGGCGGTGGTGTCGGCGGGCAGCACCCGCACCTCGCAGCCGCGCTCGGCGAGCCGCTGCGGGGTCATCGCCTTGATGCCGAGGTCGACCGCGGCCACGGTGAAGCGGGCCGGCACGCCCTCGGGCGGGCGGACCGTGTACGGCTCGGTGGTGCTGACCTCGCCGGACAGGTCGGCGCCGGCCATCCGCGGGCTGGCCAGGACGCGCTCCAGCAGCGCGGCCGGGTCGGACTCCACGGTGCTGATGGCGGCGCGCATGGCCCCCTTGTCGCGCAGGTGGCGGGTGAGCGCCCGGGTGCCGGGGATCGCGATGCCCACGACGCCCTGGCTGCGCAGCTCCTCGTCGAGGGTGCGCTTGGCGCGCCAGTTCGACGGGACGCGGGAGGGCTCGCGGACGACGTACCCGGCCACCCAGATGCGCCCCGACTCGGGGTCGTCGTCGTTGACGCCGGTGTTGCCGATGTGCGGCGCGGTCATCACCACGATCTGGCGGTGGTAGGAGGGGTCGGTGAGGGTCTCCTGGTAGCCGGTCATGCCGGTGTTGAACACGATCTCGCCGAAGGTCTCGCCCTCGGCGCCGAAGGAGACCCCGTGGAAGACTCGGCCGTCCTCCAGCACCAGGATCGCGGGAACCTGCACGTTCTTCTTCCCCCCTGCGGGCGTGGTGGTTGTCTGGTCGCCGCGGCGCGGCGCGGCCGTCTGGGCGTGGTCGCTCATGCTCACTGGATCTTCCCGTCGAGAACGGTGGGAACCCCGCGCAGGAACGTGGCGAGCACCCGTCCGGGCAGTGTCATCCCGGCGTACGGCGAGTTGCGGCTCTTGGAGGCCATCGCCGCGGGGTCGACCACCCGGGTCGCCGTGGGGTCGTAGAGGGTGATGTTGGCGGGCTCCCCGACGGCGAGGGGGCGGCCCTGGTCGACGGCGCGCCCGATGCGGGCGGGGACGGCGGACATGCGCTGCGCCACCCCGGCCCAGTCCAGCAGGCCGGTGTCGACCATGGTGTGCTGCACCACCGACAGCGCCGTCTCCAGGCCGAGCATGCCCATCGCGGCCTGGCTCCACTCGGTCTCCTTGGCCTCGCTGGGGTGCGGGGCGTGGTCGGTGGCGACGATGTCGATCGTGCCGTCGGCGAGCCCCTCGCGCAGCGCCTGGACGTCCTCGGCGGTGCGCAGCGGCGGGTTGACCTTGTAGACCGGGTCGTAGCTCTCGGCGAGGTCGTCGGTGAGCAGCAGGTGGTGCGGGGTCACCTCGGCGGTGACGTCGCAGCCCCGGCTCTTGGCCCAGCGGATGATCTGCACCGACCCCTTGGTGGAGACGTGGCAGACGTGCAGGCGGGAGCCGACGTGTTCGGCGAGCAGGCAGTCGCGGGCGATGATGGCCTCCTCGGCCACCGCGGGCCAGCCGGCCAGGCCCAGCCGGTCGGAGACGACGCCCTCGTTCATCTGGGCGCCCTCGGTGAGCCGGGGCTCTTGGGCGTGCTGGGCGATGACGCCGTCGAACGCCTTGACGTACTCCAGGGCGCGGCGCATGAGCAGCGCGTCGGAGACGCACATGCCGTCGTCGGAGAAGACCCGCACCCGGGCCGGGGAGTCGGCCATCGCGCCGAGTTCGGCGAGCTGCTCGCCCTTCAGGCCGACGGTGACCGCGCCCACGGGGTACACGTCGCAGTAGCCCGCCTCGCGGCCCAGCCGCCAGACCTGCTCGACGACGCCGGCGGTGTCGGCGACCGGGTCGGTGTTGGCCATGGCGAAGACGGCGGTGTAGCCGCCCATCGCCGCGGCGCGCGAGCCGGTGGCGACGGTCTCGGCGTCCTCCCGTCCGGGTTCGCGCAGGTGGGTGTGGAGGTCGACCAGTCCGGGCAGGGCGACCGCCCCGGCGGCCTCGACGACCTCGGCCCCGTCGGCGCTCAGGCCCTGGCCGATCGCCTCGATGCGGCCGGAGGCCAGCAGCAGGTCGGCGCGCTCTCCGCCCAGGATCCGGGCGTCGCGGATCAGGTAGCGCACGGTGTCGGTCATCTGGTCTCCCCCTGGTGTCCCGGTCCCTGGATGGCGCCGCCCAGCAGCAGGTACAGCACGGCCATGCGCACGCTGACGCCGTTGGTCACCTGCTCCACGACGGTGGAGCGGGCGGAGTCGGCGACCTCCGCGGAGATCTCCATGCCGCGGATCATCGGCCCCGGGTGCATGACGATGGCGTGGTCGGCCATCCGCGCGAACCGCTCGGCGGTGAGGCCGTAGCGGCGGCTGTACTCGCGCGCGGACGGGAAGAAGGAGGCGTTCATCCGCTCGGCCTGCACCCGCAGCATCATCACGACGTCGCTCTTGGGCAGCACCTCGTCGAAGTCGTAGGAGACCTCGCAGGGCCAGGCGTCCACCGAGACGGGCAGCAGGGTGGGCGGGGCCACCAGGGTGACCTCGGCGCCCAGGGTGTTGAGCAGCAGCACGTTGGAGCGGGCGACGCGGCTGTGCCGGATGTCGCCGACGACGGCCACGCGCAGGCCCTCCAGGCGTCCCATGCGCTCGCGCATGGTGAAGGCGTCCAGCAGGGCCTGGGTGGGGTGCTCGTGGGTGCCGTCCCCGGCGTTGACGACCGCGCCGTCGACCCACTCGGCCAGGCGGCGCGCCGCCCCGGAGGCGCTGTGCCGGATGACCACCCCGTCGGCGCCCATGGCCTGGAGGGTCAGCGCGGTGTCCTTGAGGCTCTCGCCCTTGGAGACGCTGGAGCCCCGGGCGGAGAAGTTGATGACGTCGGCCGACATGCGCTTGGCCGCGGCCTCGAAGGAGATGCGGGTGCGCGTGGAGTCCTCGTAGAAGAGGTTGACCACGGTGCGGCCGCGCAGGGTCGGGAGCTTCTTCACGGAGCGTTCGCCGACCTGGGCGAGCTCCCGTGCGGTGTCGAGGATGAGCAGGGCCTCGTCGCGGGTGAGGTCCCCGGCGGAGAGCAGGTGGCGCATCAGCGTCCCCCCTCGGGGGCGGCGGCTGCGGGCTCGGCGGCGCCGGGGCGCGGCTTGGCCGGGCCGATCAGGACGGCGTCGCGTCCGTGCAGCTCCTCCAGCAGGACGCTGACGCTCTCCCGCAGCGAGGTGGGCAGGTTCTTGCCGACGTAGTCGGCGCGGATGGGCAGTTCCCGGTGGCCGCGGTCGACCAGGACCGCCAGTTGCACCGCGCGGGGGCGGCCCAGGTCGTTGAGCGCGTCCAGGGCGGCGCGGACGGTGCGGCCGGAGAAGAGCACGTCGTCGACGAGGACCACGACGCGGCCGTCGACTCCCTCCGGGGGGATCTCGGTGCGGCCGAGCGCACGGGCCGGGGCGAGCCGCAGGTCGTCGCGGTACATGGTGATGTCGAGGGCGCCGCAGGGGACGGGGCGGCGCTCCACCCGCTCGATGCGTTCGGCGAGCCGCCGGGCGAGGGGGACGCCTCCGGTGCGGATGCCCAGGAGGGTGAGATCGTCGCCGCCCTTGGTGCGTTCCAGGATCTCGTGGGCGATGCGGGTCAGGGCCCGGTCGATCTCGGGGCCTTCGAGGACCGCTCTGCGCTGGTCTGGTCGCTCGCCGTCGGCATGTTTCCGGGCATGCACGAGCTGACCTCCTTCCCTGCCTCACTGGACAGGTCGTTAAAGGACGTCGGACGGCTCTCACGGTACCAGCGCCGGTTTTCCGCCGGTGACGTAGCATGGACCCAACAACCGGCGAATATGATACTGATCACACAAATATCGCTTGACCTGGGGGCACTCTTCGGTTCTCACAGGAGTGACCACGGTACGCGACGGCGGGGCTGAGCAGCGGAAAAACGCTGGAAGACGGGACAATCGGGAAAAATCGACCGAGGCGTTGCGCCCCGTTTGGGGAGACTATGAGAGTCGCCTCACTTACACACAGTTTGGCCACTGAATCGTCGCGTTTTCACCCAACGGCTTGACCTGAGTACTCTTCCCGCCCTACCGTCACTGTGCGTAACCACTGTGGGGGTGTGACTCCGCGAGTCGCCGACTGAGCCGCACACAGGTCGTTCCGACGCGACGGGGTTCCGCAACGAGCCCGCCGCGAGTCCCGCCGCCCATCTCAGCCACTTTTCTCACGGCCGGGGAGCACGAAGACATGCCATCCGAATACGCAAAAGCCCTGGGCGCCCGACTGCGCGCCATCCGTACCCAGCAGGGCCTGTCCCTGCACGGCGTGGAGGAGAAGTCGCACGGACGGTGGAAGGCCGTCGTGGTCGGCTCCTACGAGCGTGGCGACCGTGCCGTGACCGTGCAGAAGCTGGCCGAGCTCGCCGACTTCTACGGCGTGCCGATGTCGGAGCTGCTGCCGGGCGGGGCCGCGCCCACTCCCCTGGGCCCCACCCCCAAGCTGGTCATCGACCTGGAGCGGATGCAGCAGCTTCCGCAGGAGAAGGCCGGGCCGCTCGCCCGCTACGTGGCGACCATCCAGAGCCAGCGCGGCGACTACAACGGCCGGGTGCTGTCCATCCGCCAGGAGGACCTGCGCTCGCTGGCGGTCATCTACGACCGCTCGCCCGCCGACCTGACCGAGGAGCTCATCAACTGGGGCGTGCTCGACCCCGAGGCCCGGCGCGCGGTGGACGCCTTCTAGGCCGACCGCACCGGCCGGACCTCCGGCTCCGACCCGACACAGATCCCGGACACCAGACCGCTGAGGGCGTCCGGGCGCGCAGAACACCGACGGCGGTCGCCCCACGGCGGCCGCCGTCGCCGTGTGCGCCCGCACCGTCGGGCTCAGCCGACGCGGCGCGGCGAGCCGCGGCCCAGCAGGGACTCCACCACGGCCAGGAACGCGCGGGCCTCGCCCAGCAGCGCGTCGGCCTCCTCCTCGGTGACGGCTCCCGGCAGCCCGGCCTCGGCGGCGGCGCGCCGCGACGCGCTCGCCGCGAAGAACGCCGCCCACTCGGCGAGCTCCGGCGCGGCCGCGGGCAGCAGCTCCCAGGCGCTGCGCGGCCGGCGCCCCCGCCCCGGACGGCTCTGCGGCTCCCCGCGCTGCGCCAGGACCGCGGCCGCCGCGCGCAGGGCCGCCAGGTGGGCGCTGACGTAGCGGGCGGGAGCGGAGCCCGCCTCCTCGGCGTCGCGCAGGTGGGACCGCGCCGAGCGCAGCGCGGGGGCCACCGTCGGGGCCGGCCTGCGGCACGGCCGACGCGTGACCTCGGAAACGGAGAAGATCGCCGGTTGGGACATGCCGTCACCTCCAGGCCGCTCGCCGTTGTGGCCGCGGTCGGACGAGAGGCTTCCCCTCCTCCCGCCCGACCGCTCACGTTCCGGAGCACCAAGGGGGCGACCGCCCCGGAACGAGCCCGAGTCGGGGGATCTCCACAGCCGTCATGGCCGAAGGTCAGGTTCGAGCTGATCCCAGTGAACACCTTCGAACACGTGTTCGTCAACCCTTTTGGCCTGCGGAAACAGCACGCGCCGAGCACGCTTTGCGCCGCAACGGCGCGGGGCGCCGGGGACGGGGTCCCCGGCGCCCCGGACGGCCGCCGTGCGGGTCAGTGCTTGCGCGCGGTGGCGGCGACGATCAGGTCCGCCAGGGCGGAGCGCGCGTCGTCGGCGATCGCGTCGTTCTCCAGCGCCCGGGTCGCGTCGGCCACGTAGTCGGCGATGCGGGCCTCGCAGGCCTCCAGCGCGCCGCTGTCGGCGATGAGCGAGCGCATCCACGCCACCTCCTCGGGGCCCAGGTCCGGGTCGCCCAGCAGCCGCCGGAACTCCTCGGCGTCGGCCCTGCCCGCGCGGCGCAGCGTCTCCGCCACCAGCACGGTGCGCTTGCCCTCCCGCAGGTCGTCGCCCGCGGGCTTGCCGGTCTCCTCCGGGTCCCCGAAGACCCCGAGCACGTCGTCGCGCAACTGGAAGGCGACGCCCAGCGGGATGCCGTAGGCGGTGTAGGCCGAGGCCAGCTCGGCGTGCCGCCCCGCCAGCGCCGCGCCCAGGTGCAGCGGCTGCTCCACGGTGTACTTGGCGGACTTGAACCGCATCACCCGCAGCGCCGCGTCGACGGTGTCCGCGCCGCGCGCCTGCTCCACCAGGTCCAGGTACTGGCCGGCCATCACCTCGGTGCGCATCAGGTCGAAGGGGACGCGGCCCGCGGCCAGCGCCTCCGGCGGCAGCGCGCTCGACTGGTACATGTCCTCGCACCAGGCCAGGCACAGGTCGCCGAGCAGGATCGCCGCACCCCGGCCGAACTGCTCGGAGTCGCCGTGCCAGCCCGAGTCCCGGTGCAGGGCGGCCAGCCTCCGGTGCGTGGCGGGCCTGCCGCGCCGGGTGTCGCTGTTGTCTATGACGTCGTCGTGGATCAGCGCGCACGCCTGCAACAGCTCCAGCGCCGCGGCGGCCGTGTACAGCCCGGGCTCCTCCCCGCCGCCCGCGCCCCGCCAGCCCCAGTAGCAGAACGTCGGGCGCAGCCGCTTGCCGCCGTTGATCATGGTGTCCAGGGCGGCCAGGACCGGCTCCAGTTCCGCGCCGATCTTCAGCAGCAGGGGACGCCGACTCGCGACGAACGCCGCCAGCTCGGTGTCGATCATCGGACGCACGAAGGAGACCGGAGACATGTGCGAGGAGGTCATAGGGGCAGGCTACCGACTGCCGCGGAGTGCGGCCCCACCGCGACACACCAGAACCCGCCGATACTGTCGGTTACAGTGGGGGCCATGCTCGGATCACCCACCCGTCCGGCGCCCCGGCCGCGCCGGATCAGCGAACTGCTCGCGACCGGAGAACCCACGTTCTCGTTCGAGTTCCTCCCGCCCAGGACCCCCGAGGGCGAGCGTCTGCTCTGGCGGGCGATCCGAGAGGTGGAGTGTCTGCGGCCGTCCTTCGTGTCGGTGACCTACGGCGCGGGCGGCAGCACCCGCGACCGCACGGTCGACGTCACCGAGCGCATCGCCACCGACACCACGCTGCTGCCGGTGGCGCACATGACCGCGGTGAACCACTCCGTGCGCGAGCTGCGCCACCTCATCGGCCGGTTCGCGAGCGCGGGCGTGTGCAACGTGCTCGCGCTGCGCGGCGACCCGCCCGGCGACCCGCTGGGCGAGTGGGTCAGGCACCCCGAGGGGCTGACCTACGCCGAGGAGCTGGTGCGGCTGATCAAGGAGAGCGGCGACTTCTGCGTGGGGGTGGCGGCCTTCCCCTACAAGCACCCGCGTTCCCCCGACCCGGAGACCGACACGGACTTCTTCGTCCGCAAGTGCCGGGCGGGCGCCGACTACGCGATCACCCAGATGTTCTTCGAGCCCGAGGACTACCTGCGGCTGCGGGACCGGGTGGCGGCCCGGGGGTGCGACGTGCCGATCATCCCCGAGATCATGCCGGTCACCAAGTACAGCACCATCGCCCGCTCCGAGCAGTTGTCGGGAGCCCCCTTCCCGGCCCGGCTGGCCGAGGAGTTCGAGCGGGTGGCCGACGACCCCG
>Ga0065720_1004624_pt1 | contig 15021 bp, 13 predicted proteins | sample Thericmetagenome_FD_59107 | JGI IMG/M metagenome (GOLD analysis project Ga0065720, IMG submission 59107) | Thermophilic microbial communities from the Joint Bioenergy Institute, California, USA of rice/straw/compost enrichment - eDNA_2 v2... | ecosystem: Engineered > Solid waste > Grass >... | reverse complement strand
CAAACGACAGGCGAGGTACGCCTACAATCCGGCACCATCACTCGCCGAGCAGTTTGAAATCCTCGCTGCATGAATGCCGTATCTGATCAGCTTGTTCGTCCAAATGGCAAGTTTGCGACAAAGCCCTCCCCCCTCCTCGGCCCCTTAACGGTCGACTGGCCCGCTTCATTGAGGGTACGCTACTTGGTATTTGTTAACAGGCTTTTCAATTTTGCCATGTACGCGGCTTCAGGGGCGCCTGTCCTGGTAGCTCTGATCGAAAGCCTGTGGCTGCAGATTGGCCCCTACCTCAGCCTACTTGATCGCTCCGGAAGATATACCGCAACCACCCACCATCGCGAGAAGCTTCTTAAGGCGTAGCCAACTCCGATGCCGCAGGTGCACGCGCCGCGCTCAAATCCGACATCGTTGCGGCCTCCGAATACTTGATGCCTCTGATTTGCCGACGATTGAATTGAAATACTTTCCTTCCAAGAACTCGGTGATGCTAGGGCAGGGTCGATCGGTAAGAGCGGTGGCCGAACGCCGGCGCGTTTATTTGAAAGTGTCCGAAGCTCCTCCGACCGGGTATGATCCTCACTGGATGCCCTTCCCGTTCCAGAGCGGCCACAATGTTAACGAAACCCGTAAGAGAGAGTCCCTGCGGAACACTGAGCCAGAAGCTCGAAATGTGCATTTCTCCGGCAGGCAGCCAAAAAGGCGACGCGTATTCACCTCCATCGTGCGCCGATCCTTGGCGACTACGTCTATAGCGTGCAGGCAAACGCAACTGGGGAGTAACCTTGAACGTTCCCGGCAGTAAGCTTAGGAAGCCGACAATTCGCGACGTGGCAACGCGCGCTGGTGTTTCGGTCGGCACGACCTCGCGGGTAATCAATGGATTGACCAACGTAGGTCCGGAAATCAGGCGCCGAGTTCAGCAGGCAATAGATGAGCTCGGCTTTGAGCCGAATGCCGTCGCGCAAAGCATGCGCGGCGGACCTACTCGTTCAATCGGCCTGGTACTCAGAGACATAGTCAACTCCAATTTTGCCGGAATGGTACGGTCGACGCAGCAATCATTCCAGGATGCAGGCTATACTCTTCTGCTTGCCTGCCATGGCGGCGATCGCAAACGCGAGCTAGACATCATTCGAACCTTCAGAAAACGTCGGGTTGACGGTGTCATTGTCGGCACTTACTCGGATGAAGATTCGGAGGTGGCCGATTGCTGGTCCGCATTGGGTATCCCGATTGTTCTTTACGACCAGGAAAAACCGGACCAAGCGGATTCCGTACGGATCTCTCATGCATCGGCGATCGCAGAAGCGACGAGGCATTTGCTGGGGCTGGGGCACAAGCGGATCGGATTCCTGACGGGACCTCTCGTAACCTATCCCGCCCGTTCCCGCCTGGCAGGATTCCGGCGTGCATTTGCTGATTTTTGCTTGGACGTTCCGGAACGCTATATCAGCACGGAAAGTTTTGATGGGACCCTGACATTCGGAGAAGTGACCAGGTTGCTGGAGCTGGAAGATCCGCCGACGGCGCTGCTTCTGGGCGGTATCGAAATGCTTCCCGGAGCGATCAAGGCAATTCGGGCTCGGGGGCTGACAATCCCTCGCGACGTGTCGCTCGTAGGGATCGGAGAGTCCGACCTGTCGGTGCTGACGACGCCGCCGATCACGACCATCCGTTGGAACTCGCTGGAGATTGGCTACCAGATGGCGCGTCTTATGCTGGAGCGCCTTCGAGGTGACGTGATTGCCCGTCCACGCAGGCTCATGTGCGAAGCAGAACTCGTCCTGAGAGAGTCAACCGCACCCCCCCCTTCGCACTCCTGAGCACATATTTGTTGGCCTGACGATGAAACGGTTCATTGACAGGCCTTTTTTTATCACCTAGTCTCATGGCTATGCCATGTGCAGTATGGCAGAAATCAGGGAGGAGCGTGATGAACCGGTACATCAAGTGGCGGACTCTGTTGGGTGCGAGCGCAGCTTTGGCCCTGCTTGCGCCTGGGGCATCGGCCCACGCTGAGACCATCACTATCGTCGCCACGTCAGACGCTGTGCCCCGGTTCGAACTGGCTGCCAAAGTGTTCAAGGAGCGGACTGGGCACGATATCGAAATCACGAGCACGGGCTACGACCAGTCCCATGCGATGATCGTCACGTCCCAGGAGGCTCGAAGCTCGGCCTTCGACATCGCCAAGGTCGATACTATTTGGGTGGCCGGCTTCGCCCGCAGCGGATATTGCGTACCTCTCGACGACCTTATCGATCCGGCCGAATGGGAAGATACGGTCGAGGCATCCCGCAAGGCCATGACTTATGACGGCAAGATCTGGGCAAAGGGTGGCGGCAACGCGTCCGTAAACTTTTACTACAACGAGCGGCTGCTCAAGGAAGCCGGGTTCGACCACCCCCCTGCCACGCTGGAGGAAATGATCGCCCAGGCCACCGAGATCCAGCGCAAGGGCTTGACGCCGTATGGCACCGCCTGGGGATGGTCTCAGGGCGAAGGGGTTGTCATCGACTATACCTGGCTGGTCCAGGCATTCGGTGGCCGGATGCAGGATGACGACGGCGCGTTCATCTTCAACAACGAGGCCGGTGTCGCCGCATTGAAATTCATGGTTGATCAATTGAAAGGCGGGTTGGCCGACCCTGCATCCCTTCAGTTCGACAACCGGGCGGTTGTTCAGCTTTTCATCAAGGGTGACGTGCCGTTCATGTTCAACTGGCCGTTCACCTGGACATGGGGCAAGGATCCTACTCGGTCCCAGATCGTCGATGACATCAGGGTCACGATCATTCCGCCATATTCTGGGAACTCGCCGGTCAAGAGCGCGACTGTCGTCGGAAACAGCGGGCATTGCGTGCTTGCAAGCTCCAATCGCAAGGAACTCGCGTGGGAATTCCTGAAGCTGGCCAGTTCAGCCGAAATGGAACGCCGGTATGTGACCGAGCTCAACGACTTTACGACCGTTACCCACCATTCGGTGTTCAATGATCCGGCGTTGCAGGACCTTGCTCCTCAGTTCGCCATTTATGCAAAGCAACTCGAATATGCGAGCAACCGGCCCGAATTGGCATGGTATGCCCAGTTCTCAAGCATCCTGGCCAGTTCCTTGCACCGGGCACTCACCGGGGGAGGAGAACCGCAAGCCGTCCTTGATGAAGTGGTGGGGCGGCTCAACGATCTGCGAAACATCTATGCGGGGAATCGGCAGTGATTCAGCTTGGTGCGTGTGTCTGGAACTTCAATGCCGGCCCTTACCGTGCTCCTTATGAAGACGCGATCAGGGCCGCGGCGAAGGTGGGATTTACCGGGGCCGAGCTCATCATCTTCGATGAAAACGACATCCGTACCTACTTCACGTCGCAAAAGGTAAAGGAGCTGAAGCAACTTATTTCCGACGTGGGGATGTCTGTCGTTCAGGTCGATATCTACGACCATCCGGTGCACGACCTTGCAAGCCTCAACGCGGCGGACAAGATCAAGGCTGTCGACAACGCCCGGCGCTGCGTCGACATCGCTGCCGGCCTCGGCGCTACCGTCCTCAATACTGTATCGCAATGGCCAATAGAGTTGAGCGCGCCGATCCCTTATCCGCCATCGTATATTTATCCGGATATGCGGGGTGTCGAGAAGTTGAGCTCCAAATGGACACTCAACCTGCCGCGGCGCTGGAACTGGGAGGAAATCTGGGACAACTATGTGGATTCGATCCGCCGGTGCGTCGACATCGCGGCGGCCGCCGGGTTGACCTTCTCGATCGAAGGGCACTGCCACGTCATCGTCAGCGGCACCGATTCGATGCTGCGGCTTGTTGATGCGCTGGATGGTCATCCCAATCTGGGCTTCACCCTCGATACCGGTTGGCACCTGAGACAGCGGGAATACCTGCCGATGTCGATCCACAAGCTGGGCAAGCGGCTGAAGAATCTACATGTGCGGGACACGGACGGGTTGCTTAACTACAGCCTGCCGCCCGGTCAGGGAATTGTCGACTGGGGCCATGTTGTCGAAGCCCTGCTCGATGTCGGCTATGACGGCTTCCTGTCGGTCGAAATGGCCAATCTGAAGGATCCGTCCCGCGAGTTCGGCCGGGCGAAATCCTACCTGGAATCCATTCTGGAAGAAGCAAATAGGGCGGGGCGGAACGCCGGCCTGGTTGGTGAGGCAGTCAGAAAATGAGCATTACCCGTATCGCAATGATTGGCGCTGGACGTATCGCGCACGTCCACGCGGACGCTTATCTGGCCATGCCTGATGTTGCAGTAGTCGCCGTCGTGGACACGGATATCGAACGTGCCGGGCTGCTGGGCCAGCGTGTCGGCGCCGCTGCCGTGACCGACCTCGCGGAAGTCCTGGCTCGCGACGACATAGAGGCGGTTGATATCTGTACGCCCACCGTCTTCCATGAAGAGATCACCGTCGCAGCGCTGAAAGCAGGCAAACATGTGTGCTGCCAGAAGCCGTTTTCTCTGGACCTGGACTCCTGCGACAGGATGATCGCCGCGGCGAAAGATGCCCAACGTGTGCTGATCGTTCCTTATATGAGCCGTCATGCTCCGATGACCGCAAAGGTGAAGGAACTGCTGGACGCGGGCGCGATCGGGCGCCCGGTCAACGCCCATTACCATATGCTATGTCCGAAAACGGTCGCGCTGACCCGCTGGTTTCATGATGAAGCGATGAGCGGGGGGATTTTGGTGGATACGCTCACCCATGGGGTTGACATGTTCAACTGGTACTTCGGTGAGGCAAGACGCGTTTCTGCGTTCGTGACCTCATCCGGAGAGCCGAAGACCCAGGATATCATGGAGAAGGACGACAATGTCGCGATGGTCGTGGAGTACGCCAGCGGCGTCGTGGCCACGATGCGGGTATCCTGGACCGCCACCCCCACGTTCCCGATGGTCCTGATGGATATTCTCGGCACAAAAGGAGCCTTGAAACTTGACAGTCCGAGTTCCGCCGCTTCCTACCATCGTCTGGTCCATTACACGGAGGAGGGCAGCCACGGGTGGGAAAGCAACGGTCGCGGCCATTACGAGAAACAGCGCTACTTCATTGATGTCGTGCAGGGCAAGGTGCCACTGACACTCTCAAACCCCTACGATGCTCGCGAGGCGCTCAAGGTCACGCTCGCGGGGTGGCAGTCGGCCCGCCAGGGCCAGGTGGTCACGATCTAGGGTGGTATTGACAGTATGGCGCATGCGGTTGAGGTGCCGCCGGATTCAACGTCCAGGGCACGCTGGAAACTGCCCGGACTGGACGCCCTGTTTCCCTATCTCCTCCTGGCTCCCAGTCTTCTCGTCATCGTCGGGTTGGTCGTCTATCCGGCGATTGACACTGCATATGTCAGTCTCTTTCAGACCGGGCCAATGTTTCCCGGTTCGACCTTTGTCGGTATCGAAAACTACCTGAAAATAGCCGCGTCACAAAGTTTTCGTCACTCCCTGTTTGTTACCTTGTATTTTGTCGCGGCCAGCCTGGTTATCACGGTCGTCCTTGGTCTGGGGGTGGCTCTGCTTCTGAATGAGGAATTCTACGGGCGGAGCATCGTGCGCGCTGCAGTGATCCTCCCCTGGGCGATTCCTGAAATTGTAAACGGCATGATGTGGTTGTGGATCTACGATCCCAACTATGGAATTCTCAATGGCATCCTTGAGTATTTGGGGATCATAGACCGCTACGTCCATTGGCTCGGGTCACCTTTTCTTGCTTTAAACATGCTGGTTTTGGCGGACTCCTGGAAGCAACTGCCGCTTTACATTCTTATTTTTCTTGCTGCCCTGCAGACCCTGCCCAGGGAAATATATGAACAGGCAAAAGTCGATGGCGCGAACTCGATTCAATCGTTTTTTGCGATAACGCTTCCTTTGCTTCGAGCAACCCTTCTGGTCGTGCTCGCCCTGCGAACGATATTTGCTTTTCGTACATTCGGAATTGTGTATGTCCTCACGGGGGGCGGCCCGGCAGACGCAACCAAGATTCTTGGCTACCACATTTACGAAGAGACCTTCGCCTTCTTGCAGTTCGGCTACGGCGCCGCATTGTCGGTGTCCCTGACGGCGCTGGTTGCACTTGTCGTCCTGGGCTATTTCTGGTTGCTCGGACGCCGTCCAGTGCAGTTGTAGAGAGGTCGACATGGCTTTACCACGCAGCCCCGGCTACATCATCAACCGAATTATCGTCTATGTGTCGGCTGTTGTCGTAACGCTGGTATGTGTTCTGCCTTATCTCTGGCTGGTGATCTCGGCACTGTCGCAGGAAAAGGATCTGTATCAGAGACCGAGAACGACCTGGTTGCCTTCCGACCCAACTTTCGACCGGGTGATGGCGTTGTTGACAGGGGGCGAGTCGGACGCGACCACAATTGTTATTGGACCCTCCATGTCCCGCGCGGCACGCGAGTTCCTTGCGGCATTCTGGAACAGCCTTGTTGTAGCATCAACCACGACGGCGGCAGCTATTCTGATCGGATTATTCGCAGCCTATGCCTTCAGTCGCTTCCGCTTTCCGGGACGAAGCGTACTGTTCGGTGCGGTCATGGTGACGCGCATGCTTCCTCCCATTTCGCTGGCGATACCCCTTTACGTGATGATGGTTGGTCTTGGATTGATGGATAACAAACTGGCATTGATCATAACTTACAACTTTTTTCTTTTGCCTGTCGTAATTTGGATTATGTCAAACTATTTTGACAGCATTCCGAAAGAATTGGAGGAAGCGGCACGGGTAGACGGGTGTTCTTATCTGGGTATCCTGTTCAGAATTATACTTCCAATATCAAAGCCGGTCATCGCCACAGTGGCAATCATAGCATTTCTTATGGCCTGGGACGAGTTTTTCTTCGCGCTTCTTTTTACTCAGACAAGCGCGTCAAAGACGCTTCCAAAAGCAATTTCCGAATTCAGCACGCAATTCGGAGGCATGGACTACGGAATGGTTGCGACGGGAGGAATGTTGGCAAGTATGATTCCCGTGGTGATCGCTCTTGTCCTGCAGAAATACATAGTCTCCGGGCTGACCGGTGGGGCCGTCAAAGGGTAGATCTGTCGCAGGTCGCTTCGGCGAGTGTGGTGAGAAGCAGGTCCGATAGAAACGCCGGCTTCTATATCGAGGCAAGAGCGTGGCGCCACTTTGGGTCGCGGATAGTGGAGCGCAGCCGCATCAACTTCCAGCTACCGAATTTATAGAAGTCGAAGTCGATTGAGGAAATCCTCATCTGGATCATGGACCAGAGCGACCATTTGAAGTCACCCAGCATCCGGTAAAGGAACATGCGGGATTGTATGATCGTGCTGACAGTCCCGAAATAGTGTTCGATAGCCTCGTTCTGCTGCTCTTCGGTCAGAAGCATTTCCGAGCACCATGTGCCGAGGTCGTAGCAGCGATCGTTGTTCGATGCATACTCGAAATCGACCATTGTTATTCGGCCGTCATCCGAGATCAGGAAATTTCTCAGCGCCGGGTCGTTGCAACATGGCACGATATCGAGACCGGATGCTTCAAGTGCCGCACGAGCGGACTGGTATTCCGCGTAAAGCATCGGAAAATCGTGCGAGAGTACACCGTTGAGTTCGCGCAACTGCTCGATGTGCTCGTCGATCATGTCGAAGACTGTCTTGGTGAGGCCGAGCGGAGCGGCGTCGTTGAATATACGATAGAGCCTGACCACGCGGCTCACGAATTCAGGGGTATGGAGATCGCGNGGCTTTGTCGCAAACTTGCCATTTGGACGAACAAGCTGATCAGATACGGCATTCATGCAGCGAGGATTTCAAACTGCTCGGCGAGTGATGGTGCCGGATTGTAGGCGTACCTCGCCTGTCGTTTGCGCATCATGTGAACCATTTCGATCCCGGACAGGATCGTCGCGGCGCTGCCAGTTGATTTGAACCCCAGCATGGGGCGTATCCGGCGCTTGATGCGGCGATGGTCCTGCTCTATGCGGTTGTTCAGATATTGGCTTTGCCGGATGCGGATGGGCTTTAACAACCGTCGTGATCGATTTCGCAGGCGGCTTTCGCCATCACAGGCAATGATCGCCTCGTGATTGGTCTGGCTGCCGTCGATGACGATGCGCTCCGGTCGCCCATGGCGCGCAAACGCCTTCCGGATAAAGCGCTTGGCAGCCAATAGATCGCGATGTTCGCTGAAGAAGAACTCGACCGTGTCGCCCAGGTTGTCGATGGCACGGTAGAGATACATCCATCGACCACGAACCTTCACATAGGTCTCATCGACATGCCATTTACGGGTGACGGGTCGCTTGCGATGGTTGAACCGTTCGAGCAGCAGCGGTGAGAAGCGCACGACCCAGCGATGGATTGTAGAATGGTCGACGTGAATGCCTCGCTCGGCCATCATCTCCTCCAGATCACGTAGGCTGAGATTATAAGCCAGATACCAACGTACGCACAGCAGGATTACTGATTGGTCGAAGTGACGGCCACTGAACATCGGCGAGCTCCCCGAAATGGAGGGCTCTCATGCCACAGCCAAGGTTGACAACAGGTTTGCGACAAAGCCNNTCNNCGGCGCTCATGAAATCAGCACACGCAGCCAGCCCGTGTTGCTGATCAAGGCCGGAAAGCTCTAACCCGATTCGAGGGCATTCACGGGAGGCAGACCACACAAGATCGCGGAACACCGTTTCCGGCTCGGGAGCTAGAGGCCGGCCACACTGGGAATATCAGAGCCGGGGGCGCCACCAAGGGTGCCCCGGGGCGGGCCGTCGCGAGGTTGAGGGCGGGCCAGCCGGCTAGGCGGTGGCTAGTAGCCCAGTGACGACGTCCCCGATGATCCGTGCTGCCTCGTCGCACTGCTCCGCCGTGACGTGGAGGTGCGTCGTGAGCCGCACGGTCGCGCGGGAGAACGGCAGGACGAGTACGCCCCGCTCCCGGCATTTCGCCGCGATCTCGAAGGCATCGAGCCCCTCGAGCCGCAGGAGAACGATGTTGGTCTTCACCGTATCGGGATCGATGCTGATGCCCGCGACCGGTGCGAGCCGGGTGGCGATCCGCCGGGCGTTGTCGTGGTCCTCGCGGAGACGGGCGACGTTGTCGCGCAGGGCTACGATGCCGGCGGCCGCGATGATGCCGGCCTGGCGCATCGCGCCGCCCAGCATGCGCCGGTAGCGCACGGCCCTGTCGATGAGCTCGCGCGGGCCCGAGAGCACCGAGCCGACCGGTGCTCCCAGACCCTTGGAAAGCGATACGGCAACGAGATCGAAGGGCGCCGCGAGGTCCCTCGCGTCCTCGCCGAGGGCAATGGCGGCGTTGAAGATCCGCGCGCCGTCGAGGTAGGTGGCGAGGCCGTACTTTTTCGCGGTTTCCGCGATCCGCTCGCTCTCCGCTTTCGAGAAAACGAGGCCGCCGCCCCGGTTATGGGTGTTCTCCACCACGACGAGGGTCGTGGGCGGCCGCACGGAATGGCCGCGGGGCTGGATGGCGGCCTCCATCTCCTCGGCCGTGAACAGCCCGCCCCTGCCGACTTCGGTGAACTGGACGCCGCTGATCGCGGCAGCGGCGCCCGTCTCGTGGAAAACGATGTGGCTCTCCTCGCCGACGACGACATCGTCGCCGTGGTGGGTGAGCGTGCGGAGCGCCACCTGGTTCGCCATGGTCCCGGACGGCAGGAACAGGGCGGCCTGCTTGCCGAGCATCTCGGCAACCAACGCCTGAAGCTCGTTGACCGTCGGATCCTCTCCATACTGGTCATCGCCGACCGGCGCCGAGGCCATGGCCGCGCGCATGGCATCGCTCGGCTTCGTCACCGTGTCCGAACGGAGGTCGATCGTCATTCACTTATCCCCGCCATGCTCAGTCGACGAAGCGGATCGGCACGTCCCGGGTGATCGCCGCCATGGCCGCGGGTTTTTCGCCGCCCGACGCGATCGCCTTGAACATCTCGTCTTCCTTGCGGCGGATGGCTTCGAGCTGCGCCGCCGTCGACTCCGCGAGATAGTCGGAAACGACGACGACGCCGTCCTCGTCGCCAACCACTACGTCGCCCGAGCAGACGGCGACGCCGCCCATCGAGACCGGCACGCCGATCTCGCCAGGGCCATTCTTGAACGAGGAGTTGGCCGTGATCCCCAGCGCGAAGACGGGGATGCCGATGGCATCGAAGTTGCCGACGTCGCGGGCCATGCCATCGACGACGATGGCGACGGCGCCCTTGTTGCGCGCCATGCCCAGATACTTCTCGCCGATGACCGAGGCCTGCCGGAAGCCCCCCGCGGCGAGCATCAGCACGTCGCCCGGCTCGATGTAATCGAGCGCAAGGTGCGCGGCGAGATTGTCCCAGGGCCGGACGCGCACGGTAAGCGCCCGCCCAGCGAAGCGAACGTTGTTGGTGATCGGCCTGATGCGCGGATCAAGGGCGCCCGAGCGGCCACGCGCATCGACGACATAGCCGGTGCGGATGCCCGTGAAGGTCGCAAGGACCTCGTCGGAGACGCGGATCCTCTTCCGCCGTACGATGATCTCGTTCATCACGCTGACCTCCTTTGGGTCACGCGGCCGCGCGCTGACCCGCGCGCAGCTTCTCGGTGGCCTGCCTGTCGATGGTGATGCCGTCGCCGGAGACGACCGCGAGGTAGTGGCGGCGGACGTAGTGCGGCGTCAGTTTCTCGTTCCGCAGGTCGTCCTCGATCTCCTCGAGGGGACGTTCGAGCGGAGAGCCGTAGCCGCCGCCACCGCCGGTGCAGTGGCGATAGACGTCGCCCGCGACGATGCGCGTCGTGATCTTGGAGGGGAGGCTCTCCGGGTTCCTGTCAGGATTGATGAAGTTGGCGGACGGCGTGCCGTCCTCGCCGCCGAGGAGACCCCAGGGCATGATCGTGTTGCGATCCGACCGCACCTGAAGGACCGCCTCGCCCGTAAGGAGACGCAGGTCGCGCACGATGGAAAGGCCGCCACGCGAACGGCCCGCGCCGCCGGTATCGGGAACGAAGCCGTATTGCTCGCAGCGCAGCGGAAACTGCGCCTCGATGATCTCGATCGGGATGTTCGTGCAGTTGGAGGGGACCATCGGCATGGCATCGCCGTGGGAGCGGTAGCACGAGCCGCCCCACGCGCCGAAGATCATGTCACAGTGGACGAAGGGGCCGGTGCTCGGATCGTAGCCGCCGATCGAGACGAAGGTGTTGCCGCCTTCGGGCGCCGCCATGACACGGTCCGGAACCGCCTTGGCCAGCGCGCCGAGGACGAGGTCCGTCTGGCGGAAGCCGGTGAGACCGCGCGCCGCGCAGGCGCCCGGATGTTGAACGTTAAAGATCGTGCCTTTCGGGGCGACGACCTTGATGGGGCGGAAGAAGCCGCCGTTGTTGGGCAGGTCGCCTTTGAACACGCAGCGCAGCGCCAGGTAGGTATTGGCCTTGGTGAAGGACTCGGTGGCGTTGAGCGCGCCCCGCACCTGCGGCGACGACCCCGTGTAGTCGGCGATGATCTCGTCGTCCTTGATGGTGAGGGAGACGCAGAGCTTCACCGGTTCGTCGGAGATGCCGTCGTTGTCGAGGTAGTCGACGAAATCGAACGTGCCCTTCGGCAGCTGGCGGATCTCCTCGCGCGTCAGCCGCTCGGTGTAGTCGAGGTAATCGACGAGCAGCTTCTCGAGGCGTTCGGCACCGTAGCGCTCGACGAGCTTCAGGTATTCCCGTTCGCCATAGTGGCATGCCGCCAGCGTCGCACGCAGGTCGCCAAGCACCATGTCCGGCACGCGGACGTTAGCCGCGAGGATGTCGAACACGGCCTGGTTGGGCACGCCGGCATCGTAGAGCTTGATGACCGGGAAGCGGATGCCTTCCTGGTAGATCTCGGTTGAGTCGCTGGCGTTGGAGCCCGGCACGCGCCCGCCGACGTCGGTGTGGTGCGCGATCGCGCAGGCGAAGGCGATGACCCTAGTCTGGTCACCCGGCAGGAACACCGGCTTGAAGACGAAGATGTCCTGCAGATGCATGGCCCCGTCGAACGGGTTGTTCTGGATCAGGATGTCGCCGGGCTTCAGCCCCTCGGGATAGTGGCGCAGCACGGCGAGCAGCGCGTCGGGGATGGACCCGAGGTGCTGCGGAATGGTGAGGCCCTGGATCAGCAGTTCGCCGGTCGGGCCGCAGAGCGCGGTCGAGAAGTCGGCGCCGTCCTTGATGATCGAGGAGTGCGCGGTGCGCAGGATCGTCAACGCCATTTCGTCGGCAATCGACGTCAGCGCGTTCTTGAGGATTTCAATCTGGATTGGGTCTGACATGGCCTTCACGAACTTCAGGAGTTGACGCAAATGTTGAGGATGATGTTGCCGAAGCGATCGAGCTGGGCCGTGCAGTCGGGCGGGACGATGGTCGTCGAGTCGTAGCCCTCGACGATCAGCGGGCCGGCGACCGGTGTTTCGGTGAGGCCTGCGCGAGTGATGACCCGGGTGTCGAGCCATCCCCAGTCGCCGCCGAAGTAGGCCTTGCGCTGCTTCTCTTCGGCGGTGAGCGCAGTTTCGGTGCGGGCGGCAGCCTTGAGCCACATGTCGGAGGCGTGCGAAGCGCCGCGGGCAACGAGCCTGAGGCTTTCGACCTCGAGGCGTTCGCCGGGCGAGTCGAAGCCATAGGTCCTCTTGTATTCGGCAAGGTAGCGCTGCGGCAGCTCGTCAAGGACCTGCTGCGTGAGCAGCCCATCGGGCAACTGCACGGGAAGACCGAAGCTCTGCCCCACGAAGCGCAGGACGATGCTGCGCTTCAGTTCGTAGTCTCCTAGCGGATATTCCGGATCGGCCGCGCCGATTCGCGCCTGTTCGGCGAGTTCGTCGAAGCGCGCCGCGAGATCGGTGAGCTGCAACCGGTCGAGGGGCAGACGGATGCTTTTGATGTAGTGGTGCTCGACATCGGCGAGCAGCAGGCCGAAGGCGCTGAAGATGCCCGGGCACGGCGGGATGATCACCTGCCTGATGCCCAGCTCGCGCGCGATGTGGGGACCGTGGATGGGCCCGTTGCCGCCGAACGCGCACATCGCGAAATCCGACGGATCGCGGCCGCGCTCGATGGTGACCGAGCGCAGGGCGCGGATCATCGAGGCATTGGCGATGTTGTGGACGCCGAGCGCAGCCTCGCCCAGGTCGGCTCCGATGATGCGCCCGACCCGGTTCTCGATGGCCTCGCGCGAGGCGTCGGCGTTGATCTTGAGGCTGCCGCCGGCGAGTCCTTCCGGGCCGACATAGCCGAGGGTGACGTTGGCATCGGTCACTGTGGGCTGTTCGTTGCCGTTGCCGTAACAGACGGGGCCCGGGAAGGAGCCAGCGCTTTCAGGTCCGACCTTCAGCCCGCCCGCCGCATCGAAGCTCACGAGGCTGCCGCCGCCCGCACCGACCTCGGCGATGTCGATCGAGGGCACGCGAATGACATAGCCGCCGCCTCGATTCAACCGCGAGCCGATGGAGACGCCGCCGCCGACTTCGTATTCGCCGGATTCCTGGAGGCGGCCTGCCTCGATCAGTGAGGCCTTGGCGGTGGTCCCGCCCATGTCGAAGCAGATGACGTTCTCGTAGCCGCAAAGCCGCGCGATCTCGCGCGAGGCGATGACGCCGGCGGCCGGACCAGACTCGATGATGCGAACCGGCATGGCGCCCGCGCCACGGCTCGAGATCAGTCCGCCGTTCGACTGCATGATAAGCAGCGGCGACGTCACGTCGGCCTTGTCGAGGCTGGCGCGGAGTTTCCTCAGGTAGCTGCGGACGGTCGGCTGCACATAGGCGTTGACCGCGGCCGTGCTGGTCCGCTCGTACTCCTGGATTTCGGGGAGGATCTCGGCCGACATCGAAACCGGGAGGTCCGGATAGTACTCGGCGATAATGCGGAAGACCTCGCGCTCGTGCGCCGGATTGACGTAGGAGTTGATGAGCGCGACGGCGATCGACTCGACGCCCCGCTCGAGCAGCATGGCGGTGACGCTCAGCACTTCCTCGCGGTCAACCGGAACGAGGACGCTGCCGTCGGCGGCGATCCGCTCGGTGATCTCGGCGCGCAAATGGCGTTCGATCAGCTCGCGCGGCTTGTTCCAGTCCAGCCGGTAGAGCTGCGGCATGCGCAGACGGCGCAGCTCGAGAACGTCGCGGAAGCCGCGCGTCGTGATGAGGCCGCAACGCGCGCCCTTGTATTCGAGGATTGCGTTGGTCGCGACGGTAGTGCCGTGCAGTACCTCGGAGATCAGCCCGGGGTCGCCATCGACTTCCGCGAGGGCGTCACGCAGACCCTCGACGATGCCGCGCGAGTAGTCTTCCGTCGTCGAGGCGACCTTGCGCCGGACGATCGTGCCGTCGTCGGCGAGCAGCACAAGGTCGGTGAACGTCCCCCCAATATCGGCACCAACCCGACACGCTGAGGATAGAGCAGTCATCTAGCACTCCTTGGAAACATCGGCGGCGGCTAGAAGCCGAACGCGCGCGGAACGACGAGAACGAGATCGGGCACGAGGACGAGGATCAGCACGCTGAGCAGCAGCGGGATGAGCCAGGGCACGAAGCCCTTCACCACCTCCGCGAACGTGGTGCCGGCGATCCGCTGCACGGCAAAGAGCCCGATTCCGAAGGGCGGCGTGAACATGCCGATCGAGATGGTGATGATGAGAACGACACCCACGTGGAGCGGATCGACGCCGGCCGCGACCAGCGGCGGCAGAACGATCGGCGGCAGGAGCAGCAGTAGCACCGTCACCTCCATGAAGCAGCCGAGGACGAGGGCGAGGAGGACGACGAGCAGCAGCAGCAGCCTGGGATCGTTAGTCAGGCCGACGAGGAACGCCGCGATGTCCTGCGGCACCTGCTCAACGGTGAGAATCCAGCCGAACACGATGCCCACTGCGACGACGAGCAGCAGCGCCGAGACCTCGCGCGAGGAGTCTACGATTGTCGGCCAGATGTCGCCGAGGGGGAGCTCGCGGTAGACAACGAGGCCCAGGAAAAGGGAGTAGATGACGGCTGCGGCCGCAGCCTCTGTCGGGCTGAAGATGCCCATGGACAAACCGCCGATGAGCAGCACGGGCG
>Ga0065720_1020357_pt1 | contig 15031 bp, 7 predicted proteins | sample Thericmetagenome_FD_59107 | JGI IMG/M metagenome (GOLD analysis project Ga0065720, IMG submission 59107) | Thermophilic microbial communities from the Joint Bioenergy Institute, California, USA of rice/straw/compost enrichment - eDNA_2 v2... | ecosystem: Engineered > Solid waste > Grass >... | reverse complement strand
TAAATCGCCCACATTTCTTGCTTGGTCTTTCCTTTGTTCTCCACCATATACTTTTGAAGAATCACAGTGGTTATAATGGTAATTCCTGCAAACAAAAAGAAGACTCCAGGAAGGCCAATAGCTCGAGCCCAGTCCATGAAAAATTGACTGATAATAAACGCTGAAATCCAATTCAATAATGTTGCGATTCCCATCCCCAAATCCGGCAGGACCTCTCCCATATACAGGAAGGTAATTCCTCCAGTAGAAAGTGAATAGAAAGCCGGCCAGAGAAGAATCATAACTTTGGCAACTATATTATCTGGGGAATCAATAAGGCTTATCGTGGAATAAAGAACCATGACTAGCCCTAACAGATACAGAGTGGGAATAAGTTGCCTCTTCCTTCCAAAACGATCAACAGTCAGAGAAGCAATCACAGTAAAACCAAGTTCAATAAGACCTAGAGCCACACTGAAGGCTTGTGGAATTGTCCCACTAGTATCTTCCTTTCCCCCTGCAAAGATGTATTTTGAGTATATGAAAATGCCATTGAGCCCGCACCATCTATAGATCAGGGAAAGAATACATCCAATAAAGAAGACTTTTCGGAACCTTTGACTAAAAAGATCCCTAACACTAACCATGCCTTCAGACTGCCTGAGGTTAGCCAATTCCCGCTCCTTAATGAGCCTAGTGAGCTCGAGGTGGGCATCTGTTCCATAAATTCGTTGTAAATGTAATAGTGCTTTTTCGTCCTGGTTTTTGAGAATCAAGTATTGAGGAGTATCAAGTTTAAGGATCAGTACCAAGAAAAATATTCTTAGTATAGGGAAGATGGCTACTACACTAAGGCATATTCTCCAGGCATTGTTGGTGTCTCCAGGACTTAGTGAAGTTGGAACTAAAAACCCTAGAGTATATGCAAGGACACATCCACAGATTAAAAGAACTGTTGGAATAATCCCTGATCTCCCCTTGATTTGCATAGGCACACTCTCTAGGATGTAAAGAGGCACCACTGAGCTGTTGAAACCAATTGAGATTCCTTCGAAAAGCCTTCCAATGACAATACTTTCGTAGTTAGAAATTAGTGTTAAAGGGACTCCTACAAGCGTGATAAAGTCGGTCACTAGTAGGATCTTCCTTCTTCCAAACTTAGTGGCAAGACGACCTCCCAGTAACGCTCCAAGCGCTCCGCCAATTGGTAGTATGGACGCAATAAGAGATAATTTCGATACAGATATTCCAGGAAAGAGAAAGTCACCAATATACCCAATTACACTGCTGGGAATTGTGTCTGTATAGCCCCATTGGATGCATCCCAGTGATGCAACAATGATCACCAACCAGACATATGCATGATTATATGAGGTCATTGTGGAAGAAGAGTTTTAAATTATTAGGCTTAATGAACCTGATAAGTCCAAATTATTGAGCACATATTAATTTTTGGCCTAATTTGATTTTATTAGTTGAGTATTGCTTCTAGAATGTACATAGATTCACGGCTATCTAAATGTAATACTAGGCTTCTGTCCGATTATTTTCCAGGGATAATAGAATAAACCAGAGATCAAAACTATTCCAGAAAATAAGAACACTACAGAAAAGATTTTCTTTTTTCAGTTTGTTTTTCTATGTAATCAGAGTCTTTGGATAATTTTCTACAAAAGACACGTTCAGCTTAACCTTTACTAAACGTGACTGACCTTCCCTGATACTAATTCCTTCTCTTAAGAGAATTAGTATTCAAGGCTTCGTAAAAAATCCTAACATAGAAGGCCAAGAAAGAGAGAACTGAGGATATTTTTCTCTTGGCACTTTACGATTTCAGATGACTGACTTTAAATAGGAAACAATATCTGTTCAGGTTCTTGATAGCATATACTTTTCAAATATAGCCTACTTGGGTACAAAAATGTCATGAACATTGAAATACATAAAGTTAAAACTCTAACTTTACATATTTACTTTCGATTTCATCATTGCGCCACTAAAGTTGGGACTTTTCTTCGACAAATGTGGTCCCAGCGTCAATCTGCTGTGTGACATCAGATGAAACCAAAACCTGAAAGCTCTCAGGCATGATTTTGCTAGACTTATCTGACTGCTTAGTTGCTTCATTACCAGCAAACTCAGCTGCTACAACCTTCCCTTTGGTTCCAGCATATTCAGCAATAATTTCTGCCTTAGTCTTTCCCTTACTCTCAATCATAAAGAATCCTAAAAAGATGGTGGCAGCTAAAGTGAGACCTCCAAAGATATAGAAAACACCATCAAGGCCTATCGCATTAGCCACATCGAGGAACCACTGAGTCTCAATAAAACTTGAGGTCCAATTGCATAGGACAACCACAGCCATTCCGATGTCAGGTAAGGTTTCTCCCAGATATAAGAAACAAAGGGCTCCAACGGAAAGTGAGAAGAAGATAGGCCAGATTAGAAGGATGATCTTGGCAGCAAGATTTCCAGGGCTGTCAACAGATCCGATGACTGCATAAGCGAAATTAATCAGAGCCAGGATAAAGAGATTGACAACAAGGTGCATTTTACGTCCGAAACGATCGATACTGAAATATGAGATGAACACAAATGCAAGGTTGAACAGACTGACGATCAAACTGAAAGTTTGGGGGAGCTTGCTGTTGGCTGGATCATCAAGTCCATACTCGAAAATGAATTGTGTGAAGGTAAAGACTGCAGCTGTACCACAGAGTTGCTGAATGATGGCAAGAACAAAGCCCACAGCAAAGAGTTTTCTATAATTTTGTGTGAAAAGATCTCTCAGGCGGACTTCTCCTTTTTTGCTCTGTTCAGCGAATTCTTTATCCTTCTTAAGACCTTCAAGAACTTGTTCAGGATTAGTTCTGTAAATTCTTTTGAGCATTATCATGGCTTTCTCCTCTCTGTTATTAATAACATTGTAAAATGGAGTATCGCCTGTGTAGACAAAAATCAAGATAAAGATTCTCAAGATGGAAAAGATGGCTGGAAGGGCAAAATTTATCCTCCAGTTTTGAGATTCCTCACCATCAGTGGGGACCGTGAAGCCCATTCCATATGCGAAAACGAGACCTCCGGTCAAGAGAGTGCTGTTGAGGACTCCAGCCTTGCCTCTTACTTGTATGGGAACCATTTCTAAGATGTATAATGGAACAACAGTTGTATTCAAACCAACTATTACACCTTCAATTAGTCTTCCAGTGATAATGCAGCCATATTTTTCTACTAATGTGAGAGCAATTCCAACCAGCATAATAAAGTCTCCAATTAACAGAGTCAGACGCCTGCCAATCCTAGTGGCTAGGGGTCCGCCAATAAAGGCACCAAAAGCAGCTCCAATTGTCAACATGGAGGCTATTAACGAAAGTCTGCCATCAGAGATGCCTTCAAAGGAGACATTTTGAAAGTACTTAAGTGCTGAGCCTGAGACTGAGAGGAAGAAACCCCACTGAATGAAGCCGCAGGCACCTGTGAAAAGTAATGAATAGACAACCCAAGGATTGTACGAGCTCATAAAGATTGCAACTAAATTTAATTAACAAATAACTGTTATCCTCGTTGTTAATTTTGTGAAGTGATTAACAAATGAAGAAACTATCTTGGCTTGGGTTTTATTTGATCAAGTGACTTGCAGATGCTGAAAAAAGGACTTGCCATGCGAGACATCTTCAGTAAAGCATATTTGGGAAGTGAAAAAAATACTCAGTTTAACGTCAACGGTTTAGAGAAGAGAACCTCTCTCCGTTCTCTGAATCATTCATAAAACTACGTAAATATACATCTTATAGCTGATTTGATTGAATTTTGCCTATGAGCTATTGTGTGTCCGAAAAAATTTTTTGTTGCTGGATAACTTTCAGCTAATAACATCGTGAACAGTAGAACAATAGATAAATTTCAAAAGAAGATGGAGAATCTGATTTTTCAGTGTGAAATCTCTTAATTAATGAACTCAAAATCAACAAAATATATTAAATAAATGTTAGGCTCATTGTTAGGAAATCCCAAATGTTCAATAATATACTTCCTTCTTTCCCATATTTATTAATGACAAAGTATCTCTAAATAACAAATACTTGAGGTTGAAAATGCCCCTTAACTATGATTCTACACAAATCATCATTCAATGATGTAAAAGGACCAGATGAACCCTGAGCGAGACATATTCAAAACCTATTTACCCTTCATTGAGCTCTGTCATTTCTCTGAAGTTGTACTTTTCTAACCTTATAAAAGTAAATTCAGAGATCTTTACCTATACAATATTAAAGTTAGAATTGAAGATTTTAATAAATTAAATATGAACTTCATACACTCTAGAAACCCAACTTTGAACTCATCAGGAAATTCAATCACCTTATAGTCCTCAAGGCTCAGATATATCAAGAACTCCCGACTTCGATGGACAACTTAACACCATGAAGAATGCAAGTCTTTGGAGTTGGATTGATTATACCGCAAGTGATGACATACCACCTTATCTCATTTCATCTTATCGATTTATAAAAGCATCTCACCGCCATTTATGTGAATATATTTTGTTCAGCCAAAGAATAGGGCTCTGCAGTGAATGGGAATTATAGTGATGAATTTATTTTCAGCTATACTCCTCAATAATTCCTTCTTTGATAATTCCAAGGCTTCTTGTGCAATAAATAGTATTCCTTTTACTCTCCTAACAGCAATCCCGTTTCATCTCCCCTTAACACTTTAATACATAAAGTGAGACCAATAACTTTCACTGACTCATTACAACTTTGTAATTATGAGCTCCTCTCTCATCAGGATAATGCAAGACTGTACTGTGATTCTCAATGTATTTGGTAAGGAACATTCGTAATTTTTGTGTAAAATTCCCGATCGGTAATTCTCTCAGAGAATTGAGAATGTTTTATCTAATGCCTTACTGGAGTACAGGAATAGGAATGTCTGGGTCCTGACGCTTTGGTAATGATAGCCTGTTCATGTCCTTTCAATTTTATGTTATGAACTGTCGCTGAAGTTGGTTGTATAAGCAGTTTCATAAATATGACCTTTTTGTAGCACAAAAATTTTGTTCTGAGGATTGAAGTCATCAAGTAACGATTGAAGCAAAGGAAGGTTTAACAGATGAGAGTTTCCCTCATACTATTATGAGAACACAGATAAAATACACCTCAAATATTGCATATTCAAAACCTAACTAATATAAAAGTGGAATCAGAAAGGCTGAAATATGTTGTGTATTGGGTATTCATTGTTGATTATTCTTGGAATACTTCGATTAAACAAGACTTTCAATTTTTTATCTAGAGGTGAGTACCTGAAGATTCTTCTCAGGCTATTATTAAGAATATCAGATGTAACAACATGAGGGAGTTCTTTTAGTCAATGTTTAGACCCCAAAGATGACTTGCCAGAAGTCTGACTCGTTCTATTTTCTTAAAGATTGCTTTATTTGATTAAACAGGAAACTTTGAAGCCATACTCATTTTTACAGAGACTAAACTGTAAGGCTAATATATTATATAAATACTGATTAGCTAGTGCTTTTCACGAATTCCATTTTAGAATTCCCCTATAATTATCATTCAAAAAAACCTAAGTTTTTCAAGGAAAATCCTATATTTAAGAATGGATTTTACTTTCGTTACAATGAAAAGGAAAAAATATTGATGAGACCGATACAGCACTGTTTTATTGATGTCAACAATCTGGCTTCATTGGTTTTCAATGCCAATAGAAATAACTCCTGATAATTTTAGACTCGCAACTTTTCTAAAAAAGTCATGTGGTTGATCAGACCAATGGTGGTAACAATAATGGTAATAGAATCGTCATGGAAAAGATATAAATCAACATTCCCAGCAATGGATCATTAAAACCTTTAAGAACTGATTAACTTATATTCTCAGCTGCACATCCAAAAAAGCTTTAGTCTAGTGACAATAATGTCATCTAAACAGAATACAATGTAACTGATACAACACATAGTGGACTCTATTCCACCCAAATTCTACCCTTGAGAATTGGGGCAGTCAATTCAATAACCAAGTTCTTGATGTTTCTACAACTCTTGTTGCTGGCAATCCAGCAATCGTCATTGATAACTTTGCATCTCCTAATGCCCTCAATAGGCAATAGTGGGGCAATAGTGGGCAAGAACCAAAGTATTGCTAGCTACTTAGTATTACATCCTTTTATTAGATAGATGATAAATGCAAATTAATTTAGATTATCTCACTCTACTAAAATTATTGATACAGAATAATGCTGAATATTCTGCATACAATGAGCCATTTCTTAATGATTCTTTCATGAAACTAAAGGACTCAGTCATTTAAAATAATTTTCTCGGGTTGAAAAATACCTACATCTCAACTCTCATATTCAATTATGACTATGAATTATCTCGGAATACACAAACTGTCATGAATATTCTTTTCCAGGTAAATTGCTACGTTATCACATATTCTGCATATTAAGATGTTATCTTAACATAATTTTTCAGGGATCTTTGTTTCCCTATACATTTTTAGCCAATATGACGAATATTGGCAACAATTCTTTTCATCAGGAGCTATGAGCCCTTAATAATTGTCAATTATATCAATTCAGTAAACATCAATACTGAATATTTGTTTCTTTGGTCAAAGAGTTGTGAACAGGATTGTTTCGTCACTATTCGAATCCAATACCTAACCAGAATTTAATACAATTCTTTTAGCATACTCAATTCCTTAAGTCCTCCTTACCTTTCAAGAGACGTCTGTATAATTGAGATATTACTACACAACTTGGTCATTCTTCATTGAAAATTAGTGAACTAAATTTATTTGATTGAATCAATTTTCCGCGGCTGATTTCTGTTAGATATAGCTACGAAATAGAACATCTAAACATAATGTATCACGCTGAGAATATGACAACTCAGGTTCATCTTCATACTTAATCCAAGAATAAAACAGGACCCTCCTCGTAAAATTGAGCAAATTTGGACCAAGTTAAAGATAAATAAAAGATTTTAAAAACGAGAATCATGCCGAAAGGAACTTTGACTTTGAAACAATTCCTGTTGGTTAGACTGACTATGATCCTAGAAGCTCAGACTATCATGAAGAGCTTCCATTTTGATGCAAAGGCAAATGGCCTGGGAGGTCTCTCATCAGAACGAAGGAGCAAAAGTTTTCCTATGTACTATGACTTTATTTTTGAGAAGACTCCAAGCACCAGAGTACTCGGGATAAATGGTTTATCCTTGGAAGGGAGTGATTTTGAGGTTTCAGTGAGTGAAATGACGGCTAGTCGTGAGAAGATTGATGCTACAATAGTGATTGGGGCTGGTGTACAGCTTTCTTCGTTAGATTTGGTTCTACTAGCTAGTAATGATGGTATAATATAATCCTTTCATATTACTTACTAGCAGAGCATATTACAACAATTAACGTAGACTTGACAGATCAGCCAAATGCTGGAAGCTATATGGATTCAGTTGACTTTAGCTATGAGTATACATTTAGTTATAATGCGGAGAATAATCCCATCTTTAATAGTGCTAAGGCGTTCTTTGCAATAAGCAGTATTTCTTTCCTTCCTAACTCTCCCTCGTCTTACAACGTGAAGGGAGTTATTACTGAAGTAACATCAAATTCTGTCAAACTGCGAATATCTAAGAAATCTAATTGTAGTATAACAAGATTAGTTGGCAAAATTATAATTGTAGGACTTCAAAACGGTATGTTTCTTATTCTCAAATAATATTATTTTAGGAGATATTGGATTCTCTTCGACACAAATTATGCAAGAACCCCTAGCATCTCCTGAAACACCCACAAGAGGCACAATTATAAAGCAAAAAATAAGTGATAGAACTGACTACACAGCCAAACCAGACATTTTTGTTTCTCTCATAGCATTTGATGTTACAACAGCATTTCCAGCTATGAGGGTATCATATGAACTAGGAATGGACCAAGATACCCCTTCAATTAGACTAGTGGTTGATAGAATGGGCTCAGGGGATATCTCTGGTATTGGATATGATATCTTTATCTTATGTTCTGCAAAGAAAGATTGCTTGACCCCTCATAATGATGATATTATTGTAGGGAGTGTAAATGGCCATTTTTCTAAGCTGACTGCTACTGGGTATAATTATGATATTGTTGACAGTGCCCTTTCCGTTTTTAAGCAGGGGAATTATAAATATTTTGGATTCGGGATTCTGGATATTCATTTTAAGAAGGCATTCAAAATCGAACTTGACCAACTCACTAACAATCGCATATCATTCAAATTCTCCCAGATAGATAGTGTCCTACATTACGTAAAATGTTCCTACTTTCTTTCAAATTGGGGTAAGAGCATTGGTAATAATGTCTTAACCTATAGATGGTTTTCAAGCCATTCCCATTGATTTTCTTCCTTTACCTAACTCTCAGGTCGACCCCACCCGCCCCTCCTGTCTCATCTCTACATATTACATTCCATACTTTTCCACAACTGAATTAGAAGGGGAGGTTTCGAAATACATTCTTTTCACAGAGGTTAATTTCGACACCTCAGCGAATCAACATTGTCTGTCAGGTGAAGTCACTTCTTTGAATGGCACCCATGCCACTGTTTCGATAACAGTTTATGGAGGAGTAGCTCTAACCAACTTAAAAGGATTTCTGATTTTACACAAAAATGAGGGGAGTAAGTCCTTTTTTAAATTGTTAACATATGGTAGGCTCTCGGATCTCGAGTTTTCAAATTGTAAATGATGTTAATCTCGTTGACTATATTTATTCTGGTCTCCAAACTCCACCAATTTCATCGGGACCACAGTGGATTTCATTTTCATTTATATCAACTCTGGATGTAGATACATTCGAGCTGGATATGCACTATGAAATTGCTGCTGCAAATCCTCAGTCTTCCTGCGCCCTCTCCTGTTTTCAAAGAATGCAAGCACACAGATTTGGAAATAATGCTAGAGTTATTGTCACACACATTCTAATATTTCCCAAACCATTTGCTATTGAACTGACAGATGAACTAACAGACACACAAACTGTATGCATCTCTGGTCAATTTAATATATCAAATCAATACGTTTTGCTAGTGACTGATAAATCTACTTTTTCAGAGATGATACCCATATTTCAGCCCTCAATTAGCCTAACTACCAAGATTTTAGCTTTTAATAAGGTGGAACTCATAAATTCTTACTCTGCAAAGGCAAATCTACCTCCCATTAGCTCAGTCAATCCCGGAGAATTTACAATGCATGTCATTGAATTGAGCAACCAAGGAAATTTTGGAACTGGATTCTATACTTCCCGCTATATTGATTTCTATTCTGGAGAATCCTTTGATTCATACTATCCTCCAAATGCACTTCCTTCAACTTTTCCAAATCATCAAAGTATGGTTTACTCTCTAGTGCTTACAAATCCTGATTCTTTCTCAAGGATTGTTTCACTTCAGTTTACTTTCATTGGCATTATGTTAGGAGTGTATGTGAATAATCAGTTTGTAGGAGCGAGTTCCAGCATGCCTAGTACTTACAGTACAGAGAGTATTTTTTTCCCACCCGATACATCACTCATACTAACAGTCTTTGGTTATGACCTTCTTATTCTTGGGCTTCAAGCCACTGGCCTTAAAAGCAGATACCTATCTCAGCTTGTTGGATCCCAAGATTTCCAGTACCCCAATGCCTTCCAAGCAAGAATACCTAATTGTATTATGCAATTGAATGATGAGTGTTACGAATGTGAGAGTCAAAAGCTTTTGGATGGAACAGGCAATGAATGTGTTGAATTTTGTCCTCCCTCCTTCTATCCAGTTAAAGACAAATACTGCAAAGAGTCCCGTTCCAGCCTAGGACTGGAAATAAGTACTGCATATTCCACTTACTCCAATGTGGCAATTGATTATCGGATTGCAGTTTATTCTAACTTTTCACATATTGTCCGAGTTTATTATCCTTATCCTATGCTTCTTACTAATTTTCCTGGTATACAACCATCCAACACAAATAACCCATCATTAGGTGAGTCTGTCTACATAATCACACCTACACCCTCCTCTCCCAATATTGAAACAATGCAAGCAGTTGATAATCTTGGATATTCCCCTGTTGCACTTGATCCTATTTACTTTGCTGTGTACGGTTTAGTGAAAAATAAGTACCTTTATTTAGAAAATACTAATGCGGGCAATGCTCATGCATCTAAAATACAATTAGTAGACAAGGGAGATCTACCCTCTGATGTAACCCCAGGGCAGTTCTTCGATGTTCGCTTTCTGTTGGAATGCAACCAGCCTTGCAGCCTTCGTGTTATATATTCAAATATTCTTGAAATTACGAGGAACGACAGAACTGTCTTGTTCAGTGATAACGCAAGTAATAAGATTGACTATACGCTTGTAAGAAAATTTACAGGCGTTTCTTTGATAAGGATCACAGGTTCACATCCAGAGGATTTTTCCTTTGATATCACAAGTTCTGATTACAATATGTACTCATTGCGATCCTTCCTATACAGTAATAGCTTCATGCCAACTCATGTTGAAGCAGGGAATGGGATAAGTAATTGCAATAATAGAGTAAATGGTGCTTGCTTGAGCTGTAATAGCGGCTATTTCCTTTCTCTGTCAAGAAAAGAGTGTCTCGACAGCTGCTCAGGAGGTGGTACTCCCTACCCTAAAGAGAGAATCTGTGCATGCACAAATTCTAACGAATGTCCTTCAAGCAACCCCATTTGCACTTTTTCTCTATGTAATAACTGCACTCAGGATGAAGAGTGTATTGCTCAGGGAGATCAAAAATGCATCAATGGAGATTGTATTACTTGTCCACCAGATTGCATTGATTGTTCCTCTCCTAGTCAATGTATTACATGCTCCACTGGATTCGCCCTTGAAGCAGATCTCCAATGCTATAAAATCTGCCAAGAGGGTGAGTTTCGAGTTGCTCGAAATGAATGTCTCCCGATATGTCGAAAAGAATATCCTTATGCTGCTGGAGGGTGCTATTCTTGCAATTCAAATGATTCGTATTGCAGCCAATTGTATCCAGATCAGGATACTAAGAAATGCAATGTAAATGAATGTATAAAATGTCCAGATAACTGCCAGTATTGTCTTTCGGGAACACAATGTATTAATTGCTGGCCAGGCTTCAATTTAAACAATGGCCAATGTCAGAAAATCTGCAATCAAGGTGAAGCTAATTATAATCTGACACATTGTTTGCCTATCTGTAAGTATGAGCTTCCATTTTCCTCAGGACAATGTGGGGCATGCACTGCTGATTCTCAGTGTATTGGATTATACCCTCAACAAGAAACTTTTGCCTGTGTGGGAAAAGAATGCATAAAATGCCCAGAAGATTGTTTAAGATGCTCAAGCCGAATGTGGTGTGACACTTGCCGGCCAGGACTCATACTAGAGAATGGAGAATGTTTTATTCAATGCCCTGATGGAGTGCAAAGGATTAGCAGAGTAGTCTGTGCTGACGTTTGTGGTGATGGCCGCAGACCCATTACTTCATTTACCGGTTTTTGTGATGATGGGAATACTATTGCAGGTGATGGGTGTGACTTATTCTGTGCTGTGGAAGAAGGATATTATTGTATTGGAGGAGGTCCAAATTCACCTGATAGGTGCTACTTGATACCAAAAATTGCGTTCAAACAGTCAACTCTTGATCCAAATACCCTCTATCTCATCTTCAACAGGCCATATGATGCATTGGAAGAGCTTCAAAACCACCTTAGTATAAGACTTTCATTGGAAGACTTTATCCCAGAATACAATATCAAGAAAGTTGATGATCTAACCTACTCTATTGAGTTTAACTTACCTTACTCCATCCCAGGCCAGGATATTATCATTGATTTTTCAAACACAACAAGAATTAAGACATTTATGAATGATCCCAAGCAGATTCTTCCAATTAGAGGTATGAAAGAAGGAACTCTGCTCAAGAGAGTGGATAGTATTAAAGACCTTCTACAAGATCTTTCTACAGGCGGTGTGGTAGTAGTTGGTGCAACTTCTGTTCTATGTGCTAATCCTGTGGCAGCTTGGTTTTTGATGAATCTAATCCAACAATACTATTATCTTATCTTCATCAATGTTGAGTATCCCATCAATGTAGAAATGATCCTAGCCACTTTTTCTATAGGAAGACTGCCGTTTATCCCAGATATCTCTTCTATCATAGTTGGAGGAATTAAAGAAAGTCTTCCATCTCCTTATAAATTCCAAGATAATGAGCTGGATGGGATGTTCTTAAAGAATGCAGGAAGTATGCTGACACTATGGGGGTGCCTTTTATTTGTTGTTATAACGTGTAAGTTCCTATTAGTGTTCTCAAAATACCTTCCACCTCATGTAGTGAGCTTTCTTCAGAAAACCAATGACTCCCTTGTATGGTCAGGGATTCTAGGAACTTGGTTCGCAGTTTACATGGATATGAATCTTTGTGCTATGCTGCAATTGAGGACAATCTCATTCCAGTCATTCCTCACATCCCTATCCAGTGTTTTGGGTATTGTGGCCATAATCTTTAATGTGATTTTTCCTTTTCTGGTTTACAAGCTTCTTTCAAAATTAAGAAAATCTCGCAGCAAAGAAGACCAAAATAAATACGAAAGTTTATTTTCTCCCTATAAATTCAAACCCAAGGTCTGTTATTATTTCAACCTGTTCTTGCTTATAAGAAGATTTGCTTTTCCTGCAGCATTGGTCTTATTCTATTATAATACAGTCCTTCAACTAGTGTCAATTATTATTGTCCACCTTATACCCACAGCTATATCTCTCAAATATGCTCCATACAAAGATCCCAAAATCAGTTTTTGTATTATAATAGACGAAGTGGTAACCCTTGCAATCTATGTTCTTATTGGGTGGATACATCATGTAAACAACACTCCTTATGTCACTGAGACAACCAAGGAATTGATTGGCTGGGGTATAATTCTCTGCATGTCAATTAGCTGTCTTACCAATATTGCATTCCTAATTAGATCCAATATCGTCTTGACTATTGATGCTATTAAGCAGCTCTTGAAGAAACCAGAAGGCTCAGCCATGGTCACAATTAACCCCACCAACCACAGATCAAGACTGGTTCATAAAAATACGGTTCGACCTTATGTTGGAACATATTCCACTTTTGAAGATAAAACTAAGCTATTAAGACTTAAGGAACCTTAGGCACCTTTGAATTATTATATACACTGTTTTTATCTTTCTATAAACCCTCTGTATAGCGTGCTGGTTCACATGTAGTAAGCATATAAATTTTTTATAAGCTGGATTGCTTCTCAGTATTGATATTATCAATTGTCTTCTCAAGAAACCAGAAACCTCGGCTATGATCAAGGTCAAGCCAGTGAAGTCCATCCCAATGAATCACCCATTCCATTAGACACTAACTACATTTGAACATATGAAATCTGATAAGGAAAGACTAAGTTCTCCCCTTTAGTATAAGTATTAAAGTACTTATCCTCTTACCCTAATGAGACTTTTTATCCATGAACTTGGTTGCGTAAACAGGAATTTATACAATAGACAAAACAGTAATCTTAAGATTCCCATAATTTGGTCAGATAGGTTAGTTTTGACTCCTTAAAACATCTAGAAATAATATATTTACTGGATTTGGAATATTCGAAAATGATATTAACAGAAATAGATAAGTTACACCGGAAAAGCAATATTTTTAAGTCTCGAAACTACTTTGCAAATTAATAAAATAACTTCAAATCTCAGGCTAACTATTCATCCCCTCCCCTCAGAAATGAAATTCCTTTCTCAGCTTCTATTATTTGTCGTCCTCATTAACATTATCTCAGCTTCTAAGTTCCTCAGAGTCAAAGAAGCTTCCCTTGAAAGAACCCAGGCCGAATCAAGCTTAAGTCTCCAAAGAGAAGGGGTTGAGGACACAAGTGCTGTTGAAGAAGGCAGCGTGTACCAATATGGTTGTAAGAAGTTCAGTGATGTTAGAGTCGAAGAGGCCTCTTTCACTCCAGGCCTTGAAGACTCCGATTTGGAGAATTAAATTATCTTTGTTTTGTAAATCTTTTGATAACAAAATTTATACTTCGGCAAGCAGTACTTATGCATGTTATGTTAATAAATTTACTTCTCTAACAATAATCTTCTCTCACTTGGTAGACAATATAATTGTGGTATACATTTTGTGCTATCAATAGGATCTCATTTATTTGACTTGTCTATAATATTGCATCTTCTTATTGAGAATCAATCTATTTTGAGAAATAAATTTGTTTTCACTATAAAGTTAAGTCTAATAGATTACTTAATATTATTAAACCTTCTTGCTGGTGACATAGAATGAAAAAATAAAAGACGTTATACCCACTAAGGATGCTCAGAGAAACCTCTATTATAAGTTTGATGACCTGAAGGGAGTATGTCTCCTTAATATGCCTCTTTTTCCCAATCTAAACTGAAGGAAACTTAGAAATAAGAATTTCTATTCTAGTGTATTGGATTAACGTGTGAGGTCTATGATTATCAAATTTAAATTTTATGAAGATCCAATCTCTCAACCCCTGGAGTTTAATCATCACCTGCCTAGTGGTAATTGGAGAATGTACTGTATTACTGAGGAACCATCATATATCACTGGTAGGATCTGGACTCGACAACCCCGCTACGCTAGGACAACAACTTATCAGAGGGATTTCACTAGGCCATATTTTCCCTGAGAAACCCTCTAATGTTATTGTCGGAATCAATGGATTCTCATTGAAATCTCTTACTTTTGATATTCAAATCCTTCACTCAGTTGTGAGCCGATCAAAGATTTCGGTAACCTTAAAAATAGGTCCGAACGTTGGTTTAGAATATCTTGATCTTATTGCAGTTGTATCTCGAGATGGTAAGCTTTTATCATTAAGTTATAGTGTTTTAGATCGAGTAAAGGTGTTTTCTGTGAACCTTACCACTATTCCAGCCTTTACCACTAAGTTTAGTACTGGTGATGTGGATGTATCATATGACTTTAGTATTCCCTATACACCTCCAGATCCTTCAC
>Ga0065720_1005141_pt1 | contig 15046 bp, 10 predicted proteins | sample Thericmetagenome_FD_59107 | JGI IMG/M metagenome (GOLD analysis project Ga0065720, IMG submission 59107) | Thermophilic microbial communities from the Joint Bioenergy Institute, California, USA of rice/straw/compost enrichment - eDNA_2 v2... | ecosystem: Engineered > Solid waste > Grass >... | reverse complement strand
CTGCGGTGGTACCGCCGCGTGCTGAACCTGCCCGTCGTGAACGAGACGAAGCTGACGCTGATCGAGCCGCTCGGCGGCGGCCTGCACCGGCTGCATGTCGAAGGAGCGGGCGCGCCGGCGAAGACGCTGACGGCGCGCAAGGTCGTGCTCGCGACCGGCATCCAGGGCGGCGGGGAATGGCATGTGCCGCCGATGATCGCGGATGCGCTGCCGAGGCATCTGTACTCCCATTCGTCCGAGCCCGTCGACTTCGCGGCGCTGCGCGGCAAGCGGATCGGCATTCTCGGCGGCGGGGCTTCGGCGTTCGACAACGCGCAGTTCGCGCTCGCGGAGGGCGCGGCCGAAGTCCATGTGTTCGTTAGGCGCAAGACGCTGCCGCGCGTCAACCCGATCCGGCAGATGGAGCGGTCCGGCATGATCGGCCGGCACGCCGCCCTGCCGGACGCCGACAAATATGCGGTAATGAAGCATTTCTTCCGGCACAACCAGCCGCCGACGAACGACACGTTCGCCCGCGCGGCCGCATACGCCGGATTCCGGCTCCATCTCGGCGCGCCGTGCGAGGCGGTGCATCCGGAGGATGACGGCGTCGCCGTCACGACGCCGCAGGGCCGGTTCCAAGTCGATCATCTGATCGTCTGCACCGGCCTGATCAGCGATCCGGCGCTCCGGCCGGAACTTCGGCTGGTCGAGCCGCACATCCTGCGGTGGCGGGACGTCTATCAGGCGCCGCCGGAGATCGCCGATCCGATGCTCGACGCGCACCCGTACATGACGCCGGGGTTTTCGTTTCAGTCCCGCAGCGAGGCGGGCCGGGAACTCTTGCACGGCATTTTCGCCTTCAACTACGGCGCCCTGATCAGCAACGGCATCACCGCTTCCGCGCTGTCGGGCATGAAGTACGGCATTCCGCGCATCGTCTCGGCGATCGCGGACGAGCTGTTCCTCGACGAGCGGGAGACGATTCTGGGCCGGTATTACGCCTATGACGAACCGGAGTTTATCGGCATGGGCGGCGGATGAAACGGAGGAGAGATCGAATCATAAACCCCAATTTTCCCTGTGTCGTCATAAAGATGCCACAGGGATTTTTGTCGTTTGCAGTTTCCTGAAACCGGCAAATTGCGATAAAATCGATTATAGCAAGATTTGTCCCCATGTCATGACGGATGTCGACAGCAACGAAAGGCGGTGAGCCGTTGCGAACGCCATGCGCGGAGGCCTTGCGGCCGATCCGGCGGCATCTCGCCAGAATCGGGCGGCTGCTCGGATTGCACACGCTGCGCGGCCAGATGCTCGCCGGTTTTCTGACGATCATGATCGCGATTCTGACCATTGTCGGCTTCGTGACCTTCAATGCCGCTTCGCACCTGCTGAAGCAGAACGCGGAGACGCTGATCCGCCAGGCCGCCGTGCAGGGGAACGGCCGGCTGGAAGCGATGATGAAACAGATCGACTCGCTGTCGCTGCAGGCCGCGGCCGACCCCTATGTCCAGAACCTGCTGGCGGAGACGGAGAACGGTTATACCCCGTCCTTCTCGGATCGGCAGGCGTTGAAGTCGATTGCGGACCAGGTCATGATTTACGGGAGCGGGATCCGTTCGGTCGAAATCTATACGAACACGGGCGACCGGCTGTATCCGCTGGGCGGCGACGAACTGTACGACGCCGTCAGCGGCGAGTTTATCGCGGAAGCCCATGAACACCGGGGCAGCATGTACTGGATCGGCCTGTCCCCCTCCAACGAGGATGAAGTGCTGGCGATCCGGCAGATCAACCTGATCCAGCGCTCGTTCGCGCCGGCCGGCTATCTGCTCGTCCGGATCGACCGGGAAGTGTTCCGGCTGGACAGCCTCGGCGAAGACATGGGCGTCGGCGCCGTCTCGCTGCTCTTCGACCGGGACGGCCGGCTGATCGCCGCGACCGAGGACGACGCGCTGTCCGGCGCCGATCTCCGGAGTCTGCTGGCCACCCGGGACAGGATCGCGGAGCTCGACGGCAGGAACTATGTGCTCGTCAAGCAGCATTCGGACATCGCGGGCTGGACGCTGCTCATCCTGACGCCCGTCGAAGCGATCACGAAGGGCATTTACATCCTGCGCACGGCGGTGCTCGTCTCGGCGGCCATCGGTTCGATCCTGTTCATCGTGTTCGCGCTGCTGCTCTCCACCGCGATCACGCGGCCGATCCTCCGCCTGATCAAGTCGATGCGCAGCGTCCGGCTGGGCGAGCTGAAGACGGCCGAACACATCTCGTCGACGGCGGAGATCAGCGAGCTGGTCCATACCTACAACCAGATGGTCGAGTCCATGAAGGAACTGATCCGGCTGGTCTACGAGAAGGAGATCATGCAGAACCGCGCCGAGCTGAAAGCGCTGCAGGCGCAGATTCATCCGCATTTCCTCTACAATACACTGGAAGCGCTGTACTGGACTTTACTGGAGAAAAATGAAGACGAGCTCGCCGATTACGTCGTGGCGCTGTCCGAACTGTTCCGCTATACCATTACGGGGCAGAACCGGGAAGAGTGGGTGACGCTGGCCGATGAGCTCGAGCAGATCCGACGCTATCTGCTCATTATGGGCATGCGGTTCGGCGACCGGTTCACCTGGCGCATCGATTCGGAACTGGACAACCACCGCATGCTGGTGCCGAAACTGATCATCCAGCCGTTGGTGGAAAACGCAATCCAGCACGGCATCGAGAACAAGATCGGCGCGGGATTCGTCTCGGTGACGGTGAAGCGCTCGCCGGATCCGGACTGTTTTCATGTCATAGTCGAGGACGACGGCGCGGGCATGANCGAAGAGAAGCTGCAGAAAGTTCGTTCCAAGCTCGCCGCCGGCGACGGCAACGCGATGGAAACTTCGGGCTACGGCATTACGAATGTGCAGCAGCGGCTGCGGCTCAATTTCCGCGGCAAAGCGGACAGCGGCTGTCCGCTCGCCATCGAAAGCATCGAAGGACAGGGCACGACCGTCACCTTGACGATCCCGATCCGGACGGAGGTTGCAGACCATGAACCCGCATACCATTTTGATCGTGGATGATGAGCCGCGCACGCGCATCGGACTGTCCCGGATGCTGGAAGCGTGGAACGGGAACCGCTATGCGATCCGGGTCGCCTCGGACGGCCGCTCGGCGCTCGACATTCTGAAGCGCGAACGGGTGCGGCTTCTGATCACGGACATCAAGATGCCGGAGATCAGCGGGCTGCACCTGGCCGACACGCTGAAAGCCATGCCGGAGGAGGAGCGGCCGGCCATCATCCTGATCTCGGGCTACGCGGAGTTCGAATTCGCCCAGCGCGCGATCCAGCTCGGTGTCGTCGATTACCTGCTGAAGCCGATCGGACGGGAGAAGCTGGTCTCGGCCGTCGAGCGGGCGCTCGCCCAGGCCGAGGAGCGGGCGCGCATCGGCATGATGGAGAAGGTGGTGGACCGCGAGCTGCTGCAAACGGGCGACGCCGGCAGGCCGCTCAGCGATCCGGTGCGGGAGGCGCTCGAATACATCGACCAGAGCCTCGATCAGCCGTTCACGATGCGCGACGCCGCGTCGCGCGTCCATCTGAATCCGAGCTACTTCAGCGTGCTGTTCAAGGACGAGATGGGCATGACGTTCAGCGAGTACGTGACGCGCCGACGGCTGCAGCGCGCGAAGGAGATGCTGCTGCGCACGAAGCTGACGATCTCCGAGATCGCGGAGCGCGTCGGGTACCAATCGGCGAAACATTTCGCGAAAATGTTCCGCCAATACGAAGGCAGCAGCCCGGGAGACTACCGCAACCATTCTTCCTGATGCGCCGGATGGAGAAGGGGGGAGCGGCCGTGGAGATCCGCATCCCGGCAGCCGCGGCGGTCGTGCTGATCGCCGCGCTGCTGCTGGCGGCCTGCGGCATGGGATACGGCGCGGAAAGCGAACGCGCCGAGGCCGAGAACGTGACGATTCGGCTGATGTCGCCGTGGCCGAACAATGGATCGTTGCAATACGAGCTGGTTGAACGCATCATCGACGAATATACGGACGAGCACCCGGGGGTCACGATCAGCTCGGAAGCGCTGGAGAACGAGCTTTACAAGGACAGGCTGAAAGTGCTTGCCGCTTCGAACGCGCTGCCGGATGTCGGGTTTTCGTGGGCGGCCGGATTTCTCGATCCCTACGTGGAAGGCGGCCTGTTCACCCCGCTCGACGACCTGCTGGAGCGTGAGCTGAACGATCTGTTCGTCGCCGGGGCGGCGGAGGCGTACGCGAAGAACGGCAAGACCTACGCGGTTCCGGTCGAGCTGAACATCGTGCCGGTGTTTTACAACATCGCGATTTTCTCGCGTTACGGCCTGACGCCGCCGGATACCTATGAAGATCTGAAGCGGATTATCCGCAAACTGAACGAGGTCGGCATTACGCCGATCGCGCTCGGCGGCAAGGACGCGTGGACGCTGTCCTTCTGGTTCATGTATCTGGTCGACCGGGTCGGCGGGGCGGATCTGCTGGATCGCGCGATCGCGATGTCCCGGTTCACCGATCCGCGGATCGTCGAGGCGGCGCGGCTGACCCAGGAGCTGGTGGAGCTTAACGCGTTCCCGGACGGGTTCATGGGCATGTCCAACGAGGAGGCGAAGGCCGCTTTCATGGCGGAAGAGGCGGCCATGTTCGCGATCGGCACGTGGGAGCTGCCGAACTACACGACGAATCCGAACGTCGCGGAGTCGTTCAAGCACAAGGTCGACTTCTTCCCGTTCCCGCTTGTCGAAGGCGGCAAGGGTCAGATGAACAACTGGATCGGCGGCCCCGGCGTCGGCCTGTTCGTGGCGGAGAACTCGAAGGTGAAGGAGGAGGCCAAGCAGTTCGTCGCCTATTTCGTCAAAAAATGGGGCGAGCTCGCCGTGGCGGACGCGGGCATCATCCCGGCGACGAAGGTGGACACGCGTTCCGTCAATCAGCCGCGGATGTTCGTCGATCTGCTGAACGAACTGAGCACGGCGAACAAGGTGACGCTGTACGCGGACGTGCAGATGAAGCCGATCGCGGCGGAAGAGCACTACAATCTGGTGCAGGCGCTGTTCGGCGGAGCCGTCACGCCGGAGGAATTCGCGCGCAGGCAGGAAGCGGCGCTGCAGAAGAGCCGCTGATCCGGACCCGGGCAAAATGTTCGGGACTGGCTGTAACCTTTTCCGGGAATGCTCCGTCTGTGAAGGTGCAATTGCAATTGCAGCACTTTCGTGGAAGGAGCGATGAGAAACCATGCGCAAACACCGGAAATGGGTGGCCGTCATGACGACGGCCGGCTTGATCGCCGCGGCGGCATCGGTCGGCGCGGACGGCATCGGACAGAAAATCAGCGGGTGGCTGCGGCCCGATATTATGGTTGCCGTCAACGGCGCCGAAACGGAACTGAAGCCGGTCATCATCGACGGCAAAGCCTTTCTTCCCGCCCGCGGCATCGCGGAAGCGACGGGATACGAAATCAATTGGAAAGGCAACCGCATCGAGCTGACGGGTGCGGAGGATGAGGAACAGCTTATGACGCTCACGGGCTATATCGCCGGCGTGACGCAGGACGGCGACCGCTGGCGGGTTGAGGTGATCGGGCCGAACGAATGGATCATCCTGTACGCGGACAAGGAGACGGCGCTCACCGACGCGGACGGCAACGCGTTCGCGGCGGAAGATCTCGCGCCGGGCATGGCGATCGAGGCGGAATACGGGCCGATGGTGGCCCTGAGCTACCCCGCCCAGTCGCATGCGGCGTCGATCAAGGTCGTGCAGCAGCATCTGATCGCCAAGCAAGTTGTCCATTCGGTCGAGCAGACGGAAGACGGCTGGCGCATCGCGCTCGCCGACGAAGAGGGCGGCGAGGTCAAGCTGGTGCTGCTCGCCGGTCCGGACACGCTGATCGTCCGCTCCGACAAGCAGCCCGCCGGCGCGGACCTGATCGAGCCCGGCATGGTGGTGCGCGCCTATTACGGCCCGGCCGTCATGAAGAGCCTGCCGCCGCAGAGCCGCGCGCATTTCATCGAGCTCGACGACCAGCGCGCATGGCTGGCGCCCGCGGACGAGCGGGAGTACCGGGAACTCGCCTGGGAGCAGCTGTCGGATGAAGACAAGGCGCATCTGATCACGCCGAAGGACGAGGCGCTGGTCGAGCTGGTCGACGCGGGAAGCGCGGCCGTCATTCCGCTGGAAGGGAAGGAGCGGCTGCTCGAGGACATCCGCGCGAACGGCGGCAAGCTGGTCGCCGTGACGTACCGGACGGACCAGGACGCNCTGCTCGGACCGCTCACGATGCTCTTCGATCCGGAGACGAAGGAANTCGTCGGACACATCGTCAGAATGTAAGGAAAGAAGCGCCCGGCAACATGCCGGGTGCTTTTCATGCGGGCGCATAACCTGATGTCCCGAACAGAAGATCCAGGTGCCAGCCTGCGGCTCCCCGCGGCGGGACGACGCCCGCCGTCCCGCGCGCGTCGGCGAGATCCGGCCGGTCGCAATAGCCGACCGCCGGCTCCAGCGCGCATACCGGGCGGTCGTTGAACAGGCCTTCGTCGATCCAGATGCCGAGCCAGGGGACCGCCTCCTTCGGGAACGAGCACGTCAGCCGCGCGCCGGATGCTAGTCCCGCCAGGCTGACCCGGCCCTGCGGAACGGGGCCGCAATGGTAGAACTTGCGGGCGTGCCCGGTCACGGCGTTCGCCAGCGCGTCCATGCCCGTCTCGCGCCAGGCGTACTCGCGCCCCTGCGCGAAGGCGCCGGTGCCGAACACGCACAGCCAGCGGTCCATCGCGGGCGGCGCCTCGATGCCGGTCGGCTCGTCGATCGCAAATTGCGGATGCGCAACCCAGACGAATTTCAGCGGCTCATCCGCATGATTGTCCACCCGGTAGGACAGGCGCAGCGCCGCTTCGTCCAGCCACCGGAGCGTCCGGCTGAAGGTGTAGGGCCAGACCGTGCCCTGCGCGCGCATCCGGATCTCCCCGCCTTCCGCCGCCCACGTCCAGGGCACGGACCACAGCTCCCCGTGGTCGGGGAGCGCAAGATGTTCCGCTCCCGGATACCGGCACGCGTCCACGGTCGGAAAACATTCGTCCCAGCCGCTCATGTCCGCCTGGACAAACGAGCTTCCGTACGGCACGCGCTTCAGCGGCCGGCTTCCGGAATCGACGAGCCACTCTTTGCCCGCCGCCTTGTCGTACATGGACACGATCTTGCCTCCCAGATCGGGCACGATCTCCACCCGCGCCCGGGGCGTTTCCGTGACGACGGAAGGCCAGCCCTGGCGGCTGGATGCGGCAATAATGACGCGCGTCTCTGCCACGGCGCATCACCCGCGCTCTCCGCCATGGAAGCGGAGGCGGTAAATTTTCGCTTCGGCCGGCTGCAGCGTGACGTCCAGCTCGCCGGCCGCGGTGAACGGCGGCGCGTCTCCGCCGTCCCACAAGTCCTCGACCTGCGCTTCGACCGATTCGGGCACGCCGATGCGGCCGAAGGGAATGCGCTTGCGGGCGGGCGCGCCGCCGTCGAGGTTGAACACCGCCACATGGCATTCCCCGTCGCCCGGGAGCACGAACACGTCGGACGGCAAGCCGCCTTCCCCGCTTTCCGCCGGAATGAACGACACGCCCCTCCGGGCGAGATCGAGCACCTTGCCGTTCGCGAGCCATTCCAGCGCCCGCTCCGCCGCTTCCGGCTTCCGGAAGTCGTCGCCGAGCAGAAGCATCGTGCCCCCGATGACCGCCGCGGTCAGCCGGCTGCGCCCTTCGTGCGGCCGGCTGGGATGCTGGTTGGCGCTCTGGTACAGCACCGTATGGTCCGGGTCGTTGAACCGGTACAGCGTATCGTTCACCCACCAGCCGTGCGTCACGGCGTTCAGCAGGTACGCCGTGTCGCCGATCAGGCCGAACACGTCGCAGCACATGCGCCGGCCGTGGGCGAAGCCGTGCGGGAACAGCGGCGCGATCGACAGGCTGATGAAGAACGGCCGTCCGATGCGCTCCGGCGCCAGCGCGTCGCGGATGGCGGCCATGCCCGTCCGGTAAGCCTGGATGCCGGAACGGACCTCCGGCAGATAGTGCCGGCCCTCCAGCGCGCCGTGCGTCAGAAAATCGAGCTTGACATATTCGAAGCCCAGATCGACGAACCGCTGCATCTCGCGGCGGATGCGCTCCAGCACCGCCGGGTGGGTCGGGTCGAGCGCGCGGCCGCCGGCGATGGTCGGCAACAATTCGCCCGCCTCGTCCTTCAGCAGCAGATCGCGGAACGTATAGCTGCCGGACACGCCTTCCACCGGCGCATCCGGATTTTTGCCCCAGAACGTGAACGGCGTGTAGTAAACGCCCGGCCGCTGCCCGTTCGCCTTGACCCGGCGAATCGCTTCGGCCAGCTCCTCGGCGGATAGCTTCGACCAGAATGCGTCAAAATTGACATAGACCGCGCCTTCGTTTTCAAACCCTCGCGTCATGAGCTCGCCGCGGAGAAAATCGGCCGCGCCGACGTACACGTCGAAGTCGAGCTTGTCCATGACCGCGGACCAGCTGTTCCAGCCGAACGGCACGCCGCCGGACCAGGGGAGCTTCGGCTCGATGACGTCGTTCGCGCGCCCGTACGCTTCGAGGCCGGCGCGATAATCGGCGAACGCGCCGACGAAGATGCGCGGCGATGCGATGGCCGTGCCGCGGGCCGCGCCGTGGGGGACGGTGTCGCGGGTGTGAAGCCCCGCGGCGCCGCCGTAGACGCGCAGCCGGCTGATCTCGCCGGGCATCGCGCCTTCCACGCGCAGACCGGTCTTCCAGAAGTCGTGCGTCACCGAGCCGAGCACGAACCCTCTGCGGCTGTCCGGCTCATAGACGGCCGTCGCTTCATGGCTCTCGATCGAGACGGGCAGCGGGCAGGAGGCGTAGCGCACCCATTTGTCGTTGTCGAACGGCACGAACAGCACGCGCACGTCGCGGCTTGCGCCTTCGCCGAAGCGGAACACGGCGCCGTCGTTCTGCAGCGCGGCAAGCGGGCTGATGTCGTTCGTCTCCCATTCCGCTTCCCGCACGGCTTCCAGCTCGACGAACGCGTACGGCAGCCCGTCATAGCACCAGAAGCGGTGCCTGAGCGTGATCGGTCCCGGCGCGTCGTGCTCGACGGTCCACCGGATGCCGCGGCCGAAGCCGTCGGCGACGGCCCGGACCGACTGCGGATCGAACCGGTGCGCCGCGGCGCGGTTCGTCCGCCAGCGCCGATCGCCGGCCGCGGCTTCACCGAACAGCCCGGTGATCGCCATGCCGTCCTTCCATCGGAACGAGAACTCGCCGGTCGCAAGGTCCGCTTCGACGCGGATCAAGCCGTTGTCCGCGGCGACGTGCTGCCCGTCCCGGCGCAGCAGGACGCCGGATTCGCGAAATTCCACCATGCATCCTTCCCTTCAATGAAATAAATGGCTGAATGAACGGCCGGAAAACGAACGGCTGATCGATCTTCTCGATCAGCCTTTGATCGCTCCCATCATGATCCCTTTGACGAAATAGCGCTGGATGAACGGATACACCATCAGGACGGGAATCGTGGCCACCATCGTGACCGCCATCCGGATGCTTTCGCCGGAGACCGGAATGCGCTTGCTCATGTTCGCCAGCTGCTCCGCTTCGCTCAGCATCGCGCCCGTCTGGTACTGGTTCAAAATTTTCACAAGCACCGCCTGCAGCGTCTTCAGGTCCGGGTTGTACGTGTAAATGTACGAATCATACCACGCGTTCCAATGCCCGATGCCGACGAACAGTCCGATCGTCGCGAGCACGGGCACGCACAGCGGCATGACGACCCGGGCGTACAGCTGCAGGTCGTTCGCGCCGTCCATCTTCGCGGATTCTTCGAGCTCGGCCGGCAGCTGCTCCATGTACGTCCGGATCAGAATCATGAGGAACACGCCGATCAGCCCGGGGAAAATGAACACCCAGAACGAATCGATCAGCCCGAGCGACTTGATGATCATGTAGCTCGGAATGAGCCCGCCGCCGAAGTACATCGTGAAGATGAAGAACAGGTTGAACCATTTCCAGGCGATCAGCTCCCGCTTGCTCAGGGCGTAGGCCATCAGGCTGATGACGAACACGGAGAGCGGGGTGCCGATGACCGTCCGCAGCACCGTGACATACACGGAATTGATCAACTCGCCGTTCCGGAAGATCGTGCGGTAGCTGTCCAGCGTGAACTCCCGCGGCCACAGGTACAAGCCGCCGCGCACCGCGTCCGTCGCATCGTTGAGCGAGACGACGAGAATGTTCCAGAACGGGTAGAAGGTCACGACGAACACGCCGCAGAGAAAAACGGCCAGCATGGCATCGAACAGGCGGTCGGAAAGCGAGTAGTTTCGGATCATGCGCAGCGTCCTTCCTTAAAAGAGGGATTGATTGTTGATCTTCTTCGAAGCCTGATTGACGATCACGACGAGCGCGAACGCGACGACGGAATTGAACATGCCGACGGCGGTGGCGTAGGAGAACATCGAGTTTTGCAGCCCGTATCGGAACGAGTAGGTGGACAGGACGTCGGAGTAATCGCGGTTCAGTCCGTTGCCGAGCAGGAAGTGCTGGTCGAAGCCGGCATTGAGCACGCCGCCGAGCGCGAGAATGAGCAGAATGACGATCGTCGGTTTCAGATGCGGCAGCGTAATGTGCCAGATCTGCCGGAACCGTCCGGCGCCGTCCACCCGGGCCGCTTCGAACAGATCCAGGTTGATCGAGGAGATCGCCGCCAGGAAAATGATCGCGTTGTAGCCCATGTCCTTCCACGTGTTCCCCAGCGCCACGATCCACCAGAAATATTGGCCTTCCTGCAGGAACAGGATGCTCTCGCGGGTGATGCCGAGAAACTTGAGCAGGTCGTTGACGATCCCGCCCGAGGACAGCATCGTGACGATCACGTTGGCCGCGATGACCCAGGAAATGAAGTGGGGAAGGTACGACACGGTCTGCACCGTCCGTTTGAACAGCACCCACTTGACTTCGTGGAGGGCGATCGCGATCAGGATCGGCATCGGAAACGAGATGAGCAGCGTCAGCGTCGTGGATGCGACCGTGTTCCGCATGATGATCCAGAAGTCGCCGTTCTGGAAAAAGTAGCGGAACCATTCGAATCCGACGAATTCGCTGCGGAACAGGCTCGGCCAGAAGTTGCCGAGCTGGGGCTGGTAATTGACGAACGCCATGTACAGCCCCGCCATCGGCAAATAGCAGAACAGCACGGCCCAGACGACGGCAGGCGCCAGCATCGCGAGCAGATAGCGCTGGGAGATGACCTTTTTCTTCCAGTTTCGTTTGCTGCGTGTGACCGTCCGGGTCGGCTGCGTTGTCGTGATGTTCGGATGTTCCATGAATCCACCTGCTCTTTTTCGTTGATTTGCTTTTGAATTATACGGATTGAAATGAAACGCTCTCAATATCAAAAACCGCCGATCCGTGCGTGAAAACATCTTACATGCGCGCGGCGGGCCGATTTGGCAATGTTGCGGCGGCCGTATGGTTGTATAATGAGGAATACGAAGAGGGGGGAAGCGAATGTACTCGTTGTTTCTCGTGGAGGACGAGGCGCTGGAGCTGGAGATGCTGGAGCATCACATCCCGTGGGCGGAGATGGACTTCACGGTCGTCGGCAGCGCGCGGAACGGCCGGCGCGCCTGGGAACAGATCCAGACCTTGCTTCCGGATGTGGTGCTGACGGATGTCCGCATGCCGATCATGGACGGACTTCGTCTGGCGGCGATGATCCGGGAGCGGTTCGAGGATATGAGGGTCGTTTTTTTGAGCGGTCACGACGAGTTCGCTTACGTGAAATCCGCCATCGAATCCGGCGCGGCGGGCTATCTGCTCAAGCCGGTGGATGCGCGGGAGCTGTCCGCGGTGATGGCCAAGGTGAAGGAAGAGGTGGACCGGGCGAAGCTGCTCTCCCGCGCCAGCAAGCTGTGGGAAGACGCCCAATGGGAGATCGCGGTGCTCGGCCGCGGCGAATCGGAACGGGAGCAGGCGCTCTCGGAGCTCGTGAAGCTGCATCCGTCGTTCGAGAGCAGCCTTTTTGCAAGCGGCATCATCCAGCTTGACCGAAGCGGAGAAGCGCAGCCGGCGGAGCATGAGCCGATCAAAGCGTTGCTGCGCGAAGCGCTGGAAGGTTGCGGAGCGGAAGGGATGGCGGCGGGCACCGGGCCGGGAGAATGGTTCGTCGCGGTTCGCGCTGAAGGCGACGAAGGCGAGGGCGAGGACGAGGCGCTGTGGCGCGCCGTCCTGGAGCGGCTCACGGCCGCATGGGGGGACGGCGTCACCATCGGCTTGTGCGGGCGGAAGCTGCCCTTGTCCGCGGCGCCGGCCATGCTGGAGGAAGCGAGAAGGGCGGCCGGGGAACGGTTCTATTTCGGCACGGGACGCATCTATCGCGCCGCCGCAGCCGAACATCCGCAGGCGGAGGGCGCGTGGGAGGAGGCGCTCGAATCGTTCCTTGCGATGATCCGCCCGGACCGGATCAAGGAGGCGATCGGGCACGCCGACCCTTGCTTTGACCGGTTGGCGCGGAGCCGCATCCCCCGGGACGCGCTGACGGCCCGGCTCACGGAGGCGCTGCGGGAGCTGTGCGGGGAGCTGGAGAAGTACGAGGATTGGAAGACGCGCAGAGCGCAGAGCGCGGACGAGTGGGAGAGCGCCCTGAAACGGCCGGGCACGCTGGCGGACATCAAGCGGCACCTGATCGGGCTGCTGCGCGCGGCGGACGATTTTCTCACGGACCGGCAGAAGGATCGCCAGGAGCGCATCGTGCAGGAAGTGGCGGATATTTTGGAAACCGAATATATGGAAGCGCTGTCAGTCGAATACCTGGCCGGCAGGGTGTATTTGTCTCCCAATTATCTTCGCTGGCTGTTCAAGGAGAAGAAGGGATGCACGGTGCATGACTATTTGACGCGGGTCCGCATGAACAAGGCGTTGGAACTGCTGGCCGACCGCACCCTCAAAATCAAGGACGTCGCGAGCCGCGTCGGGTATGACAACACGTCGTACTTCTGCTCGATTTTCAGCCGGACCGTAGGGGTCACGCCGAATGAATACCGGAACAAATATCTTTGACCGTCTGCGCGGGCTGGTGCGGCGGCTCGGCAACCAGCGGCTCAAGAGCAAGCTGTTTCTCGTCTACCTGCTTGTCACGATCGTGCCGATCTCGCTCCTGGTGGCCTACTCCTACCACCTGGTGCGGGAGCAGCTGATCCGGCAGGCGGAGATCAATATCAACAGCACGATCGACCAGATCAACATCAACGTGCAGAACCGGCTGGACACGTATTCGCAGATTTCCACGATGATCTATCTGGACAACCTGCTGCGCAACTATTTGCTGCACACGTACGGCCCGCACGACATGTTCTATCTGGACGCGTACGACTACATCAACAAGACGCTGTACAAGATGCTGGCCATGTATCCGAACCTGACGTCGATCTCGATCTATACCGACAACCGGACGATCCGGTCGGACGGACTGTTCATCCGGTACATGGACGATCTGCCGGAGGAGAAGAAGCAGAAGATCGTCGCCGCGGAAGGAAAAATCACGTCGTTCATCCAGGCGGCGGAGGACGGCACGGAGACGATCACCCTGGCCCGCGCGCTCAATTATTTGAGCCTGAACTATCCTTACGGCATCCTGCTGCTCGAGATTTCCGAACGCGAGCTGTATTCGCTCATCGTGAAGGAGAGCGGCAACAAGTCGATCTTCATCGCGGACGAGCAGGGGGCGATCATCACCGCGGGCCAGCAGGACCGGCAGATCCGCCATCTGTCCGAGCTCGATTCGGCCGGGAACAAGATGATCACCAAGAAGCTGCCGAACGGGTGGCAGACGGTCGTGCTGCTCTCCTATGACGAGCTGCTGCGGGAAGCGCGGACGGCTTCGGCGAAGATGCTGGTTGCTTCCCTCGCCTGCGTGGCCGCCGCCGTCGTGCTCATCTACGTGACGAGCAAGTTCATGACGAAGCGGATCGAGATTTTGCTGCAGTCGATCCGCCGGGTGGAGCGGGGGTCGTTCGAGCTCGGCAGCCAGCCGATGGGAGAAGACGAGATCGGGCAGCTCTGGTTCGCGCTGAACAAGATGGCTTCCCGGATGAAGGAGCTGATCCAGGACGTCTACACGAAGGAGGCGGCCCGCAACGAGGCGGAGATGACGAGCCTGCAGGCGCAGATTTCGCCGCATTTTCTGTACAATACGCTGGCGTCGATTTCCGCGCTGGCGCTTCGCTACAAGAACCCGCTGGTGCACCGGATGGCCGACGATCTGGCGAGATTTTACCGGATCTCCTTGAGCAAAGGGAAAAAGACGATCACGATCGAGCATGAAATCGAATTGACGAAGCGCTATATTTCCATTCAGGAAGTGCGGTTCAGCGGGATGTTCCAAGTCCATTACGACCTGGACGAATCGCTGCTCTCCTGCACGACGCTGAAGCTGATTATCCAGCCGTTCATCGAAAACTGCCTCAACCACGCGATCTGGGACGACGAGTCGGGCATCCATGTCATCATCAAGCTGACGTCCGAGCAGCAGGATATCCTGATCTCGATCATCGACGACGGCATGGGCATGACGCGCGAGACGCTCGAGCGGCTGCGTACGGGCGCCGGCGACCGGCAGACGGCCGGGTACGGCATCTACAACGTGGACAAGCGGATCAAACTGGCGTACGGCGAGCGGTACGGCGTCGAATTGTTCAGCCGTCTCGGCATCGGCACGACGGTGCGCATCCGCATTCCCAGAACGACGCACTACTTGTCATCATGAAAGGCGTTTTCCGTTACGATTCGGCGGATTGTTTGATTGCGGCTCCTCTGAAGCTGTTTGTAAAATGTGAGCCACAGCGGATGAAAACGCTGTCGATTCGAAGAGATGCAGAGGAGGATACGGAATGCGGTGGATCAAGAAGGGGAGTGCCAGGATTGCGGCCGTCTGGATGCTGATCCTGGTTCTGCTGCTTGCCGCATGCGGCAAAGCGGACAACGGCGCAGGCAGCGGCGCAGGCAGCGGCGGACAGGCG
>Ga0065720_1020354_pt1 | contig 15049 bp, 9 predicted proteins | sample Thericmetagenome_FD_59107 | JGI IMG/M metagenome (GOLD analysis project Ga0065720, IMG submission 59107) | Thermophilic microbial communities from the Joint Bioenergy Institute, California, USA of rice/straw/compost enrichment - eDNA_2 v2... | ecosystem: Engineered > Solid waste > Grass >... | reverse complement strand
AAATGTCTAAACACGAGGACATTGTGCATGAAGAAGTCGTCATGCCATTTCCTCTCGCAAATAGAGAATATCTAAAGTGGAGATATTTCGTTTGCAACAAAGAAAATCCTGATCTGGTTCGAAAATATGGATTGTATGATCTCTCTTCGAGATACTATGCCGTTACAATGAAGAGCGTCTCTCTTAAGGACATCCCACCTGCAGAATCAATTGTCAGAGGAGAGGTTAGAAAAAGTTATTGGTTCCTTAGGGAGGATCCAACTGACAGAAATTCCTGTAAAATCAAGGTTGTAATTTCTCAGGACCTTAAAGGAATGGTTCCAGGTTTTATCCTTAATAGGATAGCCTCAAAATATCCCAGAAAAATAGTTAACAAGTTCCTTGATAACTATAAGAAGATATTCTATTGAGAGAATTCGTACTATTGTAATTTACATAATCTCACTCTGTTTTACTTATGAATATCATTTTTATCTTCCATGCAAAGCCTATGGGTAGGCTAATTATGCTGAAGTTATCCTTTCTTAGTTTACTGAATTTCCAAGTCAGTCAATTTGTCGTGTTTCAGTTTGTAGTTAGCTAAGGATAAGTATTGTTATTTTGATGATATACACATTCACCCAATCCATAGTTTTGGCATGACTTGAAGTAAGAGGATTTGTTTATCTTTAAATATGGTCATTTCATATTCAATGGTGAAAGATCTACATATTGTCACCTATTTTATCCATTATTACAGTCCCAACTTTGAAAGATAGCCATAAAAGATGCCTCTAAAGTACGGTTGCAGCCTATAGACAACGTTTTTCACTCAGTCCGACCTCAATAAACCCCTCTAACCTTCACATTTGATTTATTTTATCAAGGCCAAAACATAATTTGAGTTAAGTTTTATTTAGCATCCAACATGAGCAGAAGAACCAAGAAAAGTCAAAAGGGTCAGCCAAGTGAAGCTGAGGATTTTACTACCTTGGCTAACTTAGCACTTCAAGTCGTGAAACTGCCTCCAGAAGATTGGAAACAATCTGATCGCAATCTAATGGGAGAAATTCTCAAGACTACAGGGTTCTTCCAAAAGAATCTTGACTCTAAAGTAAGTTTCAATGACTTCATCAAATTGGTACAACAATATATAAAATATGAGTCCCACCCAACAGGCACCTTTATAATCTCTGAGGGAGAATACGCGAACAAATTCTATGTTGTCTTAAAGGGCCAAGTGAGGAAGTATGCTGCAAGACCTATTGAAGAGATTGAGGAAGAGTTCTATCAGGGCAGTAAAAGAGATCCAAATATGCAAGAAAACAAATCTGGTTTTGGAAGAAAGGAGCCAGAAACCCCATCGAACGCAAACAATAAACCCCTTCCGGGAAATAAAGGAAAACCATTGAAGGCAAGCTTATCAATTGGACTTCTGAGAAGCAGTAGCAAAAAAGACCTAAATTCTCCTAGGGAAGATTCTCTTAGATCGGCCAGTAGAGGAGGGTCAGCTAAGAGAGATGGTAAGAGGGCTCAAACGTTAATGCCGATGAATCCTAAGCGCTCGCAAAGAAAGGAGGATACTTTCAAGGCTGAAATGGAAGCAAAGCTGTCAAAGATTCCTTCAGCTAAGAATATTCATTTGCGAACTAATATTAACATGGTCGAACCTGTGAAAAAAGAGAAGGAGGAGAGCGATTCGGAAGATGAAGAACTTGATGAAGAGGAGGAATATTTCAAGGCACGAAGAGAAAAGAGAGAGCAGCTCAAGAAGAAGCAGGAAGATGAGCAATTGTTTAAGAAAATAGTTGAGCAAGCTGAAGAGAAAAGAAATAAGCTGTTCTTGGGAGGAGTCCTAACACTTAAAAGAGTGAAAGAAATCGGTCCAAGTGGCTATTTTGGAGAAAGTTTCCACAGGAATCTTCGCCCTAAAGATGATACTTTTATTGCATCTGAAGAAGTCCATCTTCTTACGATTAGCCGCGAAGATTATCAAAATATTCTTAGAGAACTCATCATAAGAGTCAAGGAAAAAGTTGACTTTTTTTTGAGTATTTTCCCTGATATAAATAAAGAATATGTGACAAAGTTTTCTTATTACTTCCACGAAAATCAATACCTGAAAGGGGAAGTAATAATAAAAGAAGGAGATCCAAGCTCGAACCTTCTCCTGATTCGCTCAGGAGATGTCAAACTTATCAAAACTGTCGAGGTTAATCAAGCAAATCCAAGAAACCCCAAAAAAGTACAAAACCTTATGAACCTATTTGTTCCAACCCAGAAACAGGAAATGAAGGTTGTCTTGCATATTGCTAATATCGGGTCTGGTCAGTTCTTTGGTGAGGAAATGCTTGTCAAAGAAAGATCGAGACTCTTTGAGGCAATTGCTGGATCAAAAGGCGCCATATGCTATACTATTGACCTGTCAATTTATAACTCAATCAGAACGCTTTTTGACGAAATTACCAGGGGATTGAAGGAACAGGCTCGAGAAAAAATGAGCTGGAGACTCGATCGATTACAGAATCTCCTTGAACAAAAGGAATTATTTGATCAGAAAAATATCTTTGCTGACAAATATAGACAGCTGTTTATGCAGCCAAGATCCCTATCTCCTTCAGGGAAAAAAGAAAAACCAGCTTCTCTAGACCCTGTGAGAGAAAACAAAAAAACTGATCCAATAGTCCACCAAGGAGGATTATTAAATAAACAGAGAATTACTGTCCGTGCATCTCCTATACATTCTCCTGAAGTTAGAAAGAATCTAGAGTTCTATAAGGCTAATTTCTTTAGAGAAACTTTTGAACACACTGTTGAGTCAGAACAAGAGTTCCAGAAAAAAATAAAGCATCCTGAAATCAAGGATCAATTTGCACTTATGCATATGGTTAGGGATATGGACAGACAAAAGTTTTTAGCCCGTAAACACCTCGCTGAGTCAATTATCCCAGAAACGCCTGTAAGAGTATCAAAACTTCCTGTAATCCACGCCAAAACTCTAAGCACTACTCAAGAACTTTCTTCCTTCCTTCCCACATCAGTGCAGACTACTGACGCTTCAACTGACCAATCTCATTTGAAGATCCACCATCTCATGAAGAGACAGAATCTAGACACCACAGATGATATAAGTCCAAATTCACTCAGTCCAAGAAGTGTCTTTGGTAGTACATACTCGAAAGGAACGATTCTTGACATACTCACACCAAGAAGAATCAGGGCTGATGAGGAAGTTAGGTTTAAAAACACTAATGGGAGTTATACAATTGTTAATGGAAGATCTAAAATTAGAAATATTCTCACTCATCTTGAAGAAGCTAATCTCGAGATGACAGACCTTTTGACCCAGAGGACTTTGAGATCGTATCCTGATGAGTTTATGAGTCCTCCAAAGCAGCAAGTCCAAAACAAGCATCTCAGTCCTCAAGTGAAAGAGAGAATTCGGATAAAGTACAGAAATCTCTCACACATGGGATTTACTTCCCCTATTAAGCCTATTCCAAAATCTGTTAATCAAATCATCATAAATAAAATCACATTTCCTGAGAAAATCATTTAATTTTTTTTCAGTGTTATTTTCTGCATCCTTTATTGTAAATCACTTCGTTCTCGAGATAATATATGTTCTAAAACTTTTGATACTCAAAATTTGAAAATCTAAGCTTATTCTCTTCTCTTTTCTTGACCAATCTGAATTGATTAAGGTTTCTGCAGGGCTCAATCTCTCGTCTTTTTGAAAGAAAAACCTTTAGGAATCTCTTGAACTGACAGAAACAATTCCCCAGGCTTTGGATTAATCTATCATTTTTGATTTCTCTAACATCTCATGTCTATATTCTCTGCTTCTTTAAAATATTATAGAAGCCTCCGATCTTCTTAGCCAATCGTTTGCGCCAGAAATATTCCGTAGGAATAGGTCTAATCGAAAGCACGATCTTCCATAGAGCTGTTTCAAGATTAAATTCAAAAGAAATAAAATAAATTTTTTTGAGAAGGAAAAAACACAAATGGAGGGCTATAGAAAACAAATGTACAAAGTCATAGTCCTTGGTGATGCCGGAGTCGGAAAGACAGCTCTATTAAATAGATATGTCAACGAAAGATTCACTCAGTTTTATAGATCAACTGTAGGAGCTGATTTCATGTCCAAAGATCTTCGCTACGATGACAGAAATATAACTCTCCAAATTTGGGACACTGCAGGCCAAGAAAGATTCCAGAGTTTGTCTGGGGCTTTTTATAGAGGCTCAGATTGCTGTATTCTGGCCTTTGATATAACTAACACTGACTCCTTTGCACATTTAGACGACTGGAGGGATGGATTTTTAGCAACAGTTTCTCCAAAGGATCCTAACAAGTTTCCCTTTATTCTTGTGGGATGTAAGTCTGATCTGGCTGAGGAAAGAGTTGTTTCCCTCGAGGATGCACAGGAATGGTGTAAGAACCATGGGAATATACCTTATTTTGAAGTCTCAGCAAAGGAAAATATTAACGTAACTAAGGCTTTCAATGATGTTGCTAGACTTGTAACTGAAAAAGAGAAGGATGAAGAGGTTTTTACCATAAAGGCTGTAAAATTAAAGGAAAGTACCTCAGAAAAGCCAAAGACTGCTGGATGTTGTTAGAGTTTTCCGAAGAGTTTCTTTAAATTATTTTCTATTTATGATGTATCTAATTGGGTATCTCACATATGTTTCAAATAAGCACCATGGTAAATAAATTAGTAACTCAAAGTGTCAGGTTAATAAATTAATATCAAATGCATGATTGCTCAGCCTAATTTAAGGTCACCTAGATTTGACCCCACTCGGATAAGAAATAACAAGACAAAGCTTCCTTTAGAGGGACTCTGTAAATGTATGCTCGAGATTCCTGATCTCAAAGTCTTTCTTCTAGGAGGAACCGATGGAAATATCACAGTATGGGATTCTTCCAGCCTAAAACTAAAGCACACCCTGAACATACACCAAGGATGGGTCACGGCAATGACTTATGTGAAGAGCAAGGGATACCTAATCTCATCATCGAGCCTTAATATAGCTTATGTGCATAAGATCAATGAAAATTTCGAGATCATCGAGGAAAAACTGCAGATTGAAAATGAAGGAGCCTGGATTGAAGAATTTCTGAACCTGGAGGAAGAAGGGTATATTGTGAGCTGTTCTGAGGCTGGATTGAAATTTTGGAATTTAAATACACTGGAAGAGCATTTCACTATCAGAAATTTGAAAGCTGATTGCTACTGCAAGGCATATTGGGAATATTTTCCAAAGCTTCACAGCATTGGGTTCTTCTATGAAAGTGGCAATATTCGATTTTTTAATATTCGAAAAAAACATTGGATCCATCAGATGAGGCTCAGTCCTGAGTTTTCTAATTTCACCTTGGTCAAATTTAAGAAGAAAAATGATCTCTTGGTGACTCTAGTAAATGGAGACACGATAATGCTTTGGAAAGTGGGATATCAGGGGATAAGGTTAATTAAAAAGGTGTCAATTGAGGATTTATCGGGAGGAGTAATAGCTGTCAAAGGATCCAAATTTTTAATTGGATCGGACTGTATGGGGAAAATGTGTGCTTTGGATATTTTCACTGGAAAATGTGTTAAGGAAATTGATCTTAGCTTAGAACCTGTGAACTGGCTTTTCTTGAATAACGAGAAAAAAATCATTGTCTCGAACAGGGACAATCAAATTTACTCGATACAATGCGACTAATAATAAGCACAAAGTTAATATTCTTCTATGTAAAATGATTAACCTATTTTCATTCTATAAATTTCAATCTACTTATCATGTAAATTTTCTTAACTATTTTTCTTTAAATTTAAATAAGAAACGATACTTCTCTTTGAAATTGGATCTTCTAAATTTAATAAAAGATATAAATGGGATATTCAAAAGACTCTTTGAAGAATATAATAAAGTATAGTTATTTTTCAGAGAAATACAAGTCTCGTTTGAGCATAGAATTATCCTGAGCTAAGCATTAGAATACCACTGCGTTTTTTTTTCCTCCAAAATTTCTTCTTAAGAAATAATATTCTAAGAAATTAGAAATAAAGGCTCAGGCAAAATAAAAGGCAGGCATATTATGGTAAATGTTAGTCCTCTGACTAATAGCACATCCATCGATTTTTATAATTATATTCTCTAAACGCCTCTATAAAAATTCTTGGACTTTTGAATCCCCGACCTTTCATTTCTTTGCTGTTGTTCTATGATAAGAATTGAAAAAAACCCAAAAAAGATTTTGTTTTATCCTGATTTCCCTTTAACTTAAAACACATATAGGAAATTCCTTCTTGACCAATCTTGTTAGTTAATTCCCAGCAGACAATTTCTATAATTTGTCAATCAAACCTCAATTCGAATTTAATAAAAATATCCAAATGAGGCAATTCCCAATATTGCTTGACAGCAAGCCATCCATATATCTTTTCCCTTATCAAATCCTCCTTAAGCCAGGAGCCCGAAAACTCAAGTGTAACTGGTAATTTAAGCATCTGAGCCCATTCAAGAGACCATACAAGAAGATTACCTTGAATCCCAGTATACACGCTTCAACATTTGAAATTCAGGAAAAACTTTGGTTCGAGCTTAACAAGAAGATAATCTGAGCATAATACATGAAAAAAAGGGTGTTCTCAAGTTCTACTCGAAGATTGAATTCTAAGGTCACAACTTAAATTTAAGTGTCATAATTTTATAATTCAATTCCAGAGAAAAACAAACAAGATTATCTCAGTAATCAAGAAATACAAACTTAATTCTTCCAAACAGCCTTCAGCTCATCAAATGTGATCGGCTTCTTGAAGAAATGACTAGCCCTTACTTGAGAATGAGGACTCAAGCATTCTTCCATGATCTTTTTGTCACAATGTCCACTGATCATGATAATCTGACAAGGTATTAGTTTGTTCTCTTGCTCAAATTTTCTTATCATCAAAGCTGATTCCTTACCATTCATCACAGGCATATCATAATCCATTGAGATATGTGTGATTTTCTCCTTTCTATTGTAAGATTTTCGGAAGATTTTGTATGCCTCCATTCCATCAGCTGCATAGTGAATCTTCTTTATCCCTAGTTTTGCATAAAAATTAGCTAGAATTTCCCTATTAAATTTATCATCATCAACTATCAACATTCGCACATCCTCGATCCTCCCTTGATAAATATGGGTCTTTCTTCCTATCTCAGGCAAGATCAGATCAGTCTCTTGCATCTGGACCGAAGGTATGCAACAGATAAAAGATGATCCTTTTCCTAAGCGACTATATGCTCTGATATTGCCCTTCATTTTCAAGCAGAGCTCATGTGAAATAAATAAGCCTATCCCGGTGCCTATCTGTCTATTTTGAAAGTCTTTATCAGACTGGAAGAATTTCGAGAAAATTTTAGTGAGATTTTCAGGCGAGATTCCACAGCCGGAATCAGTCACTGTAATCTTCAGGATTCCCTGTTTCCTTTCTCTTCTTTGTGAATTATCCAACGGTTTAACATCCTTGTTCTTCGTATTTAGAACATAAAAATCAGAGTTATTAAATAAAGATATTGATTCATCCTTCTCAAATATGCCTTCATCCTCGCTATCAAATGGTCGAGGAAGAAAGGAGCTATCATCTACATTGACTTTGTCGCTTATCCAGTCAAACTGAATGGAAATCCTGCCTTTTTCAGTAAACTTTACGGCATTAGTGACAATGTTCAATAGGATCTGGACCACCCTATAATGGTCCAATTTCAGCCATTGAGGAACCTTTTTAGAAATTCGTAGAGTCCCATTAAGCTTTTTTTGTGTAATCATTTTATTTGTGAATCCCCATAACTTTTGGCAAAGGATATATAAGTCAATGGTTTCTTCTCGAATTTCGAGGGTACCAGCCTCTGCCTTGCCTATATCGAGTATGTTGTTAAGGCTATTGAGTAATATTTCTGCATCCATTTGAGCATTTTCTAGAAAGCCCTTAGCCTCTAGCGATACATCCTCAAATAAAGCCAGTTGAACGTTCCCGATTAACGAGTTAAGCGGATTACGAATCTCATGAGATATCTTTAAGAGGAAATTACTCAGTTGTAGAGCTTTTTCCTTCTCCTCCTGAGCCTTTAAGTCTTGAGCTGGGGTCTTCGTAATATCCGAAGCAGGTGTTTCACGAGCCCATAAGATTAGGAACAGCAATAGAGAGTGGACCTCCAGCGTACAAACTATCTGTTGGCTTCTAATTTTGGGATCCATGAGCCAAAGTCTCTCTTGAATTAAACCTGAAAAGAAATATATCAAGATAATTTGGATTATCAATCCAATTTGCGCCCATTTGTGAGTTCTTGATATCAGCGAGAGAAATATAGGAGCCCCAAAAGGTAACACTAAGGACAATAACTGGCTGGTCGTCGCCAGCAGTAATAATGGATAGAGAAAAGAAAATAATGATAGTATAGCTATCAGCCTCTTTCCAGTAAAACTTTCTTTTAGCTGGACGCTTCCAAGTATCCAGATCAAGAGTACTAAGACCAAGAACGATAAAGATGTTGTATACGCTAAGAATGCCAGTCTTAGAAGAAAGAGACACTTGATAGCAATTTTGAAGCTTTCTTTAATTGATAGGCAGTCCCTGAGGAGCATACTGCCTGTGAGTAGTATGGATAGAGGTTTGATAAGTGATTTAGTGAGGGGATGAATGAATTTCCAGAGTGAGGTGTTCATTCCCAAATGTTTTATTTGAAATTATTTTCTTAGATTAAAGTTCATTTTTACTGTCAAATTGATTGGACAGTTTAAATTTTAACAAAGATAAGCCCTAATAAATTTGTCCTGTTGGAACTTTTTCTCGACTCTCAACTGAATTGTCACCTTTTTGTAAAAAAATTAAACCAAAGCCTGTCCACTGTCTTTTCTGATTGAAGTTACATGCTCTTTCGAGTTGAAGATCCTAGATGAATATTTTCAGGTCTTATACTTCTCTTCCAAACATGTTTGATTTCACCTTGTGACCAGTTAGAAAACTCACTGAAAGACAGAATCATACTCTAAATACTAACTTAATGAATGGCTTATTTAATCAAAATGCCATATATTCTAAAATCTAGATCCTCAAGCCACGAAAATTCATGTAAGTTCTCAACAAATTTAAACCCATATAGAATCTCTCGAATGGTAACAAGAATTGAGTGTCTAATGAATAATCTGAGAATTATTGTAGTCAGATGTCTGTATTTATTATGAACTATATTCCCTTATTGGCAGTCTGTTGAATTTAATATTCTAACAATTTTTACTTAATACTAAGACTGTTACCAATTATATCATTCCTTTTCTAAGGCAAGGAATGTTTCATCAGAAAGGATAAACACCTGAATGATGAAACAAGTTCTGGTCAATAAAAACTATCAACCTATAATTTTCAATTGAACAATCAAGATTTTGATTAAACTAAGCCAAATTAACAAGGAATTAATCTCATGAAAAGTCTTACAACTATCTTCATAGAATTTCATCTCAAGGATTCATATGTATTTTGCATACTTTCATAATCAGTTAACTTAGAGAGAATGGTTTAAATGTTTAGTTTCTCATTGGCCAGAAATCTTCCACATTCTCAATAGCAACACAAGTGAAGGGTGTGATATAGAAAACTCAATCTTCTGAGTCCCTAGGAACAATAGCTTTCTCAAACTATAAAATCGTCCGACAACAAGTAAATAATCTAGTAAGAAACCAAATGAAAGAAGATTAAAAGTTTCAACAATAAAGAGTACGCATCTAAAACTGTTAGCATCGATCAAATAAATGGTGATCGTTAGAATGGATAATAGTAGTTACTCTGTTTCAGGATTAAAATCTTTTTGTTTCTTATCCATGCTGATTTTCACACAATACTAAAGTAAGAAAGGATTCTAAGGAGCTTCCAATCCTATCCAGAGATAGAGAACACTCTGCAGGAAGCCAGGAACTCCTGCAACATAGCTGAGGTACATGATAATTGGAGCAAATCCATGAAAAACTTCCATTGGCACATTAATTGAATTAGTGGTATTTGTAGCGAAGAAAATTTAGTATAAGCAACTATAATTCTGCCTGTAACTGTCTTTCTAAACTGGTCAATTCGTAGAGTTAAGGATATGTGTAATGAGGTTCTTACCATACTTACCAAAATAGACAATTGGAAAGTTTTTAAGGAATGAATAAAAGATAATTAATAAGGATTCCATTCGGGCAATTTATTAAAATAACACAATCTATGATATCATATGCATAAATTACTTGACAAAATTACATTATCTTTGCCTTTTTGGGTGTACTGATTTTCACTAAACCAATATATGCAACAATTCTAAAGAAAATGCCAATTGCAATAAGACAGATGATGGACACTGCTATACCTTCGTCAAAGTCAAATTGCTCTAGAGGATCACAAGTAGGAGCACAATCTAGATCGTGATCAGTAAATTCATTGATCATTGCAGCCTGGAAGCCCCACTTTATAAAAGAGATGTATTGTATGGGCCAGAAGAAGGGTGGCACACTGTCTTGATTAACAAAGAATCCTGCAAAGACAACCATGGGAACAATAACGACAGGAGCAAGTGTCATGGCCACTTCTACTGAGGTAGCAAAGGTCGAGATAGCAAGGCCATATGCAGAACTAGAAAACCAATTACAAATTGCAATAGCAGCCAAAATGAAGAACTTTTCTGTCCCATTATCGTTCAATTCCACAGCAAAATAAATAATCGAAACTTGTATTATCGGCCAAAGTATCAGCCAAGGCAGCTCAGATATAACTCTAGAGCAAAAATACGCAGAAGCTCGATAAGATTGGCTCAACCTCTCTCTTATAAATACGGCTCTTTCCATATTGAATGTTGTTAAAGAATACTGAAGACCACCAAAACCTCCCAGGAAGGTGATCAGGAACAGAACACCAGTTCTTCCCTGTATTCCAGAAGTGGTCTTTGGGATTTTATACCAAACCGCAATAGTAACTAAACTTACAAATATAATCTGGAAAAATTTCATTCTCAGATCTAGAGGATTTCTGAATTCGTTCCTGAAGGCCCTTCCTAAAATAAGACAGAACTGTCTGAACCAGGATGTCTCAAATATCTTAGGATTATGAACTTCTTGTGTGAGTTCGCCTATTCTTCCTTCCTCTGCTTGATGAGAATTTCGATACATTTCGACCATATGAGTTACTCTCTTTTCGAACTTTTCTTCGAATCGTTCAGCATCAAAATTGAGTAAGAATCCTGACTCTGTCCTAGATTTCTCCATCTCATCCATCACGAGTCCTGATTCATTCAATAATTTCATAAAGAAATCTGCAGGGTTCGTGAGCTCTGGACAAGGGTACCCTATCTTTTCAAAATAGTTTACTGCAGTGGCTGCAGGTCCTTGATAGACAATTTGACCTCTAACCATCAGCATTAGATTATCAAAGTGAGCAAAAATAGTAGAAGAGGGCTGATGTATAGTGGAGACAACATTTCTTCCACTTTTTGCTAATGCTTTCAGAACCTCAAGGATATGCAAGGCTGTTGTGGAATCAAGGCCAGTAGTGGGCTCATCAAGGAAAATCAGACTTGGGTTAGGGATTAATTCAACTCCTATTGAAGTTCTCTTTCTTTCACCTCCAGAGATTCCTCTAATAAGAGTGTTACCAATCATAGTGTCAGCACATTTTTCCAAGCCCAAGTCATGAAGCAACTCATTTACCCTTTTCTTTTTCTCTTCTGGGCTCACTCCTAGTCTGAGGTTTGCAGTAAAGGTAAAGAGTTCTCTTGGAGTTACAGTTCCTAAGAGAATATCGTCCTGCTGAACAAATGAAACGAGATTTCCAATCTTTTCGATGTCGTTGACTCTTTGAGAGTTTACTCTCAGCTCGCCTTTGATTTTCAAGTTATGTTCAATTCTAGCCGAGAGAAAGTTTAACAATGTGGTTTTTCCACAGCCAGAGGGACCCATGATTGCTGTGAAGATCCCATGCTTGATAGTTCCGCTGACATCATTAAGGATCACTTTTCTCTCTATCACAGTTTTCTTTTTTCCATCGACGAGTACTTTCTTTTTGATGTCTGCAGATACAGTGAGATTTTTCCATTGAAGGTCGATAGGTTGAATTGGGATTGAGGAAAAGAAGTAGCGTTTAGGATTACTTGGTGATTCGCTGTTATTTTGTTGAATAGCTAGGTCACTGGGAGCGGTTTTATTTTCTGAAGTCATATTTAATAATTTGGATTTTTGTATTACTGAACTAGTTAGTACTGGAATTTATACCAGAATCGTTGACAGAAAATTTTATTTTATGTCAAATCAAATCTCAAATTATTAATTTATCCATGAAGAGTACGAGAGATTTCACATTCCTATAACTTTTATTGTTACTTGAAAACTTGAAATCTACTCATATCGGGTTCATTGGCTCCACAAGGGTTTATTACTTAGCTATTTCTTAGTCAAGTTAGAGAGAATTTACTTAAAATGAACTCAAGAAAAATATTTAAGCCTTAAGAGAAATTAGACTCTAAATAATGGCTCAATATTAATTGGCATTAACAAGTGTAAAACTGTAAAGCAGAAATGTGCTACAATAAAGTAGTTAGGTTAATTTAAGTATGGCTAATTGTACTAAGCTTTGGTATGACACAGGTTTTAATAAGGTGTTATCCATTCCACAATCCCGACACGTCTTCTCAAATTGCCTGCTTAGTTGTCCAGTCAACCCGCATATCCACGGCCCATTTCTCAACAGATGTTGTGATACAAATTCTCTTATTTTTTGAGTTACTTTACAACCATCTATACCCTCCATCTGAGTTTCCACAAAGATGAGTTTTATCTCTTCAAAATTATTTTTAAAGATAGTTAGGCCTTCACTTCCAGATCTTGCAGTGATGCAAGGAGCGCCAATTTTAGTCAGCATTTCTTGCATCATTGTCCTACTGAAGCAACAATCGTCAATAATTAAGACCTTTCCTTTATAATTTGGTTTCTTCTTAGGAGGAAGGGTCTTAGTTATCGATCCAATTAACGCTTCAAACATGTCCCTTTTGGCCGGTTTTCTGATAAAATAATCAGCTCTTATGTGTCCATTTTTATCCAAGCATTCCTCTATTTCAGATTTAACCGCATTTCCAGATATGATAATGACCTTTGTGGGTAGGATATTTTTCTCTAGTTCAAAATTTCGGATTTCCTTTGTTGCTGTTTTTCCATCCATTATAGGCATCTCCAAATCCATTGTAATTATATCAACTGGTCTGTTGTTCAAAAGGCTCTCTTTATAGAAGTCAACGGCTTCTAATCCATTGTAGGCCTTTTTAATAACCTCTACATTGGCTTCTTTTAAATACCTATACACCACTTCCATATTTAAAGGTGAGTCTTCCACAATCATAGCCGTAGGTTTTGCTAGGGAATGTGAATTTAGGCCGAAAGATGACAACTGATGTCCCACCTTCCGACCAATCTCACACCTCATATTCAACTCTATCTTTGTTCCAAGGCCAAGTTGGCTCTGAATCGCTATTGTCCCGTTCATTTTCTCACAAATACACTGAGTAACATAGAAGCCTAACTTATTGCTTAGTTTACTACTCAGTGGGTCTTCAATGTCTTTATAGTCTCTCTCAAATATTTTCCTCTGATTCTGAGGGCTTATCCCAACCCCTGTGTCCCTAATTTCAATTCTTAATACTCCTTTCCTAGGAGAACCATCATGTTGCCTTCTCATGAAGGGTTTCTTTTCTCCAATGTTATTCTCTCCCTTCATAGTCTCAAAGTCATATAGTTCGTCCATACTCACTCTACGGAGTAATGCTCCTGCATCTATGTGCTCCTCTGCTACGCCACCTGGATCATCTGATAAGGTAACTTGTCTGGCACTCCTTAGGTTCTCACCCTTGCAATCCTTCATCCAGATGACCCTGACAGAAACTTCTCCTTTTTCTGTGTATTTAGTTGCATTACTAATTAGGTTCAATATCATTTGTGAAAGTCTAATTGGATCAATTATTAATCTCTCTGGAAGATTTGGGGAGATTGTAAGGCTAGGCCGGAGTCCTTTCATCCTAATCAGCTCCTCACAAGTCAGCCAGACTCTTTCAATCACAGGCAGAATCTCCACATCAGTAGGGCAGATATCTAGTTTAGAGTTTTGTGCCTTATAAGCATCCAACATATTATTCAAAAAGACTAATAGCATGTCCCCTCCCACCTTGGCATTGATCAAGTACTGCTTTATGAGTGGATCTTGTGTTTCTTCATAAGCGAGGTCAAGATTCCCCATCATAGAATTAAGAGGATTCCGTGTCTCATGAGAAAAGGTCAAAATGAACTTCTCTTGGCACTTTGAGACTTCTTCGAGTCTCTTTTTCAGAGACTTTAATTCCTCGTGAAATAAATTTAACACCTTTTGATTCCTGAAAAGAATACTGTTCATGACCACAAAATTGACTAGGTAAATCCCTCCATACAACCACATCAACATTAACTCCAGCTGCAGCTTCGTTCTGACATCCTCTCTAGATCCTTCTAGCTTCTGGGCCATGAATCCTGGGTACAGAAACAACAATTTGATCCCTTCGGCACAATACAAGAAGACAATAATGGATTTTGCTTTGATCCTGGCAAGAAACACAATAGGAAGCAGGACAGAGAATACCAGAGAACAAATGAAGTATTCTTGTGTGATCATCAAGCCAAAAGGTCCAGAAATAAGCACGAAAATGAAGTTGAACGTAAAAATGAAATTTTCTCCGCGACTCCTCAAACAGACTATGATCAACAAGACAAGGTGAACCAGTTGACAGTACGACAGAAAGACAAGTGGGTAGTATTGTTGGAAGAGATAAAACACAATAAAATTGGCAAATGCACTAAATAAGATGGTTGCAACATTCAACCAAAATAGAATTGTATCGGTCTCAAGTCTGGGATGGAGTTTTAGAGAGTCCGAATTCTCAGCATGTTGAAGAATGGCTTTAAGATTATTTACAATAACGTTCATGCTCTAATTTCTCAAATGTCAAATTAAATTTATTATCTCGATTTAACCTCAATCCTTTAAACC
>Ga0065720_1020353_pt1 | contig 15051 bp, 20 predicted proteins | sample Thericmetagenome_FD_59107 | JGI IMG/M metagenome (GOLD analysis project Ga0065720, IMG submission 59107) | Thermophilic microbial communities from the Joint Bioenergy Institute, California, USA of rice/straw/compost enrichment - eDNA_2 v2... | ecosystem: Engineered > Solid waste > Grass >... | reverse complement strand
GAGGTCCTCCAGGAGGAGCTTTTCGGCCTCCTCCTGCGTGATCTTCATGCCGGGCTTGACGTGCGGCCCAGTGGATCCGTAGCCGATGGTCCACACGCCTGCTACGTCCTTGTAAGCCGTGAGCTTGCAGCCTTCCCAACGCTTGATCAGCGCAAGCCCTTCGGCGTTGATGCGTCGCGTCATGCCTCACCTCAGTTCAGGCAACAAAAAAGCCGCCCTGCGGCGGCCGATGGGTGGTGGATGTAGTGAAGCGCGCTACAGCGTAGCTGCCGCGCGCCACATGTCGTCGATTTGCTCCGGCGTCAGACCGAGCGCAGTGCCGACTTGATTGACGAGAGGATGCGACCGCTCGAATGTGGTCGCGTACTCCCATTCGATGCGCGCGACTTCGCGGTCGGCGTCGTCCTCGATGGCATCGATAGCCGCTTCCACCGACGACAGGCTGATGCCATTGAGGACAAGCCCGAGCCGAAGCTGACGCGACGTGAGCGTCGGCATCGGAGGCGGCGGGTTCAGAAACGCCGAGACCTCCGGGGCAGTGTCCGGAAGCGGCTCCGGGTCGGTTCGCCCTTCCTGCGGATTGGCATAGAGGGCGATGATCGCGCCGTCGCCATTGCGTTCGACATAGTACATCATGCGCCTATCCTCGGGATTTGGTAGTCGATCCACCCTAAAGTAGCCATGTTACACGTAAGGCTTGGGTGTGGGGCCCCATTCACGGCTAGCCATACTTGGCGTGTAGTGTTCGTGAACTGCTCAATGGGTACGATTAGTTGATTTACACCAGTGTTGACGTAATTCGTGAGCATCTTGCGAACGTTTTGATTGCTTCCGTCGCGCACTTCAATCGACACCCCAGCGTCACCGTCAGCGGCAATGATGTTGCATCCGAATATTCCTTCAACGCGCACGCCGTTCGGGACAGTGACGGCGAGAGGCGCTAGAGCCCGAACCGACGTACTCGAATAATCCACAACTCCGCCGAGGACATTGTGCATGAACTTGTTGCCGGACTGCACGAAAGGCCGGATGTTGCCCGACCCGTCCGTCAGGATCGCCCCGAGCCGCTGCACGCGCGTGTAACCGGGCGGGACGTCGGGACTGGTCGGAGACACATCGGCGGAAACCCAGAATCCCCCGGTGGTATTATTGCGGAGCGCATGGATGTGGTGGGTCGTGTTTGGCGCCACAGCGCCGAGCGCAACGGTGATGGTGGTGGGGTTGACGACAGTCACCCCATTGCCGCGAGCGCGCCCCGGCGCGATGTCGATTTTGTTGTTTGGGTCAGCCGCATTGTTCGAGAGCGTCAGCCCTTGAACAAACCCATCTAGCGCGATGCCACTGTGCCAGATAGTGTAGCTAGCGGACCCATCGTCCCACACCAAATTTTCGCCAACATCTAACCGCCTTGCGGCAGTCACTCCATCAGGATTATATATAGCAATTGCTATGCGCCTGTTTGAGTTGTCCCAGCATATTACAGCGTTTTGCAGGGAGCCGTCAGCATTCCTGAACCGGATATGGGTGTTGTCCGCACCGCGCATGACGATGTTCGGGCCCAGCACATCGAGCTGACCATCCACCTGGAGGCTGCCGCGGGCTCTGGCGGTCACGCCGTTCGAGGCCTTGATCTGCTTGCCGGTGGTTGCGTCGAACAGGACAACCTCGTTGTTAACCACACCGCCGTTCGGGCCGAAGACATCGCCGATGTCGCCTGGATCAGGCAGATCACGCACGCGCACCAGATACTCACCCAACTTCCGCCCGTAATTGCGCGGGTCGGTGTGCGCGATGCCGCGCATCGCCACATACGCCCCGTCGGTGATGGTGGCGCCTGTCCAGTCAAGGGCCAGTCTCAGCTCGGTATCCGAGATGATCTCCTCGACCAGGCCAATCGCACCGCCCATGAGGAAGAGATCGCCCTGCTCAAGGGCCGAGGTCCATGCGCCGCCGGTTCCGGTCACAATCCGGCTGCCGTTGGTCACAGTCGCGACCGAGCCTTGCCCCGCGCCGGTGATGTTGGTTCCGTAGAGGTAGGGATATGCAAGCGTCATAGCCGTGCGCTCCTCGGCCGCGTGGTGCGCGGCACGGAAGGGACAGGATTGTGTTCAGGGGTTAGCGCGGCAGCGGGATACCAGCCGCGCTCAAGGCCGCGGCAATTTCGGCGTGCGTCTGGGCGGCCCGCACAGCCTGTTTTACGGAAACACGCCGCAGTTTGTGCTCCAACATTTCCTCGGACATAACCAGAACGCGCGATGCGAGATCAGCCACTGACATGCCTCGCATGTCGGCCTCCGCCACGAAGGCAGCTGGTGGCGTACCTCCATCCCTGACACGCATTGCGGCCGCAATAGTGGCAGCATCTTCGCTGGCCAGCACGAGCCGCGGCGAGACTTGCGCAAAATGCATATCGATGGCGCGCTCAGCCTGTTCACGGAAGGCGTCAAGCGGCGGGGCGACGGTGATGGCCTGGTTGGTCATTGGCGCACCTCCACAGTGAAGCGAGCATCACGCTGTGGGAAGGCTTCAATGGCGATCTCGTAGGTGCCCGGCAGGACGAACGTAAGATCGGCGGCATCCACCTCTGCGCTGAACGTCTGCGTCGCGGGCCCAGTGATGGAAACGCGGGCACCAGGCACCAGACCGGAGAGCGTCACGGACTGGCCCGCCTCTATCGTCGTCTTGTCCAGCGCAGCCGTTGAAGCCGGTCGCATGCGCAAAGCACCATCGACGACATACCCGACAGATGGGTCGTGCGAGACCTCGATAAAAGAAAGGCCCCGCTTCTCAAGCAGGGCCCTGTAGCTGGCAGGATCAGCGACGCTGGCCGTCTGCACGATACGGCCCGTCTCGTCATAGATAACGAAGGTCATGAGATGTTCCCTATAACGAAGAATGTGTACGTGCCCCCAACCGTGCTCTGCCAGTCGAGGCGGTTTGTATAGACGAAGAAACGAAAATAGCTGTCGCTGCTCACGTACCAGGCATTCACGGCCGGCGCCCATGTCGTCGACTTGTCACGGAACGGATACAGACCATCCGAACGAAATCCGACAACTACCGGATAATAGGGATACGTCCGGCTAAAGTAGATGGTGCCGCCGCCCCCTGATGCAGTGAAGCGCTCGGCGATCGCGGCGCGATACTTCGCCGAGAACAGAAGCGCAGGATCGAGATCCCCTCCAGATGTGCCATGCGATGCCGACAGGCGAAAGATGTCGGCCGCGTTCCCCAGCTCAAGTAACATCAGAACGGTTTCCTGTAGCAAATATAGAATGCGTGATCTGCGTTCAATATTGAGCCTGTCCAGTCGCCAAATTGCACTCTGAAGTGAATGGAAGATGGCCCCGGCGATATGATCATTTCCCACTCGGCGTACATGCCAAGGTCCCCGGTTGACGAATCCCGCACCGGGATAACCTTCCACTGCCCTTCGAAAAGGGCCCAGGCAAAAACTTCCGGCGTTGCGCTATATGGGCCGATAGGAACCGTCGCGGAGCGGTTGTAGTAGGGCGACCCAAAGTCGAACGGTTCCAGATAGACCGTTCCCATCTCGAGGATCTGCCCGAAATTAAGACCGGTATACAACAGCAGCTGCGACGGCAGCGCCGTGTCGACGTCGAACCCTGGCCTGGAAATCTTCAACGATGTTGCGTCGAGAAGAACGCGCTTCATTCCTTACTCCAGATTGAACACGATGTAGCGGAATATGCCGCCCGCTGAATCGTACGGGCTGCGCCGTTGGAAGCGCAGCGTTCGCGCCCCTGGCTCCCCGCCTACAACGGGATGAAACCGCGAGTTGAAGTAGTTTGTATTGTTATGGGACGCGAAGTACCCAAAGAAATCGAATGGCACAATCGTGTTAGTGCCCATTCGCGCCCACCAGATCACGGGAATGCCTATAACGGCCGCCGGTAGATACACAGTCGAGTCGACGGCCGCCAGGCCGGATGCAACAACCGACGCGACCTGCCCCCACTCGGTAGAGAAAGACAGGTCCGTGATGCTGCCCGGATCGGCCGTGAACACATCGATGCCGGGCCGGGAGACGAAAAGCCCAATCGGCCCAGCCGGATGCTGCCCGAGAATGACCCTACGCGTCACTGATCACGATCCTCGCGTTGTCTAGCTCAATGCGCAGGCGGTTGTTGCTGCTGCGCACAACACCAGCTCTGAGATCACCGACGTTGCCTGTGATGGCCGACAGTTGCGACACAGCCAGCGCCGGTGCGGCGATGGTGCCATCCGCGATCAGGTCGCCCCTGATGGACACCTTGGCCTGCCCGCCACGAGTGAGGATTGAGAAGAAGTACTCCGCCGGCACATCGGGGTTCGTCGATGGCGGGCCGATCAGTAACTTGTCCGTCCTGACGCGGAATTCGTTGACCAAGTTACCGGTCGAGCCGGTTCCGGTGATGCTCTCGAAGCCAGCCAGGTAGCCATTGGCATCGATCGATACCTTGTAGCTGCCGACGATACTGCCCTGCCAATCGGACAGCGCGCCAAGGGTCGCAGACACCGTGACGTCGTTGTTGTCGTAGTTGGCGACGATGGACGAGCCCAGAACCGCAAGCGCCTTTTCGGCAGTTGCCTCCACGCTGGCAATCTGGGTCGCCTGCGCCGAGACGGTGCCCCTGATCTGAGACAGGTTGTCAGAAACGGTCTTTTCGGTCAGATCGTACTCGGCCGTGATCTGCGATCCCAGCACCGCCTTGGCATAGTCAGCCGTCGCCTGCGCAATCGCCACCTGGCGGATGGCGGCTCGCGCGTTGCCCTCGGCCGCGTCGGCAATCACATGCCCCTCGGCGGCGAAATCAGCAATCTCCTGAAGCTGCGGTGCCTGCAGGATGAAGTCGCGCAGTTCGCTCTTCAGGTCGTCCTCGTCGAGCCGGATCGTGAGGAAGTCACCACGCAGCTCAACATCGATGCCTGCAACGTCCACCACGCTCCACGGCCCCTCAAGATTGCTGACCGTGATCGGGCGTACACGCAGCTTGAGATCGACCGGTGCGACGACCGCTTGCAAGGATGGCATCGAGCCGCGATAGACCTCGCCCCAGCTCTCGCCGCCATCATAGGACACCTGCGCCACGTAGAGCGCGGCCCCGTTTGGAGGCATCCACCCGGCCCGCAGCATGGCAGCCACGCCCTGCTGGAACATCATCGCCGCGATCTGCGTGATCACTGGCACGGACGGCTCAAGGAACTGCGGCACAGGCGCAGGAGGCGGCACACCATCCTCGGTGGTGTCGTAGACCTCCGGCGCGTCGATGACCGTCTCGATGTCCATGTACCGGCCATCCGGCGAGGACGTGCCACGCGTGACCAGCCCGTGATAGGTCCGCGGCTCGCCCGCAGAAAACACGAACGAGCACGCCTCCTCCGTCGGCTGGCGCGCGATGGCCACCGCAGCAGTGATGCCCTGATCTGCTTCCACAGCGGCGAGGTCCAAAGCATCGAAAATGGCGATGTCATCTGCACCACCACGCAGCACACGCACAGGCCCGAAGGGGCGCCCGTTGCGCCGGCGTAGCTCGAGGTAATGATTGCCAGTCGGCTGCCACTCCACCGGCCGCGACAGCTTGACCTGCCGCGTCGCTGCGTTGTAGGCCTCAACATAGCCGCTCTGCCCCCACGTTTGCGGCAGGTCAGACGAGATGGCGATGAGGTCGCCACGCTTGAGCAGGCGCCCCTCCATCTCCACGCGGCACGACACGGTGCGGCGACGGTAGCGGCTGACGGCGGCCAGATGCCGCGCCACGCCAACGGCCTGCTCACGCTTCGTCAAGCCCGGCACCTGCACACGCGCAGGCATGGAGAGCGTCTGCCCAATCGGTGCCGAGGAGACATCAGCCAGCCGCCACGTGGTCTCGTCCAGATACTCGACGACGACACCATCGGCCCACTCCTCGTCCTGCAGGTTGCGCACGATGGAGAGCGAGCCGCGCACCATCTCCCGGTCGGTGATGAGCATCGTCGGCAGGCCACGCGGCTCGTCGCGCACCATGGTCAGCCGGTCGCCAACGAAGGCAGGGTTGGCGCGGCCGACGCGCAGTGCGGTCTCAATGGCCTCCTGGATCGAAGTTGGCTCGGTGAACACGTGGTCGAACGTGTGCCCGAGGCTGTCGTAGAGAGCCGCGTAGCTGACAAATGTCTGCAGGTCCACGTTCGCCAGCGGCAGGCCAGCCGAGTAGACAGGGTTCGACCAGATATCGAGCGCAGCCCAGACAGGATTGCGCGTCGGCTGCTCCACCCAGCCCGCGCCGTTCCACACGGGCACGATCCGCGTGGCGATCACACCGATCTTGCGGCTTGAGAACCCGGACAGCGTGGCGTCGGCCTGCATGCGCAGAGCGATGGTCGTCACATGCGGGAACGTCTGCGGCCCGTCGATGTGGGCCCTCAGAGCCGACCAGACGACCTGATTGGCGCCACGCACCTTGCCGCCATAAAGCGACTGCCCGTCGATCTCGGCATCGGTCCGACGCACGCGCACCTCATACCGTCCGGGCGGTACGGTCACTCGCTCTGTGACGCGGATTTGCGACTGCTTGGTGAACTGGTAGCCCTTCGACAGGATGGTGAACCAGCCGCCCACCGGCGCGCCGGCGTCATTGACATACCGCGCCTGCGCCTCAATCCCCGTGTGCGCCCACAGAACCTGATCCTTGTAGGTCGTGTAGGAGCCGCCCGGCCACACGAAGTCGAGCAGGATCGTCTTGGCCTGCGTGCCGGCCGCATTGACGATGAAGCCGCCGATCCACGTGGACGGGTCCGGCAGGCGCTGGCCGCCCACCTCACTCGCCGTCACGACATTGACGGGGAAGAGATCGACCTGCTCACCCGGCCCCTTGATCTCAACCGCGACCGAGCCCGCAAAAGAGGGCAGCACGCCCTGGGTCTTGTTCCAGATCGGCGTGTCGTCGATGCGGATTTCCTCCACGTCGTACCGCCCGCAGCCAAGCGCCAGCAGCTCATAGAGATACTGGTTGTCGCCCGCGAATTCGCTGTACGGCGGCGCGGCGAAGTCAGGATAGACCAGACGGCGGCCATACCCGACAGGGATCGGCTGCAGCGGGCGCGCAGTATTGCCGTCAGCGGAGATGGAAAACAGGTCCTCGCTCTTCTCGCTCTGCCCGCCAGCCTTCGGGCGCATGAAGGCCGAGAGCAGCAACCCACCGCCAGCGAGAATGAGCGCCCCCGCGATGCCGGCGGCCGTCGAGCCGGCCCCGCCAAGGCCGAGAGCGCCAGCAATGACGCCGCCAGCCCACGGCGCAAGGGCCGTCAGGGCGACCATGGCGACCACCGCAGCGATGGACTTGCCCGACGAGGCACCCGAAGCGCTTCCGCCACCAAGAGGACGGGACAGGAAAACCACCTCATCCCGCTTGCGCAGCCTGCGATGCGACCACTCCCGCACCGGCACGGGCTGGCCGTTGATGAGGCACACGGTCGGCAGGCCGGCAAAGGTCCAGCCCTGCCGGCGCACAAAGCTCGCAATTGTCTCCCGATGGCGGCGCTCGGCGGCATCGACCACGAGCAGCGGCGTGCCGGCCGGATCGGCGAGTTGGTGCAGGACAAGCGGCATTGCGATCCCTACGCAGCGGAGCGGCGGAAATACCGAACGTTGTGAAAGCCCTTGGCGAGCAGCGTCGGCCAGTCGTCGGCGACGACGCCGGTCGGCGCATCGGTGTGCAGCACGAGCCGGCGGGCGCCGTCCGCGACGAACACGCCGAGGTGGAAGTCACGGCCGTCCACGTTGCCCATCAGCACGAGGTCGCCATCCTGCGGCGGCGCGACGCGCTCCCACATGACGCGCTCGGGATGGCCGAGGATGGCGCGGGCCGTGGCGCGGGGCTCGGCGGCTTCCCGCGTGATCGCGGGCAGCTCGACGCCGTAGATTTCGCCCAGTACGTAGCGGGCGAGCCCATAGCAGTCGAACGCATCGGGACCGTCCGCCCCCACCACGTAGGGACGGCCGATCAGCGCCCGGAGGCGTGCAATCCTGTCGCTCATGACGTTGCCAGCAAGCTCGGATATTCCTGCGCCGAGTAGACCTTGCGCAGGAAGCGGAGGTTCTGCGGGTTGGCGAGGGTCACACGCCCCTCGATGCGCGAGCCTGTCTCCGTGATCTCGCGCATCACCATCCTGAACGGCCCATACGCCACGGTGGTCGGGTCACTCGCGAGGTAGACGCGGAAGATGACGGTGAGCGTGGCGCTCATCGTTTCCGCCTGGTCGAGATAGCGCGACACCTCGCGGCCGATATTATCGACCCGCAGCACCGCCTCGACCGGGCGCCCCTCCTCGAAGCCCGGCCATTCGATCTCGAACGGCACGGCCTTGAAGACCACATCCTGCCCGCCATTGAGCGGCGCGCCGGGCTCCAACCGCAAGGTCTTGTCCTCGAGCTGGTTGACGACGCGCACAGACTGGGCACCGAAAGCCGGGTGCAGCAGCTCGACCGTCACGAGCTGCACATCCGTCTTGGGGTTGGACGCGATGTTGATCGCGTATTCCGGGGTCCAGAAATCCACCATTACAGACTCCGCACCGCGAGCTGCATGGAGACGAGCCGGCGCGCGCCAACGGCCTGCACCTTGACGGCATTGGCACCACCGATGATCCGCACCGTCCGCACCGCGCAGCCCGTGCCGGTGTAGACCGGCATGTCAAACTCGGCCGCGCCGTGCCCCAGGTCGTTGAGGAGGAAGGCGACGAAGGTCTGATACTGCGCGGCGCTCATCAGGATGCTGTAGGGCATCACCGCGATGCGGTCGGCGAACTGCCGCCGGGCGCGCGTGTTGCCCCCCTGCATGTCGGTTTCCAGCAGCTCGCCGGCGAGGCTTTCGATGCCCCAGCCAGAGAGCTGCGGCTTGCTCGGCACACCTGCCGGCCACACGGGATTTGCCATCAGCGCCCTCGCATCGGATTGAGGCCGTAGCGGCCACGTATGAGCTGGTCGATCTGGCCGCCCTTGGCGATGCTCTGCGCCACGGCAGCCTCGATCATGACGTCGAGGCGCGGCCCGCCCGGCCCCATGCTCTCGCGCGTCGTGACCTCTGCCCCGGCATTGTTGATGATGTTGACCTGCAAGCCCCCGCCACGCGGCTGCACCGGCGTCGGGATGTGCGGCATGCCTACGACCCCGCCATCGGCAAAACCGCGGATGGCGCCCCGCCGCAGCGCCTCAAGGTTGCCAACGCCTAGGCGCGCCACCGCCGCCTTGTCGAAGACATACTCGCCCTTGTGGACGATGCCGGCCGGCTCGTATTTGCCGCCAGCGCCGGTATAGCCGCCGCCGGCAAAGCCCTTGAAGAGCATGCCGATGAGACCGCCGACCTGCCCACCCGAACCGGAGAGCCCGAGGAGACCGGCGAGCGGCCCCTGCCCCAGCAGTGCCGCTTGCAGAGCCGCGTCGGCAAGGCGCTTCACGAGGTTCATGAGCGCCTTTTCAGCGTTCTCGCCACCGGACACAATGTCCGAGAAGAAGCTGGAAAGCTCCTGCCCGATGAACTGCTGCAGCTCGACGAAATCCTGTTGCGCCTGACGCGCGGTCTCCAGCGCCTCCTCAGCTTGGCCATAGGCCGTGGCGAGCTGCTCGATCTTGGCTCGATACTCGTCGGTCAGTGGCACGCCGGCACGCTTGGCGGCGAGCTCCAGCTCGAGGGCCTTGCGCGCCTTCTCCCGCGCCGCAGTCGTCAGGCCGATGCTCTCACGCTCCCGCTCGAGCATCGCGATTTGCTCTTGCACGCGGCGCAAGTCGTCGCCGAAGCGGTCGCCTGCCGACCGGCCACCGCCACCCTTCGCGCCCGACACCTTGGAACCCGGCACCTGGTAATCGGCGAGCGACACGGGGCTGACGGCCGGCTTGGCCGCGCCGGGTTGATAACCGGCCATCGATCCAGCCCGCGCCTGCTCCTCTACCGTCTTCCACGCCTCGGCGACACGCTCGGCCTGGTCCAGCGCGTCGTTCATCGGCACGAGACCTGCAGCGCGTTTTCCTGCGGCGGAGAAGTCAGCGCCCGCCAGTTCCCCGAGGCGGCGCCAGAACGGGTGACTGCCGAGCGAGGTAAACCACCCCTGCAGGTTCGCCAGCCCGCTGGCGGCTGCGTCGATATACTCCGTCAGCCGCTCGATCGCTGACGCGACGGCATTGATGTTCTCCGCGGCGCGCTGCGACGCGCCCACACTCTTATCCAGCTCGCCGATGAAGACGACGAAGGCATTCGCGGCACGCTCCGCCGCCTGCGCCACGGTGCCCTGCGCCTTGGCCGCCGACTGCTCCAGCAACGGCATTCCGGCGAGGAAGGCACGGAAGAACGCTTCCGAAGAGACCTTCCCGTCGTTCACCAGCGTCTTCAGCGTAGCGACAGAGCCGCCCGCCTCCTTCAAGCCTGCCGCGACAGCCTGAAGGATCGGCCGCGCCCCCTCGTTCACCGAGTTGAATTCCTCGGCCCGCACGACACCGGAGCCGAGAGCCTGACTGAGCTGGAGCAGCGCCCCGGCCGCCTCTTGGCTGCTGGAGCCGGCGACGCGCAGGGCGAGGGAGACGCCGTCCGTAAAGCGCAGCAAGTCGTCGGAAGACGCGCGCAGCTCCTTCTGCGCCTGCGCCGCGCGGGAATAGAGGGTCGTCAGCGGGGCAAGGGCCGTGCCGTTGCGTTGCGCGATCTGGTAGAGGCTGGCGAAGGTCCGCTCCAGCGCAGCCCCCTCCAGCCCCGCCACCTTCAGGGCGTTCTGGAGGTTGACGTACTCGGCGGCCGCCGAGGTGATCGCGCGCGTCGCCTCAACGGAGCCAATGCCGAGGCCGACAAATCCGAGCCCCCGCGCCAGGCCGTAGCGGAAGCTGCGGCCTATATCGCCGAGGCTCGCCTCGATCCGCGTCCTCGACTTCCTCGCATCGGCCTCGATCCCCCTCAGGGCCCTATCGGCGGTCGTGCGCGCCTTGTTCAGCTCGCGCTCGAACTTGCGAACGCTGGCCTCCAAAGTTACGGTCAGGCGCTCCAGATCAGTAGCGGCCATTTGGGGGCTCCATGAAACAGAGGACCGAAGTCATCGCCCAATTGCTCATTAGCAGGACAACATTTGGCGGCATTTGCCAGATTATGTTTTGGCTGCACCAAGCAGTTGTCGGACTGCCATGCCTAGTTTGGGCGCTGGAGATTTTCATGAAGGGGACAGCCCAAGGACTGCTCCCCATTGCCGCAATGATGCTCTTCTGGATAGGCGGCACGATCGTTCTGGGGATCGGTTCGATACTGGGGTCAGAGGTCAATATCGTCCGATATTGGGACGAGCCGCCGCCGGCCAATTAAGCCCGCGCCAGCCAGTCGGCGTGCTTCTCGATGAGTGCGTCGTACTCCTCGCCAGTCATGGCAGGCGGCTCATCGTCGCCGCCATGCGCCTTGTTCCACCCATCGACCGCCGACGCGAATTGCCAGAGCGACATCGCATCGACCTCGATGGGCGTGAAGCCTAGGACGGCTCCGCTGCCGTAGAGGGCGCCGACGGGGAGCCGCCCGTCTCCTCGGTCGCCGGCGCCCCGTCTTTTCCCGAGGCGATATCCTCGGGGCCGACCAGCGCGGCAGTAAGCACCTGCAGCGCCGGCCCCACATTCTCCAACAGCGGCCGCTCGTCCACGTACCGCTTCACCAGCACCAACGCTTCCGCAGGCTTCATGCCGCCGCCGATGAGCCCAAGGCGCAGCACCTCGCGCAGGTCATCGACGCGCCATGTGCGGTCGAGCAGGCGCTGGAAAATCTCGGCCGGCCCCGCGTTGCACTTCTCCTGCAGCTCGCGGAGCTGGCCAATCGCGAGGCGAAAACGATGCTCGCCGTCGCCCCACGCCATGGTGATGGCACCGTCAATGCTCACAGAAATACGCGGCTGGAAGCCGCCTCCTTCAGGGGGCGGAGGAAAGCCGCCCGCGCGTCAGCGCGCTTTATCATATTGAGGATTTGTGCTATCAGCTCGGCATGCACCTGACGATGCAGGTCAAACTTCTGCCCTCTCCCGAGCAAGCCGCCGCGCTGCTCAGGACGATGGAACGTTTCAACGCGGCTTGCGACTTCATCGCGGAAGTCGCTTACGCGCATCGCTGCGCCAACAAGGTCGAGTTGCAGAAGCTCGTCTACGCCGACACCCGCTCCCGCTTTGGTCTCTCGGCCCAGATGACCATCCGCGCCATCGCCAAGGTGACGGAAGTCTACAAACGGGATAAAACCATTCGGCCGCGCTTCCGGCCGCATGGGGCCATCGTCTACGACCAGCGCATTCTGTCCTGGAAGGGGCCGGACCGGGTCTCGATCCTGACGCTCGACGGGCGCGAGGTCATGCCGTGGATCGCCGGAGCCTATCAGCAAGCCCGGCTCAACCGGGTGCGCGGACAGGCCGATCTTCTCTACCGAGATGGAAAGTTCTTCCTTCTGGTTGTGGTCGATGTCGGAAATACCGAACCGTTCGACCCGGGCGGTTTTCTCGGCGTCGATCTCGGTCTCAAGAACATCGCCGCCGACAGCGACGGAGAGACCTTCAGCGGCGCGCACGTCGCCAACCTTCGTGCGCGCCATGCGCGGCTTCGGGCGAAGCTCCAAGCCAAAGGCAGCAAGTCGGCCAAGCGCCTGCTCAGGAAGAGGAGGGCGAAGGAGCGTCGTTTTGCTCGTGACGTGAACCACAGGATCAGCAAGCTTCTCGTGCGGAAGGCGAAAGACACCGGACGCGGCATCGCCCTTGAAGACCTTAAGGGCATCCGAGACCGGACAACGGTTTCCCGCAAGCAGCGCCGCGCGCACCACTCCTGGAGCTTCCACCAGCTTCGGTTCTTCCTGACCTATAAAGCCGGACTGGTTGGTGTCCCAATCGTGGTGGTTGATCCCCGAAACACGAGCCGCACATGCCCGTGTTGCAGGACGATAGACAAGCGCAACCGACCCACGCGGGATCGGTTCGCGTGCGTTTCGTGCGGGTTCGCTGCGCCCGCCGACAACACAGCGGCTCGCATCATCGCGGGCCGGGCGGAAGTCATGCCGCCGCACGCGGCCCCGGTCATGCCGGGAGCTGCAAGCCGTCTGCTTTAGCTGACGGTTCATGACGACGCGTCAACCCAGGTAATCTCGCCGTCGCTCTGCAGCTCGACCTCGACAGAGATCTTGCCGTCGTCCTCCGACGCGCCGAGATTGAACGTGGTGAGGATGAACCGGCCCTCATAGTGGCCGCCGCCGTCAGCGGCCGGCACGTCCAGCTTCAGCCGGCAGTTGCGGGCCTCGCCGGTCATGAACCAATCGCGCCACACATCATGCGCGTCCAGAGCCAGCACGCCGGAGCCGGAGATGCTGCCGCTCAGGGCGCGGGCAACACGCTCCGTCCACGACGGCAGGGAGGGGTTATCGCAATCCGGCACCGTGGTGTCGGAGGTTTCGGCACTGAAATTGATGCCTCGCGTGGTCAGGCCGCACGGAGCCGAGAACGTCTCGGGGCTGCCGCCGTCGCCAACCTGGATCAGCATCTTGTACCATGCTGCGGTCTTCGGTTTTGCCATCAGGGCCTCCTAGAAAAATGGCCCGCTCAAGGCGGGCCTCAGTTCCGGGCAGTTGCAGCGCTCAGGCATCGATCTGCGCGCGGAAATTCACGACCCCGTGGGTCGTCAGCCCATCGGGGTCAGCCAGAAAGCGCGTGTCGCGGTGGATGAGCGACACGAGCCCATAATCCGTCAGGTCAAACTCCTGCCGGTGCAGCGCCCTGGCGACAGCCGTCGCGATGGCCGACGCCTCAACACGGCCCACCGCACGGGACCAGACGTGCACGTCGAAATATACCTCGACGGCCTCGATGCACTCGGCATCGTCACGCACGACCTGCCACCCGGCCACGTTGACGTAGGGGAACACAGCATCAGGCGGCACGCGGTCAAAGACGCGGCCAGCAACGGCCGGCACGCCCGCCTTGAGCGCGGCGACGACCGCGCCCTGCAGAGCAAGGTCAGCGCTCATTTGCCCCCCCGGCAACGCTCTTCACCGCCTTTGTCGTCGCGCGCGCAATGCGGCTCTTAACCCGGCGCCGCAGAGCCCGGTACGCAGGGTAAAAGAAGGGGCGCGGCTCTGAACCAGGATGATTGACCTGCGGAACACGAGTGCCGTTGAAGTACAGCAGGCCGCTCGGGTTCTTCGCCTTGATCGTGTGGGGCGCCGTGCCGAATTCGACGAAGCGCGCGTACCAGGCCTTGTCGTCACCAGCCACGATATGCACCGTCAGGTCAGGGTCGCCCTTCCCGCCCGACGCCATGCCGCGCACATTCGCATTCTCCGGCGTGTAGGTGCCCTTCACCTTACGGATCGATCGCTTCAGATCGCCGCTATCCTCCGGTACGAGGCGCTTCTGCATGGCGACGATCTCGTCTGCGCCCTTGTCGAGCGCGCCTGCGATTTCCTTGCGCACCGCGTCCGGGATCGCCGCCAGCTTCGCCAGCAACCGCTCCCGGTTCCTCATCCTTGACCGCGCCATGGCCACTCTCCACGCCACTCTCCACGAGCTCGACAGCACCAGCCTGCATGGCCGCCACGTAATGAGCCTCCGGGATGAGGAGGACGTGACCGGCCTTGTAGGCGATATCGACGCCGACCGACACGCGGTAGTCAAAATCCCGCGTGAACCGCACTCTCTTCGCCATCTCGGCCTCAAACCGCGACACCGCTCTCGACGAGCAGATAGACCCACTGCCGGTCGCTGATCTGGTCGATTTCGCGGATGTTGTAGGCCGTCCCGCGGCGGGCATCGACCATGCGCCAGCTCTGCTGGATGCCCCTGGCGGCAGCGCATTGGCGAATGCGCACCTTGAAAATCGACCGGCCCTGCAGGCGGGCAGCCTCCACACTCTCGCCGCCGCGCGCATAGATGAACTGCGCCCGGCAAGAGAATTCCGGCGTCCAACCGTGGGTCGTGTTGCCATACCCGTCGTCAAACGGCGCAGGACTCTCAAATCGTACCTTCTCGCGCAGGAACGATGGAGCAACCGCAGCCATGGCGCGTCACCTCAGCGGCGGGTCGGCGAGCCGG
>Ga0065720_1004514_pt1 | contig 15052 bp, 16 predicted proteins | sample Thericmetagenome_FD_59107 | JGI IMG/M metagenome (GOLD analysis project Ga0065720, IMG submission 59107) | Thermophilic microbial communities from the Joint Bioenergy Institute, California, USA of rice/straw/compost enrichment - eDNA_2 v2... | ecosystem: Engineered > Solid waste > Grass >... | reverse complement strand
TTTTGATGTGCTCCATTACTTTTGTAGCTTCTTTCGTTTTTTCTTCTATTGTTTTTAAGCGTGAATGACACCAATCTAATCCACTTAAAATAGTTGTTATTATATTTGATTCACTTGTATAGTACCCTTCAAACAAATGTAGAGGCATTTTGTTGTTGAATGGTGAAAAGATTTTTTGATGATTTAAAATACTCATAAACTCCTCTTCTCCATCAAAGATGACTCCTGCACTAATGATTTGATTATATTCAATATCCGCAAAAAAACTTTGATGCCATGATTCTTTAATTAAATTAGCAATGTCTGATTCGGAAAATTCGGTTTGATGTTTGAGATCATTTAAATTACATTGTGCAATTGTAGCTAATCCTTTAGTTTGGAATAGTGCTTTTAAATCCTTTTTGTCAAACACACCGTATTTTGAACTTTGTTCTGTGTATTGCTCTAATTGTTGAATAATTTCAATGACTTTTTGGTTGATGGTTTTATAAAATACATTTTTCCCAAACTGGAGCGAGTTTGCGCGAAATTTCTCATTGTCGATAGGCAATGTGCAAATATCTAATTGAGATAAATCTTCAAAACACTCTAAGCAATTCTTTTGCGATATATAAGCTTCAGTGGAGTCGGGAATAATTGGCATAGCAACAAATACTTTATCAGGCATCTCTTGACAAAGCATTTCTAATAATACTGGAGCAATGCCACTTCCACTTCCTCCTGCTGTTGAGAATGGTACAAAAATGATTTCTATAGATGAATGTGAGAAGTTTTCTTTAACAAATGTAGTAGCTAAATCCCAATTGTTTTGCATTAATCGTATTGCTTCATTTCTCGCTTTACCAATCCCCTCACTTCCAATAAGTTTTAATTTTAAATTGACATATTCGAGCGAATCAAGATCACGCTGAGAATAATTAATGCTTGCGGAATAAAATCCTTGTTTCGCTGCCTCATCCGCAATATTCCCTCCAGCCTGCCCTAAACCTAAGAATGAAATAAACATTACAAACAACTCCCCTCATAAAGTTTTTGAATAGCTTGCAAACCGTATTGATTAATGTGAATGAGATGTTTTCTATTCCCTGCAACTACTTCAATGAAATTCATTGCTTCTAATCGGCAAATGATTTTTCTTAATGTCGGCTCATTAAAATTTAATTCAGACATGATTTCTTGCTTTGTTCGTCCACTGAATCGTGTTGTTGCTTCTTTATTAATGAGATAATTGAGCAATTCAATTTCTTCAAGTGTCAAACGTTCCACCAATGATGTGAAATGTTGTTCCATTTCGCTCCTCCTCGCTTGAAAATGTTTAAATTAGATATTTGCTGAACGAATTTGTGCAAGTTCACTCAACAAATATCTTGGTACAGTTATATGTCAATGCGCTTGTACAGTTTGCATGTCACAAAAAATTTTTTAAAAATTTTACGATTAGGGGTTGATTCAAACAAAATATAATAATATAATAACATTAGTTAAATAAATTATAATAAAGAGATGCGAAGAAAGGAGGTGTAAATAATGTCTTATAATAAATCTGAGGAGGTGATCGGTTTTCTGGAGCTAAAAATTCTAGAAGACCGAGCAAGCGATGAAGAGTTGGGGTTTTACGAAAATTACATATGGTTTGGTAAATTGGATAAGATGTCTAGTACATATAAGAAGCTATTGAATGAATTAAAACGAGAATGGGAGGGTAAATGATGGGTTATTCGAGAGATGAACAGGAAACAGTATTGGTATATAGTGATGGCGAATGGAATGTTTATTCCACTGTACCGAAACATATTCGTAAGTTTTTGGAGATTGCTGAAATGGAAGTGTTAGAATATGAGGATGATAGACCGATAGCAATCAAAGGTAAACTATCAGAACGTAATATTTCCATTAAAAAAGAACGTAATTTAAGTGAAGAACAAAGAAGAAAAATTGCGGAAAGGTTATTGCAAGGTAGAAAAAGTTAGGTGGATTTTTCTATTGTGTAGAATAGAAAAATACATAAATGTTTGGGTTTGGAGTTTTTAATTATACATAATAAAAATAATTATAATAATATTTGTTTGATTAATTGTATTAAGCTAAGGTGAGAACCAAAAGTTTTGTATTGTACATAATGAAAAATTAGACGAAAAACTGATGTTGGGGGGATATGTATTGTGATTCTTCATAACATTAATGATATTGAATTGAAAATAGATAAACTTGATGAAAAGAAAGGAGTTGTGAGAAGAGTTTATCTAGAAGAGCCGTTAAAAGTTGGTCAATGGGCTTATGTTGGTGATAGTAATAATAAAATAAAAAGAATTAGTGAAAATGAATATATGTTTATTAGAAAAGACAGTATTGATACACATATTGAAGAATATGATCCTTCAGGTCTTACCGTACAAAAAGTTTATACAAGTATTAATAAGAAATTAGATTATGATTTACGATATGGCGATGACCGTGTTAGATTAGTTAAACAATTAATTGAAGATAATCAATGGATTTATAATTTAAAATCGAGTAGCAGAGTAATTGCAAAGGAGATTAAGAAGAAAAATAGTTTTTTGGCAGAAAATCAAAGGTTCGATAATATTTTAGATAAAGTAGCTACATATATTGTATTTGCAAAGTTTAAAAATAAAGAAGATGAATTAAATTACATAAAAATGAAAAGAGAAAAAGATAAATTAGAAAAAAGAGGATATAGAAAAAGAAGCGATAAAGAAAATGAGAAAATGTATAAATTAATCAATTTGATTAATTTGTGTCATAAAAACCTTGTTAAAAGGAAAATCAAATTTCCTGATAAGGTTGAGTTGACAGGAAATATTGCAGAGCGTGAAAAGGAAGGCGACTTTGTTAACACAGAAGAATTATCTCACAGAGCGAAAAATGCAAAATTTGATTATAAAAAAAGCGATATTAACGATGAATATTGGGATAAAATGTATTGGGAAGGAAGAAAAAATTTAATTCCTTTTTATGATCAAGATATACACAATGAATCATTAAACAAATCTATTCAAGCAAAGGAATTTCGAAAAAGTATGTTCAATCAAATGAAAAATGATATTGAAAAGTTGGCTGATTATTTAGGGCTGACAATTAAAGATAAAAAGATCAAAGCATACCATATAAAAAAATTAAGAGAAAAATTAGATGAGCAATATAAAGATTGTGAGCATCTTGATGGTGACAAAGCATACCGAATCACTCGCAAAACGTACACTGAGGCAAAAGCAGATTATGAAGCAGCCAAAAAAATATTGACGGATGAAATTAGAGTGAATTCAGACAAGTGTTCAACTGTTTATGCTATTGACTCTGATACATGGTATGAAAATGAAAATGGAGAAATCACTGAGATTAGTAAAAACAGAGTACTGATGAGCGATGTAAATACATATAAGGGATTAATTCTTACATATGCAGATTTAAAAGATAAATATAAGGATAATCATGAATCAGATATTTGGGCTTTATTGTTGGATTTTGAAGACGTGTTAAAAAATGCTAAGTTGACCAATGAAGAACGCTTTGTGTTGAGCGTGCTGTTTCAAGGGTATAGCCAAAAACAGATCAGAGATTTGTATAAAAAATTAGACATGGGGCAAATGAATGAATATAGAATATCAAACATGATTAATAGTACAATTCCAAATAAATTATTAAATACATATTTAGAAATGGTTGATGAATGGCTATATACATATAAACTAAAGGGTAAGTGGAAACAGTGTAGCAAATGTGGAGAATTTAAGTTGATTAGCAATGATAGATATTTTAGAAAACGTAGTGATGATAAAGGAGATGGTTATTATAATAAGTGCAGAAAATGCGAAAGTGACGAAAAATCCTAAAAAATTTTCGTTTTAAAAGCTATATTATGAAAGCTATAAAATAAATTATAATAAAATAACCGTTTTATACGGTTAAAAATATATGAGGAGTAAAAGGAGGAATTTTTATATGAACAAGAAGGAATTAATTAAAGCTGTTGTGGAGGATACTGGTTTATCTAAGAAAGATGTGACTGCTGTAGTGGATGCTACATTTGATAAAATTACGGAAGCTCTTAAAAATAGTGATAAAGTTAAATTGTCTGGATTCGGTAATTTTGAAGTTCGTGAACGTGCAGCTCGTAAAGGAAGAAATCCACAAACGGGTGAAGAAATTGAGATTCCGGCAAGCAAAGTACCTGCATTCAAACCTGCTCAAGCATTAAAAGATGCAGTTAAATAAAAAATAAAATTATAAATCCGAGTAGGCACTATCACCTACTCGGAAATTTAAACAAAGGTGGGTTTGGGTGTGGGGAAATATTATGTAGCAGATACTAATGTTCTTTTAGATTCTATTGAGCAGTTACAAGGATATAAAATAGTCCTTCTTTCACATACACTTAGGGAATTAGAAAAACATAAATCAAACCATAACTTTCAATTAGCATATAAAGCCCGTAAAGCTAGTCGTTTTATTAAAGAAAATATCGACCAATTCCATTTTGACTCCAAAGATTATGACGGAAGCTTAATGGGATCACAATATTCTAAAGACTATGAAGACAATAATATTATTAGGGCTTGTTTTGAAAATGATTATGGTTTAATTACTAAAGATGTGTTACTCCAATTTAAAGCTAAATCTTTTGGTATTGAAGTAATTGATTTGAATACTGATTTAGACACTGGTTATAAAGGCTATAAAGAAATTTATCTTGATACAACTAAAGATGAAGATAACAAGATTTTAGCTAGTTTATATGAGAATCCTGAAAATAATACATATAATCTTTTGACAAATGAATACTTAATTGTTTGGGATTTATCTAAACCTACATACAAAAATGGTGTAAAAGTTGGTTATGAACCAATTGATAAGTTTAAATTCAACGGTCATAAACTAACTAAATTAAATTATAAAAGATTAAATAATACATTCACAGGAAAAGTTAAACCAATTAATGTAAAACAAGAAATCGCTTTTGACATGCTTCAAGATAATAATATTAAAGTCAAAAGCTTATTCGGCAATTTCGGGACGGGTAAAGATTTTTTAATGATTACTCATGCGGTTGATATGCTTTTAGACAAATCAAATAAAATTGAAAAAATTGTTTGGGTACGAAATAACATCCAAGTTGCTGATACAAATGACATTGGCTTTTTACCTGATTCACTTGAAGATAAGTTAAAACCATTCCTCGCTCCCCTACTCGATCATATTGGTGGAGATGAAGGTTTGAATTTCTTAGGAAATAAGATTGAAATTCAACACTTGGGATTTATTAGAGGGCGAGACATCAAAAACGCTATAGTATATTGCACTGAATGCCAATCTAATACAGAAGATCACATCAAGTTATTGTTGGGGCGTGTTGGCGAAGGCTCAATGATTTTCTTTAACGGTGATACCCGTCAAGTTGATGCAGATAAATTTAAATATAATAATGGAGTTTTAACTTTAAAAAAACTTGCCGGTAATCCATTATACGGTCAAGTTGAATTGGATAAAGTTGAACGTTCTGAAGTTGCTAGATTGGCTGATTTGTTGTGACGTTTCTCCCCTCCCCTATTCGATTTAGTTAGTCTTTGCGCTAATATGCTGAAAGGCAAGAAAAATATAATCCGTAAGGGGAAAATCATAAGCCTAAGCCGTAAGGGTAAATAAAATTAAATTTGGTGTTTCACCACCAATAAGTGTGACCGATAAATAATGAGTTTGAATTACATCGCCTGTCTCGTCACGGGCAAATTTCACATCAGTCATGGACTGATGGTTGTTCTCCCCTCACCTAGTCGTGAGGATATTTCTTTAGAGTAAAAGGAGGATATTTAATATGGCTAAAAAGGTTCATTCTGTTTCACTAAAGGGTATTTTGGATATGAACAATGTCGAAGTTCATGAAATTACTAAAGATGGTGAATTTATTTATGATTTAAAGAAAATCTTACATGAATTTCATGATAAGCAAGTTAGTTTGGTGATTAAAGAGGAAAATGAGTTGCCTACAAAAGATATGGAAGAATAGTGAGGTGATTCGATGGAATATAAACGTAAACCATCCGAATCACTGGATGAATATCGTATTCGTTTATGCCAAAATAAGGATTTGTATGATCTTCGTTGGCAAGATATAAGCGAGTTATGGTACGAGGAAACTTCCGAACGAAAATCACCTGATTGGTTTAGGAAGTTTTATCGTTACTTCAGTGAAGGATATGAATATGCTCTTAAAGTAAATTCTCCTAATGAAGAATATATTAAAGAGCTTGAAGAAAAGAAAATTGAATTTGAAAAAGCTAAATATCAATATCAAGATCAAAAACGTGAGTATCGAAAGTTAATTGCTAACCAAGCTCGTTTTGAACATTTGCGCGACGAAATTATTAAAGCAATTGCTGATATCGGAAAAAGTAAACCTTTAGCGTTTACTCCACGTCCCCTCTCCCCTTCTGATAAAGAAGGATTGGTTTTATTTAGTGATTGGCATTTTGGAATGGAAGTTGATAATACAGTTAATAAATTCAACAAAGAAGTATTTGATAAACGTGTTAAGAAGTTAGTTGAAAAGACAATTGAATATGGAAAACAACATAATATCAAAACTCTTCATGTTGCACAATTAGGCGATCTTTTGAGTGGAAATATACATATTTCAACTAGAGTTCAGTCTAATGAAAATATAATTCAACAAGTTCAATATGTTTCTGAAGTATTATCAGAAATCCTTGCTGCTTTTGCTAATGAATTTGAGAATGTTAAATATTATAACGTGATTGGAAATCATGGTCGAGCAGGACAGAAACAAGATGTTGGAATTAAAGAAAATTTTGAGTATCTTATCCCGTGGTACATAGAGGCTAGATTAAAAGGTTTTGATAATATTGAAATTGTAGTAGATGAAGATGGTTTTATTTGTGCAAACATTAAAGGTAAACAAATTATTTTTGTACATGGCAATTTTGATCGTATTGATAATGCCGTGACAAGATTGCCTCAAATGTTAGGATATATACCTGATTTTATTATTGGTGGGCATATCCATCATCATTATGAAAAAGAATATGGGAAAACCACGATTATTACTAATGGAAGTTTGATTGGCGTTGATGATTACGCTATGCAGAATCGTTTTTATGCTAAACCTTCTCAAAAGTTTATGGTGTTTAATGATGAAGATTTAGAATGTACGTATAATATAAAATTAAATTAAAAGGAGAAATTTTATGGCTGATATTTTTAAATTCCAAAAAGATGATACGTGCTGTCCTTATTGTCAATTGGTTAATGAATATTTTACATACATTATGGAAGCTGACACGGCTAATGAAGTTAATGATTTGCTGCATGAATTGGTGTCAAAAGTTCGAGATATGGCTTACTTGGATGGATACAGAAAATGTCTGATTGATGATGTAGAAGCTAAATTAGATACATTGAATTGTATTGATGGTGAATGTGATTGCGGAGAATGTGATTATAATTAATAAAAATATAATGGTATGACGGTTAATGAAGATCGTCCGATGCCACTTCCCTACTTTTAAAATTTGTGGAGGTGGTTTGATGAAGAAGTTTACAGAAGAAATTACTGCTATTATCGAATCTGGTGTTACTTTTGAAGAATATCAATATTTAGAAGGGCTTAAAGAGCGTGAAATTTATTTTAATAATGAAGTTGATTTGAATATTGTAAATCGAATTGTTTATAACATTATGAAATGGAATAAAGAAGATGATGAAGCTGGAATCCCTATTGAAAAACGTAAACCGATTAAATTATATATAACATCAAACGGTGGCTGTGTAATTTCTGGCTGGTCAGTAATTGATGCTATTAAAGCTTCACGTACTCCAGTACATACTATTGGTGTTGCGGTTTGTGCTTCAATGGGTGCTTTATTGTTGATGGCTGGTCATCATAGAAAATGTTATAAGAATACGACAATTTTAATTCATGATGGAAGTCTTCAGTTATCTTCAACAAGTAAAAAGGCAAAGCAGACTATGGCTTTCTATGATGAATTGGAAGAAAGAATTAAAGAATTTGTATTACAAAATACAAAAATTAGTGAAGAGTTGTATTTAGAAAAAGAAGATGAAGAATGGTATATGTTTGGTGATCAGGCTTTGAAATTAGGGATTGTTGATGAGTTGATTGAGTAATAAAATCACAATTTTATATAGTCCTCTCTCCCCTTTCATATATAATCCTCTTTTACAGTACATTCACTTGCATAGGGCTTGTGAGTGTACTGACTAAAGAGGATTATTTTTGTTTTGTTAAATTTTGTAGCAAGTGAGGTGAAATTAATGTCACGTAAAAAAACTGAAAAGAAAAAATGTTTAAAATGTGAAAGAGAATTAGCTCCACTTAATTTTTATAGTGGTAATGAAATTATATTTCCTGACGGCAAAATACACCTATGTAAGAACTGCTGCTCACAAATTATAGATCAGCATGGTTTTGAAGGATTTAAAATGATACTCCGTATTATTGATAAACCCTTTTTACAAGATGTATATAAAGATGATCCTAAAGATTATATAAGGCAAGTAAACAGTCTGCCTCAATATCGCAATATGACTTATGATGACAGTGATTTTGTAGGTAATACAGTTAATAACACTATTGAAATTAACAAAGAAAAAGAAAAATTTTTAAATATTGATGACGAAGTTCGGAAAAGATGGATAGGATTTACTTCTGAAGAAGATATTATGTTTTTGGAAAATTTTTATCAAGAATTAATTGCGACTTATGAATCTAAAACTCCTATTCAAAGAAATTTATATAAAAATATAGCTGAAACACAATTATTAGCTAATAAGGCAAGAGAGCAAGGAAAAATTAAAGAATATCAAGATTTATTAAAAACCATGAGTACACTAATGACAGATGCTAAAGTTAAACCGTTACAAGAAACTGGTGCAGAAGATGGCGGTTTATCTACTTGGGGACAATGGGTTAAAAAGATTGAAGAAACTGAACCTATCCCCGAAGCTGAGGGAGAATTTAAAGATCCTGATGGTATTATGAAATATTTTCAGAAATTCTTTGTTAATCATTTTGCTAGAGTGTTTGGTTTGGAAGACAGAAACACCATCGAAAAAGATTTAGAAGATATGATGAAGGAAGATGGTGTTAGATAATGGCAGGATATAAACATTTTCAAATAGATCGCAACAAATATAAAAATGGAATTATAGATATTTATAAAAAAGAAATCAATCCAAATAAAGCTGATGAAAATTTAAGTAAAAATGAACGTTTAAGAAATGGATTTAAAAAATGGACTAGCTTTTACAGAGCAAATCCGCATAGATTTGCAACAGAATATTTAGGTTTGAAATCGCTCAAAACTTTTCAAAAAATTCTATTATATTTAATGTTTCATGTTTCTGCATTCATTTATTTTGCAGCGAGAGGCCAAGGTAAGAGTTACATAATTGCCATTTTCTGTATAATACGTTGTATACTATATCCCAATACAAAAATTGTGGTTGCCTCTGGTAATTGTATTGCCGTCTAATGTGGAAACACATTAGATTATTAGCGCGAAAGAAACAGGGAGGCTGAGATGCTAACCTGAGTGGAAGGCTAAGAGTAACGTCTTAGTCACACGCAACGCATAGACGGTGAAACTCCAATTTAGGAGAATATAATCCGTCCACGAGTTCGCGCCACCTAAGTCCTTTTTAAAGGATATGGTGAAAACGTATGCTGAGCTAACGGGAAATGAACCGTTAGAAGTACAGGATAAAAAGCCTGTACGGTAACATTCTGACAAAGGGGCAAGCCAAATTAATTATAACAGAAAAAATTCAAAAGGAATTAATGCAATATCCTAATATTGCAAGAGAAATAAAAGAAATTAAAACAGGCAGCAACCAAGTAGTTGTAGTATTTCAAAACGGAAGCACAATTGAAGCCGTAGTTTCGAATGATAATGCACGAGGGTATCGCTGCCAAATTTTGGTGCTTGACGAATTTCGTATGATTAAAGAAGACGTTTATGAAAAAGTTTTAAAGCATTTCCTAAATGTACAGCGTCAACCTCCTTACCTTAATAATCCTAAATATGCTCACTTAAAAGAAGAAAATAAGCAAATATTTATTTCTAGTGCTTGGTTTAAAAATCATTGGTGTTATGAAAAATTTGTTGACTATAGAAATGCCATGCTTAAAGGTAAAGATTATTTTGTTTGTGCTTTACCTTATACAGTATCTTTATATCATGGATTGTTAAGTAGAAAATTTGTTGAAGATGAACGATCTCATGATAATTTTGACCCTATCGCATGGCAAATGGAAATGGAATGTTTGTTCTTTGGTGAATCTGAAAAAGCATTTTTTAAATTTGAAGATTTACAAAAAAACAGAAGTTTAATTAAACCATTTTACCCTTTAACTAATGTAGAATATTTAGAAAATAAAGGTAAACGTAAAAAATCAACTAAAATGGAAGGCGAAATTCGTCTAATTGGTGTTGACGTTGCTATTATGGGCGGTAATGATAACGACAACACCATTTTTACTTGTATGAGATTATTACCTAATGGTGATTCATATATTAAACAAGTTCCTTATATTGAAAGTTTAAACGGTCAACACAGTGAGAAACAAGCCATAAGATTAAAGCAATTATTTGAAGACTTTGAAGCAGATTATGTTGTAATGGATACATCAGGTAACGGTATATCTTTATATGATGATTGCGGTCGTATCCTTTATGATGAGGAAAGAGATATTGAATATCCTGCTTGGTGTGCATTTAATAACGATGAAATGAAAAATCGTGTTTTAGATAAAAATGCTTTGCCTGTCATCTATTCTTTAAAAGTCGTAAAACAAGAAGTAAACCATGATATTGCAATGTCTCTAAGAGCTGATTTAGAAAAAGGTCGGATTAAGTTACTCATTAATGAATTAGATGCAAAAGATTATTTAACTGAAAAACATGGATTTTTAAAGAAAACTCCAGAAGAACAAGCTATTCTATTAAATCCTTATATTCAAACAACAATTTTAATTAATGAAATGATTAACCTTGAATATGAAATTAGAAATGGATTTGTAAAATTAAATGAAGTTGGCAAAAATAGGAAAGACCGTTACAGTAGTTTAGCTTATTGCAACTACTATGCCCGTGAATTAGAAACGAAATTAAAAAAGAAAAAGAATGCAGTTGATCCATCTAAATTATTCCTATTCAAATCCCCTACCCTAATGTAAAGAAAGGAGGTGCGACATGAGCGATATAGTAATTAATCAACCAACTAAATTAGATTTTGCAAAAATATCTAAATTAATTATAAACGATTTGAATGATTCTACACCATCCTCTTCCATTAATAAAAAATATACAAAAGAAGATATTATTCGATTCATGCAAAATCCACGCAAAAATCAAAAACAGTTGCGTGAAGTGAGTCGATATTTATATGAAGCAAGCCCTAATTATAAACGATTGATTTTATATTTCGCTTGCTTACCTACTTTTGATTATATTGTTGAACCTTATGGATTAAATACAGAAAAAATAAATAAGAAAACATTTAAAACACAATATCAAAAAACACTTGAATTATTAGAGATAATGAATCTACCACATGAATTTTTAAAAGTGTTAAAAATTGCTTTTAAAGAAGATGTGTTTTATGGATATGAGCATATGTCAGATGATTCTTATTTCATTCAACCTCTAGATCCTGATTATTGTCAAATTTCAAGTATTGAAGACGGTGTATATAATTTTGCTTTTGATTTTTCGTATTTTAATAAATATCCTAAAAAGTTAAAACAGTATCCAGAGGAATTTCAACAAAAATATAAAAAATATGAGAAAGATAAAAAGAATTATCGTTGGCAAGAATTAGATTCGAATAATACAATTTGTATTAAAGTCAATGAAGAATTAGACTATCCCCTCCCTCCTTTCAATGCAGTATTTGAATCAGTGTTTGATATTGAGGATTATAAAAAATTAAAGAAAGTAAAAACAAAATTAGACAACTATATGGTATTAACTCAACAAATCCCTATTGATGATAAGAATAGCGAACCAAATAATTTCTTGATTGATTTAGATACAGCTATTGCTTTCCATAATCGTGCGGTTCAAGCATTACCTGAAGCAGTTGGGTTAATTACCTCTCCAATGAAAATTGATGCAATTAAATTAGATCGCAAACAAACTGATACTGACCAAGTAGCTCATGCTGAACGTGATTATTATAATGCTGCCGGAGTTAGTCAATTCTTATTTAACAGTGAAAAAGTAACAAGTGTTGGATTGAGTAAATCCATTAATACAGACGAACAAATTGTTTTTGCTTTATTGCGTCAATTTGAACGTTGGGTAAATCGTAAATTAAAAAATTTTAATACTAAATATAAATTTAGAATTCGTTTTCTCAACACAACTGTATTTAATGTAGATAATGTGTTTGAGAAATATTTGAAGGCAGCACAATATGGCATGCCAGTAAAATTAGCATTAGGAGCTTCGCTTGGATTGTCAGGAAGTGAAATGGCAAATATGGTGTTCCTTGAAAATGAAATTATGGAGTTACATGACACATTAATTCCTCTCTCCTCTTCTCACACACAATCTAGCAAAGGTGAAAAAGGAAGACCGCAAAAGTCTGAAGATGAACTTACTGAAAGCGGAGTTAAAACAAGAGATACAGATGGAAATGTAAGAGAATAGTTTTATTTATTGAAAGGAGGTGAAATGATTGGAGAAAAAAGTTGAAAAATTTATTCCTCTAATCTTTCAAAAAGTTCAAGATTATGAAGCTAATGATACACGTTTTACTAAAGTTAAAATTTGGCTAATGCATCTCCATGAAAATCTGAATGGAAGCTACTTTTCAAAAGAAGTAGTAACTGAAGCTATTCCTACTCTTGCCAATACACCAATTTTAGCTTTTATTGAAGAAAATTCTGATGGTGAAATTGATTTTTCAGATCATCGAATGGTTTTAGTTAAAAAAGATGGTGAAATTTCTATTAAATATTTGGGTCAAGCCATTGGTGTGATTCCATCTGATAATAATGCTCGCTTTGAGACACGATTATGTGACGATGGAATTGAGCGAGAATTTCTTGTTTGTGAGGGTTTAATTTGGAATAAATGGGATGATCCTATTGATATTTTTAATCGTGATGTGGTTAAGTGGCAATCGATGGAACTACATGATGACTATGAAGGTTATTGGGGCGATGATGGATTATTCCATTTTACTAAATTTAAATTCTTTGGTGCTTGTGCATTAGGTAAAGATGTATTACCTGCTATGCGTAATGCCACCATCGAAGCTCAATTTTCTTATAATGATATTTTTAAAGACATCCAAGAGAAAATGGAACAATTTAAGGTATTCTTCCAAAAAGGAGGTCAAGTTATGGAAGATGTAAAAGAACAAATGGAAGTTGTGGATGAAGTAGAGACAGTTGAAACAACAGACGAACAACAAGAAGAAGATGTTGTAGAACAAGAATTTGAAAATACAGCATCCACAGAAGAAGTCGTTGAAACTACGGAGTCCACAGAAGAAACTAATGAAGAAACCGATGAAGTTGATTACAAAGCAGAATATGAAAAGGTAAAAGCTGATTTTGAACAACTCCAAGAAAAATTTAATAATCTTGAAAAAGAATTAGAAGAACTTCGTCAATTTAAAGCTAGCAAATTAGCAGAAGAACGCGCTAAAGCTGAGCAAGAATTATATGAGCGTTTTTCTGTTGAATTAACCGAAGAAGAAATTGAAGAAGTGAAAGCAGTTGCAAGTGAATATACGCTTGAACAATTAGAGGAAAAACTATTTACTTTAGTTGGTAAGAAAAAAGCTAATTTCTCTAAACAAACTAAAAAAGAAAAACAACCTGTAAAAATTGCTTTAGAGATTGAAACAAAAGAAAAAGCATCTAGATATGGAGATTTATTCGAAAGATTTGGCACTAAGTAATTAAGCATCATTCTGTAAAGAGTGGTGCTTTTATTATTTATAAAAAATAAAAAATAGGAGGAATAAAGAATGACTTACTCTGTTGTTCGATTGGATAATGTAAAAGCAGTTTACACTGGTCACATTTTTTCAGTTAAAGCTCCAGAAGAATTGCAAAATGGATTTGTTGGTCATTTAGGTGGTTTTGTAAATGGCGAGCGTGAAGTTCGCACTCTTGAGAAACCTACTACAACTTCAATTGATCAAAAAGGATTAGTATTAATTGCTCACTCCCCTATTAACTATGATGAATCTACAATGGCTTCTGCTTCTGAACAAAATTATAAAATTGAAGCTGGCGAAGTTGTTCGTGCTTATGAATTGCATGAGCATGATATCTTCTCTGTAACAAAAGAAGGAATTGATTTAATTGGTGCTGAGGCAGGTGTAGGCAACTATGTTGTTGCACAAGATGGTTCTTTCAAATTAAAAGAAGTTGCAACTCCTGCTGGTACAGAAGCATTTGTAGGTAAAATTATTGCTCAAGAAGTTGTTGGTACAACAACAGTTGTTGGTGCTAATGGTGCAGTTGGTCGTGTACTTGAGTATGTAGTTATTGAAGTTATCAAAAACGTAAAATAATTAGTTTTATAAATAAAATATAATAATAGGAGGATTCAGAAATGAAGCAAGAATTGGTTAAACTTTGTGTAGATACAGTTTACAATCGTGTTCAAAATTATTCTAAATATGAAGCTGATGAAGTTATTCGTAAAGCATTCTTTGAAATTTTAGGTACTGATAAACCAACTTACAAAGATGTTCGCAAACATAAAGTTGAAGTCTTTGAAATTATTGAAGAAGTATTAGATCAGACTATTGTTTCTGGTATGACTGAAAACAACTTCTTCCTTCAATTTGCGGAAGTCCGCAATCTTGCTTTGGGCGATTCTCAAGAATTCTATGTTCCTGATAACAGCGTACTAGTGGCTGCTGAACATGCAGGAAACCACTGGAATATTAGAAGACAAAAATTAGATGTTGGAACAAGCTTTACAGTAAAAACTAAAGCTTATGCTGTAGCTGTATATGCTGACTTCTT
>Ga0065720_1020352_pt1 | contig 15059 bp, 13 predicted proteins | sample Thericmetagenome_FD_59107 | JGI IMG/M metagenome (GOLD analysis project Ga0065720, IMG submission 59107) | Thermophilic microbial communities from the Joint Bioenergy Institute, California, USA of rice/straw/compost enrichment - eDNA_2 v2... | ecosystem: Engineered > Solid waste > Grass >... | reverse complement strand
GGCGAGGGATCTGATCCGTCTGTCCGGCTTCACGGAGAAGGAGATCCCGATCCAGTTCAGCGGCGCGAGACCGGGCGAGAAGCTGTTCGAAGAGCTGCTGACGAAGGAGGAAGGCACCCGGTCCACCGTACATAATCGGATCTTCATCGCCCGCAGTGAATACTTGAGCGAGGCCGAGGTCAGAGAGATGATCGCTTCTTTCCGTGAACTCGTGGACAGACAGGATACCATCACTTCTATGGAGGTCAAGCAGCTCCTGAAGCAGTGGGTTCCGTCCTATGTGATCCAGGAGACGCCTCCGCCGCTTCCGACCTTTACGATGAAGGAATCCCTTGCGGCTGAACATGAATTCGTCAAGATGGAAGTGGCTACCTCAGCAAAATAACGCCATGTGGCACATTTCCAGAGAAAGGCTTATTATCAGTGCAGCTTCCTACGGTAAGTTGCACTTTCTGTATATAAAGTGAGTGATAGACTTATCAAGATGCTATTGTCCCACTTCAAGTAAGAGAGGTCTGAGCATGATGATTCAGAAAAATGTTCGAAATATTCCGTTTTCTCCACCCGATATCAGTGATTCGGAGATTGATGAAGTCATAGACACTTTAAGATCCGGATGGATCACTACAGGTCCGAAGACCAAGGAGTTCGAGAGAAGAATCGCCGAGTATGTGGGGACCAACAAGGCCGTTTGCCTGAGCTCTGCTACTGCAGCGATGGAATTAACGCTCAGAATCTTGGGTATCGGACCAGGAGACGAAGTGATCACCTCTGCCTATACTTATACGGCCACTGCTGCAGTGATCGAGCATGTAGGTGCCAGGATCGTGCTGATCGACACTGCGCCTGACTCGTATGAGATGAATTATGATCAATTATCCGAAGCCATTACCGAACGAACCAAAGCGATCATCCCTGTAGACCTCGGTGGGAAAATGTGCGATTATACCTCTATTTTTAAGGTGATTGACGACAAGAAGCATCTATTTCAACCGAAGAATGATCTTCAGGAGAAAATCGGCCGACTTGTTGTGATGACAGATGCTGCTCATGCATTTGGTGCAGAACAAAATGGGCTGAAATGCGGTGCTGTTGCCGACTTCACTTGTTTCTCCTTTCATGCCGTCAAAAATCTTACAACAGCAGAAGGCGGGGCAGTGGTGTGGCGGCCTGACCTGGGATTTGATGACGATAAGTTATATAACCAGTTCATGTTATACAGTTTGCACGGGCAGTCCAAGGATGCATTGGCCAAAACTCAAAAAGGGGCCTGGGAGTACGATATCGTGTACCCGGCGTACAAGTGCAACATGACTGACATTATGGCCAGCATCGGGTTAAGACAGTTGGATCGTTATCCGGATCTGCTCAATCGTCGTCGGGAGATCATCACATTGTATGACGAGGCATTAAACTCCGCTGGTATCGAATCTATGCAGCACTATGGAACCAACTATTCCTCCAGCGGCCATCTCTACCTGGCAAGAATCCCTGGATACAATGAGCAAAAAAGAAATCAATTAATAATGAAAATGGCAGAAGCCGGCATCTCCTGCAATGTACACTATAAGCCGTTGCCTATGTTCACTGCTTATAAGAATATGGGCTTTCATATCAATGACTTTCCAAATGCATACAGACAATACGAAAACGAAATTACTCTTCCCTTGCATACATTGCTGGAAGATGAGGATGTAAGCTATGTGGCTGAAACATTGCTGGCAGAAATGAAACTGTTTTAAAGGTGTGCAACTTCTATGTATAAATCGTTTTTTAAAAGGGTCATTGATATAGCATGTGCACTCATGTTTTTGCCGTTTTTTCTGATCGCATTCATTATCGTTGCGCCATTTATCTATTTCCAGGATCGTGGGCCGATTTTCTATAATGCCCCTCGATTGGGCAAGAACGGACGGGTATTTACCATGTACAAGTTTCGTTCGATGAAGATCAATGCCCCTGATCTGAGAAACCCTGATGGTTCCACGTATAATGCCGAAGACGATCCCAGACTGACACCCATTGGTAAATGGATACGAAAAACCAGTCTGGATGAGCTTCCGCAGATCCTGAATGTGCTTAAAGGTGATATGAGTATCGTCGGCCCGAGACCAGATCTGCCAGAGCACAGAGAACTGTACGTAGGCAATGAAGAACGAAAACTGGAAGTCAGACCTGGAATTACCGGGTACAATCAGGCTTATTACAGGAATGCCATTCCATGGAAAGATCGAATTCAACTGGATATCTATTACATCGATCATTTAACCTTCATTCTTGATTTGAAGATCCTCCTGCGAACTGTTCTGACCGTATTGAGCAGCAGAAATGTATTTGTAAAAAAGAACAAAAGTTAAACGAGAGTTAAATGGAATAGAAATACAGAACAAACATAGGATTGGGCGGATATTTATGAGCAGTCACGAAGATGCGTTTACATTTCAGCATTCGAAATGGGATTCCGATTTTTTCGGGGTCAGTTGTGCCAAGGCGATTTTGCATAAGCCACTTTCGGCGAACGATTTTGAAACTCTGTTGGAATTGATGAAGAATTATGAATTCATCTCATTGACCAATCAGAATTCTGATCCCAGAAATGCTCAATTGATCGGACATCAAACATCAGCGTTCCTGGCAGACGTTAATATACAGTTTATCAAGAAACTCGCAGCATCGGCAGAAATGCCTGACAATATATCGTTGTACAACAGTTTTGACAGAAATCAACAAGTGATAGATTTGGCCGAATTCCAATATTCCAAGTTTATTGAAGATCCTGAACTGGCGAAACGTAGAGGAAATGAAGTTTATCGGGAATGGGTCATGAACTCGTTCAACAAACCGGACAAATACTTCGCGATATCAAGGGATGACCACGACCAAATCAATGGTTTTGCACTCTATTCATTCTCGAATACGAATTGCATCCTGGAACTGATCTCGGTATCACAGAATGTCAAAAGAAGTGGTATAGCAACCCGTTTGTTTGGCGCTGTTGAATATGATGCCATCAGGCACGGCATCAATGTCATCAAAGTCGGAACACAGATCAGGAATATCGAAGCGATCAATTTCTATCATAAGGTTGGTTGCAAGCAATCAGGTTGTCACCAGATCTATCATTTATGGAACCAATGAGGAGAGTGTCCTGTTGAAAGTACTATATATTGCAACCTCATTCCCTGAACCGGATAAAGGATCAACCATATATACGGATCTGGCTGAGGCATTGCATGAAGCCGGACATGACATAACAGTAGCCGTTTCAGAGCAAGCGAGAAACAAGAAACACACGGAGCTCAAAAAAGAACGTGGCTTCGATGTGTTGCGCATTGTTACCGGGAATTATTATGATGTTGGGTTGATCGAAAAAGGGATTACGACATTGAAGATCCCCATACTGATGAGAAAAGGCATTAAGACTTATCTGAGCGATCAAAAGTTTGATTTTATTCTGTTCGAATCACCGCCGGTGACGAATGCACAACTGGTCGCCTGGGCCAAAAAATTGTTCAAATGCCCATCCTACTTGATGCTTAAAGACATTTTTCCTCAAAACGCCGTTGATCTGGAAATCATGAAGCCCCATGGTCTGTTGCACCGCTATTTCAGAGCGAAAGAGAGAAAACTTTTACAGACTGCCGATTATATCGGGTGCATGTCAGAAGCTAACAGGAACTATATCCTGAAACATAATCCCTGGCTTGATCCGTCCAAGGTGGAACTGTTCCCGAATACGAAGAAGATCACAGATGAGATCAAAACAGAAAACTCCATGATAAGAGAGAAATATGGCATTCCGAAAGATGCATGTGTTTTTCTGTTTGGCGGGAACATGGGAAGACCACAGTATGTAGATCTTCTCTGCAGGGCTGTTGTGGAGTGCATGAACGATGATCACATATTCTTTGTTTTTGTTGGCAGAGGAACAGATCGTTACAAGCTGGAACAAACCATTCAGCAGAACCAGATCAAGAATGCGCTTGTGATCGAGAACATGCCAAGGGATCAATACGAGCAAATCACCAGAGAATGTGATGTTGGGTTGATCGTGCTGGACCCAAGGTTCAGTATCCCCAACTTTCCGTCACGCATCTTGTCGTATATGGAATATGGCAAGCCGGTGCTTGCCGCGACGGATGATGTCACGGACATGAAGGACATGATACGGGCTGCACAATGCGGCGAATGGGTATGGTCCGGTCATGATCAGGATTTTATCGGCAAGATCAGAGCGATGGCACATTCGGACCAGTTGGAGCAATGGGGGGCCAATGGACGCAGGTACCTGGAAGAACATTTTAACATACACAAATCAGTGCGAATCTTGGAAAGCCATTTTGTAAAGTGAGGTATCTTTTATGTTTAAGGATAAAACTCTGCTCATAACAGGCGGTACGGGGTCCTTCGGCAATGCGGTGATGAAGAGGTTTCTTCATACGGACATTAAAGAGATTCGCATATTCTCCAGGGACGAGAAAAAACAGGATGACATGCGAAGACAATACCGAAACGACAAGTTGAAATTCTATATCGGGGATGTCAGAGACCTGAGTAGCGTGAAAAATGCCATGCATGGTGTGGACTATATCTTTCATGCTGCCGCTCTCAAGCAAGTGCCTTCATGTGAGTTCTTCCCGCTGGAAGCCGTCAAAACGAACGTCATAGGTACCGATAATGTCCTCACCGCTGCCATCGAATACGGAGTCAAAAAGGTCATCTGCCTGTCCACAGACAAGGCGGCCTATCCCATTAATGCCATGGGGATCTCCAAGGCGATGATGGAGAAAGTCTTCGTGGCCAAATCCAGAACCGTGGACCCGGACAAGACATTGATCTGTGGCACCCGATACGGGAATGTGATGGCTTCCCGCGGTTCCGTGATCCCTCTCTTCGTAGAGCAAATCAAGAGTGGACAACCTCTGACCGTAACAGACCCCAACATGACCAGATTCCTGATGAGCCTGGATGAAGCTGTTGAGCTCGTGGTTTATGCATTCCAACATGCACAAGCCGGAGACATCATGGTGCAGAAAGCACCTTCCTGCAGGATCGGGGATCTGGCACAGGCGATCATCGAACTGTTCGATGCGAAGCAGCAGATCCGAATCATCGGAACCAGACATGGGGAGAAGAAATTTGAGACCCTGTTGACCAGAGAAGAATATGTGGTTGCACAAGATATGGGCAATTATTTCAGAGTGCCAGCCGATCAGAGAGATCTGAATTACGACAAGTACTTCGAAGTTGGCAACGAAAGGCTGACGACCATGCAGGAGTACAATTCGGACAATACGCAGATTCTGAACGTCGACCAGATCAAATCCAAACTGCTAGAACTTGACTACATCAGACAAGAATTGCCTGTTTGGAATTGAAACTCGGATAAAAGGTGGTCAAGCAAAGATGAAGATATTGGTTACAGGGGCTAACGGGTTTATCGGCAAGAATCTTGTTGCGGAATTAAATAATCGGGGATATAGTGATATTTATGTTTATACAAGGGATAGTGATTCGTCCTTACTGGAATTCTATATTCAAGATTGCGAGTTTGTGTTCCATCTTGCCGGAGTCAATCGACCCAGGGATGAGAAAGAGTTCGAAACCGGGAATGCGGAGCTCACGTTGCGGATTGTAGAACTGCTGCAACGTTACGACAATCGTGCTCCTGTACTCATCACCTCATCTATACAGGCTGAAAGAGATAATCCTTACGGCAGAAGCAAAAAGAAGGCGGAATCCATCCTGTTCGAGCACAATCGGGCCACGGATGCCAAAGTTTATGTTTATCGTCTGCCTAACGTATTCGGCAAGTGGAGCAAGCCGAATTACAACTCAGTCGTTGCGACGTTTGCTCACAATATCGCCAGGGATCTGGAGATTCAGATCCATGATCCGAACGCGGAACTGACATTATGTTACATAGACGATGTGATCGATGAATTTCTGCGCGCTTTGCAAGGTCAACCAACGATCGACGGAGATTATTGCAAAGTTCCAGTTACATATAAGACGTCGGTTGGCCGATTGGCAGAATTGATCCGGAGCTTCAAGGCATCAAGACTGAATCTGTCCGTTCCGGATCTGGCTGATGAATTTACGAAGAAGCTGTACAGCACCTATCTGAGCTTCTTGCCTGAGAATCAGTTTGCTTATGACCTGAAGATGAATATCGATCATCGAGGATCGTTTACCGAGTTCATACGCACACCTGAGAGGGGCCAGGTGTCCATCAATATCTCCAAGCCTGGCATCACCAAAGGCAACCACTGGCATCACACCAAGAACGAGAAATTCCTCGTGGTCAGCGGTGAAGGCCTGATAAGGTTCAGGAAGATCGGATCCGATGAAGTCATCGAGTACCGGGTCAGTGGTGACAGATTGCAGGTGGTAGACATACCTGTGGGATACACTCACTCCATTGTCAATATAGGCACTACGGATCTGGTTACGGTTATGTGGGCCAATGAGTGCTTTGATCCAGACAAGCCCGATACATACTTCGTGGAGGTCTAATCATCATGCGGAAATTAAAGGTCATGACAGTCGTGGGCACGAGACCGGAGATCATCAGACTGTCAGCTGTTATAAACAAGCTGGAGCAATCCAACGCTATCGAGCACGTCCTCGTTCATACCGGGCAAAATTATGACTACGAACTGAATGAAGTATTCTTCAAGGACTTTCATCTCAGGAAGCCGGATTATTTCCTCGACGCGGCCACCGGCTCGCCGATGGAGACGATCGGCAATATCCTGATCAAGATCGATCCGATACTGGAAGAAGTAAAGCCAGATGCATTCCTCGTTCTAGGAGACACCAACAGCTGCTTGTGCGCGATTGCTGCGAAGAGAAGACATATTCCGATCTTCCACATGGAAGCTGGCAATCGTTGCTTCGACCAGAGAGTACCGGAAGAAACGAATCGCAAGATCGTCGATCATATCTCGGATATCAACCTGACTTACAGCGACATAGCCCGGGAATATCTGATAAGAGAGGGCTTCCCGGCAGACAGGATCATCAAGACAGGCAGTCCGATGTTTGAAGTCCTGCACTCCCGAAAGGACGATATCGAAAAATCGGATGTCTTGACCCGGCTAGGCTTGCAAGCAGAAAAGTATTTCGTCGTGTCAGCTCACAGAGAGGAAAACATCAATTCTGAAACCAACTTTATGGATCTGGTTGACAGTTTGAATGGGATAGCGGACAAGTACAAGCTGCCTATCATCGTCAGCACTCACCCAAGAACGAGGAAGATGATCGAAGCCAAGGGCATCACCTTCCATCCGCTCATTCAAACTCTGAAGCCATTAGGCTTCAACGATTATGTCAAGCTGCAAATCAACGCAAAGGCTGTCCTGAGTGACAGCGGTACGATCAGCGAGGAATCATCCATCCTGGGATTCAAGGCGCTCAACATCAGGCAAGCTCACGAGAGACCGGAGGCCGTTGAAGAGGCCGCAGTGATGATGGTCGGGCTGAAGAAAGAACGAATCCTGCAGGGGCTGGAGATTCTCGAAACCCAGCAGCGAGATACACTTCGCATAGTCGAGGATTATGATGTCCCGAATGTATCGGAAAAAGTGCTTCGAATTATTGTCTCTTATACGGATTATGTGAAAAGAGTAGTATGGGGGAAAAATGGGTGAGAGTACTTCAGATTAACTCAGTATGCGGGGTTGGAAGTACAGGAAGAATTGCTACGGATATTCACCAATTATTAATTGAGCAAGGTCATGAAAGCTATATCGCATATGGCCGAGGGGACGCAATCAATTGCGATCAGGCAATCAGAATCGGAAGCAATCTTGATGTGTATTATCATGTAATGAAAACCAGGTTGTTTGATAAACATGGATTTGGTTCCAGCAGGGCGAGCAAAGCCTTTGTTCATAAAATCATGAGCATCAATCCCGATATCATTCATCTGCATAATATACACGGGTACTATATCAACATTGAGGTGCTTTTTGATTATTTAAAAGAGGCTAATAAGCCTGTCATATGGACATTGCATGATTGCTGGGCTTTCACCGGTCATTGCTCGCATTTCGACTTTGTTCGATGCATGAAATGGAAACAAGGCTGCGAATCATGTCCCCAGATTCGAGCATATCCTTCGAGTTACGTCAAGGACAATTCAAAAAGCAACTATATCTCCAAAAAAAGGATATTTTCCGGGTTGTCCGACTTGACGATTGTCACTCCATCAAACTGGTTAGCCAATCTGGTTAAGGAATCTTACCTTAATGAATACCCGGTAAAAGTCATCAACAATGGCGTGGATTTAAACGTATTCCGTCCTACGGAAAATCAATTCAGATTAAAGTATCATTTACAAGATAAATTTGTCATACTTGGTGTAGCAAATAATTGGGGAGAACGCAAAGGCTATAACTCATTTATTGAATTATCAAAGATGCTTTCAGATCAAGAAGTCATCGTGATGGTAGGATTGACAGAGGATAAAAGCAATAAATTGCCCAAAAATATCATAGGGATAACCAAAACAAATAACATTCACGAACTTGCTGATATCTATTCATCAGCTGATGTCTTCGCAAACCTGACATTCGAAGATAATTTTCCTACTACTAATATTGAAGCCTTGGCCTGCGGTACGCCGGTTTTGACTTTTCAGACCGGAGGTAGTGTAGAAAGCGTGGATACCCAATGTGGATATATCGTCGAAAAAGGAAACGTTGAACAAGCTCTATCGGCCATAATAGAAATCAAAAATCGGGGGAAATCTTCATATACGAACTCCTGTATAGAACGAGCCCATCGATTATATAGCAAGAAAGATCGATTCATGGAATACATTCAATTATACAAAACAAGAACCAAGACATCATTGAAAGGAACCTATTGATGAATACCAAAGTAAATGCGATGTTTATATTAAAAACATTACTGGCAGTATTAATATCGCTGTACGCTATTTTCTTTGAAATCACTGATTTCACGATGAAGTTTGATGCCTGTTTGGTACTTGCTTTTTCGTTATTATTTGCCATAAAAGCCAGGAAGAATCCCTTGGTGCTGATTATTGCGGCATTCATACTCTACTCAAACTACAGCATAGTTATGGGGGAGTACTTGATCGGCGGCGATCTGGGGATATCATACACGGAAGTCAAAAACATCCAATACTACGGACCAGCGATCAGGATATTGCTATTGTTTATGAGCATCATCAGTTTATTTGTAAAAGTACAAACGAAAAAATCAATTGAATATAAAATTATATCTCAAGATAATTTATTGCTTTATCTACTAGTTGTCGCTTTGTTGGGATATGTTTTTGCTTTTGGTATAAACCGGGAAGTAACAAGTTCATATAGTGTTAAGATTACAACTCTTTACGGCTACTCGCCTATTTTGTTCCTGTTTGGTTTTTATTTTAAAGGGAAATCAAAACTAAGAGCGTTCATACTCTATTTGCTGGCCGCAATTTTTATCTTGCAAGATTTTTATTATGGTGGCCGTATTACTTCATTGCAGATCATAATACTCATTGCTATTTATAATTTCACTGAAAAGATAACCATTATGAGATTGATATTGTATGGATTTGCAGGAATCGTGATGAGCAGCGCTGTTAGTGCATATAGATCAGCGTATTCCTTAAACAGAGTTGACCTGCTTTCAATTATAAATCGAATATTTGACAAGTTCTTTGTTTTTGATACTTCTGTAGGAGCTTATTACGCAACGGCCACACATATTGCAACATTTGAAATCATTGACATTGAAACCAAGATGGAATCTTTTTTTGACTTTATAAAATCCATCTTTTTGGGTTCTGGCAACTCTATAGGCAATGTATCCTCGTATGTTTCTCAAAACTATTTCATGAACGGAGGAGGCGGCTTATTACCATCCCATTTTTACTTTTGGTTGGGTTGGATAGGAGTTATATTTGTATCAATCATCATAATCGCGATAGTTAATAATTTAAACCGTAACTCAAGCGATCTAAATAAGCTAATAATTTTGGCTGTTGTTTCAAGAGTACCCGCTTGGTATTTATACAATCCTATAAACCTATTCAGAGGTGCGATCCTTGTCGTCATTTTGTTCTATGCAGTTTTTATGTTGGCAGATAAAATTACAAAAAAACAGATCAAACGCAAATTAAGCCCAGTGAGCAATAGCCTCAAAATTATAGATTACCATAGACACTAGGCCTTTAAGTATCTTATTAACGGAGGTGACCATTAGTGGCATATCCTGTTGTCATGTTTGTATATGCGAGACCTGAACATACACAGAGGACAATTGAAGCTCTATCTCAAAACTATCTGGCCAAAGAAACAGATTTGTATATATATGCTGACGCTCCCAAGAATGATCAAGTTAGATCTAAAGTGGAGAAAGTGCGAGAAATTGTTGACTCTGTATCCAGTCAAAATAGGTTTAAGTCAGTGCATGTTATAAAGGCATTGAAAAATAAAGGCCTGGCGAGATCTGTGATCGATGGAGTTACAGAGGTTTTAATAAGACAAAAGAAAGTCATTGTGCTAGAGGACGATTTGCTGACTTCTCGAGATTTTTTACTTTATATGAATACTTATTTGGATTTTTATGAACATGATAAAGATATATGGTCGATTAGTGGATATACCTTTAATTTGAAGATCCCAAAAGGATATAGCTATGAGACATATTTATCTTATAGAGGTTGCAGTTGGGGATGGGCAACCTGGTTGGATAGGTGGGAAATGATTGATTGGGATGTAACTGATTACCCGAACTTTAAAAGTAGTACCCACCTACGCAGACAATTTAATCGTGGCGGGAATGACTTGTCAGTGGTACTGGATATGCAAATGAGTGGTGAGATTGACTCTTGGGCCATTCGATGGGTTTATTCCCAATTTAAAAATAGAATGTTAACGGTTTATCCCATCCATTCGAAGGTTGTCAATATTGGATTGGATGGGACAGGCACGCATAATAGTTTGCTAACAAAGTATGTGAGTTCCAGATACAAAACATCCTTTCATCATGAAAGCAAAGTATTTGAATTGGAAAAACCACCTCTGAATGATCAAATTGTAAGGAATTTTCGAAAAACCTATGGTTCAAGCCTAACCATCATGTTAAAAAGATACGTAAAAAAAATGCTAAAAAAGTGCGCTAGTTAAATTGGTCAGTTTAATAATTCGGGAGATTACATATGGAAAATACAATTAATATATCCTTTGTTACGGACAACAATTATTTTAAGCATATGCATGTGGCCATTGAAAGTGTAATAACTAACACGTCTTGTGATCATCTTCATTTTTTTATTATTAATATGGGAATTTCTGATGACAATATAAAGATGCTTCAGGAGAGATACAAAAACAGGAATAATGTAAACTTCCATTTTATCACTGTTGATAAAACCTATTTTTCAAAGTACAAAATAAAAACACATGTATCTTCAGCAGCATATGCCAAAATTTATATGGCTGAATTATTACATACCATAGATACGGTTATATATTTGGATTGTGATCTCGTGGTAAATTCTGATATTTCGGAACTGTGGGGTCAATTTGATCGTTCATATGCTTTACAGGCTGTGTGGAACCCTTTTTACAATTATGACAATGAATACCTGGGAATTAGTGATAATCGGAAAACTTTTAATAGTGGCGTAATGTTGTTGAATCTGGATTATATCAGAAAAGTCGATGCCACATCTGAGCTCATTCACTTTGTAGAAAACAATCATAACAAAACCAGACTGCATGATCAGGCAGCTTTCAATGCCGTATTTAAAGATAGATGGAAGGAATTGGATTGTTCTTGGAATTGCCAGGTCAGCATGTTGCTTAATGATCGAAGAAGATTAGATTTAAGCAGAAATGAGTATTTGAGATTGTTCAAAAATTCCAAAATCGTACATTTCACGAGCAATTCAAAACCGTGGCAATTCAGAAACCATCATCCATATAAACGCTTGTATATAAGGTTTTACAATGAAATTTATGGTGGGTTGAAGTATCGTGATATTTCTGTTAAGTCATCCATTCAACGAATACGGGAGTTTATCAGTTATAAGTATTACTATATAAAGAATTTGATGAGAAACTAAAAAAGGTGTCATACAGCGGGGTCATACAGCGTCATTGCATCATGTCAAATATAAGCAGGTAGGTAGAAGAATGCTTAATAAATTATTAAAAAGTTTCAAGCATAAGATTATAAAGAACGCTGTGATGGTCATTAGCGGTAATGTTTTCGCTCAATTTTTGAATATTATATTCACTCCCGTCCTTATAAGAATATTTACTCCAGACGAATATGGATTGTACTCAGTTTACGTATCCATTCTTGGTGTCTTGTCGATCGGTACTTTCAGGTACGAATTAGCATTGCCGATAGAAAAAGATGATAAGAAGGCTTTTAACATCTTGATTCTAAGTTTGGGCTTAATAACGATCTATTCTGTATTCCTATGTCTTTTATTTTTGATTTTTGGCAAACCTCTGTTTGCTCTATTTCAATTTGAAGAGGTTACTGAAATCAGTTTGCTGATACCAATTGGGATCTTCTTTTCAGGGATTTATGCCATTCTGAACAGATGGGCATATCGGAATGGTGAATATCAGAAGATTTCCAGAACGCTCATGAGACAAGGCTTGTTTTCCAATCTATCAAAAATCTTGGCAGGACTTTTGAACTTCGGTGTGATAGGGTTAATCATAGGCCATATCATTGGAACAAGTGCCGGTATAATAACTCTTGCCAAATCAATAATAGAAAAAAGACGCGACCTGGTTAAACAGGTAGAGTTGAAACTAATCATCTGGAGTTTAAGAAGATATAAAGATTTTCCGTTGTTTAATATGCCTTCTGCATTATTAATTTCTTCTGGTAGCAGCATGCCTGTAATGTTTTTGACAGCATATTATGGAAGTCATATTTCTGGTTACTTTGCCTTGGCATATACAATTGTCAAATTACCTATGAATATCATTGGCAATGCCCTTGGGGATGTTCTGTTGGCTGAGTCAGGCAGGATTGGCAAGAATGAACCACATCGATTAATGCAACTATCAAATCAGATTTTCAGAAAGTTGCTTTTTCTAGGGATGATCCCCTTGTTGATTCTTGTATGTTTTGGTCCTGATTTGTTTGCTTTTGTCTTCGGATCAGACTGGCGAACGTCTGGAGAGTTTTCCAGGATTATCGCGTTAATGATTTTTTGTATGTTGGTCTTCTCACCATTTGGAAAGTTGCTGATTGTACTGGAAAAGCAAAAGTTGAGCTTTCTTCTAGATGTAATCAGAACGTTGATGGTTGCTGGTGTATTTCTAATTGCGTTCCTTTTTGAATTGGATTCTTTCATTGCAATTTCATTATATTCGTTGGTCATGTCTATCTATTTTTTCATGATGTTTCTAATGTCATATATACTGATAAGAAAGGAAATGCGATAGTTATAAATATATAGATTAATGTACAGAGAGAGGAGTCCATATGAAAATCACAATCGCCGGAACCGGTTATGTTGGCTTGTCCAATGCGATTTTGCTGGCTCAACATAATGAGGTAATAGCACTTGATATCCTACAGGAAAAAGTGGATATGATCAATAATCGTATATCTCCGATTATTGATAAGGAGATTGAAGAATACCTGGCAACAAAGGACCTGAAACTTACAGCAACTACTGACCACTACAAGGCATTTAAAGATGCTGAGTATGTCATCATCTCAACTCCGACGAACTACGATCCGGAAAAGAATTATTTCAATACAAGAACGGTTGAAGCGGTAATCGCCAATGTATTGTCCATAAACCCTGAAGCGATCATGATCATCAAGTCAACTGTTCCCGTCGGATATACGTTAAAAATGAGGGAAAAGTTCGAAACAGAAAATATTATCTTCTCTCCTGAATTTTTGCGAGAAGGAAAGGCACTGTATGATAATCTGTACCCATCACGAATCGTAGTAGGAGAGCAATCCGAAAGAGCCAGAATATTCGCTGATTTATTGTTGCAAGGTGCCATCAAGAAAGATGTCCCGATCTTGTTGACAAATTCAACTGAAGCTGAAGCGATCAAGCTGTTCGCCAATACATACCTGGCCATGCGAGTAGCCTTTTTCAATGAGCTCGACTCCTATGCGGAGGTAAGGGGCCTGAATACGAAGCAAATCATCGAAGGGGTATGTCTGGATCCGCGTATTGGAAACCATTATAATAATCCATCTTTCGGTTACGGCGGGTATTGTCTGCCAAAGGATACAAAACAGTTGCTTGCAAATTACGCTGATGTGCCTAACAATATAATTCAAGCGATAGTCGATGCCAATCGGACTCGTAAAGATCATATCGCAGAGATGATATTGAGACGTAATCCCAGGATTGTTGGCATCTTCAGGTTAACCATGAAGACCAATTCAGACAACTTTCGGGAGTCGGCGGTTCAGGGGGTGATGAAGCGAATTAAGGCCAAGGGCATCGAAGTCGTGGTTTATGAACCGGCGTTGAAGGAGCCGACATTCTTTAATTCGCGAGTCATCACTGACTTTGAAGAGTTTAAGAAAATCAGTGACGTCATCGTTGCCAATCGAATGACGTCAGATCTTGAAGATGTCAGAGATAAAGTTTACACCAGAGATTTGTTCAGCAGAGATTAATATTCTGGAAATTAACCCATTAACGGAGGAACCTCATGAACATCCTCATCACAGGCGGAGCTGGATACATCGGTTCACATACATGCGTGGCGTTGCTGGAGCGAGGGTATGATGTGATCGTCGCCGATAATTTCATGAACAGCGATCCGTCTGTATTGGAGCGAATCCGCGAGATCACGAAGCGGGATTTCATCAGCTATGAGATCGACGTGACGGATGCGGAAGCGGTGGATCAGGTGTTCCGGTCGCACAAGATCGACGGCGTCATTCATTTCGCCGGGCTGAAGGCGGTTGGCGAGTCGGTGCAGAAGCCGCTGGAGTACTATCGCAACAACCTGCTCAGCACGATCGTGCTGGCGAACTGCTGCGTCAGGTACGGCGTCGGAAAGTTCGTGTTCAGCTCATCGGCA
>Ga0065720_1020351_pt1 | contig 15074 bp, 8 predicted proteins | sample Thericmetagenome_FD_59107 | JGI IMG/M metagenome (GOLD analysis project Ga0065720, IMG submission 59107) | Thermophilic microbial communities from the Joint Bioenergy Institute, California, USA of rice/straw/compost enrichment - eDNA_2 v2... | ecosystem: Engineered > Solid waste > Grass >... | reverse complement strand
CAGCAGCCACAGGCGGGTCTGGCGGTCGGCGTTGCGCACCGCCGTGGCCGAGGTGGTCCGGCGCTCGGCCGGGTAGCTCTCCAGCAGCCGGTCCGGCGCGCCGCGGAGCACGGCGGCGAGCTTCCAGGCGATGTCGTAGCCGTCCTGGATGCCGGTGTTGAGCCCCTGGCCGCCCGCCGGGCTGTGGACGTGGGCGGCGTCGCCGGCCAGGAACACCCGGCCGTGGCGGAACCGTTCGGCGATCTGGGCGTGGACCCGGAAGCGGCTGCGCCACCAGACCCGTTCGAGCCGGATCCTGCCGTCGACCCGCTCGTCCAGCAGCCGTTGCAGGAGCGCGTCGTCGGGGGGACCGGCGGCGGGGTCGGGCTCGGTGTCGAAGAAGACCCGGTGCCCCCCTCCGGGGAGGGGGACGATGACCAGCACCCCCTCGGGGGTCATGTGGTACTGGGCCTCGGTGGGGTGGGTGGCCCCGGTGAAGGTGCCGTCGCCGAGCAGGAAGTCGCGCTCGTAGGTGCTACCCTGGAAGGCGATGCCCAGCGTCTGGCGGACCATGCTGCGTCCGCCGTCCGCCGCGATCAGCCACGGCACGGCGAGCGTGTGCGTGTCGCCCTGCGCCGTCTTGACCTCGACCTCCACCCGGTCGGCCACGGTCCGGCAGGAGACCGCCTCGGATCCCCGCTCGACGGTGACGCCCAGTTCGGCGAGCCGTTCCTCCAGCAGCCGTTCGACCACCGGCTGGGGCAGGCACAGCGGTCCGGGGAAGGCCGTGCCGCGCAGGCCGCCGAAGACGACCCGGCCCACCTGGCGTCCGGCCGACCAGTAGGAGGCGGAGGAGAGCGGAAGCGCCGCGGCGACGATGCCGTCGGACACGCCGAGCCGCCGGGTCACCTCCAGCGCGCCGCTCCACATGACCAGGGCCTTGGTGCCCTCGGAGATCTCCGCCCGGCGGTCGATGATGCGGCAGTCGACGCCGTTGAGCCGCAGCGTGCACGCGGCGGCCAGGCCGGTCGGTCCCGCTCCGATGATCAGGACCTGGGGTGTGCTGCTCATTCGGCGGCCTCCAGTCCGAGGCGGGCCGACACTTCCTCGACCGTCCTGCGGGTGTCGGTGAACAGGACCGTCTCCATGCCGAACTTCGCGGCGGCGTCCAGGTTCTCCTGGAGGTCGTCGACGAACAGGCAGTGCTCCGCAGGCTCGTCCAGCCGCTCCAGGAGGCGCCGGTAGATCTCGGGGTCGGGTTTGCGCACCCGCTCCTCCGCGGAGTTGACCACCACGTCGAACAGCTCGTCCACCGGGATGGTGGCGCGCCAGAGCCGGTCCCACTCGCGCACGTTGTTGGTGAGCAGCGCGAGGCGGTAGCCGCGGGCCGCCAGGGTGCGCAGGAAGGCGACGAACTCCTCGTTGCCGGTGCGGCCGGCGAACCACAGTTCGCCGAAGGTCACGCCCTCGGGCAGCCGCCAGGAGTCCGCGGGCAGCTCCGCGGCGATCCGTTCGACGAACTGCTCCTCGGTGATCTCGGCGGTCTCCAGGGCCGCCATCGGGGTGACCCCGCCGTGGCGGCGGGTGGCGTCCTGGAACGCCCTGGCGATGACCTCCAGGCCGAGGCCGGAGGTCTGCGCGAAGGCGGTGTAGGTCTCGATCAGGGGGTTGGTCAGCACTCCCCCGTAGTCGCAGACGACGGTGGTGATGCCGGTCCTGCGCCCGGCGTCCGCGCGGGAGGCGGTCAGATCCACTGGGCCACCTCCAGGCGGACCGTGCCGGCGACGGCGCCGTTCTGCCGCACGTCCACGGTGACCTCGGAGACCACCGCACCGGACCGCTCGTCCCGGGTGAGCTCCCCGAGGCGCGCGTCGAGCTGGGCGATCGAGTCGCTCTCGACGAACTCGGCGAACTCGGCGGCGATCGTGACCGGCAGGAGCGCGGTGGGGTCGATCCCGTAGCTCCGGGACAGCCCGCTCACGGCCAGTTGCCGGGCGGCCTCGATGACGAGGTTGCCGGGGATGTGGTCGAGGGGGTGGTCGAAGAGGTGCGGGTGGTCGAAGTGGGCCACGATCGAGGCGCTCGCGCGCAGGCCGGCGGAGAGCACCGGAGGGGTGATGACGACGTTGCGGGGGTTGTGCCGTCCGACCTCTGCCGGGGCGACGGGGACCAGCCGCGGCAGGACGGCCGTCCTGGGGTTGAGGATGGAGCGCCCGCGCGCCCGCAGCACGCGGTAGGAGCGCTTGCTGAGGAAGTTGAGGCTGCCGTGCGCGGTGAGCACGTGGCTGCCGTCGATGTCGACCGAGCCGGTGAAGTCGAAGCCGAGGATCCGTCCGCGCCGGTTGACCTGGGTGTCGGCCTTGGCGTGGATGAGCAGGCGGGAGGGCTCCTCGGACCGGACCCGCATGCCCTCGAGGGAGTCCACCTGGAAGCCGATGGTGCCCATGATGAACGCGGTGTCGAGGGGGACGTCCATGTGGCGGTGCGCGATGAGCACGCCGGCCTGCCGCATCGACTCGATGATCAGCAGGGGCTCGTGCACGCCGGGGTTCTCGGCCATCAGGTGCCCGCGCGGCAGTTGGGCGGCGACCTCGAAGGCGTCCGGGGCGGTCTGCCTGGAGTCGGTGACGAAGACCTCGGCGACGGAGCGGCGGTGGACGAGGGCGCGCGGCACGGTCGCCTCGTAACCGAGTTCGGACGGGTTTTGCGAAGGAGTTTCGGGTTTCACCGCGGTAACAGCGGCCGCGGCAACGCCGCTCTGCGGTACGCGGTGTTCGGAATTGATCGCGGCCTTCGTCATCGGCATTTTCGGTTCGCCTCCTCATTCGGACCGACGGGTTCCGGTCCGCAGAAACTCCGGGCAGCATCCGCGGCGGAACCGACGTGGCGAGTATTGGCGGCGCCCCCTGAAGCGGACCTTGAAGGCGCCCTGAAGCCGACCTGAACAGCGAATTCATTTCTCCTCCAGTGGTCTGACGACTCCCGCACCGAGCTGCACGTCTCACAGAGAGTTACCTGAAGTAACAGCCAGGCATGTGACCTATTTCACTATGACCGGAGATCGGAACCAAGAGACAAGAAGCAGACTCTCTCTTCTATGAGACGGGCTATTCATGATGAAATGCGCTAACCTACAAATTCCGACAAATCCCCCCAGGGCGAAAGCGAATGTCTGGCCGGCAACGAGAGCAGCGAGAGTTTCGAGGTGAAATGGAATACCAACCTGCCTGGTCCACCGCTCCGAGTGGGGTCCAGGTCCTCGGAGAACTCCTCGTCCGGAGCGATGAGGGGCCGGTGGATCTGGGGCCGCCGCGGCAACGGGCGGTGTTCGCCGTCCTGGCCCTGCGTCCGAACAGCGCCACTCCGACCGACCGGATCATCGAGGGGGTCTGGTCCGAGAGGAGCCCCACCCACGCGGCCAACCTGGTCCACAAGTACGTCTCCGGGCTGCGGCGCATCCTCGCGGCCAAGCCCTGCGCCGCGGCGATCGAACGCGCCCCCGAGGGGTACGTGCTGAGCATCTCCCCGGCAGGCCGCGACCTCGACGTCTTCCAGGAGCTGGTCCGCACGGCCCGGCAGAGCCCGGACCCCGAGCACCGGGCCGAGCTCTTCGAGACCGCGCTCGGCCTGTGGCGCGGACCGCTGCTCGACGGCATCCACAGCGAACTGATCGCCCAGGAACGCCGCCTCCTCGAGGAGGAGCGGCTCGTCGTGCTGGAGGAGTACGCCGAACTCCTGGGGGACATCGGACGGCACCACACCGTCCCGCCCCTGATCCGCAAGGAGTTGTCCGAGCACCCGCTGCGGGAGAGCCTGCACCGCCTGCTCATCACCGCCCTGTACCGGTCCGGGCGCACCGCCGAGGCGCTCGACGCCTACCGCAGTCTGCGCGACCTGCTCTCCGCCGAACTGGGGGTGCCCCCCAGCCCCGAACTCGTCAGCCTGTACGAACGCATCCTGAACCGCGACCCCTCGCTGCGGGCTCCCGCCCCGACCTCGGCCGTTCCGCGGGCGCGCTCCAGCTCCCCGCGGGTCCGGGAGGCCGACACGGCGGCGTTCCCCACGCCGACCGGGCCGGTCCCCTCGAAGCCGGCCCAGCGGCTGCTGTCCCTGCTGGAGCGCATGCCGGGGAGGGACTTCTCCGTGCACTCCGCGGCCGCCGTGGGCGACGTCACCACCTCCACGGCGCTGCGCATGCTCGACGAGCTCGTCTCGCTGGACCTGGTGGAGGAGTGCCCCGGGTACCGCTACTGCCTGCTCTCCCGGCCGCACAGGGCAGGCTCCGTGTCCGAGCTGCCCGACGACGCGCTGGACCGCCTGCTGTCCTTCCACACCGCGATGGCGGAGCAGGCGGCCCGGGTCTACCAGCGCAGGATCCCGCGGCTTCCCGCGTCGCTGCACCGGTCCCGCAAGCACCCCCCGCTGTTCGTCGCGCCCGCGCAGGCACTGCGGTGGATGGCCGCCGAGCACCACAACATCCATCAGGCCCTGGCCGCGGGCGCGCGCCGCAAGGCCCCCGGACAGCACGTGTGGGACCTGGTCAACGCGCTGCGGTGGTTCAGTTGGACCTCGGACGTGGACCTGAGCGGCCTGGAGACCGACCCCCTGCTGAAGGCGGCCGAGGACACCGGCGACGTGCCCACCCTGATGGCGGTGTACATGCTGATCGCGAGCCGCCACAGCGCCATGGCCGAACCGGAGCTGGCGATCCGCAACTGCGCCCGGGCGCTGGAACTCCACCCCGACTCCGGCCACCCCTGGCCGGCCGGCCTGGCCGACGCGCACGCCAGTCTGGGCAACCTGCTGTGGCTGACCGGTCGCCTGGCCGAGGCCGACGTCCACCTGCGCGCGGCCTGCCGCATCCACGAGAAGCCCGGCGGCGAGGAGCACGGCATCACCCTGATGTGGCGTATGCGGGTCCTCCACGACCTGGGGCGGCTCGCCGACGCCGACACCTGCGGCCGGATCGGCCTGGCCGAACTGGAGCACGCCTACTCCCCGCTGCGCCGCGCCCTGATGCTGACCCAGTTGGCGGTGAACGCGCGCGCCCTGGGCCGGGCCGGGGACGCCCGGCACTACGCCCAGGAGGCGCTCGACCTGGACAAGCAGACCGGTTCGACCCGGACCAGCGCCTTCGCGCTGGCCCTGCTGGCCCTGCTGGACGCCGAGTCCGGGGCGGCGGAGCGGGCGCTGGAACGCTCCGAGAACGCCCGGGAGGCGCTCGCCCACGCCGGCGACCTGCGGATGACCATCGAGGTGGACAACATGCTCGGCAGCGTCCACCTGGAGCTGGGGGACATCAGCAGCGCCTCCCAGATGTACCGGGAGGCGCACCGGCTGGCGGTGGAGCGGCGCTTCCTGCGCGGCCGCCTCATCGCGCTGTGCGGGATCGCCCGCGTCCACCTGGTCAGCGGTCGGCTCTCCCTGGCCCTGGACGCGTGCGAGCAGGTCCTCACCCTCGCGTCCCGGAACGGCTACCAGATCATCCACGGCCAGGCTCTGGAGATCCGCGGCGCCGTCCGGGACCGCCTCAACGGTCCGGACGCCGCCGCGGAGGACCTCTCCCACGCTTTCTCCGTCTACACCGGAAGCGGTTACGCGCCGGGGCTGCGCAGGCTGTCAGTGGCCCGGTGAGCGGCCGGACCCGGCGCCCTGCCCCGCGCCGACCGCGGCCCCGGCCCACTCCTCCCCGGGGGAGCCGCCGGGCGCCGAGGCCGCCTCGGAGATGCCGAAGCGGTCGTGCACCCACCGCAGCGGCGCCGGCGCCCACCAGTTGGCGCGCCCGGCCACGCGCATGAACGCGGGGACCAGGATCGCTCGCACCAGCGTGGCGTCCACGACGATCACCAGTGCCGTGCCCACACCCAGCATCTTGAGGAACACCACCCCGGAGGAGGCGTAGGCGGCGAAGGTCAGCGCCAGGATGACGGCGGCCGCGGTCACGAGCGGGCCGACGCGTTCCAGTCCGGTGGCCACAGCCGCCTCGTTGTCCCCGGTGCGGTCGTACTCCTCCTTGACCCGGGACATGATGAAGACCTCGTAGTCCATGGACAGACCGTAGGCCACGCAGAACATGAGGATCGGGATCGTGGTGTCCAGCGAGCCGGTCGCGGTGAAGCCCAGCAGCCCGGAGAGGTTGCCCTCCTGGAAGATCCACACCAGCGCGCCGAACATGACCGACAGGCTCAGCAGGTTGACCACGGTGGCCTTGAGCGGCATGAGCAGGCTGCCCGACATCAGGAACAGGATCACGAAGGTGATCGCGAAGATCAGCCCCATGACCAGCGGCAGCCGGTTCAGCACGGACTCGCGGTAGTCGGTGAGCTCGGCCGGGTAGCCGCCCACCGCGGTCTCGAAGGGCGCCTCGACCGAGCGCACCGCCTCGACCGTCCCCTCCAGGTCCTCGGAGAGCGCGTCGTACAGCGGCGTCACCGCGAGCCAGGTCAGCTCCGCCCCGCGGTAGTCGTTGCGGGAGGGGGTGTCGCGCACCCGGACCCCGTCCACGAACCGCCCCTCGGCCGACTCCACCTGGGCGACCTGCGGCAGTTCGGACAGCGCCGCGGAGTACTCCCGGAGCTGCTGCGGGCTGGGCGGCGCGCCCTCGCCGCCGGCCACGACCTGCAACACGTCGGCCTCCTCGGAGGCGAAGTTGTCGCGCAACTGCTGCTGGGTCTGGCGGCTGGAGGTCCCCTCGGGCAGGATGCGGTCGTCCGGCGGGCCGAACCGGATGCCCAGGAACGGGGAGCCGAGCAGCAGCAGGACGGCCAGTACCGCGCCGCCGAACAGGAACGGACGGCGCATCACCCGCACGGCGGTGGCGTGCCAGAAGCCGCTGCCCTCTGCGGCGGGCTGCCGCTTGCGTTCCACGCGCGGTCCGGCGTAGGCCAGCAGCGCGGGCAGCAGCACGAGCGCGCCCACGATCCCGAAGAACACCACCGCCAGGCCGCCGTAGGCGAACGAGCGCAGGAACGCGAAGGGGAACAGCAGGAGCGCGCTCAGCGACACCAGGACCGTGATGCCGCTGAAGACCACGGTGTGCCCGGCCGTCGCGACCGTCGCGGCCACCGCGGTCCGCAGGTCCGCGGTGCGGCGCCGCTCCTCGCGGAACCGGGAGATCATGATCAGCCCGTAGTCGACCCCCAGGCCCAGCCCCAGGACCAGGGCCAGGTTGAGCGCGAAGCTGGAGACGTCGGTGAACAGCGCCAGGACGCGCAGCACCGCCAGGGTGCCCACCATGGCGAACAGTCCCAGGGCCATGGGCAGCAGGGCGGCGACGAACCGGCGCAGCAGCAGCACGAGCATCAGCAGGACGCCGGGGAAGATCAGCATCTCGGCCCGGATGAAGTCCCTGCTGGACTCCTGGCCGACCTGCCGGAACACCTCCTCCCGGCCGCCCGCCTGGACCGTGATCTCGGCGGTGTCGCGGGTGAACTCGGGCGACAGGGTGGTGAGGACCTCCCGGGTGGTGTCGGCGTCTCCGGGGAGGTGGGCCAGGACGAGCGCCTGGGACCCGTCCTCGCTGCGCATGGTGGGTGAGGAGCCGGAGGTCCAGTAGGAGTGGACCTCGCTGACCTCCGGGACCGCGGCCAGCTCCTCGGTGAGCCGGCGGCCCGCCTCCACCACCTCCGGAGCGTCGACGTCGCCGCCCTTGGCGGTCACCAGCAGGGTGAAGTTGGGCGCCCCCACGCCGAACTCCTCCCACAGCACGGTCCGCACCTGGGCGGCCTGGCTGTCGGGCGGAGCTTCGAAACGCGACAGCGACAGCACGCTCAGCGCTCCGCTGCCGTACACCACGGAGAGCACGAAGAGGACTCCGGTCAGGACGAGGGTGCGGCCCCGCCGCCGGGCGACGAGGTCGCCCAGCCGCCACAGCAGCGAAGGTCGCCCGGGAGGTCTGGTGTTCGCGGCCACGCGCGTTTCCTTTCAGAGATGCGGATCGGTTCCGTCGCGGTCCGCCGCGACGGTGGCGGCTCAGCGGGCGACCGGGCGTCCGGCCCGTCCGGCGGGCAGGAAGCCGTGCTCCCGGTACCACTGGGCCGTGTCGGCCATGGTCTGTTCGATGGGGCGGAAGACGATGCCCAGTTGCTGCTGGGCGCGGGCCGAGGAGAAGTGCCGGCCGTCCCCGTCGCGCAGGACCTGGACTCCGGTGCGGGTCGCCACGGGCTCCTTGCCGCGCAGCCGGGCCTGCGCCTCCAGGAGGGCGGCCACCGCCATGGCCAGCCCGGCGGGGACGGTGCGCGGGGTCTGCGCCCCGGTGGCCGCGGCCACCGCCGCGCAGATCTCCTGGAGGGAGTGGCGCCGCCCCGCGACCACGTAGCGGCCCGCCTCGGGCCGGGCGGCCGCCCGCACGCAGGCCAGGGCGACGTCGCGGACGTCGACCACGTAGTTGTGCAGCCGGGGGACGGCCCGCATCTCCCCGCGGGCCACGGCCAGGAACAGCCGCCCCGCGGAGGTCGGTCCGGCGTCGCCGGGACCCCACATCCACCCGGGCAGCACGACCGGCACGCGCAGCCCGGGCCGGTCCGCGAACTCCCGCACGACGGCCTCGGCGCGCACCTTGCTGGCCGAGTAGCTGGTGGAGGTCGGCTGGTCGCGCAGTTCGGGCGGGGGCGGGGTGTGCTCGTCGGCCGGGTTGTCGGCGCCCTGCCGGTTGAGGACGTTGACCGAACTGGTGTGCACGACGGTGGGCACCCCGGCCTCGGCGGCGGTGGTGAGCAGGTCGCGGACCGCCGTGACGTTGGTCCGCTCCATCAGGGCCAGGTCGGCGCCCGGCTGGAAGTACTCCCGGAAGTACGCGGCGGTGTGGAAGACCGTGTCGACCCCGACCAGCTCCTTCCGGTAGGAGCCGGGGTCGTTGACGTCCCCGGCGACGACCCGCAGCGCCGGGTGGTCGGGCAGCAGCCGCCTGGCACGGGCCGGATCGCGCACGAGCGCCACCACCTCCCCTCCCCCGTCGAGCAGGAGCCGGGTGATGGAGCTACCCAGCAGACCGGTCGCGCCGGTCACCAGGGACCGAGTCGGGATGTCCGTCGTGTCGCTCATTCCAGTCCCACCATCACTCCGTCGACCATATGATATGTCGACCATATTATACTGAGGACATATAGTCCAGGAGAGTTATCCTGAAGGCATGGGCGACGGTGGCGGCATGGTTCTCGGTAGTGGCAGCAGCCTGTGGAACAACCCGGGCTACCGCCTGATCAAGCTCGGGGAACTGGTGATGTTCGCCATCGAGCAGGCGCTCGCCCCGCTGGAGGTCACCCCGCGCCAGTTCAACGTGCTGGCCACGGCCGCCGCCCTGGACTCGCCCTCGCAGCAGGAGCTCAGCCGCGCCCTGGGGATCGACCCCAACGTCATGGTCGGCCTGATCGACGACCTGGAGCGGTCCGGAATAGTGGAGCGGCGCCGCAACCCCGAGGACCGGCGGCGCTACATGGTGGCGCTCACCCCGCACGGCAAGGAGCTGCTGAACTCCTGCATCGCCGTGATGCACGAGACCGAGAAGCGCTTCTTCGCCCCCCTGGCCGACGACGAGGTCGCCGCGCTCAACGACGCGGCGGGACGGCTGCTCACCGCGCACCCGCGGCCGCCCAAACGCCACTGAACGCGCTGCGGCCGCACCCGGGACCGGGTGCGGCCGCAGCGCGTTCAGTGGTCAGCGCAGCACCAGGCTGCCCACCCCCGCGGCGGGCTCGGGGACCACGGCCAGTCCCGTCTCCGCCGGGTGGGCCAGCAGCGGGTGCCTGGGCCGCACCCGCACCGTGTAGCCGCAGGCCCCGGCGCGGTCCAGCGGCACCGTCCCGGCGAAGCGCACCAGCGGCCACGTGACGTCCTGCGGTTCCAGCGGCGACAGCTCGGTGTAGGACGGGTCCACCAGCTCGTCGGAGGCGCCGACGCGCCCCAGCGCCGCCTCCACGCACAGGTCGGCGGGGTCGACGTCGCCCAGCACCAGGGTGGCGCGCACCACCAGCTCCCCGCCCACCTGCGGCGGCTCCCCCCTGCCGGACACCTCGACGTGCTCGATGCGCACCCCCGGCCAGGCCCGGCGCACCTTCCGCTTCCAGGCCGCCAGCTCCCTGGCCCCGCGCTGCCCGTCGGCGGTGAGCCGCCGCGAGGAGAGCGCGGCGGGCCGGTAGAGCCGCTCCACGTACTCGCGGACCATGCGGGTGGCCAGCACCTTCGGCCCCAGCGAGACCAGCGTGTGCCGGACCATCTCCAGCCAGCGCCGGGGCAGCCCCGCCTCGTCGCGCTCGTAGAACAGCGGTGCGACCTGCTCCTCGATCAGGTCGTACAGCGCCGCGGCCTCGATGTCGTCGCGCCGGTCGGGGTCGCTCACCCCGTCGGCGGTGGGGATCGCCCAGCCGTTGGAGCCGTCGAACCACTCGTCCCACCAGCCGTCCCGCACCGACAGGTTGAGCCCGCCGTTGAGCGCGGACTTCATCCCGGAGGTGCCGCACGCCTCCAGGGGCCGCAGCGGGTTGTTCAGCCACACGTCGCAGCCGCGCACCAGGGCCCCGGCCAGCGCCATGTCGTAGTCGGGCAGGAAGACGATCCGGTCCCGCACCCGGGGGTCGTCGCTGAACCGCACGATCTCCTGGATGAGCCGCTTGCCGCCCTCGTCGGCGGGGTGCGCCTTGCCCGCGATGACCAGTTGGACGGGCCGTTCCGGGTGGCGCAGCAGCGCGGTGAGGCGCTCGGGGTCGCGCAGCATCAGGGTGAGCCGCTTGTAGGAGGGCACCCGGCGGGCGAAGCCGATGGTGAGCACGTCCGGGTCCAGCACGCCGTCGACCCAGGCGAGTTCGGCCTCGGAGGCCCCGCGCTGTAGCCACGAGGCGCGCAGCCGCGCGCGGGCCTCGGCGACCAGCCGCTCGCGCTGGACCCGGCGCATCCGCCACAGCTCCTCGCCGCTCGTCCCGGCGACCCGCTCCCAGCCCCGCGGCGTGTCGAACTCCCCGGGGTCGGCGACCAGGGACCGGGCCGCCTCCAGCGCCTCCTCCGACACCCAGGTCGCGGCGTGGACCCCGTTGGTGATCGAGGTGATGGGGACCTCGTCGACGTCGAAGCCGGGCCACAGCCCGCCGAACATCTCGCGGCTGACCGCGCCGTGCAGCCTGCTCACCCCGTTGACCCGCTGGGCGAGCCGCATGCCCATCACGGCCATGTTGAACACGTCGGGGTCGCCGCCCGGGTAGGTCTCGGCGCCCAGCGCCATGATCCGCTCCACCGGCAGGCCGGGCAGCGCCGCGGTGCCGCTGAAGTGGCGTTCCACCAGCGCGCGGGGGAAGCGGTCGATGCCCGCGGGCACCGGCGTGTGGGTGGTGAACACCGTGCCGGCCCGGGTGGCCTCCAGAGCCTCGTCGAAGTCGAGCCCGGCGGTCTCGATGTACTCGCGCAGCCGCTCCAGGCCCAGGAACCCGGCGTGCCCCTCGTTCATGTGGAAGACCTCGGGCTCGGGGTGGCCGGTGCGGGCGCAGTAGGCGCGCACCGCGCGCAGCCCGCCGACGCCCAGCAGCAGCTCCTGGCGCAGCCGCTGCTCGTTGCCGCCCCCGTAGAGGCGGCCGGTGACCCCGCGCAGCTCCGGCTCGTTGTCCTCCTGGTAGGTGTCCAGCAGCAGCAGCGGGACCCGGCCCACGCGCACCACCCACACGTGCGCGCGCATCACGCGGTGGTCGGGCAGGGCGACGGTGACCGCGACCGGCCTCCCGCCGTCCTCCAGACGGGTCATGGGCAGGCCGCGCGGGTCGATCTCGGGGTAGCGCTCCAGTTGCCACCCCTCGGGCGACAGGGACTGGGAGAAGTAGCCGTGCCGGTAGAGCAGGCCCACCCCGATCACCGGGACCCCCAGGTCGCTGGCGCTCTTGAGGTGGTCGCCGGCGAGGATGCCCAGCCCGCCGGAGTACTGCGGCAGCGAGGCGTCGAGGCCGTACTCGGCGGAGAAGTAGGCGATCGCCGCGGGCGGCGGGGCCGGGCCGTCCGCGAGCCCCTGGTACCACAGGGGGGCGTCCAGGTAGCGGTCGAGGTCGGCGGCCGCCTCGTCGAGGCGGGCGCGGAAGCCCGCGTCGCCGGCGAGCTCCCGAAGCCGCTCCGGGGAGACCTCGCCGAGCAGCCGGACCGGGTCGTGCCCGACGGCCTCCCAGAGCCGGGGGTCGACCGCGGCGAACACGGCGCGCGTGGGGGCGTGCCACGCCCAGCGCAGGTTGGCGGCGAGCCTGCCCAGTGCGGTCAGCTCGTCGGGCAGAACAGTGCGGACGGTGAACCTACGAATGGCCTTCACGAAACTGGAGGCTAACCAGCAGACCGGTCTTATGCGAGCCTTCCACGCCGTCGCGCCACAGATACCGGCAAATCGCGCGGTACAACCGCAGATCCTCCGTTCCGGAAATTTTTGAAGCCTTCTTTGCCTGCCTCAGGAAATCTTTTGACCAAAGCGCGAGAACCGCGCGGGCGCGCCAATAATAGCCCTCTCCTGTGACGCGGAGGATTCTTCCACGTTTCGTGTCGTTTACCCGATGATCACGGCAAGAGTGCAGGTGGGAGCGGTTCGGAGCAGCCGACTCCCCTCTCCGCCCCGCCACTGCTTTTGTTTCCGTCAACCTTCGGGCGCGCCACTTGTCCAAGCAGTCGCACTGTGACTAGTCTCACAAAAATAAATCCCTCCGGACTGTCGGAGAGCAGAGAATTCAGACTGACGATAGACAGTAGGAGCAACTCAACCCGACTCATCCCAAAACCCGATTTTGGGGTCTTTGGGACCTGTTCGCCTTACCCGCACTCCACCACCCCACAGCCCACCTGACCGCCCGTACCGCAACCTCTCGATGGTGTACCCGTGATCGGACGAATTCCCATTCTCGACGTCTCGCCCGTGGTCGAGGCCGGGACGGCCAAGGCCGTCGTCGGCGAGACCTTCCCCGTGCGCGCGACCGTGTTCCGCGAGGGCCACGAGGCCCTCGGCGCAGGCGTCGTCCTCTACACCCCCGAGGGCAGGCGCCAGCCGCTCGTCCCCCTCCGCGAGATCGCCCCGGGCACCGACCGCTACGAGGCCCAGGTCACCGTCACCTCCGAGGGGCGCTGGTCCTTCGTCATCGAGGCGTGGAGCGACCCGTACGCCACCTGGTGCCACGACGCCGAGATCAAGATCCCGCTCGGCGAGGACGTGGACCTGGTGCTGGAGGAGGGCGCCCGCCTGCTCGACCGCGTCGCCCGGCGCGTCCCGCGCCGCCCCGCGATCGCCGAGATCGCCGCGGCCCTGCGGGACGACTCCCGGCCCGCGCACGAACGGCTGGACCTCGCCCTCTCCGACCTCGTCCGCAGCGAACTGGCCCGGCGCCCGCTGCGCGAGCTCGTCACCCGGTCCAGGCGCTTCCCCGTGACGGTCAGCCGTCGGCGCGCGCTGTTCGGCTCCTGGTACGAGTTCTTCCCCCGTTCGGAGGGCGCGGTGCTCGACACCGAGGACGGCGAGCCCCGCTCCGGCACCTTCGCCACCGCGGCCAGGCGCCTGCCCGCCATCGCCGACATGGGCTTCGACGTCGTCTACCTGCCGCCGATCCACCCGGTCGGCCACTCCTTCCGCAAGGGCCGCAACAACGCGCCCGTCGCCCAGCCGGGCGATCCCGGGTCGCCCTGGGCGATCGGCTCCTACGAGGGCGGGCACGACGCGGTCCACCCCGACCTGGGCACCGTCGAGGACTTCGACGCCTTCGTCGCCCGCGCCCGCGAACTCGGCCTGGAGGTCGCCCTCGACCTGGCCCTCCAGGCGTCCCCCGACCACCCGTGGGTCAAGGAGCACCCCGAGTGGTTCACGGTCCGCGCCGACGGCTCGATCGCCTACGCGGAGAACCCGCCCAAGAAGTACCAGGACATCTACCCGCTCAACTTCGACAAGGACCCCGAGGGGATCTTCGCCGAGGTGCGCCGGATCGTGCGGTACTGGATGTCCCACGGCGTGCGCGTCTTCCGCGTGGACAACCCGCACACCAAGCCAGTGGCGTTCTGGGAGCGGCTGCTGGCCGACATCGCCGCCACCGACCCCGACGTCATCTTCCTCGCCGAGGCGTTCACCCGGCCCGCGATGATGCACACCCTGGCCAAGATCGGGTTCCACCAGTCCTACACCTACTTCACCTGGCGCACCACCAAGGAGGAGCTCCAGGAGTACCTCACCGAGCTCACCGGTGAGGCGGCCGCCTACATGCGGCCCAACCTCTTCGTCAACACCCCCGACATCCTGCACGCCTACCTGCAACACGGCGGGCGCCCGGCGTTCGAGGTCCGGGCGATCCTCGCCGCCACGCTCTCCCCGACCTGGGGCGTGTACTCCGGCTACGAGCTGTGCGAGAACCGGGCGCTGCGGCCGGGCAGCGAGGAGTACCTCGACTCGGAGAAGTACCAGTACCGGCCGCGCGACTGGGAGGCGGCCGAGGCCGCCGGGATCACCATCACCCCGCTGATCCGCAAGCTCAACCACCTGCGGCGCAGCCACCCGGCGCTCCAGGAACTGCGCAACCTGCGGTTCCACCACGTCGACCAGCCCGAGATCATCTGCTACTCGAAGCGGCTGGCCACCGGCCAGGGCCCCGACGACGTCGTCCTGGTCGTCGCCAACCTCGACCCGCACCACACGCGCGAAGCGACCGTGTGGCTCGACATGCCCGCGCTCGGCCTCGCACCGGACGCCCACATCACGGTCACCGACCAGTTGTCGGGGGACTCGTATCACTGGGTAGGGGCCAACTACGTCCGCCTCGACCCGCACGTCCAGACCGCTCACATCTTCACAGTCACCTCTGCCTAGGACCCGGCCGCATCACACCCGCACCCGGAGTCCTGTGGGAACCCAGTGGACAGCCAACACAGGTGGAGAAGTCGATGACCACACCCGAGCCGGTTTCCGGCACCAGCCGCACGCCTCTCGTGTCCGTCCCGGACACGTTCTCCCACGAGAAGCCGCGTGATCCCTACTGGTACAAGCACGCGGTGTTCTACGAGGTCCTGGTCCGCGGCTTCTACGACTCCAACGGGGACGGTACCGGGGACCTGCGCGGTCTCATCGAGAAGCTCGACTACCTGCAGTGGCTCGGCATCGACTGCCTGTG